>Ga0154020_10007279_pt1 | contig 12929 bp, 24 predicted proteins | sample Klosneuvirus_201_FD_109709 | JGI IMG/M metagenome (GOLD analysis project Ga0154020, IMG submission 109709) | Active sludge microbial communities from wastewater, Klosterneuburg, Austria - Klosneuvirus_20160825_MG | ecosystem: Engineered > WWTP > Aerobic digester > Activated sludge | place... | reverse complement strand
TTCTCCTTTATCATCTAATACACTAATACCTATTGAGCGTTTAGTTGTATTATGTTCTGTTACAATACATGAAGCAGATTCATAAAATTTACATTTAAATTGAGAACCACCTGAAGCAGGTCTACCTGCAGTATAAGGTGAATCAATTAATTTAAACACAGCACCTTCTGCTTTATTGTTTTTCAATTTATTCCACATAAACATCTTTTCAGCTTTTGAATAGGCTATTTCAGCGATAGTCAATGTTTTTGCAGTAAAGGGAATCAGCTGTGTTAATAACTCAAATCGATCTTTGTAACGCATTGCTGGAAAAGAAATTTCATCAAACAGGATAATTTTATCACCCATATCTTCACCATCCAATACACAAGCACCATGAATTAATTGACAATCTTTAATCATTTCATCTGTTAAGGATGTTTCTAGTCCTAATTTGTTTGAACCAACAACAGTTGTCCCAGTGAAACGGATTAGCTTACGTCTACCATCGTGTTTTTCTTGCATGCAGTAACGATCATCATCAATGTATTTTTGAGCATCGTCTTCTGTAATTTCATTCAGCAATTGAGGTCTTAATCCAGTATCTTTTTTAGCAACGGTTGTTATAGGAGATATAATACCACCTACAGCTTTATAACCTTTGCTTGTTTTAGAACGAACTAATGTATCATAAATATGTTTTGCTTGTCCATAATCAACAGGAACATAGGTTTTAGTACCTGTTGATAAGGCGGTACCTCGTCTTCCATAGGCGAAATTTACTACATACCCACCACCATGCTCTGTTAATTCAGCATGATATATTTTGTCGGAACTTCCTTCGCGAAATTCTAGTTTGATTGATTCATTCATTGTGTAAATTTTAAAAAATAATCTGTGGCACTATGTAAATAAATAAAGTGTGTTTTAGTTCTGACACTTTGTTTTTCAAAAGGATTATGTAAGTGTAAAGCAAGTTCCTTATAAAGTTCTGGTAAATATTTCTTTATTAGATTTCTAATCTGTTTACCATTCGCCTTCTTACTGTTTTCGTATAATTTATTATGTTGCTGTTCAGTGATTTGTGAACAATTACATTCTAACAATAAACTATTGATTTTATAAATACTCATAAGTTTATTTTTTGTAATATGTGAATAAGTTAATGCCTAATCCAGTTTTAATACGAGCAAACATACTTTCTTGTGTTCCGAAAGGTCGAGGCATTATTTTGTTATGCGTTACTAAATAACGTACGTTATCTTTTTTGAAAACGCGTATTCCAGATAAATGTAACGCACGATTGTAAGATGTAGGTTCTGATTGAGATATGTCAATTTCTTCCATATCACTTATCAATTTCTTAATCTTTTTTGTCATTGATTTTTTCATCTGCTATTACTTTAGTCATTAATTTGATAAGTTTAATCGTTTGGCAATATTAATTACCTCATCGTGTTTTACTTCAAAACAACCTACTTTTAATCCATTAGGTTTGCATTGCCAAGTAGCTTCAATATCAGATGAATACTGCTTAAGTGTAGATACTTCACTAAATGTTTTTGTAATTTCTAAGTAAGCTGTAATATTTTTATGAATACCTATTAAGTCTTTCCAAGTATTATTATGATAATAACATTTGTAATTACCTATTAAAACTTTACCATCACAAAAACTATGTAAATCATAATAGGCGATTTCTTCTTGGGTAGCTTTTCGTTTATAAGTATCAATACAATTATTTGCTGCTTCTGAAGAACAATAATTAGGCTTCCATTCTTTTTCTAAAGTAGAAATATGAGAAACAACTGTGAACGCTTTCTGTTCGCCTTCATGCCACACCCAATCACCTACTTTAAAATTATTATAGTTTACTTCGATTATTTCAAACCATTTGCTTAAATCAATATCATGATGATCTGATAAGTAACCTTTAGTTAAGTAATTAATAATAAATTCATCTGAATTGTCTTTATTAATTAAATAACAGTATCTGTTTCTAAATTCACTTAATGATAATATAGTATATGCATTATCAGTAGGTGTATCTTGTAATATTTTTATTTTGTATGTTTTCATAATTCAAAATTTACTCAGGAGCCCATCCTACAAAACAATAAAGCCCATCTTTTTCATTAGTAGCTTTTTTATAATTAATAGAAGCTACTAAGTTTTTACCTTCAGTTAATTTCTTTCTAATCATGATATCAACTTGTTTATTTGGATTCTTTTCTACCCAAGCGCGTGCTTTCTTAATGCATTCTGTTTGACTTGCATCAGAACATACTATTCCATCAAATTTAGTAACACCCACATAGATGGTCTCCCATTTACGAGTACCTTTTTGAGGAAAATTGGTAACAACAGTTTTAATCTTATTGTTATTTACAACAGGTTTACTAATACAGTAACCTTTTACATCACGTTTACCAGTATTATCAAGTATCCATGTATGAAAATAATCTTGTTCTTTAAATTGATGTTGTTTATCGGTTACATCTCCTACTAATGAACAATTATTAATCTGTCCGTTGTATGAATCGTTACCATATTCTTCTTGAGCACGTTCTTGTGCTCTTCTGAATGCATCAGTCATGGATTTACCACGCGATGTTACTTCTATACTACAGGCTCCCATTGTTCTAAATTTTTAACATAGCCTTCAGGATTCCATTCAGGATTCGTACTATGTGATGTTACTAATTGTTCTTTTGCTGCGGCCATTGCTCGCAATTCGGTGTGATATTCTTCTTCAGAATTTCTTGGATCGGTTCCTATATCAGCTCCTTCTTTGAACTCAAAGTTTGAATCTGTAGTTTGCATAATTACAAGTAAACCACCTTTTTCTACATCAGGTTGTGTTATTACTTGAACATATTTACGATTATTATCTCTATCTGAGATTATTAATGATGTTACTGGCATGGTGTATTATTTTTTAACCAATTATCAAACTTTTCAGAAGAAGTTCCTGTTTTACCTAAGTTATAAGCTAAAATGATTAATTCTTGTGCTTTACATACAGTAATTGTTTGTAATGATTCTTGTTTAACTGATTTATTTATTAAAATTTTAGCGGTGACGTTTTCATTACAACATGTTTTACAGATGTATTGACTACGGCTACCTAAAAAATGAGCGGTACATATGTCACATACAGTAACATGTTTACCTTCTTTGAACTTAATCGGGATTAATTCAAAATCAACTTCTTTACCACTATTAATTTCGTTGTTACGAATAGCGTTAGACCATTGATTGTATTTCAAAGGATATGTTTTAGAAGAAGATTCTACAACTAATCTACATAACGGAGCATCGGTAATTTCAAAACTATCAGGTCTATCACCCATCACTACCCAATTACCGTTTTTGTTTATATGTTGAACAGTAACTATTTCGAATGAATTTTTATCATTTAAAACAGCTACTGTTCCAGTACATATATTTTTTGTATTTATTACTTCTATTTTTACTAAGCCTTTCATATTAACTACGAATTGCGTTTATAGCCTCGGTTAACATTATGTATACGGTATGTACAGTAGCATCCAATTCCTGCTTACTGTTTCCTACTAAGGTAAGGATTGGTATAATCTTACCATCTTTATTTTCAAAAGTTTTTATTCGACAAACTTGTATTCTACCGTTAGTTGCGGTTTTAGAAACATATTTATTGTGTACGGCATAAACCATAGCACCGATTTTTAAATTTTCAAACATAATTTTAATTTATCGGATTAATCCATTCTATTTTTGATTGATCAAATTGCTCCAAAGCACTCGTTACCCAATCTTTATCAACACTATTTACATAGCATAGGATATGAATGGTAGATGTTGCACTAGGATTTAATCTTAAGAACCTACCAATTTTTTGTGCTGCTTGTTTATTATTACCATAAGAATGCATGATAATACCAGTTTCTAGATTAGGAATGGTAATACCTTGACTTAATTGTTCTACAGCACTTAGTTTTAAAATTGTACCATCTTTAAATAATTTAAGATTTTCATCTGATTTTTTATTATCAGAATGTACACTATGTTTGCATAAACGGTCGGCTTGTTCTTGAGTATTAGCAAAAATCAATGTTTTCTTAGTCACTTTGGATAACAACTTAGCTGCGTATCTTTCTTTACTAGGGAAAGATTGGATTGATTTCATACGCTGGATACGCAATATTTGCATATCCTTTGGATTATTTGCAGTTTCTAATTTCTGCTCCCAATAACTATAACTTTTAAATTCTGATGTTTTAAAACTATTACCGGTTTTGCTTTCTATAGTCAAAGTCATTTCGGTATCTAAATACAACTTATGAACAAAAATTTTATAACTGTTGAGAATATCATCAGCAATAGCTTGGTCTGTAGTATATTCAAATACTTTAGGACAAAAGTGATTACACATTTTACCTTTCTCAGTAGTGTTATACTTTGGATAAGTTCCGGTTAAACCGATTATTATACCACCTTGTCTTTCAAAGGCAATTAACCAATCTTTATGTGTAAACTTTAATGAGTGACACTCCATGTCACATTGTACATTATTTTTACAGTAAGTATTCAGCTTACTTTAATGTACCTTATCATTTCTGATAAGATTAGACTATATCTTCTACCTCATAAAACAAAAATTTATAACCACAGATTGTTTGTGTATTTCTTATTATAGTAAGAATATGACTTCTACTAAGATTATTTGAAATACATGCTTCTGCTATAGAATTATAAATAGTTGTTTCTTTATTATCAACATTTTTTCTTAAAATTTGTTTAACATTCACAATAGGTAGTACTACCTTTTCCACTAATTGAATATTAGTGTACTCCCTTCCGGGATAGTCGTTGCTCTTTCTTCCAAATAGGAAGCTTAGATCAGGATTGTCCAATCTTTAACCTTTTTACCGTACCTGAGTAATTACGTCAGCCCTTATCTCTATTACTAGAATAAGTTGGTAGTTAAAGCTCTAAGGAGTTTCCCTGAGTTAAATAGTAATGGACAAGTATTTATCCAAATAAACAGCATCATAGTTATTAACATTATGTTTATTTAACGATGTGTAAGTAGAAAAACTAATGTGTTCCAATAAATAACTATAACCAAATTTATTGGCATCATCAATCCATGATTGTTGTATAGTTTTTTGTGGAGCCACAATTAAAAAACTGATGTTATCATGATAGAGATTAGTCATATGCTTAAGTCCTAATAAACATTTTCCAGTACCCATTGAAGCTACAACACCGGCTTTTCGCAATGAACCAATAGCTTTTAAAGCATCATCTTGAATTTGATTTTTATCTTTAGTCATATTGAATTTATTTTACGGTAGGTACTTCAGAACGATCCAAGATCATTATTTCATAATTATATTTTTTGAGATGATCTAATGGTCCATTCTCATCTTCAACAGGTGTTTCGATAGAATCAATAAGTTGTTCGATAGTATCTTCATCATCCGTGTCGATTTTTATTTGCACTTTTAATATTATCGTTTTCATGATATTAATTTTTAGTGTAAGTAAATAATCCCCATAAAAAACTCACTGAAAATTTTGTTTTATCAGTTTTATTAACAGTTGGTTTCTGAGATTCAGATGTAACAACATTATCTATAACATTAGCTGTATACTTTCTATTTTTTTCTGTAATTTCAGATGCAATACGTTGAGCTAATTGTTTTGTAACTTTAGTGTTTATATCCCAATATATAATACCATCATGCGGATTTTTATATAAAATACGTTTATCAATTAATATATCATATAAAGCTGATGCACCTTTGACTTGTTTTTTAATAGGAATCATTACCGTAAATGTGTTAGTATTAACTATGGTTTTGATTGCTTCTAATCTAGCAAGAACTACATTAGTATTTTTTTCTAATAATTTTTCTGGATTTTGCATTATTTTATTTTTAAAGGTTAATTAATTATTTGAATTTGTGGTACGTTGGCGTGAATAACCGAGTTCAATTGCAGCTTCTGTATTAATGGTTACCCATTCATGACAGGGACGACACACAGCACGCCACCATTCTTCTTTGAGCAAGAGATCATTCTCTTTACCACCTTCATGGTGTACATCAACTGTTTTATGTGTACATCGACCTGGTATACCAATTTGACATAAAGGATGTTCTTCTTTGAATATACGCGCCCGTTTATTATACTCGGTTTCTTGTTTTGTTCTTTTGGCGGAATGAGACGCAATCGATTTTTTCGGAGTTGGCTTGTGTACAATAGTTTTACAACTATTGGCACACTCTTTACATAATCGTTTGCGTCCCGCATCAGTCATCACATTTTTCCAAATATGTTTTTGATTTCCGCACCCAAAGCATAATTTAACTTTAATGTTCATTAGCTACATTTAATTTCGTAAAAATTATCAGGTAGTATTTTTGCTTTATGCAAACGATTTACAACCTGATCTTTTTTGATATCTAAATCATTGAAACTAAAATTATCAAATAATTTCGGATCGACATGCGTATCGTTTATTATTTGTTTTGCTAAAGAACTTTTGGTAAATAACGCTAATATATTATTAGTGCTTTTTATTATTTTTTCTTGCTTTAAAACATTCATTTCTCTTACAGCTTTGTGTTGTAGAGAGATGATTTTATAACGCTCCTTCGGTGTAAGTTCCTTTACTTCATCAGGTTTGTATATCTTTAAGCCTAACAAAGCTTGTTTATACAAAAAGTTTTGAACTTGATTATATGGATCCGTATTGTATTCATGTTTCCAATAATATCGTTTAATAGACTTATCACCGTATAACTTGTAATCAAGTAATTGACCATTAGCATATACTTTTTCAGAACGGCTACGTAGCTGCTCAATTTGTTGTTCTTTTTTCATGGTATAGATTTTTAATAGTTTTTAATAAAAATAATTTTCTTAATAAGCAAAAAAAAGGCTAAGCATTTTTTACTTAGCCTTTTATTTAATTATAACGCATCAAATTCCTTGTCAATACTAGCATAAGCGGCTTTTATTTCCGCTTCATTAGTATGAGCTATTCTTTGATCAGTTAATGTTTCATTTCGTGTATAGAAGTTTTTTCTATAGATAGGTGAATCACCTACACAACACGCGATACCACTTCGTCCAGCAATTTTAATATCCTTATCAGGATATTTATTGTTAAACGGTGTTAATTGTTCTACAACTCGAATTTTACCTTCGATTTCCTGTTTATCAGCAAAGCCAAAAGTTCTTAAATCATTAACTAATCCGGGGATTAGTGCTGATACTTTTTGAAGTTTTGCGATACCAGTTAAATCATCAATATCCATTCGATTCTGTTCGACACGAATATAACCCCAATCAGGATTATCTTCATTTCTAACAACAACATGTCCTTCTGCATTTGCAGTCACTATGACTTTTGAATCCATTGTTTTGATTTTTTATTTTGGTTTGACAAATGAGCCGTTTGATAATAATCTAAAGAGGCTCTTACAATTAGATTATATTGTTTTGGTAGTAATAGAAAGATTGCTTAATCGAACGATTGTTCGATAGAACTTGCATTCCTGACAAGAAGGGGTTGGGGATGACGTACATATGATAATAACTAATTAGGTTAACTCTTGGTTGCGCAACTGCATTTTGAGTTATTTAAGAATGTATTAACCACGTCTGGAACTGTATTAACAGTTTACACCAGCATTCACCTGAATTAGTCATTTTTTAGTCGGGGGCAAGGAATCGAACCTCATTTTCTACCTCTCACAGGTAGCGTAATTGCCATTATACGACATCCCGATAAAATTAGGCAGTACGGACTGAACCCATGCCCGCCACCGTATCATTTAACCACTTTTTGTACCATAACCATCATGTCGAAGAACTTAGGTAAACTTGACACTACTGTTATTTGCATGAGTAGCCAACATGGACCTAATTTATATTACACATGACAATCTATAATACTAATTCTAGTATCTGGAGAAAGTGATGCGATTATATCTTTAAATAGTTTTTGATATTCTTCATACGATGAATCATCTCGTGAATACCATACACCTTCAGCATCGATTATTGAATGTGTTGATATACGCTGGAATTTAGCTAATTCAATATATTCTTCTCTTGATATAAAAAAGTCATCAGCATCTATAAAGAATGGGAAGGTCGATTCTGCTTCACTAACCGTATTTAAAGCAATAAGACGTGGTTGTTCCTGATACATTATATTTGCTTTAGAATAATCTATTGTACCATGTTTATCTCTACATTTTTCTTGTATTTCTTTTTGAGAAAGATGTATCGGTAACTCACCAAATATAGTCATTATTTTATCATATGTAATTGCTGCTTTTGTAGTCGCTTCATCATACATACCATCAAAGTCAATATCTTTTATTAACGCAGAGTCTGTTGTAGACATATTTGAATCAGGTTCTCCTTTTATTCCGGTTGCGTTATTTTTTAATTTAAGCGTACCTGACCAACGTCCGCCAAGCACATACCAATCCCAATAACCTTGACTATTACTAAGCCAAGGTCCATTTTGTATTGTTGTACCGGCAGCTAAAACTTCTTGTTCTAACTCAACTTTTGTGTCAGCAGTATATTCTTCTCCATTAGCTGCATCACACGACCAATAACAATGATCTAAGCAATCTGTATCGTCTTCATCAGGTTGTTCATTAAACGGCGCAAGAATTTTATCATAATCGTCACCGATTACTAAAACTGTAAAATGCATATAAATAAGATTTAGTTAATATTCTATTGTTTCTTGATCAGGTAGATCATCTAGATTAATCGAACGATCGATTTTAATTTCATTATCGTCTGTTTCATAATCCAAACTAGTATCTTCTGTTTCATATTCGTCATCATCATCGTCGTCTTCTTCGCGTATACGAGTTTTTTTGATAACAGAACCATGGAAAGGATTATTAGGTGACGAACCCACACCAGTACTTATAATATACTGGATATCTTCATCAGTTAAACTTAGATATGCTTCGACTGATATGTATATTGTTTTACCCGTAGGTAGTTGGTAAAGCATAATGTTAAAATTCCCAAAACAAATATAAAGAATTTTTTAATATAAAAAATAGTTAAATATAAAATGTTTAATTATTATGGAAATTCTTCTTCTAGTTGTCTTAATAAATTATCATATGCATTGAAATGTTTAATAATTTCTTTATTGTTATCATCCATTAGTGTATATTCTACTTTATAAGCATTTTCTTTCCACGGATTGAATTGTATTAATTTACATTTAACAAGATTATTTGAGTCAACAAATCCTTTTTGAATACTAAATGTTTTATTACAACCGTACGTAGGTAAATAATCATAACCTATAAGATATGTTTCGTATAATGTGTAAGAAGATTCTCCTTTACATCCTAATAATGCATTTATCATTAAATCTTGATCATAATCACACATTATATTTGATAAACATTCGATGACTAAATCTTTATTAGGACAATTTATATTTTTTTCTAATACGTCTTTAAATTGAACTGTTATCGTCGACATCTTTTAATAATTTATGTACAGTAGCTAATACAAATCCTGTAGGAATTTTACGTAACGTTGGTCCAATAATACCTGCAACTTGTAAAGCTTCGCGGATACCTTCATTTTCAGACCAATTTTTAATAATAACTTCATCCGATTCTATACTAGCATCGGGAATATTAACAGTAGCCACAGCAATAGGCATACCATCTTCCGCATCAATTAACTCGATAGCAGTTCTTTTGTTAGAGTATGTACTATAATTTAAAGTACAATTCCATTCATTGAATTTAATTTCTTTGTTTAACATGGTAGTTGATTTTAGATAAATAAAAAAGGGGAGCACTTACGCAGCTCCCCAAGTTCTCGTAGATGAACTGCCTAGGCAGCTGCTAATGCTCTTGGAGCAAAAACTTCATCTAATAGGTTTTTTACAGCAACCTCTGCTTCTTGTTCGTCAATTAAGACACATGCACTGTTAGTTTCTCCATCATCTTACTAGTCTGTCAAACGCCAAAAATGCCCCATATTGTTATCAATGATCCTTTCTTGCGATTAAATCCAAGAGCCTTATAAACATTACAAGTTTATCTTCCTCATTGATAATATTTGTGCCCGGAGGTTTGCTGTTATCCACTAGGGCAGCTTTCTCCTTCGCGGGCAATACTAGCGGAACACGAAAGCGGTTACTTTCTGGACGTTCTCTTATTGATCAAATAAGGTACTGAGTCTGTTCCATTTGTGGAGCATGAGGGATTCGCAATTATTTATATACTCTACCACAACTAATATCTCTAATTAGTTGATAAGATAAATTAAGTTGAATAGCTAATTGTTTTAATGAAGTACTTCTGTTAATGATTGCTTTTTTAACCAAATCAATATCTGTTTTAGTTTTTAAAGTACTATTGGTTGGTATGTAATTTTTAGAAAAAGGTTTTCTAATTGTATCTGTATTCAACCTACCTTTAACATAAGCATCTTTCATATTGTCAGAATGGGTTCCTAAAAATAAATGATTAGGATTCACACAAGATGGATTATCACACTTATGACATACAAATAAATCATTAGGTATTTTTCCATTATGTAATAACCATGACATTCTATGAGCATCGATAACTTTACTTTTATATTTAAAAGCACCGTAACCTTTACCTCTAGATCCTGCTATCCAATTCCAACAATAATCAGTTTTTTCAACTTTATTAAAAAATCGTTCCATATATTATATTTTGTGTAAATATACGAACCTTTTTTTTATAGTATATAAAATTCCATTATTTTCATAATGGCTTCGACTATATCATCACCTGTTCTAGGTGTTACTCGCTATAGGCTCACCGTAGTGTCCTTAGTCTGTGAACCTGCTTACTTCTTCCAGTAAGATTGGCTGCTGATTAGCATAGGACGTTTCCCTTAGCGTTCCAGCAATTCAAGTAATTTTTAACTATACATCCCTATATAGTGGGTCCGAATTTAAACCCTCGTCCAAACGTTGGATTGCTACTAACGGCTAACAATACAATATCGCAAATATAATAATAAATAGATTACGATCATAAGTTTCTATTAAGTCAACGCTTAACTAGCCTTAACTAGAACAATCGTAATGTATTTATTGTTATATTCAGTAACCAGAACGAGATTCGAACTCGTAGTGTAGGACTTATTTTCTTATGCCTCTACCCGCAGGCGGGATAATCTTTGACCAATTTGATACACCTGGTTATTTGCTAGTCTTTCCTAGCAGTCGACATGACTCCCTCTTCTGTTCATTTCTAGACGCGATAACCTCAAGGGATTTTGGGGCAGTCCTATCCGCTTACTCCTGCCATTCACCTAAGACGGATGAATATATCGTATATGCAACAGCATATGCTAGCGGTTACTAGCGCTGTTGATATTAATTTAAGGTAACTGTACCAACTTCAGTTTTACCGTTAGGTGAAAAAGTTGTGGTATAGATTGTAGTACCTTCATCGTGTCTTGCTACAGCAATATCGATATTAGGTGTAGTACATGTTTTACCATCTCTTTTGTAATCGTACATTACATTCTTTTGTTCTGTTTGTTCCATCGTGTTTAATGTTAACTGTTAATCTAATTTTAATTTCTTTTGAAAAGTAACTTTCTTTTGGTCGTTGGTGTCTACTTTACCACCTTTAATGAAATACTGATTGATAAGTGTATTAATCATTCTAGCACCACCTGAAGAATTCGAATCTTCGCGCAACTATTATTTTGGCGCACCAGGTTAGCCCGTGATGGGTATTAAGTGGTATGTATTATTACGATAGATAATAAAAAGCACCCCATAAAATACAACTGATTAATGTAGCAAAACCTGTTGGTTGACGCTGCTCTTCAGGTAATGAAAAAGAAAAATCAATGTAAATAATGTTGTAGGTTGTAAGAAGTGCTAATATAAATATGATTGTTTTTAATATCAACATGAGTAATAAATTTAATCATGAGATTATATAAAAGGGCGACATCTCCGAAGAAATGCCACCCGATTATACTCATCTACCATGATGTATGAGATTAATAATTTAGTTTAGCAGCCATTATTTTGTCATATAGTACTGGATCAAACGAGCCGGTACGACTATAATATTCATTAGCAATAGCTTTGGTTACACCCAAATTCTTGGGTTTTGTTTGTATTTCAGGTACGGTAGATGATTTTATTCCAGTCAATATCGGTGAGTAATTATATGCTGGATTAAAATTCAGATAATCTAATAATTTTTTAAGCATAAATAGTTATTTAATATTTATAATACCTTAGTTATTTTAATTGAATTGTTAGTGATTTTTGGTTGTTTATTTACGCAAGTATGACTATCATTAGGTATATGATTTAAACATTCCATCTCAACTTCTACATCAAATACTTTAGGTTGCTGTAGTGATTGGATAATTTTTTCTTCTTGTTTATTATAATAATCAATAACCTCTTTAGCATTAGTACTTGAATTAATTATCAATTTTGACATCATAGAACCTTCTTGAATAGCTTTCTTTATATCCTCTAAACTAAACTTCTTATCATTGAGAGATTGAGATTTTTTGAATCCTAAAGCATATTCTTCTGATGCTATTTCTGCAAGATCAGTATCTGAACCATTGTTTTTTAGTTTAATGAATCTATCGTTAGCTATTTTCATAATATCAACAATACCAAACTTCTCTTCTAAACCATTATAGTTTATATTTGGTTGGTTTTTTAATCCTGCTATTATTTTTTTACTATCGCAAATACATTGTTTATCCTCTCCTTGTCGTTTAGGTTTCTTTTGAATACTACAATATTTCCAATCATTTTTCTTAATTTCCTCATCACTTTCAATAATATTACCCTGTTCTAGGATTATTAGTCTATAATTTGTTTTCATATGGTTTCATTAAAATTGATATTGTTTTGTTGCGTTTATACA
>Ga0154020_10007278_pt1 | contig 12930 bp, 9 predicted proteins | sample Klosneuvirus_201_FD_109709 | JGI IMG/M metagenome (GOLD analysis project Ga0154020, IMG submission 109709) | Active sludge microbial communities from wastewater, Klosterneuburg, Austria - Klosneuvirus_20160825_MG | ecosystem: Engineered > WWTP > Aerobic digester > Activated sludge | place... | reverse complement strand
TGGACGGGGTGCAGCGTCCCACCACTGGCCACACCTTCCACCGTGCGCACGTCCTGGCCGGCGGCGTCCAACGCAAACGCCAGGCACGCGGTCACGGGCTTGCCGTTGACGTGCATGGTGCACGCGCCACACGCGCCGTGGCCGCAGCCCACCTTGCTGCCGCACAAGCCCGCGCCTTCACGCACCGCTTCCACCAGCGTGGTGTCCGGCAGCACCTTGAGGGACTGCTGCTGCCCGTTGATGCGCAGGGACAGCTCCACCGGTTGGGAACCATCCAGGTTGCCGGCGCCGTCCTGTTGTGCGGCAACTGCAGCGGTCCCCAGCAACGGGGCAGCCACCGTGGCCGCCCCCGCACCTTTGAGAAAGTCCCTGCGGTTGATGGCCACGCGGTTGCTCCTCGGAAAAACCAGCCTGTGATGACGTGAGTCAGCTAACGGTCTGCTGGTGGGTGGTCAAGCGGCGTCCCGGTGTGGGTGACACCAGGTTCAGTCTCCAAACCCGCTGCCACCGATGAACTCCCGCAAGAAGCTGGTGGGCGGGACATGGTCTGGATAAATGGTCACAAAACGGTCCAGCAGCGCCAGCAGGCGGAACGCCACGCTGTAGCTGGGATGGTCCTGCGGGACCTCCAGCAGGTAACGTTCGGCGTAGACCTTGAGCACGCTCATTTCATAAATCAATGACGAGTCAAACACCGCATCTGCGTGTTGTTCATACGGGAAGATGTGTTTGCGCTCCCCCGCGCGCACGCTGGACCAGCGGGCAATGTTGTCCGCCGCGCTGATGCCGCGTCCATGCCGGTCCCGCACAATGCGGCGTATGAGCCGCACGTCTGAGGCATGCACGCGGTTGAGGCGATCAAAGGAGAGCTGCGCGCGTGGACAGATGAAGATGCGGAACACCATCTCCGGCCTTGGCGGCGCCACCACGCCGGGATTGAGGCCATGGATCCCCTCCAGCATGAGGATGTCCCGGTGGCCCAATTGCACGGTGGGGCCGCCTTCGGGGTGGCTCCTGCCGTCCTTGAACTCATACCGCGCGGTGACCACCTGTTGGCCGCGCAGCAACGCTCCAAGGTGTTCACGCAGCAACGCCAGGTTCAGCGCCTCAGGGGATTCAAAGTCCAGCTCCCCGTGTTCATCCCGGGGCGTGGCGTCACGGTCCACGTAGTAGTCATCCAGGGACAGCCCAATGGGATGGATGCCCTCCACCTGCAGTTGCACCTTGAGCCGCCGGATGAACGTGGTCTTGCCGGAGCTGGACGGCCCGGCCACGCACACAATCTTGGGCGCGCGCGCCACTATCTCATCCGCCATGCGGCCCACGCGTTTTTCCTGGTAGCCCTCACTCACGCGGATCATCTGCGCCACTTCCCCGTCAATGCAGGCGCGGTTGAACGCGCCCACGTGCGGGATGCCCAACGCCTCCAACCAGCGTTCACTGGGTGGCAACGTGCGCGGCATGCGCGCCACGTGGGCCGCCACGCGGCGGTTTTCACTGGGCCGGTCCAACAGGATGAGGCTGGGCCCGTCCTGCAGCAGGTCAAAATCCGTCAGGTCTGACGTGACGGGAACCACCGGCCCGCCCTGCATGGCATTGAACGCGCCGTAGCTCACCACCGGGACGGTGGCCTGCCGCCAGGTGCGCAACAGGTCCACCACGTCGGTCCAGCCCTCGTAGCGGAAGTACTCAAGCGCCTCATCCACCGTCCACAACTCAGAGCGCGCCGGCTGGTCTGCCTGGGAAAGGCGCTCCATCTCCTCGCGCAGCGCGCGCGTGAACGCCCCCATCTCCGCCGGGGCATCTCCGGCAAAGGTCACGCGCGTTGCACCGCCCAGGGACTCACCCATGCGCAGCACGCGTTCCGGCGCCACGGCCCGCGCAGCTTCCATGAGCAACAACGCCAGGCTGTTGCGGTAGATGCGCTGGCCATCCAGGGATTGTGTGGTGACCACGCCCAGCCGCCCGTCACTGGACACCGGCGTGGACAGCCCCACCGGCTTGCGCTCCAACAACGCCGCCACCACCAGCCGGCCGTCCTTGCGCCGCGGGAGGATCTCCCGCAGCGGCGTGCCCACGCGAACTTCCCGCGTCTCCCCATCCAGCGTGATGGTCACCATGGCCCGGCGCGGCAGGGTGCGTTCGCGCAACAACAGCCGCACATTGTCCGTCATTTCCAGCAACCGGTCCCCCACGCCGGTCACCAGGTGCTGCAGCAGCGCCACCACCAACGCCGGCGCGTCACGCTGCAGGCGCTCAAAGGCCAGCGGCTCCAGGCACGCCACCTTCAGCGGCGTCAGCGCCACCACGCTGGCGGCACGGGGACGCCGCGCCACCAGGGCCAGCTCGCCAAAAAAGTCCCCCGGGCCCAGCTCGGTCACCTGAACCCCGCGGCGCATCACCCGCACGCTGCCGTGCAGCACCACGTACAGGTCCCGGTCGGTGGCGCCTTCGGTCACCACGGTGGCGCCGGGCGGGAACTCCAGCTGGCGCATCACCGCCAGCAACATGGCCTGGTCTGCCGCGGGCCAGCCTGCAACCACCTGGGGGGCGTGCAACGGCCCCATCTAGAATGGCCGCATGGTGGCAATGGCGCCGTTGACGTCCGGCAGGTGCCGCTCAAAACCCGCTTTGTCCGCCACGTATTCCACCACGCGTATGGCGCTCTCATCCTTCTTCTGAACTTTCACAAACACCGCCACGCGGTAGCGCACCGCCCGGCCGCCCACGCTCACCTCCAGCGTCATGGCGTGCCCGCCCACGCCGGAGGCCACCACCTTGCCTTCCTCCAGCAGCACGTAACCGCGGCCGTCCACCAGGTTGCGGCGCAACGCATCCACCCAGAACTCCAGGTCCCCGCCCGGCGCGGTGAAGTCCCGCACGCGCACCCGCGCGTCATCACTGCTCATGGCGTCCAGGCTCTCCGGCGTGCGGTCCACCACCAGAAAACGCGGGGACAGCCCCAGCTCCACCGTCTTGCAGCCCAGCGCGCCCAGCACGCACAGCAGCAATGAAAGTTCAGCGGCCCAGCGCATGTTCAGCCCCCACCTGGTTGATCCATCCAAACGGGCTCACTTCACGGTCCACGCGCCCGTAGATTTCTGGCGCGTTGGAACGGAACTCCACGGTGATGGTGGAAAACGCAATCTGGTCATCCATCCCGCGCAGCTGCGCCTTCATGGTCTCAATCTCCTCGGTGAGGCGGCGCAGTTCCTTTTCCAGCACAATGATCTCTTCCATCTTCTGCGCGCGGTCCAACAAGGCCAGGATGCGGGTGCGGGCTTTTTCGGCGTTCTCCAGGCGTATGTGCAAATCCGCCCAGGCCTGCGTGACGTCCTGCGCGTCCACCTTCTTGCGCGTCACCCGGCCCAGCTCCGGCACGTACCGCGTGGCGTCTTCAAAACGCGCCGCCGGCACGCGCACGGTCACCGTGGTGCCATCCTGGGACTGCATGTGCCCGCCCAGCTCGGCCACGCGCTTGAGGAAGGTGGCCAGCGTGTCCTCGGCGTTGCCACACAACACGCTGAAAGACGCGGTGTAGATGACCTGACGTGCCGGAGCGGTGGCGCGTTGCTCGGCTGCAGGCGCGGACGCTTGCGGTGGCGCATCTGCCGCGGGGGACGGCCGGTAGGACACAAGTTCGCCCTCGACGCCCGGCGCACCGCCGAAGTCAAGGTTGCGCGCCACTTCCATCCGGCCGCGGGACGCGCTGGCTCTGTGCCCACCAGCCTCGCGGGAAGATGCACAGCCCAACACCCCTGCCACGCCCAGGCCCACCAGAAGCAGTTTCAACATGCGCGGCATCCTGGCACGGCTGGTCCGGGGCGCAAGCCCCTGTTCAGGGTCCGCGGCCCTGGCCCTGAAAATATTCATCCGGGTTGCCCTGCGCATCCACCGCCGCCACGCGCAGCCGCGGCACCAGGTTGTACGAACGGAATTCGCCCACCGCCAGGATGCGCCCGGTGAAGACGCCACCGCGGCGTTCTGCCTGCAGGTCATAGACCGGGCCATCAAATCCCGGCGCATCGGTGTTGAACGTGGGGTCCCACTCACCCTGCGCGGTGACGCGCAGGAAGTTGTCCGGGACGTTGATGGTTCCGGAGAGGATGGAGCCAAAATATCCGCCGAGAAACCAGTTCCCCGTGGGAAGCCCCGCGGCGTTGCGCTCCTGCAGCACCGCATGGACGGTGCGGTCCAAATTGAATCCCACGGGTCCAAAACTTGTGTCCACCGTGCCGTCCGCCAGCAGGCGAACCACCGCGCCGCGGGCGACCCCGTTGAACGTCTCAAACCGCCCAAACACCACCAGCCTGCCGTTGGGCTGGCCCGTGGCGTCCAGTTCCTGCACCACGCCGTCCAGGTACGCCTCCATTCCTGCCATCCCCGTGCCGCCCACGTTGAACGTGGCGTCCGGCGTCCCGTCCACGTTGAGGCGCGCCAGGCCATTGGGGATGGGTGCGCCGTTGAACAGGTCAAACCGGCCGGTCACCCACATCTTCCCGGTGAAGGCACCCGTCCCCACCGCACGTTCCGGGACAATGGCCCCCACGTAGGGGCGCACGCCGGGCTCGGTGGTGCCAAAACCCTGGCTGGGATTGTAGGTGGCGTCACGCCGGCCGTTGGCCTGGATGCGGAACAGTCCCCCGGGGATGGCGTTGGTGTTGTAGTCCACCGCGGGGGTGCCCACCCACAACGCGCCGGTGGGATTGCCTTGGGCGTCCCGGGCCGGCTCCACCACGTAGCCATCTTCGTAGCCCTCCAGGCCGCCGCCACCGGCATTGAACGTGGCATCACGGCTCCCCGCCGCCGTCACGCGCGCAATGCCCATGGGGATGGACTGGCCGTTGAAACGGTAGATGCTGCCCGCCACAATCCACGCGCCGGTGGGCGTGCCGTCGGTGTTCAGCTCCGCGGTGGCGCGGTTCACCAGGCGGTCAAACCCCGGCGTCTGCGCGAGATTGAACGTGGTGTCCCATTGGCCGTTCCCTCCCAGCTTCAGGAAGTGCCGCGCCATGCCCGGCGAGCCGTACGCCACAAATCCTCCGCCAAGATGCAGCTCCTGGGTCCAGGCGCCCGTTGTCACGTCCCGGCGCTGCGCCGCCGCGCGCGGTCCCCCGTTGTCCCATTCCACCAGGCCCTGGGGCTTGAACGCCGGGTCCAACATCATGGCCGCGTCCAACAACGCAACGCCGCTCCACGCCAGGCCATTGACGTTGGAGTGGTTGCCCACCACCCACACGCGGCCGTCCAGCGTCCCGTTGGCCGCACGCACCGGGACCAGGGCATCCACGCGGCCGGACACGTACGCCGTGCGGCTTGGGTCCAGGCTGCCGTTGGCGTTGACCACAAACAGGTTCCCGTCCCGGTATTGCCCGTTGTAATACTCCCAGAATTCTCCACCCACCCACAGCTTGCCCGTTGGCAACCCGGTGCTGTCCACATCCTCCATCAACGCGTGGACGCCGTGGTAGCTGTACGCCTCAATGCCGCTGCCACCAGGATTGAACGTGGGGTCCAGCGCACCGGTGAAGTCCACCACCACAAGGCGGTCTGGCACGTCCAGCGCGTTGCGCTCGGAGAACGCGCCGCCCACCGCCACGCGGTTGGTGTACGCGCCCTGGGCATCCCGCAGCTGCAGCAGCGCGCCCACCCAGCGGTCAAAGCCGGTGTTCCCCGCCGCAAAACCTGCCTCCAGGCTGCCGTCCTCCCGCAACATCACCAGGCCCGCATGCACCGGGCTTCCCGCGTATTGCGTGAACGTGCCGCCCACCAACATCTTGCCGGTGGGCGCCCCGGCGGCGTCGCGCAGCTGCAGCACCACGTCCACCTCATCATCAAAGCCGCCGTTGGCCGGCCAGCTGGGGTCTACCGCGCCACTGGCGGTCAGCCGCACCAGCCCGCTGTACGCCGTGTTGGCCGCCACCGTCTGGAATCCTCCGCCCACCAGGAGTTTTCCCGTGGGCAGCCCGTTGGTGCCAAGCTCCTGCACCACCACGTTGACCCGGTCACTGCGCCCGCCCACGTCCACCGGGGTGAACGTGGTGTCCAGCGCGCCGTCCTCATCCACGCGCAGCAGGTTGTTGGCCACGTCCACGCCGTTGAACTGCTCCAGGTTGCCCGCCAGCCACACCTTGCCGGTGGGCGCACCTGTCCCATCCAGCTGCGGCGTCACCACGTTGATGACGCCTTCCGAAGAGGCCCCGTACCCACCCGACACCAGCCCCACCCGGGACGTGTCAAAGCTCCCGTCCGACGTCAACGGCGCATAAAGCCGGGTGGCCACCTCCAGCTCCACCCCACGCATGGAGCCCGTCACCATCCAGTCCCCCTGCGGCGTGGGCACCAAGGTGTAGGGCGCGCCACCGCCCACCCCGCGGCGGGCAAAACCGCGCCGCACCACCTGGGACACCACGTTGGACGGCGGGAGGCCCGGCAGCGTTGCCTGCACGTGCACCGTGGCGTGTTGGTGCATGGCCAGTCCCGGCACCGCGTACGGGCTCACGCACGGCGCCATCACCTGCGCATCCACCGCACACGCAAACGTGGCACCCGCGGGGCTGCCGGCAGGCAGCACAAAGCTGGCCTGCGGCGCAGCACCGTCGGACAAGGTACGCACCAGCGGGTCTGGCGTGGCCGTCAACACCCCGGAAGATGACGCCATGGAGGTGGCTGCACTGCCGCTGGAACCACCCGCCAGGGACGAGGAGCCCATGGTCATCCCGCTGGAGCCTGCCCCGCTGCCTCCGCTGCTGGTTCCAGTATTGCTGCTTGAGACGGTGCTGCTGCCCGGCATGGACCCACCCTGAGAACTCCCACCGTTGACGCTGGACCCGCTGGACCCGCCCACCAAGCCGCTGCTGGCGCCGGTGCCGGGCGTACAACTCCGGCTTTGACACGTGTTGCCGTCCCGGCAGTCCGCGTTGGTCTCACATTGACCCGCCGGTGGTTGCGGCAGGCAGCCAACTCCGGCTGCAACCAGAGACGCCGCCAGAGCCCATTTCCAGAGTCCATGGTGCATTTGTCCACGCTAGCAAAGGCCCACCGCCACCCGCGTGGCGTGCAGGGTCCTGGTGTGTGGGGCCCGCCCACGTTGTTGCGCTGCGCGGCATCCCACCTTTGCTTGCCCGCGCTGCACACCTTTGTCACAACCCCGCCGCACCTTGAGGAGCCGCAGCATGGGGAACACCAACCCGGATGAGATGCACAAGCGCCTGGCGCGCACCCGGGCCCTGGCCGAAGTGGGCCAGGCTGGCCTGGACACGCTGCTGTCCAGGCGCGCGCTGGTGGTGGGTTGTGGCGGGCTGGGACAACCGGTGGCCATGTATCTGGCGGGCGCGGGCCTGGGACACCTGACGTTGGTGGATGATGATGACGTGGAAGAAAGCAACCTCAACCGCCAGGTCTTTTTTGGCGTGATGGATGTGGGGCGCCCCAAGGTTGCGGTGTTGCAGGAGCGGTTGCGCGCCACCCAGCCGCACGTGGCGGTGGCCCCCATGGAGATGCGCCTGACCAGCCGCAACGCGCGCGGCATCATCCTGGCCCACCAGGTGGTGGTGGACTGCACGGATGATCCAGACACCAAGTTTGTGCTCCATGACACCGCGCTGGCGTTGGGCGTGCCGCTGGTCCACGGCGGTGCGGTGCGTTGGGGCGGCCAGGTCACCGTGGTGGCGCCGGGTGGCAAACCCTGCCTGCGCTGCCTGTTTGATGGCCCCCCGCCGGCCGAACGCTGCCAGGACGCAGGCGTGCTGGGTGCTGCGTGTGGTGCGGTGGCCGGCGTCATGGCGGCGGAAGCCGTCAAGGTCCTTCTGGGCGTGGGCCAGCTGCTGCAGTCCCGGATGTTGACGCTGGACCTGTTGGCCGGTCACGCCCGCGCGCAGCCGCTGTATCCCCGGCCGGATTGCCCCTCGTGCGCCAGCGCGCCGGCACGCCGGGTGACCTGAACGCTCCTCCAGCCAACACACTTTTGCCATGACGGGGTGGCCGCCCAACCCACACCGCCGCCCGGCGCGGTTCTTGACAGGGCGGTCCCAAGCCGCCTCCAATGGGGCCAATGCATCTCATCATTCCTGCCCTGGTCCTGGCCCTGGCCGCCGCCCCAAAAAGCTCCGGCAAGAAGGCCCCCAAACCGGACCTGACCGGACCTGCCCGGTCCCTGGTGGTGCTGGTGGACACGCCAGGGCTGGCGGCGGCCACTGCAACCACCCTGCAGGACAACCTCAAACGTGAGGTCCACAAAAGTGTCCAGTTCACCTGGCAGGAACCGCCGCCGGTGAGCGTGGATGAACTGGTGGTGGCGTTGTCCTGCAAGAAGGTGGACGTGGACTGCGCGCTCAAGATGGCTGAGACGGTCAAGGCAGACGCGGTGGTGGTGGTTGGCCTGGGTGGCTCCAAGACGCGGGAGCTCACCATCCTGATGGTGCAAATCCGCCCGGAGCGGGCCATCCAGAAGACCGGCGTGGCCTTCAAGACGGAAGAAGCACTTCCGGCCGCCGCCGCCAACGCCATGCGCAACATCCTGGGCCCCATCAAGCCCGCGGTGCTGGAAGTGGTGACCACGCCACCGGGCGCGGTGGTGGTGGTGGACGGCAAGGAGGTGGGTCCCTCCCCGTTCCGCCAGGAGGTCCCGGGGGATGGGTCCCGTGACGTCACGGTGCGCCTGGAGGGTCACCAGGACCGCTCCACCCGCGTGGACCTGCGCGCCGGTGAGGTCACCCACGTGGAGCTGGCGTTGCAGGTGGTGGCCCCGGTGGCCGCCGCCCCCGTCAAGCCCGCACCCGCCAAGGCCGCGCCCGCCAAACCCGCGCCCACCGCCCAGGCCAGCCCGGACCCGGCCCCACAGGCCGCCACCCCCCAGGCAGACCCAGCTCCGGGGGCAGAAGGCGGCGAACCCGCGCCCTCCTCGGGAGGCGGGGTGCTGCGCTACGCGCTCAGTGGTGCCTTGGTGGCGGTGGGTGGCGTGGTGGGCCTGGTGGCGCTGGCGGCGCTGGCCACTGGTGTGTCCTTGGCGGGGACCTACGGCTACGCATTCTATTACGGCCGCACCACCACCCGGCAAAGTGACCTGGACGCCGGGTGGTACAAACAGGTGGGCAGCCTGCGTTTTGCGTTGTGGGGAGGGGCCGCAGCCGCCGGTGGGTTGACGCTGTTGCTGCTGCTGGCGGCCGTGGGCCTGGCGGGGTCCGCGGTGGTCCCACCCATTGTCCTCTAGGCACCGCCGCGGGCGCTGCTAGACTGCAGGGCCGTGCAGCGTTCCGGGTTTCTGACACCCACCGCAGTGAGTTCGGCGCGCGAGGCCGAGCTGGAATCCCCGTCCCTGCCCGCGTTGGAACGGCCGCCCAGCCTGGCGCAGGCGGTGCTGGGCATCACCACCGTGGTGTGGGCGGTGTTGGACCCCACAGCCTCCCCGGTGCTCTTTGGCTTCTGGATGGCCGCCCAGGTGGGCGTGGGCATCACCAGCATGGTGCACGAACGGCGGCTGTTGTGCGGGGTGGAACGCACCCACGCGCGCGCGCTGGCTCTGTTTGGTCCCCACCATGAAGCCACCGTGACGCTGGGCCGCTACCACCGCCTGCTCACGCGCCTGCTGCGCCAATCCCCCGGTGGCGTTGGCATGCGCGCCCTGGCCCGCCGGTGGGCGCTGTGCCAGCGCCTGGCGCACCGCTGCCAGCACCTCATGGACCAATGGCCGCGCCTGGCCGCCCCCACCCAGCCGCCACCCCTGCCGCCGCTGTTGCCCGCGCCAGACCACCAGGCCGTGCAGCGCGCGCCCATGGCCGCCCGCGCCCGGGGCCGCCGCCTGGCGCGCCGCCGCTGAAGTCCTCCAACAACGTTCAAGGCACGTGTTGCGTCAGCCCCGCTTGTGCGCTGCGGCGGTGTTTGCCATAAGCCCGCGCTGTTCACGTCGGACCCGGTGGGAGTGGCGCATGCTGGAGACAGTCACCAAGGGATTCAAGAACGCGCGGCTCAAGCTGGCGGGCAAAGCGGAGCTGTCCCAGGAGCTGGTGGAAGAGGCCCTGCGGGACATCCGGGTCAGCCTGCTGGAAGCAGACGTGGAACTGGGCGTGGTCAAGAGCTTTTTGGACCGCGTGCGGGACAAGGCGCTGGGCCAGGTGGTGGGCCTGGAGGTCAAAGACGGCCAGGGCAAGCGCATCAAGCTCACCCCGCAGGACCGCTTCAACGGCATCTGCCACGAGGAGCTGGAAGCATTGATGGGTCCGGTGGACACGTCCATCACCATCTCCAAGCCGCTCACCCGCATCATGATGGTGGGCCTGCAGGGCTCCGGGAAGACCACCACCACCGGCAAGCTGGCGCGCTACCTGGAGCAAAAGAAGTTCCGCCCGCTGTTGGTGGCGGCGGACATCTACCGCCCCGCGGCGGTGGACCAGCTCAAGACGCTGGGCGCACAGCTCAACATGCCGGTGTTCCATGAGCCGGGCCTCTCGCCGCCGGAGCTGTGTGAAAAAGCCATGGCGGTGGCCCGTGAGACCGGCCGCAACGCGGTGCTGTTTGATACCGCCGGCCGCCTGGCCATTGATGAAACGCTCATGACCGAACTGGAGCGCATCAAGGAGAAGACAAAACCAGACAACATCTTCCTGGTGGTGGACTCCATGATTGGCCAGGACGCGGTGAAGACCGCGGCCGAATTCAACCGCCGCCTGGACATCACCGGCTTCATCATGACCAAGCTGGACGGTGACGCGCGTGGCGGCGCGGCGTTGTCCATCAAGGAGTTCACCGGCAAGCCCATCAAGTTTTTGGGCGTGGGTGAACAGCTGGACAAGCTGGAGGAGTTCCGCCCCCAGGGGCTGGCCAGCCGCATCCTGGGGCTGGGAGACATTGTGGGCCTCCTCAAGGACTTTGAGGAGGTGGTGGACCAGGACAAGGCTGAAAAGGACGCCATGCGCATGATGCGCGGGCAGTTCAACCTGGTGGACTTCATGGAGCAGGTGAAGCTGCTCAAGAAGATGGGCAGCCTCAAGGACCTGGTGGACAAGATCCCGTTCATGTCTGAGGCGGTCCCTGAAGGCCAGCAGATTGATGACCGTGAGCTCATCCGCTTTGAGTCCATTGTCCAGTCCATGACGGTCAAGGAACGCAAACAGCCGGACGTCATTGATGTGTCCCGCAAGCGCCGCATTGCGCGCGGCAGCGGGCGCACCCCCAAGGACGTGGATGACCTGCTGCAGCGCTTCAAGATGATGAAGCAGATGATGGCGTCCTTGGGACAGAACGCCGGCTTTTTGCAGCGCATCCCCGGGTTCAAGCAGCTGGGCGCCATGCGCGGCATGCCCGGCGGCCCGGACATGAAGCAGCTGTTTGGCGGCGTGGACCCGTTTGCCGGCGGCGGCATGGGCCGGCCCCTGGCCCCTCCCCCGGGCTACTACGCCACCACCAGCGTGGGCGCAGGCAAGCGGGGGGCCGCGTCAGACAAGGACAAAAAAGCCAAGCGCAAGGCTGAGAAGGCCGCGCGCAAGAAGAGCCGCCGGTAGGGGCCTGGGGGTTGCGCTGAAAGCAGGATGCCCCGCGGGGCCGCACCTGCTAGGATGTTCAGTCCATGGCGGGTGCCCCGGTGTTGCAGGTCCTGGATGGCGGGCGGGTGTGGCGGGGGGAAGCAGCCCCGGCCGCGGCCGTCCCCGTGCTTCAAAGCGGGTTGAGGGTGTTGGATGAGGCCCTGGCGTTGGGGGGGCTGCCGGTGGGCGGGGTAACTGAAGTTCGCGCCGGGCTGGGCCACGGTGGCCTGGGGCTGGGGTTGATGGCGGTGGCCGCGTTGTTGACGGGGGATGCCCAGGCCCGCGCGGCGGTGGTGGATGGGTTTGGCACCCTGCACGGTGCCGCGGTGCTGGAGGCCGGGGTCCCGCCGGGGCGGGTGTGGTGCGTGCGGCCCAAGGAGCCCGGGCGGATCATGGCGTTGGGTTTGCGGCTGGTGCGCAGCGCCGCGTTCCGGCTGGTGCTGGTGGATCATGCGTTGGCCCCCCCCGTTTCCCAGCCGGAGCTGGCGGTCCGGCGGTTGGCGGTGGCCGCCCAGGAGGCCGGCTGTGTGGTGGTGCTGTTGAGCGGGAACTGGGGGGACTGCCTGGGATTGCCGCTTCCCAGCGCGCTGCGGCTGCGGGTGAGCCGCCAGGCAGGCCAGCACCTCAACGTTGCGGTGGAGAAACAGCGGGGGGCCAGCCTCACCCCCAGCGTGACCCTCCCCGGCCGGCTTCTTTACAGCCCCCCCCATTGGGACCTAGATCACGCCGCCCGGCCGGGGGGCTGAATAAGCCTCTCCACGCCTGCGTCAGTTGGAAAGCAAACCATCCGGGGGCTTACCCAAGATTTGGCACCCGGCCCAAACACTTCCAGAAGCCCCCTTGTGGCGCTTTTGTAGGAAAGGCAGTCACCACATGCGCATCGTTCGTAACTCGCTCATCGCCCTGGCCCTCACCTCCTTTGCCGGCGTGTCAATTGCCGCCCCCGCCGCCCAGGTGGCGGAGAAGAAGAAGGACGAGAAGAAGAAGGACGAGAAGAAGTCCGAAGAAGCCCCGAAGGGCGACGCCCCCAAGGCCATTGAAGACAAGAAGGAAGACCCCAAGAAGAAGAAGGACGAAAAGAAGAAGGAAGAGGCGCCCAAGGCCATTGAAGAGAAGAAGGCCGAGGACCCCAAGAAGAAGAAGGACGAGAAGAAGAAGGAAGAGGCGCCCAAGGCCATTGAAGAGAAGAAGGCCGAAGACCCCAAGAAGAAGAAGGACGAGAAGAAGAAGGAAGAGGCGCCCAAGGCCATTGAAGAGAAGAAGGCCGAAGACCCCAAGAAGAAGAAGGACGAAAAGAAGAAGGAAGAGGCGCCCAAGGCCATTGAAGAGAAGAAGGCCGAAGACCCCAAGAAGAAGAAGGACGAGAAGAAGAAGGAAGAGGCGCCCAAGGCCATTGAAGAGAAGAAGGCCG
>Ga0154020_10007277_pt1 | contig 12931 bp, 15 predicted proteins | sample Klosneuvirus_201_FD_109709 | JGI IMG/M metagenome (GOLD analysis project Ga0154020, IMG submission 109709) | Active sludge microbial communities from wastewater, Klosterneuburg, Austria - Klosneuvirus_20160825_MG | ecosystem: Engineered > WWTP > Aerobic digester > Activated sludge | place... | reverse complement strand
TTTACATGACCAACTTCTATCTCTTCGTCATTCTTTTTGTTGTAATCACAATAAAACAAGTAATCTTTGATGTGGTAATCGTCTTCTATATAAGAGAGGGTTGATACAATAACATCAGCTTGGTGTATAGTTAGTCTCATTTTAAGTTTATGATCGGGATATACGTGTGTGATCTTTATAAATATGTTTTTTCCGTGAGTATATTTCTCAAATTTGAAGGACATTTCTATTAGTGTATATTCTTTAAAAAAAATAATATTCAATTTTAAAAAAGTAATCAATTATTTACCTCCATACTTAGCGAAGGTATTTCTACATAAAGATGTGTATGGTAACAGTTAATTTTTCCATCCCTTATTTAAGTTGTTGATATATAATTTTAATTATTAGTAAAATTCAATTTTTTGGGAATTATGGTTGTTATTTTCTTAGCCAAATTAAGCACGTATTCCTTATTTATTACTGATATTTTAGAATTGTTTTGGAAATCCTCAATATATAAAATATCATCGTAATACTCTAATTTATGATGATTCGACTTGGATTCGGATTTTAGAGTAGACTCTTCATTGTTGAGTATACACATATAAAAGTCGTCTATTATTTGTCCGAATAAATATACATCATTATTATTTAGCTGTAATTTCATTATTTGTTCCAAATCTTGGTCTACTATAAGCATACCTCCTTTAGCAGGGTTTTCTGAATCATACATAATATACGATATACTGGTTCGGTTAAGCTCATATTTAATATATTCAGAAATAACTTGTTTAGCAATCGTTAATGAATCATACTCACCAAATGTAATTTCACTAAAGAAACCCTTTTTAGTAGCAGCTCTCAAAGTAATTTTGCCCAGATTTGAAATATCGACATTACTTAAATTATCAATATTACTTGAATTATCAATATTACTTAAATTATCGATATTACTCTGGGTTTTAGTACTTGAAGTTAAAGCCTGATTTGATAAATTGACAATTTGGTTGAATGTGCTTAAGTTACTTAGATATATAGGATATGATACAATACTTCTAATATTGCCCTCATATTTAACAGTAAGTGATCCTATAAGTCTATCAAAATTTGATAAGTCTTTAGTTCGGATTGAGTTATAGCTAAATGATGAAAAACTATAAAGCTCAGATTTCGCAATATTTGACATCTTGTATTATAAATATCTCTTATAAAATTTCAATTTATATTCCTTTTCTAAAGTTGTTTTTTTGTTTGTTTTTTGGGAGTTGTATTTGTTTTTTAAAATTGAATAATACGATTAATAAAACTTATAATAAATATGTACTCATCAACATTAACTAATATAGAAATCAGTACTTTATTCACTCAAGTCGGTGAGAATAAGTTTGACTTAGATGCACCATATCAACGCGATATAGTATGGGATTCACCTAAACAGTCTTTATTTATTAACTCAATAATGAAAGGTATTGTACCATCTCCATTGATTTTCGTGAGCAATGAAGATAATGGGATAAGAACTGTAATAGATGGTAAACAACGAATAACGAGTATTGTAAGATTCAAGCGTAATGAGATACCAGTACATATGGATTCTGAGACTTTATATTACGATACAATACCATTGGATAGTAGTATACGAAAAGATGCGCGTATTTTAAATGATCGAGAACGTAATCGATTTAATAATACCAACTTAAATTGCGTAACATATCAAGACATTTCTTATGAAGATCAATTATTAATATTCAATCGTATTCAACATGGAGTTAGTATATCTAGCGCGGATTTACTTAAAGCTGCTGCACGTACACATGAAGCCAGTATAACATTAAACCAATTCTACGACTCATTAGAATCAGTTATTGGACCCAAATATAGTAATAACAGTAATAAGGAAAAGAACAATCATATCATAGTCATAACTAATATAATGTATATGGTTAAGTATGATAAACTCAAAACTTATAGTAAGTCGGATCGGATATTAGCAGTCCAAAATTATGAAGAAATTATAGGCCGAGTAGGAGGCTTAATTCGAGATGTCTTTGCTATCCTTAATATTAGTGATCATAAGTTATGTAATTATATGTTATATCCTTATATATACTACTTTTATAAATATGATAAATTGTTAGATGTTGATAAATATTATGCCCAAGTTAAAAAATACACCGGTAAGAAAGAATTTATGAATATATATAACACATTCTTATTTCCAAAATGAACTTACTTTTTTTTTCATCAATCTTAGTAAAATTAAGTCACCAATTAGAAAAATTGAAAAATATTATGAAAAATATATATAGAACTCTTTCTATTTCTAAATTAAATCAAACTCTTAAAAAAATGTGGAATGTTGATATTGTTAACCATGGTGATGATTATGGAGAAGAAGACAGTTGCCTTGGTGTAACTATAAGTAAAGGTAATACTAAAATAACGTTATTTGATGAACATGTATTTACGCCACAAATATACGAGGATATTTTAAATTGTATCAATAATAATAAATCATACTTTCATGGTTTTACTAACGATTCGATTATTAAGTATGCAGTTGATACATCTGAATTGATTTTCGAAGTTTCAAATATTGGAGACGGAGGAGATATGTACATCAGTATTGCTTTAGATCGAGATGAAGCTATTCCAGTTATCTCAACTATAATCGAGAAATATCGCACCCAATCATTTAGTGAGGAGTAATTTCTGTTTTTTATTTAAAACAAATTTCAATAGAATTTATAAAATATATTAAGTATAATCACGTGTTGTATAAGAAATGGCTACTGAATATGATTATTTCACTGTAGACTACTTGAAAATGCTTGAACCCAAGTTATACACTTTGGGTGTATTTACTGAATTGTTAAAATACATTGAGAGTGATACATATTCCTTAATTAGATGCGGAAATATTTCGATCGAATATGACTCAAATTCGTTATATCTCATAGCTGGTAAACAAAAAGGATTGTTCGTAAATAATGATAGACAAGCATGTTTAGACTTCGTTAAAGAACAGATTAGTAAATTTGAATAAGACATAAAATTTCTTTTTTATATATTAAAAAATGAATATTGCTAAAAGTTTCCTAGGATTTACCGAGCGTTATTGCGCAACATATGAGGATATATTTGACTATGATAATAAGTTTGATTTCGTATTATACATTCAACCCAAAATTGCGCAAGAACCTGGAAATAATGAAAATTTACAAGAACTTGGGAATAATGAAATTGCACAAGAACCTGGGAATAATGAAAATATGGAAGTTATAACAATCGAGTTAAAAAACCCGTATCTATATTTAGTATCCAATTTTGTAGAGATGTTAGACGCAATTAAGAGCGATAAAGAATACTCCTTATTGGGTTGGGATCAAGATGAATTATATTATAACGAATGTAAGATTAAGTATTACGAAAAAGGAAAAGAATACCTTATACAAACTGGTAAAGAGGAATGTATCGAATGTGTTACTCAAATAATAGATGCCTTTAAAACTGCTAATAAATGGAGATATAAGATAGACTTTCCATATGTTTACATAGCTAATAATAATAGTCAAGTATGTTTGAAAATAGGTAGGAACTTTAAAATAGGCGAATTTAATAAAATATTAACAATTCTCACTTCAAGTAATGATTATGGATATCGCAAGAAATTTGGTAGGGTTACTATCGAATGTTTTTACTCAATTGAACGCCCAGGATTATATATACAAATTAAACAAGGTAAGAATATGGTTAATGTTAGTATTAGTCCTAATGATGCGTATTTATTAGTGACTGACATTATACGAGATTTACAGGTATTCGCGTAAATTTTCTCATTATTTTTTTTGACCAGGGGATTAAAAAATAATAATATATTTACTCGTCTTCATCATCTTGGAATTCGGATTCAGATCCATTATTTGAGACTATATCTTCTTCATCTTCTAATTCTTCTTTATTAACATCTTCCATTTGTTTTTTAAGTTTCTCGTCTAATGCCTTTTTTTCTTCGAGTTTCTTTTTTTCCAATTCTTCCAATTCTTCCTTAGTAGGACCTTGTTTCTTATCATCATTTTTCTTACTCTTTTTCTTCTTATCACGATCTTTATTATCATTAGTAGTATTAAAGAATTTGCTATATATTACAAACATTACGAATAGGATAATAACAATTAAACCTAATATGAGTATTATTAAAAATATTATTTTATGATAGGATGACTTTGCCGGTTCTTCTTCTCTACTTCGACTCTTAGAGTTCTCAGGAGCTCGTTCTCTTGATTCTTCTCTATCATAAAACCTGACTCTTTTTTCCTCACTCGATGCTACTTTAGGTTTACTATTAATTGTATTAGAAGATCTAGATGGTTGTTTACTTACTGGAGCGGATTTTCGCTTTTCCTCCATGAAAAATATTTCTTATATATATATTAGTTTATATATTATATATAATAATGGACTTAGAAAAAACATTACAATCCGCTATATTGGATACTTATAAAGAATTGCAAATTATTTTCATGGGTAATGAGAATATCAAACTAATTTTCAATAAGATAGATAATCTTATAGAAGAAATTAAAGAAGATGATTCATCATTTTATGAGCGTAACCCAATGTACGAGCGGTTAATAAATCTTATATGTCTAACTTATTCACAAAATAAAATAGTAACAGACAAACTTAAATATTCGATCAATGATATTGACTTATTTAAGTTGAAAAAATTGAAACTTAAAGTAGACCAAATATTACATTATGAGAAGTTAGATAAGTATAAACCGATGAGCACCCAAGATTTCATAAGCAAAAGTAAAGATTTATTCGGAATTACTGAAACCGATTTTGATTATACTTTGCTAATTTCCAATGGTATTGTTAAAAGAGAACCTGGTCAAAAAATAATAGATTTCAAGATTAAGAATACTCGATGTGTTAATTATGATATACGCAAATTAGTTGATAAAGAATATATAACTAAGAATTTTAACCATACTACTAAAAGCGGAATCAATAAAGCTATGGTAGAGAGGTATCAAACTATAACAATGTATGATAATGTTAAAGCCGAAGAATTAGATAGTACTCCTATTATTGGTCTTAAGGACGTATCTAAACATAATAAATTATACCAAACTATCGATGATGAATATGTACGAGAATTAGTTCCGATACGATTTTATCAAATGGGGAACTCAGATAGTCTCGCAGATTATAACGATATTAACTTAATTCAACAAATAGTAACCCACTTAGAATCGTTCGAAATTACTTTGTTGCGTACCAATGAATATAATCGGGAACCTAAGAAAAAGAAAGATAACAATTTTTCGAGTAGAACAGGTGTAATTGAAACATATTTACGTACTAACTCAATTGAAGATTCATTATGGAAAGCATATAACAATATGATCATAGATGAAGAATCTGCGGTTAAATTGGCAGCAAGCATATTTGGCTATACCCAAGCTTTAGCAAAAAATCGGGTTGGGAAAAGATTTATACATGATAGAAATTACATAGCTAAATTAGATGATATAATACAAGTATAATTAAGAACATCATATTTTTTAATATAAACCAAGCAATATAACTTTTCCAAGTTTGGTGTGGTTCAATCTTACTTGCTATATCATCATAATTTTTAAGTATAATTTTGGGCCTCGGATTGTCACATAATGTCAATTTTTGTTTTACTAAATTGAAGTATGTTGCGCCAAACTTATTTTTATGATTGAGATTGGGATTATATTTGAGTATTATTTCTTCGGCTTTTTCATTTCCTACTGCTTTTGCGAATAGTAATGGAGTATTACCATAGTTATCAATATATTCATGATATTTATTCTGGGTATTAAACAAAAATGTAAGATCATTAACATCACCTAACATAATTATAAGTCGTATTATCTTATATGGTTTCTTAATTGTTATGCTTCGTCTTATCATATATACCAAAACGTTATCATGACCTTTTATATAAGAATATAACAACCATTTATTTAAGAATACTGAATCGGTTCTATTAATAGAAGGTAATGCATATAACGCATCGAGATTATGACCAACCAAAATACCATTCTCGAATAATCCCAATCCGCGATTATCAGCATCATTATTTCTGAGTATATGTTTCTTATACAATTCCGTACATAATATAACATACTTATCATTAAACTTAGAATTAACCAATAAGTGAATTAGTATATTAGCATCATTAGCGTATCTTGCATGTTGTAATTTAATTCGTATATTGCGATTATTTAACATTGCAGATAAGACTAACATAAATTGGTTACTCATAATTAGATGATCTTCTATTAAGTTTTTGATAATATCATATAACAAAGTATTACTAAGTGAGTCTAACCATTGGGTAATTTTGTAATCACTTATTAAATTCTTATCTTCCAATAAACAACATATGTAGGATGAGTGAATTATCATATTTAAATTGAATTTATATTACCTATATATCTAGGTTACCATGAAATTTTATATTGAAAATAAAGAAGATTTCGCTCTTATGCTTAAATATCGTGAGCAAATTTCATATGAACAAGCTATTGACTTATGTTATTTTATAGAAGAAATATATGAAACATATAGATATCGCGCATCACTTGAATATATGGTAAAATTATTACTCAATATAATTAAAGTATGCATTAAGTTTATCAAATATCATAAGATGGAGAATGATAAGAAACCCAGTCCACGCTTAGTCGGATTCTATGATAAATTATTAAGAGCCAAATTTGAAATCCTACCCATGGTTGTAGAAAATTATAGTAAATTCTTGGTATGCTAATTCATATATTTTTTATCTCAAAAAATTACCTGTATTTTTAAGAAGAAAAAAAGTTGAATAAAAATTAATAATAATGATATATATAATGAATAAACTGATGAAGCAGTATCCTATTTATAACCCGTTTGTTATGTTAGGTGGGAATGAAATTAAATGTGAGGTAATTAAAGTATACGATGGTGATACTATCTGGGTTAAGACTACGGGATTACCTGCGTCTCAAGGTGAGGTACGCGTAAAAATACGAATGTTAGGTATCAACACTCCTGAAATTAGTAAGAAACAACCCGGTGCGTTAGAAGCAAAAGCTTACTTATCTGAGTTAATATTAGGTAAAGAAGTATATTGCAGTTTCAAAGATTATGATAATTTTGCACGTGCATTAGCTACAGTATTCTATAACGGATTAAATGTAAATCAACATATGATAGATATGGGTCACGCAGTACCTTATATGGTTTAAGTTAGTTTTTTTGATGAAGTTTTGTTAGATGAATTTAATTAAAAAAACATATTAAACTTAATATCTTGAAAAGAGGAGAGTTTCGTTATATGAAGGCCAATCAAAAGGAGTGGTATCGTATTTCTTAACTTGGGGATTTACTGGAATATAAATTTCTTTGAAGTCAGTAATAATATCATATGATGTTGGTACAACGTCAATAACTTGTTGACTTCCGTATCCGTTATAAAATTGAATAGGTACTGTATCGGGTACAATTGCTCTATTTTGAGTCTTATATTTGGAAAATCTGTGAGCTTTAATTCTTTGACGAGCTCTCATTCCTCTCATAGTATTGTTATAATTAAGTAACTCACTATCTGTAATAGTCATTTTTTTGTTTTAATTTAAATCGTAAGTATATAATACAAAATAAAATAAATATATAAACAAAATGGGCGATGATAATTTCATCAAAAAATTACTTGGTAATACAATATTAACATTTGTTATAATTGTAATATTGATAATTATAGCAACTTATTTATCATTTAAGAAAATTGAGACATATAAATTCTTAGTAGTAATAAATATAATATCTGCGATAATAATATTCGCATTGTTATCTCTTAATGATCATTATAAATATAAAACCGGACATGAACTAATAGAAGGAGGAAACGCGGCTCAAATAGATGACCAAAAAATAAAATATTTCAATAGCATCTTTGATAATACAATGCCTTCCCAATCTAACCCAACTCCTTTGTCTAACCCAACTCCTTTGTCTAACCCAACTCCTTTGTCTAACCCAATGCCTTTGTCTAACTCACTTCCTCAATCTAACCCAATGCCTATGTCTAACTTGGTACCACAATCTACATCGTTTAATAATACAGTAGTAGATGAAGTAGACAAACAAATCGAGACTCTCATAGCTGAGTTAAAATAAAACATATCATAATTGAGACAAAATAAAAAACATATTGATATCTTTTAAGGTTTAAAAATAAAAAAAATATACTAATATCTGAAATTTATAAAGGAGTTGCATTGAGTTTGAGAATCTCTATTTCATTTTTTAACTCTTCAATTTCGGCTTTTAAGGATTCAATTAAGTTAGATTGGTTTTCTTGTTTGAGTTTTTCTATTTCTCGCATCGCAGCTATATACTGAGTTGCGGGTACCATAGTATCACAATCGTCTGTAATGTTATGTTTAATTTTAGTACAAGATAATTTAACTGCATTGGATACTACATTAGTAAAATTACGTTCAAATATATTCACTTCATACTGATATTTCGCATCATGAGAACGTATATACATTTGTATATGACTGCTAGCATTAGAAATGAAATATGATTCTAAGAGTATTTTTATAGCACAAGTATTAACTTTAGATACTAATGATATGTAGTTATTATTTATTATCACATTATTAGATGAATTGATTTGGTGCCAACTGTTTACAAATTCCTTAATCTTCTTAATTTTATCATTTTCTTTCTTGATATATGAGTTGTATAAGTCTGAAAATAAGTCAATGAAACTATTAATTAATCTCGGATCGGTACTCAACATATTGCAATACTTTTTGAGTCTGCATATATATAAACTCGGAGCATCAGGTGCATCTAAGTTATTAATACTCTTAATTATATCATGATGTAATACACTAGCTAATGTAGATACGTAAACTTTGAAGACTTTTTCACAATGTTTAGCGCTCATATTTTGGATGGGTATATAAATAAAAAAATTATATCTTACCCAATTTAACTAATTTAACTAACTTAAGATAATCTAACTTATGTTTCTTTTCCATATACTCGATTTTCTTTTCTAACTTCTCTATTTTAATTGCGTTCGGAGTTACTTCTTTGTAGAAAATATATGCTACAGTATCTAAATTATACCTATATATTTTATTATAAGATTTAAGTTGCATATAAAATTCTAACTTACCATCGACTATTTCTTTTACTACTTTTAATAAGAACCCACCTTGTATTATTTTGTTATTCTTCTTTTTAGCTGTAGATTTAAGTTTCAATTTTATATGGTATCCTTGTTTTATTTCATCTATATCATCCATATTTTTAAGTATCTGATATCCTCGGTCAACTAAGGCTTTAACATCTGTATCTTCTTTCTTTTTAAATTGGTTGATTTTATCATTAATTAATTGAGACGAACTTAAGTTATTATTCTGCGAACTGAAATCATTGTTTTGTGATATGTTGAGTTTATTCGGAGATGAACTACTTTTATGTGATAATACTTTTTTATCTGAAGATAGACTTTTTTTATCTGAAGATAGACTTTTTTTATCTGAAGATAAAGTTTTGTCTGATACTGATCTTTGTATCTTCTTAGTCGAATCTTTGTTTGACGTTTTATTTGGGTTTTTACTCTTAGTTTTTTCATTATTTGGGGCTAAATTTGTTGTACTTTTACTCTTAGATAATTGCTTACTAAATGAACTACTTTTCTTTAGATTACTTGCCATTAGTATTTATATCTTAGGGAATAAAATTGAATTTAATTTGAATTTTTATATAGGCTTTATATATAAACTATGGATCAAAAACAATTCACTAAAGTACTTAACAATGTACAAGATTGGAAAACTACTGAATTAGAAATAAGATATACAAAAGTTACTCCGGATTTTTTGCGTAACGTTGTAGAAGACATTAACAAGAATTATACCTTTTCGCAATCTATATCCTTTATAAAACGCATGGCACAAGAAGCCTATTTAGTTAATAAAGTTACTTTCGAAGGAGATAATAAAAAACAAGAAAGCTATACTAAACGCGATCTTGGATTTTACTTTGATGGAACTAAGAAAATTGCATTATCATCTGAGATACCAACTAATCAAAAAGTAGATATAACAAATACTGAGAATCTTATTGTAAGATATAAGTATCGAATGAGTTATCATGTACCTGGGTTAAATTGGGTTTATGATGCAACTTTAGTTCATAACTTTAAAAACTTAGAAAACTCAGTTATATTTAATACAGTTAAAAATCAATTATATACTAAAGAACCGTCTAAAGAACATTTCTTAAAATTGATAGATAACAAACTCATTAACAAATATGAGTTAGAAATTGAGTATCTATCTTCTGCTAGTGGAGGACCTGATAATATCAATTTTAAAGAATTAGAAATGAGATTACCAACTTTAATTGAGTATAATAATTATATATTAGTTATTAACCAAATCGCATCTTTATTGGGTCGCGATTTTAAGTCATTTAAATCAATATTACCTCAAGCAGTAACATTAACTGCAGTAAGTTATAATACTATATACCCGCCAGTCGGATGGTATCTTACTCATAAAACTGACGGATATCGAGGCATAGCTTACATTAAAAATAATATGATTATAGTAATTTGCGCTAAGTATTTTAAGATATATTATTGTAGAGATAAAGTTTGTAAACCCAGAAAAGAGTTGATGTCTTCTTCAGAAAAAGATGACAATGAAAAGATAATCAATTCCTTAGCTGAAGAAGAAAAGAAAGATTCGTTATTTGTTGTCGATTGTGAGATAGTAGATAATAATTTATATATATTTGATATTATTGTATATGAATCAATCAATGTATCTAAAGAAGATTTCGATAGACGTTATGGGTTATTAGAAAAATTAAGCTTGGTATTAGACACTTATAAATCGGAACTTAATTTACAAGTGAAATATTTTAGAAAAATAAGTGATGACTTACAAAGATCATTTAAAGATGTTATAGATTATAAACCTGATTATCCTCACGATGGGTACATGTTGATTAACTCGACTCAGAATTATATGCAAACCAAGTCTTATAAAATTAAGACTCAGAATACTATAGACTTTTATTTATTTAAATGTCCTGAAGAATTTCTTAATAAGTTTAATTTTATAAAAAAGAAAGGATTGATATTATACCTCTTATATTTAACTTATAACAAAACTGAGTTGATTAAGAATAAGATAAAACCGTTACCTCTAACATTGAAGTATTTCAAAAATGCAGGCCAAACTATACCAATACATTTTAGTCCTAATGATTATCCCGATGCATATCTTTATTATAGTAAGGAAGATCTGGGTATTTATACTATAGCAGAAATGGATCCTATATTTGATGAAGATGAAGAAGGTAATAAGACTAACTTTAATAGATGGGATTTGATTAAGATCCGAGATGATAAATTATTAGAACCTAACTACTATGGTAACTATTATACTATGGGTGAAGAAATGTGGTACGCAAATCAGAATCCATTGAATATAGCTAAGATGCATTTACCTAGCTCATCTTATTTTATGGTACAAAAATCTAATATATATTATGCGCAAACTGCATTCAATAGTTTTGTTAAAGAGACCTTGATTAAAAGTAATCATAATAATCGAGCTGTATGCGATTTAGCAAGTGGTAAAGGACAAGATTTGGGTAGGTATCTTAAACAAGGTTATAATAATATTATGTTAGTTGAAGTTGATAAGAATGCTATTGCTGAAATGATTATGAGATTACCTGAATTAATTTCTAGAAATAGTCCTTCGAAATCAATGGTAGGTAAGAACAATATTAGAATATTAAATACTAACTTACATAATGATCATAGAATGGTTTTAGAAAAAATGAGAAATATAACATCTCTTAAGAATTATAGTCTTGTAGTATGTAACTTAGCAATACATTATATTGTTAATTCTGACCCGCATATGTATAATTTTATGTCTCTAGTAGATGAATTAGTCGAATCAGGTGGTACATTTATATATACTACTAACAATAATAAGGTAATACACGAAAAGTTTCTGAGCTTAGAATCTGATACTATCGAATTATACGAGAATAATGTATTGAAATATATGATTAAGAAGAATTATAAAGAACCTACATTAGATGAAAATTTATACCAAACTGTAGATTGGAAATTACTGTTTAACAATGATCTTATGACTGAACCGTTAATGCCTCATAATAAGTTTAATGAGTTAATGAAATCAAAAGGTTTTGAAGTTGAAAGAGAAGGATCGTTTAGTGATTTCTTAAAGGATTTTAATAATGATAAAGTAGTACTTTCAGATATTGATAAAGAATATATTGGATATTATTACTACTGTGTTTTAAAAAAAGAATAATTCACAATTTTTATATAAATATCCAAAAAACAAATATTTTTTTTAGAAATTTGTAAAGTCATCACCCTTAGTATATCCTACTTGGTATAAACCTTTGTCTTTATTGCGACGCTTAACAATAATAATTACTGCTACTATTACAACTGCTAACAAAACAATAACAATTATTATAACTATTATTGATGAACTAACATTTGAATCATCATTGCTTGGTTCTTGGGTGTTTAATTGTAAAGGTTTAGGCGGCACATAATTACTTGGGGCAGTCATAATTTGATCAGCTAATTCGTATTGAATGTGGTCTTCTACAGTTGGGTGAAGTAAGTAAGTATCATCATCATGAGTTAATAAGTTATCAATTCTCGCATCTATTTTTGGGTCATTATCGTAATGCGGAGTAAGATAAGAAGATGCATCGAGTATCGGATTTATAATATATTCAGGTTGAAATTGGTAACCCAATTGTTGGGTATCATTCGGTGATTTATATAATGGATTACTTAATTTAATATCATCATTTGCTAACATGTCTG
>Ga0154020_10007275_pt1 | contig 12933 bp, 17 predicted proteins | sample Klosneuvirus_201_FD_109709 | JGI IMG/M metagenome (GOLD analysis project Ga0154020, IMG submission 109709) | Active sludge microbial communities from wastewater, Klosterneuburg, Austria - Klosneuvirus_20160825_MG | ecosystem: Engineered > WWTP > Aerobic digester > Activated sludge | place... | reverse complement strand
TTTTTTTTTTTTTTTTGCCCCTTCGGGGCATGGGAGGCCGAAACGGCGTTTTCATCATCATTATCCTCCGACACATAAGAGATTTCCTTGACGGAGTAGCGAAGGCGTTCGGCAACGGGCTCGGGTTTTTTTCAGTCTTTCCCGCGTTTGGGCGCAGGCCTCCTTCGCCTCCCTCGTTCATTCCTCCATTGCTTTTCGAAGTTCAATAATTCGCCCGTCGTTTCCTTACAGATGAGACGCCGGTTGGCGAGGTCAGCCAGACTCCAGTAGTAGTAGCTCCCGCGCCGGAGGAGCGGGGGCTAAAATGTTTCACGATTCTGAAGAGTTAAGGCTACGACGATGAAAGATGCTCGATACGCGAAAAGTAATTTTACTAAAAAGGACCAAAAAGGATCTACTATAAAGAGCTCCTAGCCACGTCTTCTCACTGCTACCCCCCGCATTACCGGAGCTTAAGCTCCGTATGCTCCCGTGAGTTTCCTAGCTAGTATAGCAATTAGCGAAGGCGGAGCGGTGGTGTGTGGGTGTAGGGGGGGAATACTACTCCCACTGTCTTCTTCTTCCTCTTCGACGACCACCTCTCTCTCCCTTTTTGTCATCATCGATTAGTGCTGTTGTCACCACCATCCTTCGTCCTCAGTTGAATGATGTATTTCTTGTCAGTGAATTCATGGTTGACGAGATCACTATTAAAGAAGAAACGCCAGTTCTCGGTGACCTCCCAAGTATTTGATAACACGAAGGAGGAGAAGGGCATTGGAGAAGGAGGGAGAGCAAGAGGAAGGTGATGATCATGAGAGACAGTGAAGGTACTGCAGCTGTCGAGTGACATCGGAGAGGAGAAGCAATGATCGGGAGTGTCTTGGCAAAATTGAATATGTAACGAAATAGAGGCTTGGAAACCAATATTTTGTACCCTGTGACGACGTCAAGCGTTCAAACGATATGGCGTCAATAGCGGGGAAATTCGAAGGGCGTTCAAAGAGAAAGATGTAGTCAAGGAGATCTGCGGGTTGGATTTCGCGCAAGCTCTTGACGTTTTTGACGAAGGGCTTTTTCTTTCTCGCCGCCTCAAGTAGAACATGATTAAATGTTGGCGAAATGTGAGAGTGCTCATAGAAAGCGTTTAAAGATCTCGATTGCCAATTCAGTTCCCGATATATCGCTTCCCAGTAAGCGTGAAACCTCTGAAACATAGCCCAGTATATTTCCCCACGTGGAGCGTCGTCCAATTTCAGCAGCTCGAACAATATCGTTGGCAAATTCTTCGCGATTTCGAGTCGAGCAATATTCTTCTCAATTCCCGCTAATTGATCGTCAAACGCGGTGAGTAGTTCATTTCTATTGGAAGAGATCATCCAGTCGAGCCGAACTTGCTCACCAACAGACCACTGCCATAAGACTGCAGGAGATAATAGAGGAACAATTACCTCCTCGACACCACTGTCAGCTGAAGCAGGATTTTCCATCAGATTGAGCAAGTCGCCGTCAGCGATGCTTTTATTGACACTCTTCCCGTTCGCCAGTACGGCCGATAGAAGCATGGGCTGAGAACGGAGACCTGCGGAGACAAGGTCCCTAGGAATGTCGCGCTTCTGAAACTTGCCCACCATATCGGATCGGAGAGTGGCGTATGTGATCGGCTTTTTGGTACCAACTAAAATATCGACCGCCTCTGCTAAACATCGCATGGATTGATAATGACCGCCGCAATCGACACAGCACCACTGGATGTATCGGAATTCCTCTTCCGAAACGTTACCCTTGTAGTGAGCGAATAGACGCAGCGATTCTTCCACTGAAGGGCGACGCATATACACCCAATGGATTGGCCGTCCAGACTCCTTGGTGACATTGAACAAGGCGACCTGGCTCAATGAAGAGAGAATGGCATTGAACTTTGCGACCGGCCATTTGTTGAGCAATGTCCCGATCGCCGAGCACGTCTCAAACACTCGCTTATAGCCATCATCCTGCGGACCGGATTTCACCAATTCATCGACCAACAGGAGGATCGAGGATTTGCCCACTTCACTTGCGGCCAAATGGAGAGCATCGATGCAAACCGAAATGATCTCGTTCTTGTCGATGTCACATGAACGCATGGAGAAGGCGAACCGATTGTAAAATTTGGAAAAGTCCCCCGTGAACAAGCACGAGAAGACCATTCGACAGGCCAAGGAGAGCGCTCCATCAAACGTAATGAGTTCGCCTGACTGCAACGTAGATGCTGCATTGTATGTGACACAAATAGGGAGAGAGGCTTTCAGAGTTGTCAACAACACCACGGCATGATCCGGAGGTAACTCTGCTCGCTGGATCTCACTGAGAACCGAAGCATCCAGTCGAGCAAAGAGATCCAGTGAAAGCGACTTTGAGCCACCAGGTGCGGATTGCAACGCGACCAGAGCATTGTCCTTCGTCGACTCCAGGTGGTCACCACCTCGATGAATTCGAGTCGCAAAACCATGAAATATTTGTCGAAACATGTATGAGCGGTCGTGAATGATGTTCTCTGACCACTGAGGCTTCGCGAAGCTTTGGGGAATCGTAAAATCTTTCTTGAGCACGCAGCCATCTATGGAAGCATCACGAAGGGAGGCCAAAAGATTCGCCGCAGAAGAGAAGTCGATGACTTGGTGGGCTAGCGACAAAAATAAGAAGGGATGCCTTATTCAGAAACTAAGGGGGAAAAAGCGGAGAACATGAGAGAATTCAAGCTCATCAGAGACTAAGCAGATCAGACAAGCGAACGGACCCGAACTGCGCGAACTGCTTTCCCTGTTGGCCGTCATTGTTCGAATTGGGCGACTGACCGTAGGCGGAGCAACCGAAGGGTTCATCCTAAAGGAATATGAAGATAGAAAGCTGAACACGAAAGAAAAGAAGGAAATAGAGGGTCCCCAAAAAACGAAGCGGTACCGAGAGCTTTTGCATGTCCAGGAAGGAGACCTCGCCAGCAGCCGGGCCGAGAAACTGGCAATCGAGGAGCCACGAGCGAAGCCGACGCTCGAGCGCACGGAGGCTTGACGAAGCGAGCGCATCATCATAGTTCCTGCAAATCAAAATATCAGTGGGATGGGACGATTCGTTTTGAATGGGGGAGCGCAGCCAAAGGGAGGAACGAGTTGTAGAGCGCGAATTCTTCGAGAAGTCCTCAGAATAATATCGCGGGCGAGCGACCACGCAGACAATAAAATGGTGGAACGGATACGTCATTTACGTGATAGAAGACTCTCCAACCAAAGAGAGCAGATGAGTAGAGAGGGGAAGGGGGACGAGGACACGGGAGGATGAGGACGACGAGGACGCTGTTAACCTCGACAAGAGAGACCAATTACTAAAGGTAAGTATTTTTTTTGTAAATGATATTTAAGCAGCGCGAGCGACCAGAAGGCCAATGGGGCGGCGTTCAACGAGCGCGGTCAAGCACGACCTCATGTGGTTCCTCATAGCAAGGTCACGCACGCGGAAGAAACCAACGGATCGGGTCACGATAGGCGAACACTGAGATCGAGAAGAAAGGAAATGGTGAAGCCATGGCGCGATTGGGAGTCGCGGCAAACAAAGTCGCCGCACGAACGTTCGCGCCGGTTGACGATATGCTTTTCTTCGGGCTCACGGGCCGTTCGCTAATCTCAGTTCGCCGCAGCCAGCTTCCAGATAAGATTCCGATTATTTCCGAAATCATCTCTTGCATATCAATTGAAGGGCGCATTCGGTCTCCTGCTTTCCCGTGGCCTGCTTTTGCGCTTTTTCCCCGCTCGAAGCACGCTGGGGCGCTGATTCTGCCCCTCCCTCGAGTTTCCGTCGGCGGCGCGGGTCCGTTTTGCTTTCATTTGATGAGAAATATTGTGAGATTATTTATTGAAGTAAGAATGCTCCCGGCAAACGATTGTGGTGCGCGATCGCCGCTTGGCGCCCTCCTTCGCCCTCCTTCGCCCTCGTCCTCGCCCTCGATCTGAATGTCTTGTCTTGCTCCTAGGAACGCGAGGATGCTGAAATTCTGCGTGGCCGAGTGTTGTTTTGTAAAAAGCCGGCGCTGGTATCGCGTCGGAGGTAGCGGCGCGCTCGAGCCCGAGGTCGCTCGTCGAGCCCTCGTCGTCGCGCACGGCCGTCGAGCGCTCTTGTCGGGCAAGGCCAAGGCTGCCTTTCCAGAGGATCTCCAACAGGCGGTGATCTGCGAAAAGTGCCGTGAGCGCATTGGCGAATCCGTGGCTATGGGCGAGGAGAAGGTCGTCTCGCTGCGGTCGAACATCAAAGGCGCCGGCTACGGCCTGTTCGCTATGGTCGACCTCGAGCCTGGTGAGTGGATCACGAATTATGGCGGCGAGCTCATGAGCAAGATGCGCGTGGCCGAGGCCGTGGCGCGCCGCATTCAAACGAGCCACTTCATGATGGTCACGCGGAGCCACACGATCAACGGCCTGCGTAACTACCGCGAGACCGTCCCTGGTGTGTGCTGGAAGGGCCTCGCCCAGTTCATCAATCGCTGGTGCCTCTCGCGTCAACAAGAATGCAACGTGCTGTGGAAGAAGAATGCGGCCGCGCTACGCTGCGAAGCGCGTGCCTCCAAGGCCATTCCCGCGGGCACCGAGCTCATTGCCCATTATGGCGTTTATCAAGTCGCGCCCGCGCACAGCGAGAAGCGCCCTCACGTCAAACTGAAACGCCAGGTTCCCACGTCTTTGGACCCGCGCTATCGGCAGCATCTCATGGCCACTCCGCGAACATGTCGTCGTGTTTCTTGTGTATCGCTAAGGTGCGTTCCTCCCCGATAATATTTCTTTTTTGTTTTCCCGAGCTTCGGGCTGAGTCGCATTGCCGTGCTGCTGTGGGGATGTGCTCTCTGCGAGCAGGCTTGAACGCCTCGGGCTACCAATTGAATCCAAAAAATTCTAATTTACTGATTTCACAAGCTCCTCTTCCTATATTCCCATTGGTCCAACTTATTCATTTTCTTATTCAGTGGGTCTAGGAAATGAGCGACGAGAGCGAGCGCCTCGACAAGACGACGCTACTCTTCACGGTGAAGAAGATGGTGCGAGAAAACGAATTCATTGGGCGATATCGATGCTTTGACTCTGGTACCCTCGATCCTGCTGCCGAGTCACGCTTCAAGGGTCACTTGCCTTTTCGCGCCGCGGGTCTCCTCAACTTCATGGCCGTGTATGTTCCCATGTTCGATCGCGCGGGCAAGTACTGGCGCATTCAATCCCTGGCCTGACACGCCTTGCAAACTCGTTGCCTTGTTTCAAGAGAGCTTTGCCACGATCAAGATGGACCCCACGAACGCGGCCAGAATGTTGTACACCTGTGGCCTCCGCATCCCCGACAGCGGCGTGTCCTTGGAGGAGTTCTTAGCCGAGCTTCGGAAAACATTCTGCGAGGTGACACCGCTGGTGCGACGCTCGCCGCTGGACCTGCTTCAGTTCTGCTTCCTCAACGATTCGGCCCATTTGGTGAGGCTTTGTGAGCAGCAGCCGGGCCGATTCGCCGCCTTGTGGAACGACGTCCAGGACGATCCAAAGGTCTTCTTCTTCAAGTTGTATTCCAGGCGGTACCAGTTGACGAGCGCTCTCCATATCGCCAGCTATCGCGTATGGCTGGCCAAGGTCTGCACAGACGTGGGCGCGATCATGATAGCCCAAAGCCTGAGACAATACCATTCATCTTATTGGAGTATTTAAAGGTGTGCTCGCGCTCGAGAGGGTTCTCCTGAGAGCGCAAGGCAGTGCCCAGAGCAACGGAGGGTACAAGTAGTGCTGTCCACCGCCGCATTCAATTAAGAAATGATACTACGATTACTCTATTATCATCATTGCTCATAATTAACCTATTCAAAAAAACTTAGTCAACAAAAAGAGGGTGGGTGTGTGGGTAAAAACCACCCACAGCCCTCGGAGGGAGCGGGGACGGGTTGAGGGCAAAGACAACGAGAAAGGCTACCGAGATGGGTCGGGTAACCGACGGGAATCAGATGCTTCAATGACCAATATCGAAGGTTTAGATGCCAAGCACCCATTGCTCAACTATCGATTCGGCTCTTTGGCGATGGTCTTCGATGTACTGGACTTTGTGCTTGATTCGACGATCGTCAGCGACTGCCTTCGTAAATGATTTCATATCAAAGTCCTGTTTCGGCATGACATCAAAGATTTCTTGGTGCACGACGAAGTACAATCGAACTTTGGCTTGAGAAGGATTTGCTGCTTGGAACCAATCGAGATGCTTATTGAGTTGGTTGAAGTTAATCCCGTGGTTCAGGCTCACAGTTGTTTGGAAAAAGGAAATACTTCCGTCAATTTCAATCATCAACGAATCGATAGCACCGAGATTCGAGTCAATTGGAACAAAATAACTTGGTTCAGTAACGGGTAGTTGAATAAGAGCCAGAGACTTGAATTCACATTGCTTAATGTTAGCAGGAATATCGAATGTCGTGCCTACATTAGGTGATCCAACTTTTCGAATCGAAAATGACCTCTGCGGTCGGGACAGGACAGTGTGGCCGATCTCCTCAAGAGTATGTCCTTGCAGCGATTCGCTACGAGGGACGGAGCGAAGACCATTAAAGAAGTCGGCGAGTCGTTGAAGTCGGTGAGCCGGGTCCGTAGTCTTCTTCAGAATCGAATCGCGAACATACTTCGATGCAAAGACTGGTGCAGTAGATTTGAAGTCGTCACTTGCCATCATATGAAAAAGGATATGACTGTGCTCTACCTCAGATTCCTTATGGACGACGAGGTCTCTGAGTTTCTCAGGATGAGCTTTGGACAGAGCATTCTCGAGTGAGAATCTTGATTCATCTGTCTCATCGAGTATCGAACGAAGTGTTCCACCAAAGACATTGAACCGTTCTAGGATTTTGTCTTCAGCAATCCCTTTGTGAACTCCGAATTGATTCAGCTCCTCGAGAGACCATGTCGGCATGTGCAACGTTTGAGGAAGCTGGCGATCATGGAACTCTTTATAATGTTTCGGGTTTGGAGAAGAAGCCACAATCGTGCAAGCTTCGGCCCAACGGGGACCACCTATTTGATCCTTTGCTGGATCGAAGAGATAGAAACTCGATTTTGAAAATTCTCTGGGAACACCCGAGCCAGAAGGGAATTGGGCAAAACTTCCATCCGGTCTCAGCACCCAAGCAAACCCGACAAACTGTGACTCAAAATAAACGGTCGGCACAGGGTTAAAGGAGGCAAGTCTTCGCAAACAATAAATAAGAGAAGTGCTCTTTCCAGTGCCAGGCGTCCCAATGACAAGAGCACCACTGCGCTTATTTGGACCCGCAGCCAAGGCAAAGATCAAATCGAAGAGCTTCGGATAGCAAGGTCGAATAAACAATGTCGTTGTGTTCATCAAAACTCCAAGATCAAATGATTCAATTACCTCGCCGACCTCAAAAGAAGGCTGGTCCTTCAGAAAATATCGCCACAGGCTGACAATCGGAGGAGGTTCAGCATCCTCGATGGGAGGGGGAGAACGAGGAAGGAAGACCTCTGGAAACAGTGCCTTAACACCTGCAAATAATTTCGTCGCTGCACCACCAGAAATATGATACTCTCGAAATTTCTCATAGGTCATATCAGCCAAAGCAACGCCATCAATCTCTTCCTTGGTAAAGACGTCGGCATATTTCGGATCGACACCGACCTCGTCAATGGCCCATCGTTGAACTCGAGCGATCGTCCAGGCCAGAGCAGCTAAATAAGGTCTCAGATTTCCGAAATAATACCTCATGAGAGAAGTAAGAAGTGAAGGATACGATTAACTGGAGCTTTGACTGGCGGCGGCAGGGCCTCCGCGTCACCTTTGCGAGTTTTCTTCGCAGATGGTCGGCCGGTTGGTGAAGGCGACCGAGATCGAGATCGAGATCGCTTCTTTTCCCTCTCTTTACCTTTACCCGTTTCAGCCTACAAGAATCAAATTAATAAAAGGAATTACAAAATAATAAAAATAAATCGTGTGAATGAGGCGATTATTCCCACCAAAATCATCGACAACCTCGACAAATGAAGGCAGCCCTGCAATAGGGCAGGGGACGGGTTGAGGGCAAAGGCAAGGAGGACGCCGTGGCCGCAGCGCCGTCCTGACGCCCATTGCACGCCTATCACCTCTAGGCGTCCAATAGGCGCTCAATGGGAGTCGAATAGGCGTGCAATAGGCGTTGGCTAGGCGTCGCAGAGCACGCGGCACAAGACGAGACAATTCGCAAACAACAAGAGAGCGCACCATTGACAGCTGAAGCGGTGTGATTGAGAAGAAATAAAAGGGAATAAGCACGCCAATCTGACTTATGACCCCAGTAAGCTTACAGGCCTCAAGGCTGCGAAAGTAAGGACGTTCCAGTCACCGTGCAACTGAAGGTCGGAAGGCCCAGATATTCTCCTCCTCGCCTTCCCTTGCGCTTGGCCATCTTGAATTAATTAATTCATTTAAAGTTTAATAGCGTTAATTATTATTGGGAGCGCAACTCGAGACGGGCGACAGGGGGCGCACAATGACGATTAACGTGACCAACAAATCGCAGCGCTTGTGTTGGCCCTTGCGATCTGAGATAGGCACCTCTTTTATGATTGCGATATAATTTATTTCATTTTTAAAATCTAACGATGATTTCAGGAGAAATGGGAGGGCAATGGTGGCTCGACGACGCGAACATGTGTGTTCGGTACCGCCTTACCGTCGAGGTTGACTGCCCCCTCGTCCCCGCAATTTGGAGTGGTCTTCTCGATCATTCTTTTATCTCCACCACGTGATGGAAGCAGCTGCTCCGGAGGAGAGCGATGCGGATGCCCAGCGCCAGCGCTTGGAGAGGCTGCGGAAGATGAAGTCGACGAAGTGTCTCTGTTCTCGGTGTGGTGCTAAGCTCAAGTACGCCTCCTTCACAGCGCATCCTTGTTTCAAACAAGCGTTGCTGCGCTATGGCAAATATGAAGCGAGAATGCGTGTATATCGCGTCTCCTCGACAGGGCAGCCACTGGGCCGTGGCCCTCTCAAGACAATTGGCACTGGTCGGCAAGAGCAGATCGGCATGCCTCCAATTGCGGTGATTATTCATCGCGACGAGGCGTCGAGCCACAAGAAACCCCATCACGACAATGACAGCCTCCATCACGATGACGACATGGAAAAGAGTTCGAATCCTCAAGTCGCTCGACCCAGCAAACGACCTCGTAGTCCATCGCCTCCACCGTCATCCTCGAAACGAATGCGTCTCAACGACCTTCCCGCTGCACTGCCTTCAAGCCCTGAATCATTGGCGGAGGCACAAGACGCGCTTGTTTTCAATGAGTTGACCGAGTTTAGTACGAATCTCCTTTATTATTATTCTCGGTGGAATCTTACGTTGGTATTCTAGGCCAGGTCTTGCTCCATCCTGACAATTCAAATATCTGCCAGAAGGGGCTTACTTCCCTTCAAGGGGATGCCCTTCCACCTGCATTGCGGTTGGTTCTTGGGCAATCGATTCCCAAAGTCGTTCATCATGTCGTTATCTCTTCCCCTGAGACCACGGAAGGGAAGCTTCTGTTCAATCTTTGTCGCCACGTCCTCGAATTGCAACAGTTCGATACCGCTGTGAAAATCGATTTAGAGCGGCTTCAAATTGGTTCACAACTGATATGCGCGGTAATCTCCTTTTTATCGTTTGCTCTATTCCTTGAAACGTGTTCATCACTCTCACTATAGATGGAAAAATGGGGACCATGTTACCGTGCCCTCCAACGACACGGCGTGGCAGTACTGTTGTTTCCTCCCCTCGTGAGTCAGCTCTTGTCGCAAGTGAACAAGGCTCGTGGCCGGCAATCGGCGTCGGCCCAACGCAATTGTGCAGCGCGCTTGAATCATTTGACGACCGCTCTCTTTCGCTGGCTCAAGTACGACTCGTTGCCTCTTCGAAACGATGATTCATAATCTGTCGTGTTTAGTGTTGCTGAATCACTGCGAAGTCGAATGCGAGACTGGTATGAGTCATATCGTGCGACTCTAGAAAAGAGCGTGCGTGAGGCTCGCAATGTACATCGTCAAGCATCTGCTCTTCCTGGAGGAAGTACGGAGGTGGTAGAGAGGGCGACGAATGCGGACATTGTTGCCTCGTCGTTGGACGTGAATGGTACATTTATTTGCATTATGCCTGCTGCTGTTCTCGTCTCATCTTCTATTTAGTGTTATCAGAGAAGGCACTGATAGCACTCGCCCATCTCGAGAAGGTGGCTCATGAGATCTCGAGTGGGGCGATCACACCGACTCGCCAAGTTGCAGAAGACTTTCAGCCGAAACTTGGTGCCCTGATCGCCTTCACTGGCGGTGGCGTGCTCCGCCCAGGTTCTGTTTCGAGCCTGTTCTTACGTACTATTTCCTGGTCTCTTGTTTTAGTCATGAATCTATATCTCATTCTGGATCTAGAACGTGAAGGATCGAACCCAAAGGTCACAGTTGATGAGATTCGCAGCAGCGGCTACTTAGGACCATTGTCAATGGTCACCTGGCACAAGGCGTCGAACTGTTTCACTGTGTCGTTGCTTGCCTATAAGAACATGGCGGCTCATGCCCACGACGAAGCTCCTCCTCGATACGTGATCTCTGCACCAGTGAGCCGCCTCCTACTGTTCTTTGCTTCGACCTTGCGAGTACGTTTCCCTTGGCATTTCTTGAATCATTCTCTCGTCATCTCATGTTTATTATTAGCCCCTTCTAAAACCACAGGAGAGCAACAGATTCCTCTTTGTGCAAGTCGTCGGTGAGGGTAAGGGCAGCTACTTTGATGCTCACAGGAACGGATTTGGGAGATATTGCGGACACAAGCTCGGCCTCGACATTGGGACGAGCATTCGCATGATTCGTCACGTTGTCTCGACCGAAGTTGTGAGGTCCATTAAATCTCTTCCACTTTGGTTACTTCTTTGCCAAGAGGGTCGCTGAAACTACTACGACTAGGGCGCAACTTTCAGCGCGCGATCGTGCGGATATTTGCGCTGCGAACCTTCATTCGGTCGACGTCGCTACGAAGCACTACGTGGCCTCAGAACTCGCTCTGTCCGCCCAACACACCAACCACACTGGAGATTTTCTTATAGGATTAGGAAAGAGTACTTCTCCCATTGAATTCAAATCGAAGGAATTATATTTTGCCATTCACCGTCTCTTGTTTAGTGTATCAGTTGTTTCCGGCAACGTTTCGACAATCCTTTCAAGTGCCAGTCGTCGAATACCGAATCTGATAGGAACCGAGGCGTGTGTGATTTGACTGATCGTGTAATTATATCGTCTCATACCAAAAAAAAAGATGTGTGCCCGTTTTAACCTTGAAAGAAAGACTATGGGCTCTCCAAGGCTCAACAATGCACATCGAGAGTTCGGTAAAGAGAGAACACCCGAGCCAAGTGATTGCCACTTTCGAGGGGAAAAGTCTGGTGAACCTAAACAAATTACTCTTGAAAATGCAAGTTTATATCAAGATATATCAGGATTAAAACAAAAAAGTGGGGGGAACATGAGGACACGTAAGCGCCACACGCCTAATCACGAAGCCGCTTGATGCCACGATTCCTCTCGGAACGAGACAAGTTCGCCTCATCGTTCCGGGAGATTGTCTCCTTCAACCGCGGCGTCAATAGGCGACCATAGTATAATTTGTGTTTCCTTTTCCATGCTTGCTCACAATGATAGCGTTGCCAATAGCCAGCTCCATACGTTTTCAAGAGAATTTCAGTGCCAGCCCGTAAATCGCGAGTCAGTCGAACGCCGGGATACTCCTCCCCATCGCGCACGCTCGATGATAAGTCTGGATATCGCTTGCGGAAGAGGGGATCGACCCTTATCGTACCCCAAGCGGCATTACTTTGGAGACGCGTGCCATAAATACAGTTGATAAAGTGTGCGCAAAGCAACGGCGAGCGCGGAGTAAACTGCCCAAGTAGTATCGTTTTCTTGCCTCGGCCTTTCACGCCACCCTTGGCGTGAGAGTGCGAGAATTCGATATTCAGCTCTTTCTCCACTGCGCCGAGTTGATATTCATCGACTAATAATCCGGGATAGGGTAAAATAGTCCGCGCTGGAATGGGATCGAGCACGAGGAGGCCCCAGATGCGCCGGCCCTGTTCGTCGAGCAGTCGGCGAGAAGGTAGATGAACAGCGCGAGCAAAGGAGCCATCATTCAAATAAATTAAATATGGATTGCGCAAGAGCTTTGCGCAATACGAACAAATTCTTCGCTCGCGACGGTCAGACGGCGACAGGTCGATGTTGACGAGGAAGCCGCTCGGCAATTCGAGGCACCAAGTCTCGACGATTTCGTCATATCTATTCGCTTTTCGTTTCCGGATGCAGCATGGGCAAAATATGAATTGAACCATTCCTAAATATGTATTCTATAAATAGAAAGAATTATTAACCATTAATAAGTGTGAGGCCGCCGGAAGAGTTCAGGAAGCACGAGAATAAGAACGAGAACGATGGCGAGGGCGAGGACGAGGACGAAGTGGACGACGACCTATCGCGGCTTTTGACCTCTCCCCGGGGACGCCTAGAATCACTCGCAACGAAAACGTGTCACAGGTCTTCCGATTAAAATCAAAATATGGAGCACACTGTCAGCGAGCCAAAGAAAGGAAGAGGCGAGGCTTCTACGTACTGTTGTAGGTCGAGCTTGCCCTAGAGTCCTGTCCTGTCCTGCCCTGCCCTTTCCCTTTTCTTGCTCTGCTTGGCAAAATGTTCGTGATGTGTTCTCTGAAGAGGTCATTGATAATGTGCGAGGCCGGTCTCGACCGTTAATTCTTGTATAAACCGTTCTTCTGTCTGTGTCTTCCTCGAGTCCTCGCCGACCTTGCACTTGCCGCGCTCGATACGGCCGGTCGCGACGGTGCCGCGGCACCGTCGCGACCGGCCGTATCGAGCGCGGCAAGTGCAAGGTCGGCGAGGACTCGAGGA
>Ga0154020_10007274_pt1 | contig 12933 bp, 14 predicted proteins | sample Klosneuvirus_201_FD_109709 | JGI IMG/M metagenome (GOLD analysis project Ga0154020, IMG submission 109709) | Active sludge microbial communities from wastewater, Klosterneuburg, Austria - Klosneuvirus_20160825_MG | ecosystem: Engineered > WWTP > Aerobic digester > Activated sludge | place... | reverse complement strand
TTTGATCCGTTGACCCAGCTGCCCAACCGGCCCATGGTGCTGGCACGCTTGGAGCAGGCGATGGCGGCCGCCGCGCGCCAGTCGCTGCATGTGGCAGTGCTGTTCATCGATCTGGACAACTTCAAGACGGTCAACGACAGCCTCGGCCACGCCGCCGGTGACGCACTGCTGTCGGAGGTGGCCCATCGCCTGGCCCAACGCACCCGCCGGGAGGACACGCTCGGCCGGCTGGGCGGCGACGAGTTCGTGCTGGTGCTGGAACACCTCAACGAGCCGCAGGATGCCGGCGTCGTCGCGCAGGAGCTGATCCGCCTGCTCGACGAGCCCTTCCATGTGGACGGCATGACGGTTTATGTGCAGGCCAGTGTGGGCATCAGCCTGTACCCACAGGATGGCCACACCGTCAATGACCTGGTGCGCGACGCGGATGCGGCCATGTACCAGGCCAAACGGGCCGGGCGCAACACCTACCGCTACTACACCGAGTCCCTCACGGCGGCAGCACAGAACCGCCTGGCACTGGACTCCCGGCTGCGCCGGGCCCTGGCGAAGCAGGAGTTCGAGCTCTGGTATCAGCCGCTGGTGGACATCGCCAGCCGTCGTCTCATCGGGCTGGAGGCGCTGGTGCGCCTGAAGCAGCCGGACCTGCCGCCGGTGGGGCCGGCGGAGTTCATCCCGGTGCTGGAGGAAAACGGCCTGATCATCGAGCTGGGTGAATGGGTCACCCGCGCGGCCTGCCGTCAGGGTCGCGCCTGGCTGGACGCCGGGCTGGAGTTCGGCCGCATCGCCATCAACCTGTCGCCAGTGGAGGTGCGGCGCGGCGGCACCGACGAACGGGTGCTGCGGGCCCTGGCCGACAGCGGCCTGCCGCCCGATCGGCTGGAGCTGGAGATCACCGAATCCGGCCTGATGGAGCAGGGCGACAAGGCCGAACCCTTCCTGCAGTCCCTGCACAGCCAGGGTGTGCGCCTGGCGATCGACGACTTCGGCACCGGATACTCTTCGTTGGCCTACCTGAAGCGGTTCCCGGTGCACAAGCTCAAGATCGACCGCGGCTTCGTGCGCGACCTGCCCGGCGACAGCAGCGATGCCCAATTGGTGCAGACCATGGTGGGCCTGGGTCACAGCCTGGGCATGTCGGTGCTGGCCGAAGGGGTGGAAACCGCCGAGCAGGGGGATTTCCTGCTGAAGCTGGGTTGCGAGGCTGCGCAGGGATACCTCTACGGTGCCCCCGAGCCGGCCGACAGGGTGGTCAAGCGCCTGCCCGCACTGACCGGCCCCGCCCAGTCGGCGGTCCTCACCATCTGATCCACGCCAGGCATCTGGCGGGCGAGACCGGCCCGGCGGGCGCATCACTTGCCCCCGGGCACACGACGGACACCCCCGCATTCCTAGAATGCAGCGGTGGAACCCAACATCGCTGCCCCCTCCGTCGCCCTGAACGCCGACCTGCACTGCCACTCCACCGTGTCGGACGGCACCCTGAGCCCGGAGGAACTGGCAGCGCGGGCCCACGAACGAGGCGTACACCTGTGGGCGTTGACCGACCACGACGAGATCGGCGGCCAGCATCGGGCCCGGCGCGCCGCAGCAGCACAGGGGTTGGCTTACTTGACCGGCACCGAGATCTCGGTCACTTTCGCCGGAGAGACGGTGCACATCGTCGGGCTGGGCTTCGATGCGGACGACGCCGAGCTGGCCGAGGGCCTGGCCTGCACCCGCAACGGCCGCCAGGCGCGGGCGATGGAAATGTCCGACAGCCTGGCCAAGGTCGGCATCCGCGGCGCCTATGAAGGCGCGCTGAAGTACGTCGGCAACCCGGACCTGATCTCGCGCACCCACTTCGCGCGCTTTCTGGTCGAAACCCGGGTGTGTGGCGATACCGGCGAGGTGTTTCGCCGCTTCCTCACCGACGGCAAACCCGGCTTCGTGCCGCACCGCTGGGCCCGGCTGGGCGACGCGGTGCACTGGATCACCCAGGCCGGCGGCGTGGCGGTGGTGGCCCACCCGGGACGCTACCGCTTCAGCCCCACCGAGGAGTACGCCCTCTTCACCGAATTCCAGGCCCACGGCGGCCAGGGGGTGGAGGTGGTCACCGGCAGCCACAGCACCGCCGAATACGCCAAGTACGCCGATCTGGCCCGCGAGCTGGGGCTGGCGGCCTCACGCGGCAGCGACTTCCACTCGCCCAACGAGAGCCGCATCGACCTGGGCCAGCTGCCCGCGCTGCCGGCCGATCTCACCCCCGTCTGGTCGCTGCTGGCCGAGCGCATTCACCACCCGGCATGACCCGGCCTGCCGCAGCCGCCCCGGTCCATCCCATGACCGGGATCGTGCTGATCCTGCTGGTGGCGGCCTGTTTCTCCCTGCTGGACGCCACCGTGCGCCACACCGGCCGCCAGGTGCCGGTGCAGCTGATCCTGACGCTGCGCTACCTGTTTCAGGCGGTGGCGATGGGGGTTTGGCTGGCCTGGACCTTCCGGCGCCCGGGCGGCCCGGGCCGCTCTGGATTTGGCACGACACACCCCCGTTTTCAGGTGCTGCGCGGCCTGCTGCTGCTGACCTCATCGGCCTTTGGCTTCTATGCGCTGCAGCACCTGCCGGTGGCGGAGTTCACCGCCATCGTGATGCTCACGCCGGTGATGGTCACGCTGCTGGCCGCCTGGCTGCTGAAGGAGGCCGTCAGCCCGCTGCGCTGGGCCCTGGTGGCCGCCGCCTTCACCGGCACGCTGATCGTGGTGCGCCCGGGCAGCGATCTGTTCGGCTGGGCCGTGCTGCTGCCGCTGGGCAATGCCACCGCCTACGCGCTGTTCCAGCTGCTGACCCGCAGGCTCGCGGGGGTGGAAGACCCCTACACCACCCATTTCTACACCGGCCTGGTGGGCAGCCTGCTGCTGCTGGCCGCCCTGCCCTTCGGGCCCTCACAACCTCTGCAGCTGCTGGCCGAGCAGCCTGCGGCCACGCTGGGGGCGCTGGCATTGATCGGCCTGTTCGGCACCACCGGGCACCTGCTGCTGATTCTGGCGCTGCGCCAGGCGCCGGCCTCGACGTTGATGCCCTTCACCTACCTGCAGATCGGCATGGCCGCCCTGCTGGGCTGGTGGTTCTTCGGCGACCTGCCGGACACCTGGGGCTGGACCGGCATGGCGGTGATCGCCGCCAGCGGCGCGGCCAGCGCCTGGCTCAACCTGCGCGCCCCGAGCACCCGGGCGGTGATTGCCGTGGCACCGGAGGAGGACTGACCTTTGCGCCGGATTGGCCCCTCCGTCCGCACAGCGTGGACAATTCGCGCATGGCCCAGTACTTCGAAGTCCACCCGATCAACCCCCAGCCGCGGCTGCTCAAGCACGCGGCGGCGATCATCGACTCCGGCGGAATCGCCGCCATCCCCACGGACTCCAGCTACGCCCTGGTCTGCCACCTGGACGACAAGTCGGCGGTGGACCAGCTGCGCCGCATCCGCGGGGTGGACGAGAAGCACCATCTGACGCTGCTGTGCCGGGACCTGTCGGAGCTGTCCAGCTACGCGCGGGTGGACAACAGGCAGTACCGCCTGCTCAAGAGCGCCACGCCGGGGCCCTACACCTTCATCCTGGAAGCCACCAAGGAAGTGCCGCGCCGGGTGTCGCACCCCTCCCGGCGCACCATCGGGCTGCGTGTGCCGGACAACCGCGTCACCCAGGAGCTGCTGGAGATGCTGGGCCAGCCGCTGCTGGGCACCACACTGATTCCGCCGGGCGCCAGCGAACCGCTGAACGACCCGAACGACATCCTGGAACACTTCGACCGCCACGTGCAGGCCATCCTGGATGCCGGCCCCTGCCCGGCCGAGCCCACCACGGTGGTGGACCTCAGCCGCGGCGAGCCGGAGCTGGTGCGCCGCGGCCGCGGTGACCCGGCCCTGCTCGGGCTGGAGTGAGCGGGAGCGCCTCGAACATGGCAAAAAAGTCGGCCCACGTCTCGGAAACCCCGGCCACCCAGTTCCTGCGGGCCCGGCAGGTGGCCTTCACCGAACACCCCTACGACTACGTGGACCACGGCGGCACGTCGGAGTCCGCCCGCCAGCTGGGGGTGGACGAACACTGCGTCGTCAAGACCCTGGTGATGCAGGATCAGGAGGCCCGGCCCCTGGTCGTGCTGATGCACGGGGATCGCCTGGTCAGCACCAAGAACCTGGCCCGGCAGATCGGCGCCAAGAAGGTGGAGCCCTGCAAACCGGAAGTGGCCCAGCGCCACAGCGGCTACCAGGTGGGCGGCACCTCACCCTTCGGCTTCCGCAAGGCGGTCCCGGTGTATGTGGAGTCCACCCTCCTGGCGCTGCCGGTGATCTACATCAACGGCGGGCGGCGCGGCTACCTGGTGGGCATCGACCCCGCGGTGCTGACCTCCACCCTCGGCGCCCAGCCAGTGCAGGCGGTCGATCCGGCCAGCGCGCCGTCACCCTGAAATCCACCACCCGATCCGGGTGGGCCATCCCGCTCACTCCCGCAGGGCCCCTGCATCCCCGCAGCAGCCCCACCGGACGCCGCGACTTACACTGACGCCTGCGGTTCCCCCCTTGCCAAACTTCCTGCTCCGCCCATGACCCTGCTCTGGAATGCCGTCGCCCTCGTGGCGGCCTATTTGATCGGCTCGCTCTCCTTTGCGGTCATCGTCAGCCGCTTCATGGGGCTGAGCGACCCGCGCAGCTACGGCTCCGGCAACCCGGGCGCCACCAATGTGCTGCGATCGGGCAACAAGAAGGCGGCCGCGCTGACGCTGCTGTTCGACCTAGTCAAGGGCCTGGTGCCGGTGGCACTGGTGGTGCTGTGGGGCCATCACCTCGGCCTGGACGAAACCAGCGCGGCCTGGGTGGGGCTGGCGGCCTTTCTCGGCCACCTCTGGCCGGTGTTCTTCCGATTCCAGGGTGGCAAGGGCGTGGCCACCGCCGCGGGCGTCCTGCTGGGGCTGAACCCGCTGCTGGGGGGGGTGGTGCTCCTGACCTGGCTGATGGTGGCGTACTTCACCCGCTACTCGTCGCTGGCGGCGCTGATCGCGGCCGCCGCCGCACCGGTGATCCATCTGGTCGGCTGGGGCGGCTCCGGCGCGACCGTGGCCCTGCTGATCATGAGCGGCCTGCTGATCTGGCGTCACCAGGCCAACATCTCCAAACTGCTGGCCGGCACGGAAAGCCGCATCGGACAGAAAACCGGCTCGACACCCCCCAGCGACGCTGGGGCCGCGCCTGCCGCAACCCAGCCCGCCGCCAAGCGTCCCCACCACAGCCGGCATCATCCGAAGCGCAAGTCGCACTGACCCGCCGAGTCGCTGAACACCTGACAACCCACCGCAACCGAGCCGTTCGCCAATGTCACAGCCCACTTCGCCACGCCGCTGGTACCGCCATCCGTTGATGAGCCTGCTGGCCGTCTGCGCCGTCGCCGGCCTGGCCGCCACCGGCGTGCGCGCCTGGGTCCAGCAGCAACGCGCCGACGACCTGCGTGCCGTCACACACGCGGGCGACATCCGCATGATCTCGCAGACCACCTGCATCTACTGCACCCAGGCCCGCGAATGGCTCACGCGCCACGAGATCCCCTTCGAGGAGTGCTACATCGATCGCGACAGCGAGTGCCTGGCCGAATACAACCGGCAGGGCCGCAACGGCACGCCGATGATGATGGTGCGCGGCCAGATGCAGCGCGGCTTCGATGCACGGCGCATCACCGCCCAGCTGGGCGGCTGAAGCGCCCTTGCCCCTGGCGGACGGGGCACCGGGCGGTATCGTCTAAAGTGCCGGCATGCCTGCAGACGACACATCAACTTCAACGCCCAACCAAGCACCCGCTGCGCCGCTGTCGATGAAGCAGGTGCTGCTGTGCGGCGCGTTGATCGTCACGGTGTCGATGGGCATCCGCCACGGCTTCGGGCTGTGGCTGCAGCCGATCACGATGGAGCGCGGCTGGACGCGCGAGACCTTCGCCTTCGCGATGGCGGTGCAGAACCTGGCCTGGGGCGCCGCCGGACCGATCGCCGGCATGCTGGCCGACCGCTGGGGGGCCTTCCGGGTGCTGCAGGGCGGCGCTCTGCTCTACATGTTGGGCCTGTTGACGATGGCACTGGCCAGCACCGGGTTGGGCTTCACCACCGGCGCGGGACTGCTGATCGGCATCGCCCAATCCGGCACCACCTACGCGGTGATCTACGGCGTGCTCGGCCGCAACGTCGAACCCTCGCGCCGCTCCTGGGCCATGGGGGTGGCCGCTGCTGCCGGATCCTTCGGCCAGTTCCTGATGGTGCCGGTGGAGAACCTGCTGATCGCCTACCTGGGCTGGCAGCAGGCGCTGTTCGTGCTGGCGGTTTTTGCCCTGGCGATCGTGCCGCTGGCCATCGGGCTGAAGGAGCCGGCCCTGCGGCTGGCGTCTGCAGCCGGCAGTCCGGGTGCAGGCAGCCCGGTCATCGGCGTGCGCCAGGCCATGCGGGAGGCCTTCGGCGACCGCAGCTTCCTGCTCATCATGGCCGGCTACTTCGTCTGCGGCTTCCAGGTGGTGTTCATCGGCGTGCACATGCCCAGCTACCTGAAGGACCACGGCCTGGCGCCGCAGGTGGCCACGGTGGCGCTGGCGCTGATCGGCCTGTTCAACGTCTTCGGCACCTATGGCGCCGGTGTGCTGGGTCAGCACCTGGCCAAGAAGCACGTGCTGGCCGCCATCTACGCACTGCGATCGCTGGTGATCGTGGTCTTTCTCGCCTCGCCTTTGACACCCTTGTCGGTCTACGTCTTCTCTGCCGTGATGGGGCTGCTGTGGCTGTCCACCGTGCCGCCCACCAATGCGCTGGTGGCACAGCTGTTCGGTGTGCGCCACCTGTCGATGCTCGGCGGCTTCGTGTTCCTCAGCCACCAGGTCGGCTCCTTCCTGGGCGTGTGGCTGGGTGGCGTGTTGTACGACCGCAGCGGCAGCTACGACGTGGTGTGGTGGATCTCGATCGCCCTGGGTCTGATGGCCGCGGCGGTGAACCTGCCGGTGCGCGAGCCATCACCTCGCGCGGCTTTGGCGGCCGCCCGGGCCTGAGAACCTGGCCGATCTCAGCCTTTGCCGCCCACCCGAATCCGCCATGCTCCGCTCTGCCCGTCTCACCCGTGTGGCGGCCGCCCTTCTTGGGGCTGCGCTGCTGGCCCTGGTCTTCATGGCCTACCTGCTGCCCGAGTTTGTGGTGGACCTCGGCAACCGACTGTGGAGCTGTTTCTGACGTGATGCCCCCGGCCACCGATCCCCACACCGCATCGCCTCCTTCGGCATGGTTGCTGCGGCACGCACACCTGATTCCGCCCGGCAGCCGCATCCTGGACCTGGCCTGCGGCTCTGGGCGCCATGCGCGTTGGCTGGCCGGCCAGGGGCACCGGCTGACCGCGGTGGACCGCGATTCCCAGGCCCTGAGCACCTTGGCGGGCCTGCCGGGGGTTGAAATCCGCGTCCACGATCTGGAAGCACAGGGCTGGCCCTGGACCGACCGGCGCTTCGACCTGGTTCTGGTGACGAACTACCTCTGGCGCCCCCTGCTGCCACAGGTGGCCGGGGCGGTGGACGAAGGTGGGCTGCTGATCTACGAAACGTTTGGATGGGCGCAACCCCGGATCGGGCGACCCAGGAACCCCGACTTCCTGCTGCGCCCGGGCGAGCTGATCGATTTGTGCCGGCAACAGGGCCTGCAGGTGCTGGCGTTCGAAGACGGGTTGGAGAACCTCGACCACGCCGGATCGATCGCAGCCCCCGAAGCTGTCGGCCAGAACCCGCTGCGCCACGTTCAGAGGGTGGTGGCCCGCCGTTGCGGGCCCGGGTGCTGGGGAGAGCCGGCGCCGCTCGATAGAATGCACCGCTTCTGAGGACCCTACCCATGAATCCCATCGTTGGCAGCATCGTGGCGCTTGTGACGCCGATGCACGAAGACGGCAGCGTCGACTACCCCAGCCTGCGCCGGCTGATCGACTGGCACATCGCCGAAGGCACCGCCTGCATCGGCGTGGTCGGCACCACCGGTGAGTCCCCCACCGTGTCGGTGGAGGAGCATTGCGAAATCATCCGCGTCGCGGTCGATCAGACGGCCGGTCGCATCCCGGTGATGGCAGGCGCCGGAGCGAACTCCACCCAGGAGGCCATCGAACTTTCGCGCTTTGCCAAGAAGGTCGGCGCCGACTGCACCCTCAGCGTCGTGCCCTACTACAACAAGCCGACGCAGGAAGGCATCTACCGCCACTTCAAGGCCATCGCCGAGGCGGTGGACATCCCGCAGGTGCTCTACAACGTGCCGGGCCGCACCGTGGCGGACATGCTGCCCGAGACCACGCTGCGTGCAGCCACGCTGCCCGGCGTGATCGGTGTGAAGGAAGCCACCGGCAACATCGAGCGTGCCTGCTGGCTGATCCGGCATGCACCGAAGGGCTTCGGCGTCTATTCCGGCGACGACGGCACCGCCGTGGCCCTGATGTTGATGGGTGGCCAGGGCAACATCAGCGTCACGGCCAACATCGCCCCGCGCGCCATGGCCGAACTCTGCCGGGCTGCGGTGGCCGGCGATGCGCTGAAGGCCCGTGAAATCCACATGCACCTGCTGGGTGTGCACAAGCTGCTGTTCGCCGAGCCCAACCCCATTCCGGTGAAGTGGGCCCTGCAGCGCATGGGCCGCTGCGGCGGCACGATGCGGCTGCCGATGGTGCCGATGTCCGAATCGCTCATCCCCGGCCTCGAGACTGCCCTGCGCGAAGCCGGACTGCTCTGAGCTGAACCGAAGCTGCCGCCTCTCTCCCTTGACCCGATCCCCAGCCCGCATCGGCCCCTTGCATGATGGCCGCCGTGGGCGCACCGGAGCGCTCCCCAACGTGATCCTTCGTTCTTCCGGGCAGCAGCCCTCGGCCCGGTCGCGGGCCTTTCGCCTGACGACCCTGGCCTGTGCAGGCAGCAGCGTTCTGCTGGGCGCCTGCACCATCGTCTCGGACGGCAGCAGCAACCGCGTGGACTATCGCAACGCGCCGGCAGCCAAGGTCACCAAGCTGGATGTGCCACCCGACCTGACCCAGCTCAGCGCCGATCCCCGCTACGCGCCGCCCTCCGGTGCGCCGGTCAGCGCCAATGCACTGGAAACCCTCCACAACGGCGTCGCCGCAGCCAAGTCGGGATCTACCGACGTGGTGGCTCCCACCCTGGCCGGTCAGATCCGCGTCGAGCGTGTGGGAAACAGCCGCTGGTTGAGCGTACCGATGACCCCGGAACAGCTCTGGCCCCAGCTGCGGCAGTTCTGGCAGAACAACGGCATGGCGCTGGAGATCGATCGACCGGAGATCGGTCTGATGGAAACCGGCTGGGCCGAGAACCGGGCCAAGCTGCCTCAGGACGTCGTCCGGCGCACGCTGGGCAAGGTCTTCGACAGCGCCTTCGACAGTGGCGAGCGCGATCGTTTCCGCACCCGAGTGGAACGTGGGAGCGCCGGCACCACCGAAGTCCACATCTCCCATCGGGGCGCCGAGGAGATGGTCAACCCCAACACCAAGGAATACGTCGGCTGGAAGGTGCGCGCCAACGATCCGGCCCTCGAAGCCGAGATGCTCGCGCGGCTGATGCTGGCGTTGGGCCAGCCGGCCGGTGTGGTCAAGCCGGACGCCAAGCGGATCGAAGAGGCGGTGCAGGCGGTGAACCAGGCACCAGCCACGCCCGGTCTGGCGCGTCAGGTGGAAGGACAACCGGCGGTGACAATCGAGCTGGCCGAGGGATTTGATCGCGCCTGGCGCCGGGTGGGTCAGGCGCTGGACCGCGGCAGCTTCACCCTGGAAGACCGCGACCGCAATCAAGGGTTGTACTTCGTGCGTTACGTGAACCCGGAACTGGCCGGCAAGGAAGGCCCCAACTTCCTGCAGCGCATGTTCGGCGCCAAGCAACCGGACCTCTCCGGCACGCGACACCGCCTGCAGGTGACTTCGGCTGACGGCAAAGTCAGCCGCCTGCAGGTGCTGGACGCCGACGGTCGCCCGGACGCTTCCGACAACGCCAAGGGCATTGCAGGCCTGCTGATCAACGAACTGCGCTGATTCAAGGCGCCGGCCCGGAGCTCACTCACCCAGCCCCGGATTCCCCGGGGCTTTTTTGTGGCCAACTCTGCCGGCAGGGTGAGTTCAGACGCAAAAAAGCCGCCCGAAGGCGGCTTTTGGGGGTCCGGGCTCGACTTACTTCGAGGCAGCGGAAGCAGCAGCGTCGGCCACGGCAGACGCGGCGTCAGCCACGGCAGAAGCAGCGTCGGTAGCAGCAGAAGCGGCAGCGTCAGCAGCGGAAGCCACAGCGGCGACCGGAGCAGCAGCGGGAGCGGCCGGAGCCTCTTCCTTCTTGCCACAGGCGGCCAGAGCGGCAGCGGCGATCAGGGAAACCATCAGGAGCGACTTGTTCATGCTTTTGACCTCAGGCAATGAGTCAACCAATTACCGGTAATGGAGGGACTTCGCAACCACTGCCGAAATGTTGTCGACAGGCCGGGGCAGCCCCACGAAGGAAATGGAAAGCTCGAGCGTTTCCACAACCAGCCTTAGATTATACATACTTACCCGAATGCCTGCCTAGAGCTTGCAACCCAGGGCGTGACTGCAACGGTGCAAACCGCCTCAATGCGGTGCATCAGCGGCCACCTGCAGCCAACCGTCGGCCACCCACTGGTCGAGCAGATCGAGCAGCTCCGGGCTGGCGCGGCGCAGCTGTGCAGCGGTCAGATGGCGAGAGTCGGCCAGTTGGCGCAGCATCGAGGCGTCGCGTCCCGCAGCCCGCCAGGACTCGCCGTTCAGGAACACCTGGCGGTCGTCGTAGAGCATGCACGAGCGCGCATCCAGCTCCAGAGCGCTGACCCCGTCCCACTCCTGCCCCAGCTCGAAGTGCACCTGCGCCTTGGGCTCGGAAAGGTACTCCCCCAACGCTCGCGAGAGTGCACCCGGCTCCTTCAGCAGCCGCTGTAGCCCCCCCTCGGCAAAGTCCAGCAGCGCTTGCGGAATCCGCCCCGGAGTCACGGTGGCCCGTTGGCCCGGGTCCCGATAAACCACCGGCCGCGTGCCTTCGTCGCGTTCGTCTTCCACCGCGTCGGCCAGGCGCAGCAGGGTTTCGCGCACCAGTTCGCTGCGGTGCGGCGAACGAAAGCCCACCGAGCAGGTCATGCACTCCCCCTCGACCGCATCGCCGTCGTGGGCCCAGCCGGGCGGCAGGTACAGCATGTCGCCCGGCTCCAGCACCCACTCTTCGTCGTGGTGGAAGTTTTCGATGATCTTCACCGGAAGGTCGGGTTTGAGCTTTGCATCGGGCATCTGGCCGATGCGCCAGCGGCGCTTGCCGGCCACCTGGATCAGAAAGACGTCGTAGGAGTCGAAGTGCGGGCCCACGCCGCCGCCTTCGGCTGCCCAGGAGATCATCAGGTCGTCCAGCCGGGCCTGTGGCACGAAGCGGAAGCGCCGCAGCATCTCGGCCGCGGCCGGCACATGCAGGTCCAGGCCTTGCACCAGAACGGTCCAGCCGCCCTGCTTGATCGGCGGCAGCGATCGACGCGGCAGCGGTCCGCGGCGCAGGGTCCATTGCTGGGCGTCGCCCTCACCGATGCGCGAAACGAAACGCGACTCCACCTCGTCGCTGGCGGCCAGTTCGAACAACCCGGCCCGGTCCACGGGCGGGGTGACACCCGGCCAGGCCTGGCGCACCAGCAGCGGCTTGCGGTGCCAGTGGCGCTGCATGAACTGCACCGGGCTGAGACCGCCGAGCAGCGGGGTCGGCAGGTCCAGCGGCAGCACGGCGGGATCCGGGTGCGCAGGCAACGCGGCTGCCTGGCGGGTGCGTGGGGTTCTTGATGTGACCATGTGTTCATTGTGCCGACCGCATTGCGCAACATGAGATGATCGGTCTCATGCAGATTCAAAATCCCTGCGTCGTCAGCCTGGTCTGGCGACTCGAAGATGCCCAGGGCCAACTGATCGACGAACTGACCGAACCGCTGGAGTTCTATGTCGGTGGCGAAGACCTGCTCACGAAAGTCGAGGAGGCGCTGATCGGTCATGAAACGGGCTACAGCGCCACGCTGCACCTGGAGCCGGACAACGCCTTCGGCCAGTACGACGCCGGCCTGGTGTTCTTCGAGGAACGCAGCGTCTTCCCGGACGAAGTCAGTCAGGGCATGCAGTTCGAAGGGCCGCCCGAGGGCAGCCGCACCCCCGGCATGCCCAAGGACGTGATCTACACCGTCACCGAGGTGTACGACAGCCATGTGGTGCTGGACGGCAACCACCCTCTGGCCGGTCTGGCCCTGGTGATCAAGCTGGAAGTGCTCGACGTGCGCGAGGCGACCGACGAAGAGATCGAGAACCGCAGCGTCGGCGAAGCCGGTCTGAGCGTGCTCGCCAACACCCCGGAAGGCGCCACGCTGCACTGAGAGGCGCGCGGGCGTTCAGCCCCGCCCGGTCGAGCCGAAACCGCCCTCACCGCGCGCGGAGGTTTCGAACGAGTCCACCACGCGGAAGTCGGCCTGCACCACCGGCACGATCACCAGCTGGGCGATGCGCTCCATCGGCTGCACCACGAACTCACGGTCGCTGCGGTTCCAGCAGCTCACCATCAGCGGGCCCTGGTAGTCGCTGTCGATCAGCCCGACCAGGTTGCCCAGCACGATGCCGTGTTTGTGACCCAGGCCGGATCGCGGCAGGATCACCGCCGCCAGGCCGGGATCGGCGATGTGGATCGACAGCCCGGTCGGCAGCAGCGCCGATTGCCCGGGTCCCAGCGCCAGCGGCGCCTCCAGGCAGGCGCGCAGGTCCAGGCCGGCCGAGCCGGGCGTGGCATAGGCGGGCAGCTGCTCGCGCATGCGTTCGTCAAGGATCTTCAGGTCGATCCGGGCGCGGGTCATGTGCTGTGTGCTCCTGCGGTCTCCCGCGGTCTCCTGCGG
>Ga0154020_10007272_pt1 | contig 12937 bp, 8 predicted proteins | sample Klosneuvirus_201_FD_109709 | JGI IMG/M metagenome (GOLD analysis project Ga0154020, IMG submission 109709) | Active sludge microbial communities from wastewater, Klosterneuburg, Austria - Klosneuvirus_20160825_MG | ecosystem: Engineered > WWTP > Aerobic digester > Activated sludge | place... | reverse complement strand
CGCGGCTGCATGCACCCTCTGCAACTCACCCCCGTGCCCCTCTCTCAGTTCCGGCTAAGTCAATTGGAAACAGTTTTTCCCTTGGAGAGAGGGGTGATTGATTTGGAGTGCGACGCATGAATTTGCAGGGCGAATTGCCTCTATTTTGCCCCCGACCCCCTGTGTTGCGCAAACACGCATCCTCACGCATGCAAACCCCGAGGAGGCATGATTTTCAATGCAACACATGATTTTGCAGGGCGAGGGTCTTTCTGTAACTCACCCCCTTGCCTCTCTCTCGGCAGGCTAACTTATTTGAAAACAGATTTCCCAAAGGAGAGAGGGGTGATTGATTTTTCATGCCGATAAGCTAATATCAGGCGAATTGGATCACCCTGATCAGCATCCTTGGTTAGTGGATGGCGGGCATGCGAGACTTTATGGTATTAGATGCTTCGGCCGTCTCCTACACGGACGGAGGAGCCTTCGGCGAGGAAAACGGACGTAGGTTTTTCGTGGGCGAGGTAGCCGAATTCGTGACCGAAGCTGTCGTGAAAATTGATATCCATGACATAGTCGCGGATGGGATAGGTCTGCCAGCGGTCGTGCTCTACGGCGTACTCAGATGTTTGGTTGGGGCTGCGGCGGGTGTATCCCCAATAATGTTCGGTCATAAACTCTGCTTCGCTGCCTGATGGCATGTCTAGCAATTGTAGACCTGCTTTGACGCTCACTGAATTCCAGACATCATTTTTCTTCCAACGATACGCAATATCCAGGTTGTCATCATGCTCCTCCCAGATATAGTCCATGGGTAATGTCACGTAATGTTCGCGGAAGAGGGTGTTGGCCACCATGGTGACTGCGGGTTTGGGGACCATCTCTTTGATAAAGACGGCACCAGCTTTCCATTTGCCAGCGTCTTTGTAGCGGACATAAAATCGCAGGTTGACTTCGGGAAAGGAGGCGTGAAACGGAATCGGAAGGCCTTTGATTTTTGAGTACATAAACCTGAATCCGACGACGCTGACGTAGCAGGTGTTGTTCCAGATATCTAGTTCTGTGCGGACTGGGAGGTAAGGTTGGAGGATAGCCGGGTCGACGCTGTAGTTGGCGAGGATGAGTTTGCGCCATTCGGCGGAGAGAAATGTTGAGTTCAAGTGAGCAGTGAGAAGTTAGCAGTGAGCAATTGGCAGTAATCGGTAATCAGTAATCGGTAAGCAGTAATCGGTAATCGGTAATCGGTAATCGGTATTCAGTAATCGGTATTCAGTAATAAGTTTAGAGTTGTCAGTGGGCATGTGGTCGTAATAATCGATAACTGAAAATAGGGTGAGAATGTTTTGGAACAAGACTCTAAAGACTCATTAGCGGGAATTGGCGGGAATTAGCGGCTTTACTTTAGACTAGTGCATGCCTTTTCTGCAACTCACCCCCATTCCCCTCTCTCAGTTCTGGCTAATTCAATTGGAAACAGATTCTACAAGGGAGAGAGGGGTGATTGATTTTCAATGTAACGCATGATCTTGCAAGTCGATTTCGCCCCCGCCCCCTGTGTTCCGCCGCACTCATCCTTTCGCATGGAAACCCCGGGGAGGCATGATTTTCAGTGCAACGCATGATCTTGCAGGGCGACTTGCCTCTCTTTTGCCCCCGACCCTCCCGCCGCTCTTAAGAGGCGGGATCTGCGCTGTGCTTGACCTGCGTTGCGCCAACACGCATCATCACGCATGCAAACCCCGGGGAGGCATGATTTACGATGCAACGCATGATTTTGAAGGATGCCCCCGCCCCCTGTGTTCCGCCGCACTCATCCTTTCGCATGGAAACCCCGGGGAGGCATGATTTTCAGTGCAACGCATGATCTTGCAGGGCGAGTGATTATTGAATACGTTAACAGGTAAACGTATCAACAAATCAACTTATCAACTGCTTTTTCTGCAACTCACCCCCGCGCCCCTCTCTCAGTTCTGGCTAATTCAATTGGAAACAGATTCTATAAGGGAGAGAGGGGTGATTGATTTTCAGTGCAACGCATGATGGTGCATGGCGACTTGCTTATCTTTTGCCCCCGACCCCCTGTGTTGCGCTGCCACTCATCCTCACGCATGCAAACCCCGGGGAGGCATGATTTTCAATGCAACGCATGATTGTACAATGCGAGGAATTTCATAAGTGATTAAAACTAATAACAGTTTCCAGACAGACTCTATGCTCTATGCCCTATGCTCTATGCAAAGTTGTTTAAATACTAGTGGATTGGATATCGCTTGCCGGCAAGGTCGACACGATACTCAGTGCCGGATTCGATGAGTAAGGCTTCTGCATCTCCGGAGGCATGCTTGGTGTCTATGGCGATCACCTTGCCGTTGTAGAAGTAACGGACATCATCTACGATCGAATGGCCGACGACGATCTTGGTGACTTCGTATTTGGTGAGGATGGTATTCAGTGCGGATTCGTCAATAGTTTGGGAGACATAGCCTCTGTACCAGAAGGGAGAGGTCTTGTCGCTGAAGAGGGCAACAAGGAATTCATCCTTGCATTCGAGGGCCTTGGCTTCTTTGTAATAAAAGTCGCGGGCTAGAGAATTGATCTTTTCGACATCGGCTTTATCGGCTGCCACTTCCGGGCTGATGCCGCCGTGGGTAAAGAGGTAGGGGCCGATTTTCTCTACGATATTCTTTGACTGCAGCCAGCGGCCTAGTTCGGTGTCGGGGGTGTACCAGTTGCTGTAGGCTTCTTGGATGATGTAGGTGTTTTCGTAATACTTATTGCGCATATAGCGCAGGTCGCCATTCATATTCATGATCTCGTGATTGCCGAGGATGAAGTGGACGTAGCCGCCTGCTTTAAGTGCTTCCTGTTCGAGATGATAGACCAGCCACAGGCATTCGGTGACATGAAGGCCGCGGTCGAAGAAGTCGCCATTGAGGACCAGGTGGCCGGTGCCGAAGGTCCATTTATAGGTTGGGCTCATGACGCCGTTATTGACCAGCATATCCCGAAACGTGATGAAATTGCCCTCGATGTCTGAGATGGCAAAGAGCTTTGATGCAGCCGGGTAAATGGAGGGCTCGTTCTTTATCGACTTCTTGATCGTGGTTCTGAACTTGATCGTATCGTTGACATGGCAGGTGATTTGTTTGCCAGGGATCTTCCCGAAGAGGGTATCCATGACCGGGTATACCTTTTCGCCCCGCACCAGGATCTGCTTGATGATGGTGTGTTCCTGGCGGTAGAAGATATGGGGGCCGTCGTAGGAGGCGTGGGAGGTGTCGGGAGGGTGAGCTATATATGAATCATCAATACATACTGGAGACTCACTCCTTGTTGTTGAAGACAAAAGGAGTAAAACGCAAAGGAGCAAACCTTTTAAGTAATGAGAGATACAGCTGTCCAAACATCTCCAGGCGGTTAATTGAAAAGAGGATATCATCCACTAAAGATAAGTTTCTATATGAACTGGTGGGAGATCGATGGATCAGTCATATGGAGGGAGTGTTTAGAGAGTTGAGCTTGTGTTGCTGTTGGAAACATAAGTTTAGGAAGTTTTGGGTTCATGCGAGACTAAACCGCCAGACAGAAAAGTTATTTGTGGGCTCTCGATTCTTTGGCTGTCTCACAAATTATACGAGGAATAGCGAATTGCGTGTACATCAAATGGGGGGGGGTAATATTCCTTTTCATTTTTGTTTAACTTAAGCTACTAACCTAAGCTTCTCATATCCTGAAATTCTTCCATTCAAGAAGTGGTCCTTAATGTTTATATTATATTTGGTGACTTTTCTGCGGATCATAGAATTCTATAATAGTTCAATCTATAAAATATTAAATGATACCTTTCAGTTATCTATTCACATGGTCGATACCATGTTATGGGTTCTTCAGCTAAGACTGAAATTATACCATTAATAATCTCCTTTCCTCCACCAATAGGATCGTATATCCCAACAACTCTTGGAGTTATAATGGTGTTATTGGTATCAAACAAAGCGGCTTTTATCGATCCTAAAGACAGAATTGCATTTTGAATTGTTGTTTGGTTAATCTCACTTGGAAGTGGCAAGGATGCAGAAACATTATTACCTGTAATACCAAGTGTTTGCACAGTCAATGAACCGGTAAGCTTTCCTGCTTCTGCTGCAGCAGCTAATGCTCCTAGGCTAGAAAGATTCACGTTCCCTTCCTGAACAATAACAGATGCAGTTAACCTCAATCCAACTCCGACATACACAGGAACAACAACTAAATCTCCTTTAGAATCATCTTTAACTAATTTGTTTTCACTTTTAATAAATGGATTTAACCTTGGTGCTGCAGTAACAATATACCTTGTACGCACTTTAACTGAATCATCAAATAACGGAACCAATTGACCTTGCTGAGGTCCACTTGCAATAATTCGTTTAACGTAAATTGGCAATTGAGTTGCATCAACACTTATATAATCAAGGATGACTTGATATGAATTATTCTTATAGCCAACAGACACTGGACCATAAGAACCAGATGCCATGCCGTTAAGCTGGGCAATTGCCAATCTTACGGATTGATCAGGCAAGCTTTCCATTAGATCTCTAAAGGTAACGTCATCATTACAGTTCCTACCAAATCCTTCAAACACTGGTAGTGGATCAATTGGTATATAAGAATAAGCGGAATTCTCTTCACCAAGCGTTTTAGGTAGGTTCTTTGAAAATTTACAACTGATCACAAATAAAAATGAGACCAATAACAATATAGGCTTTTTCATAATTCTAAATTATACTGTATTAATTTAATTTATTCTGATGCTATGCAATAATTATTGATAATTTAGACACTTCAGGGAATCACGGCTTATCAAATAGGCCAGTTTGATTCATATTCTTCATATCTTCAAAATAGGAACTGCGAATCATATATCATAATTTTATGATAGATTTTTAGAGGTTCCCTATAGTAAAATGTTGCATTTTATAATTAGAAGCTTCTGATTATTAAAGACAATCAGATGCTTCTAAGTCAATTAATACTTAAGCGGGTAATTCTGATTATACCCTGTAGATAATTAATTTTAAATCAAGCATATTTATTTATCAACAACCTCTGATTTAGATACCATTAGATTTTACTCCCGGGGATCATCAGATATTAAACCAAAAAATATTGTCTCCTCAGAAGCAGTCTCTGGTATGACCATATCAATAGGTCTAACAGATTTCGCTGTAAATTTTGTTTGGGTTAAAGGAAATGCTTTAATGCCCATAATCCTAAACAATGGAGTTAATCCTGACCCAGAAATAATTTTAGTTTCTAGTCCCCTAGAGCTACTTACTGAAAAATTAAATGCGGCATCAGCTAAATCAAAAGAAACAGCATCGACATTAGCATTTGCTTTTAATTCAATTAAACCATTTGAGGAATTTGAAATAATAATTGTTGATGTTTTTGCAACAACCAATTCAGTTATCACAACCCAATTTTTATCCCACTTTCCTGCCTTAAACAACTTTATAATGGTCGCACCAATTTTTAGTACATCTTTAATAGTTGGAGATACTGTATGAGTTGCTTTAAAAAGAGTGGAATTCTCCTTTCCAAATTCAATGATAAGTCCCGCATCATTTATGGATAAAGAACTATTAGGAATTGAAGCGCTACCAGCAACTTTCGTTTTAATAGAAATATTTCCATGAGAATTGTGCTCAAGGTCTGATTCATTAGGATCTTCCTCAATTTCGAAGTTGAGGTTTATCTCAGCTAAATTCGAAATTTTTCTAAATATATTACCTTCTAATACTCCAAAGTCGCCTAAGCTGAGTGGCAACCCTGGGTTCCAGGTAGCATAATAGCCAAACCTTTTTTTCATTTCATTTGTGTATTGCTCTTGTGCGGAACTCATTTCATATTATTTTTATGTTATGCCTACTCTAATCGGTTTTCGGCTTCGCCGCTTTAATGTTTTTTAAATTGTATTTATAGTTATTTATAAAATTCAGCTTCACTTGTTTATCAATACTCTCAAGTACACTTCTTTCAATTGTATTACTTGAATTTATCATATTATCAATCTCAATATTCAGGCTCTTCTTAAAGCATGATTGCACTCGACTTAAATTATTTTTACCACCAATTGATTTATAAAATTTAATTCGATTATTTAAATTTGCCTCATCAGTTGGCATACCTAATACTTTATTAATATTAATAATTTCATCCTTAGCAAGATCATAAGAATCATCAAATATTTCCTTATTCTCGTTAATTATATTCTCAAACTTAATTTCAGTTTGAAGTAAAGATTTTTGTTTCTTACCAATTTCAAATAATTCATTCAATTTATTCATATCTATTTCAGGTGGAATATATTTTGAATTAGTACAAATGTGATAATCTTTTAGGTTATCACAATTTACTATTGGATTTTGTTGATTAGGACGAGCTTTAATAGGGACTATATTAGTGACATAATGAATGATATCAGAAATGTTTACGTTTTCAGAAAGGCTATTAATTCCATTTAAAGCTTCAATTAAAACTTGAGTAAACAAACTATTTCTTTCCCCTTCATTGATTATTGATATTTCATTGTCATCACATGAGGAAATAGAAACACAACTTCTATCCCTACTAAATGCACTAATTAAATCCCCAGACATTTTAGCAATGGGCGCTTTGTATACGGAGGAATTTATTGAATTAGTAATTCCAGAAGCATGGCAGCAATCCAAGATAATGAGTAGTCTTTCGGTATTCAATTCATTAATTTTAGCATTAAATATTGACGCCGATATCAAAGTATTTAAGTTAGCAATATCTGATCCATATGGCACTAAATAATAATTTGGGATTTCGCCTTCTAAAATTACTTCACCATGTCCTGAAAAATAAATAATAATTGTGGTATCTTTATTATTCTGTGTCTGTGCAATTAAAGCGTCAAGCTTGTTAAGGATAATATCTCTTCTACTTTGTTCGCTTATTAAGGTAATAATATTGCTGGAATTGTATCCACCCTTAGTTTCGTCTTTGAACACTGCTTCTAAGCTTAGGGCATCATTAATAGTTTCCTCCAAATCTTGACCAACGCCAACAAGCAATGCATAATAATTACTCCTTTTTCCCATATTTTATTAAATTAATATTCATCTCAAATATTTATTGAAACTCATTACTCAAAAATGAACTACCAAAAAATAGCAGCAAATTGGGATGTTTAATTTTTTGAGCAAATTAGTGATATTCTGCTTCAGGTTTCAATGTCAATCAATTATTATTAAATAAAATGACATATAAACATCTGAACTCCAAAAGAGATTACCTTGTATAGAAGATAAATGAAAATCAAAAATAAATAATTTCTAATCAGAATGGATTAAACTAATTATTCTACGAAATTTAAAACATTTTTTTAATTAAACCAAACATTTTTTAAAATAATTTAAATATTTAACATTTTAATTACTTTAAATAAACTTAGGATCTTGTTCCTGACACAAATATCAAGAGCATTTTGGAGGGAGGCAATATAACTTTTGTTATATGGGAAGGCTTAGAATATTAGAGGATTTTAATAATTTGAAGATTCACTGGTCCTTGATAGCTTGGTTACCTGCTGTTAAAAACAGCTGCACAGACTTTTACCCAACCGATGCTTTCTTTGATCTGACGTACGCGGTCTTAAGTCAACTTAAGCCCAACGTTGGTTTTTTTTAAAAGTGATTTAAGTGCGCTGGTTGGTGAGCTGTCGCACATGGCTGAGGGAGAAAAGGTCGAACCATTGGGATTTAGGGGCAAAACGCGGTCTTAAGTCAACTTAAGCCCAACTTTGTTTTTTCCTTGCAAAGCCCCTCACGACTGCCAACTGCTGACTGCCGACTGAGGACTGAAGACTGCCGACTTCACTGCCTCCTATTCAAATCCTCCACGATCGCTATGATCTCTTCAACCGTATAATCTGATGTACTGCCTTTGAAATTTTCCTTACCGACCAACCATTTCAGGGTGCTTTTGGTCAGTAATTCTGCAGGAGCATTCTTGGATTTGTAGGGAATGACGAAAGACAAGTCCTTTGTGTCAATGAAAAATATCTTTTTATACTTGCCTTCTTTATTCTGAAATTTTCCGATTCCCTGTGTGGCCGATTCAGCGATGGCCATGCTTGCGGCATTGATCAATCCTCCGCCGTAATAACCAGGTACGGTTTTCATACCTCCATCTGCTTCCAAATCCATGATCGCCAGGCAAAATCTTCCCTTAAGGTCTATCTGTATAAATAAACCAGCTACTTTGGATTCATACGAATATACAAGATGCATATACGCCTTGTCTTCGTAATCTATAGCCCAGACCTTCCAACCTAAATCAGGTCGCTTGTGCGTTGCCGGATCATAGATACCCTTCACCAGGATAAAGTCCTCCCCCATTGACTTGACTTCGAGCAGGATCTCATCCACACTCAGGTTGTTCTGCAGATAATCATCAGTAGCAAAATAATAATGCACCAGTAGTTCTTTTGGCTGTGCCCACGTGATGGATTGGCAACAGATCACTATGAGCAGGATAAAAGGGTACTTATTCATGATGCAACTATTTCAGTTTGCTAATGTTAGTAAAAGCGAAAATACAGAATTGGAGAAGTAAACTCCTACTGACGCGTGGGGATAAACCCCTCCGCTACAAATGCGCCCTTTCAGGGCTCTTTCGATGATGTTAATTTTCTTGAGCCCTGAAAGGGCGTGCTGGTAGAAAGGGGGTTCAGCCCCTTAAGGATGTTTTGTTACCTGACGTTAAAAACGTCTGCACAGACTATTACCCAACCGATACTTTCTTTGATTTATCGTACGCGGACTTAGGTCAACCTAAGCCCAACGGTGGGTTTTTATGATTCTTACCTGACGTTAAAAACGTCTGCACAGTATATTACCTAACCTATACTCTCTTTGATTTATCGTACGCGGTCTTAAGTCAACTTAAGCCCAACCTTTTAAAGTGAAAAATGAAGAGTGAAAAGTGAAAAGTGCTTTGATGTTCCTTACCTGACGTTAAAAACGTCTGCACAGACTATTACCCAACCTATACTCTCTTTGATTTATCGTACGCGGTCTTAAGTCAACTTAAGCCCAACTTTGGTTTTTTTTTAAAAGTGATTTAAGTCCCCTGGATGGTGAGCTGTCGCACATGGCTGAGAGAGAGAAGGTCGAACCATTGGGATTTAGGGGCAAAACGCAGTCTTAAGTCAACTTAAGCCCAACTTTGGTTTTTTTAAGGTATAAATATTCTGGTCCCCCTTTTAGGGGGTAGGGGGTCAGAGAGAACATTTCCAGCTGCATGCTTTCTTTGATTTATCTCACGCGGGCTTACCTGAACTCGATCTCAATGATCGCACCTTGGGTTTTCCTGACGATTTCTATTATGAGACCATCCAGGTACAATCGTGATTTGGGATTGTGAGCACATCAGCATCAACTAACTGTTTAAGCCCGTCGGTGCAGGTGACAATATTTCGCCCTTCCAGTCACATGATTTTTACAGGGCTTGCCATCAGCTGTGATGCCTTTGCAGCGGTCGGTCTGTTTTGTCGATGCGGTTTTCTTTGGCTTGACTGCGGCTTTTGTTTTTGGCTTTCGTTTTGGCTTTGCTTTACTCGGCAGTATTAATCCCCGCGAACCACTTCTCGCGGATCGACTAGCCAGTAAACCCGATTCTACCTCATCTAATTTGCGTTTGGCTCTCCGCTCTCCTTTGAGCATCATGTCCGCCATACGCTGCTGTTCAAAGCGCAAGCCAGTAGGATTGGCTGGATCGAGATCTTCACTTGGCGTTATCAAAATGTATTTCTTGCCAGTTCGCTTTTCCCATGCATTGAGGGTCTCGACATCATTCTCCCTCACGTCCTGGATGAATATAGAAATACCACGAAGCAGCGCTGTGATTGGGCTTACGAAGAAATCGGGCTCTTCAAACAATTCCATCGGGTTATTGCTGATCACCATGATCTCATCTGGGTCCCCCGTACTTTCAAAAATGGCATTCGTGGGCAACGTATCCCTGACTCCGCCATCGATCATTTGCTCCTTGGCGCCTCCACCGACGTCAATTGGGACTGGTGGCATGAAGGCAAACTGGTTACTGCTCGCACTCATGGCATCGATCAATTCCTTGCGATTCCTGACTTGAACAAAATTGCGCTTACTTCCCGCCGTTGCAGTAATAGCCTTATTGCTAAATACAGTGATCTTGCCGGTCTTGAGACTGACCGCAGTTAATAACAAAGTGACATGTGAATTCAGGATTTGAAGGGCAACGGCTTCTGTTAAGACGCCATCAATTTTCGCCCGTAAGGGAGAATCATCCAACAGAAAGGCAAAGTTATTTCGGATATTCTGCAGGATGTTTTGTTGATTGACGATGTCACCGTTGTCCACCGTCTTGTATATCTCCTCCAATTTGTCAAGCATACCTGCTGCCAGTAAAGTAGCAATGAGTGAACCCGTACTGGTCCCGCTGATGATGTCAAAATCGAGATTACCACGACGCTTCCTGATTTCCTTCAATGCGCCAATGCTAAAGGCCCCTTTGGCACCACCGCCACTGAGTATGAGTGCTTTCATTTTTTGATAAGTTTAGTATTGTATACAAAAGAGAGTTGAAGTGTTGACTTCACTTCATCCAGTCCGATACCGTAGATTAAATTGACACCGATGATTTCTGTTTCTGCACCCACACCTAACCCGATGACATTGAAATTCCGATTCAGGCCGAAACTACCTTGCGTGATAGCTTTGACGTTGCCCAGGGAAAAGAAATCTGTCTTAAGATCAAATAGTTTGTATTCCATTCGCAAAAGGCCTTGAGTCAATCCACGTTGATCGACATATGCTTCGCTGAGACCAGCAGATATACGAAAGTGTCCATTACAGTGAGGTCTGTCATAGGTTGGGTCCACGCCGACATTTTTATCGGTCGGAGCAAAAGTGTAGGATGCCAGTGCGCCGAGTGATCCCATGAAACTTTCGGAGTCAGCACTAAGATCTTTGACCCCCATACCCATTTCAAAGTGGAACCGAAATCCCCGGCAGAATTCAGGCGAGTAATCTTTGAATTTCCTAAGCATGGATGTGGTCTCCCTGATCCAGTCTTTGTTAATTTCATCTTCTTCCTCGATGGATCTGTAGACACAATCCGCGCGATTACCTTCATCAGGTTTGAGCCACTTAGTATAGGAGCGGATCTCTTTGGTGAATTGCTTATGCAGCGATGCGTTTTTCTTCTTGATGGCCCTCAGCTGTCCCTCTAGCTTCTCGACATCCGGGTTTGGTTCTTCTTTGAAAAGAGGCGATGAGGTGATCTCCAGGAAACGGGATGCAAAACCTTCTGCTTCCTGCTGGCAAATGCGGGTGCTATCCGTGCAGCATTGAGCCGCAGCGTTAACTGCCCAAACATAAGCAATAAAAAAAAGTGAGACGAACATAAACGCCCGTGGAAGATAGAAGGCTTTCATAACCTCATTTTTTAAATGAACTGAATTTTATAAACTACGTTGACTAATCTGCTGCAAATTAAATGACAAGGCAGATATCCAGCATTACATCTGCTATAAAGTGTTTGATGAATGAATAAAAAGGGTGAGAAACATTTACAAATCCGGCTACTTGATCCAGCGTCAATGGTGACCAGAGCCTTCAAATGAATATCAACAACCTTGTTGCGGATCCCGAAAAAATGTATTGAAATTGTACACTAAAGAAATCCAATAGCGCCGTTCAAAATCTACACGCGCTCTGCACTAAAATAAAATTTGTCAAGACTAGAATAGAAATATCCATCAGGATTTCTATTTACTTTCAATTACCTCGTTTTGTTATTGGAATAAATTTAAACAATATTCTTATTCTGTATGTATTGTGGAATAATATTTTTTAGGTTAAACCGGGAGGGCGCCTCTCAGTTATACTATTTAAGTGGCCAAGGGTGGGTTTAAAAAAGTAAGCTAGACCCAGTTTAGAGCTTGCCTTTACACAACTTAAAACGGGAAGGCCGTTCGTGAGGGGATCGTCCGCCACGGGTGGACGAGGAGTTGCAAATCTATGCCCAACTTTAATTTTTTATGATTCTTACCTGTCGTTAAAAACGGCTGCACAGACTATTACCCAACCGATACTTTCTTTGATTTATCGTACGCGGACTTAGGTCAACCTAAGTCCAACGGTGGGTTTTTGTGATTCTTACCTGACGTTAAAAACGTCTGCACAGACTAATACCTTACCGATGATCTCCTTGATCTGCCGTACGCGGACTTAGATGCAATCTAAGCCCAACTTTGTGTATGATAAGGCTATCCGCTCCGGTAACACGGGACCGTATCGTATCATTGGGCAATGGATGCTCCTGTAATTGACAGCTCCCCGGCAGGGCCGAACACTGCGGTCCATGCTCACAATAGAGCCTTGACACTATCGAATCCGGCGAATGACGCGTATGCTCAATGATGATCCTGCAATCCTGCTCCGGGGGCTCGCCAGCGCAACCACACCTGATACGGCGCACGGAAGCCCCCATGGAAGTATTGGTCAACTCAATCGTAGAGTCACAAGGCGCTCCATCCTGGCATTTTCCGGCACACCGGATGCGCGTCCTGGCAAATGCTGAGTCCTGGATAGCGCCTGCACTAAGGACAGGCTGTATGAGTTCCCTCACGACGCAGGCTTGGAAGGGAATTTCTGCCTTTTGGCGGCAGGCGATAAGGCATAGGAGCAGGGCTAACAGGGTGAGGAATGATTTCATGCTGTAAAAATAATCCCTCTGGCGATAGCGGAAGGCATAGGGCAGTTTACAGTCCTCAGTCGGCAGTCCTCAGTTGGCAAAGGGCAGATCCTTGCCTGACGTTACAAACGTCTGCACAGATATTTCCCGTACCTATATTTCTTTTGATCTATCGTACGCGGACTTAAGTCAACTTAAGCCCAACTTT
>Ga0154020_10007270_pt1 | contig 12938 bp, 16 predicted proteins | sample Klosneuvirus_201_FD_109709 | JGI IMG/M metagenome (GOLD analysis project Ga0154020, IMG submission 109709) | Active sludge microbial communities from wastewater, Klosterneuburg, Austria - Klosneuvirus_20160825_MG | ecosystem: Engineered > WWTP > Aerobic digester > Activated sludge | place... | reverse complement strand
GGGGGGGGGGCCTCGGACTTGCAGAACCTGAAATAATGAGACTTGGCCAGTTGAATTCGCGATACAGTTGATACTCGCCATGATGTTGTTGTGATGGCAGGAATCCTGCTTGCAAGTTGACGCGTGGCGCTCACGCGATCAAGGCAGGTTCCTGATTGGGTCCAATAACTTGGTCTGTGTCATTCGATCCGCGTCATGGGCAACGAGGAGTCTCAAGTGGGCGGCGCTAAGGAGGGCGAAGAGGCGACGGCGGCGGAGGCGCCGAGCCACGATGACTACAGCGACCTCGCCAAGGAGCGCTCCAAAGAAGGGAAGGAGAAGGAGAAGGACGTTGACCTCAGCAAGCTCACCAAGGAGCAGCGCGAGAAGATTGGTATCACTTTCCTCTTAGCAAATATTATATATTCTGCGTGGTTCTGGCGGCAAGTGTGCGTGAAGATGGCGAGGAGAAGCGCTCCTCTGAAGGGCTCGACCGCTTTCCTTTCGTCTCTTTCCCGACGCGCAGGCCTCTGCTTCCCCCATTATATTACAATAAGTATTATATTAATACTATTTTAATATTTTCATAGTGTATCGGGCTGCTTTTTTGAGCGCCTTCGTTGAGGACGCTTGGCGAGCTGAATCCTCCCGATCGATCACCGACTAATTTTAATGAATATCAATTTATTATATTAATATTATCTTAATATAATTAATATTAATTATAATAATCGAATCAATCCTTTGCGAGGTTCATCTTGAACCCCAAGAGAGGACCTAAGATCCCTTTGGTCGTGGCTACCAGAGCACTTTCAAGTTCGTTGACTGCCTCGAGTCCCATTGTTTGCTGAATTTTATCGAATCGATGTTAATGATAATGATAATGATAATGTTATATTTGTAGAGGAGGAGCGTTTGGTGGAGATGCAGAAGGAGTTCCCTGACGCGCATCGTGGCGACCTTCTACGATTCTTGCGCGCTCGTCAGCTCTCCACCAAAGATGGCGCCGCTATGTTTCGCAAATGGCTCAAGGTGAACTTTTTCTCCCTTTATATATATTTTCTGAAAGGTAATCTTAGTATTTTGCCGCTAGTGGAAAGAGGAATTCAAACCAGACGAGTGCGCTGACGATCTCTTCCGTAAGAACCTGGCGATGAATCGGGTATCCCTTCGGCTGAATTCTCTGGGCTGGGTTCATTCCCTCCTGATTTGGGTTTCATAGTATTATCTGATTCGCATGGACCAAACGAGTGTCCCTATCCTCTACCTCGTCCCACGGTTCCACGATCCGGACGTCTCACCATGGAAGGACGTCGTTCGCTTTGCTGTGCGCTGATCTCTCATCTTCGAGTGTTCTGTTGGATGATATTGATTGTTCCCCCATTCAGGTGTATGTTGCCGAGGTTGTGATCAATGCCCTCCCTCAGCCCAACTCGGCAGATTTCATCATGCTCGTGAACTGTCGCGGCATTGGCATGAAGAACGTCGACATGAAGCTCATGAGCGTCGGCATCGACTACTACCAAGGTCCTCTCAGCGTTGTCAATTCTCGCATCTCTCTTTTCCTTTCTCATTTTTCATTCGCTATTTCAATAGATTTCTTCCCGGAACGGTTACACGCTTGCTACGTCTTTGGCCTCCCCCACGCCATGATTGGCTTTTGGGGCGTCCTGCAAAAGCTCATGGACGAGCGTACACGTCAGAAGATTCAACTCCTCAAGCGATCCGATGTCCTTTCCCCATTTTCATCGTTTTTTGAGTTGTTTGCGAGTCGAATTATTGTTTGATTTGTATAGGTTGCACAGATCTTCCCTATGATTCCCAAAGAGATCGTCCCCGAGGAGCTCTATGGCGACCTCAAAGAGCTCTCCCATGATAACATGATTGCTCTCCATGAAGCTTTCCAGAAGAAGAGAAATGGTGGCGTCGAGAAGAAGGTAGAAGGAGAGAAGAAAGAGGAGAAAAAAGAGGAGAAGGAGGAGAAGAAAGATTCCTAACTTATATGAGTCATATCTAGTAAGCAACTTGGGCGATTTCCATATTTCACCCAAATTAATGAATAGTTTCGTCTTCTTTTTATAGATATTCTATCGATATCTCAGACACCCCAATGAGCTTTGTTAGTTTAGGCCCCCTTCGACTGATTTCAAATCGATTCAAGGGAATAAATGATTAATGGATTATCTGTGCAATTTTGACATCATTGACTTTGCATCCAACCAGTAAGAATGGTGCAGGTCGGGTATGAAGACACTTCATTTTGGCGGGAGGGGTGGAATCGATTCGTCATTCTCTTTTGCCCCGCTGCTGGGCGGGGGTGTTGAATCCTCATTTTTTGGACTCTCAGGTTCGCAAATCCTCGTTTTCGTATACCATATCTCATTCCCGTTTCTATTTGCCTCTGGTTTCTCCACCTGCCGCCTTTCCAGCCTGCTCGCCCTTTGCCCCCTTCAGGCCTATCCCCTTTCGACGTTGCTGGTTGTTTTCACTACTTTGAATTGGAGAAATATTCATCATTAATATTCTGTGTAAAATGCAGATATTATCGAGATGAAGCGGAACAAGCTGAGCCGAGTGTTGGTGGTACTGCTTGGACTGGTCGCCCTCGCCGTGCTCGCCTCGCTCTTTTTCTCGGCCTCTTTATTCGGCGGCCTTGATCGGCCGACTTTGCCGTTCGCCACGTCCTTCGCTGGGGCAATCAACGTGAACACGATTAGTGATAATGAAATCCGAGAGGTTCTCGAGGGCGTGGCGGAGGGAATCCCTCGTGTAGTCGTCGTGATTGGGACGCGACCTGAGATGGTCAAGCTTGCCCCCGTCGTGCAGCACCTGCGCAAGCTCAAACACATGGCCACCTTTGTCATCTTCACCGACCAACATGGTGCCCTCCTTGACCAAGCGAATGCTCTCTTTCAGATCCGCCCCGACTTCCGATTGCACGTCATGGCGTCGAACCAGAGCCTCGCCGACCTGGACGCTCGCCTGATGTTCTCTCTCGGCCGCTTTTTCAAAGCCTTTGCTCCTTCCTTGGTGGTCGTCCAAGGCGATACCACCTCAGCAAAAGTCGCCGCCGAGGCCGCTTTCTATCTTGGCATTGACACAGCACACGTTGAGGCAGGCCTAAGAACCTTCCAGCGACGCCTGCCTTTTCCTGAGGAGTTTAACCGAGTCGTTGCCGATTATACTTCTCGATTCCACTTTGCCCCGACATCAATCTCTGCCGCAAACCTTCTGCGTGAAGGGATTGATCATCAACGGTTATTTGTAGTTGGAAATTCTGGTATCGATTCGCTCCTCCACATTGCCGCCTCGATCCCCGATAGCGAGCATATCAAGGATATCCTCTCGAGGGTCGACAAGTCATCGCAGATTGTGCTCGTCACGGCGCATCGCAGGGAGAGCCAAGGAAGCACCATGAGGGGCATCTTTGAAGCCATTTTGACTTTGTCACAGATCTTCGGAGAGCTTCACTTCCTCCTCCCCGTGCATCCGAATCCGAATGTTCGCGTAATTGCCGAGGAGGTTCTGCATGATCAGGCTGGCATATCCCTCCTTCCTCCTCTCGAATATGCCGACTTTGCTCGATTGCTCGATCATTGCTCTTTTGTTATCACGGACTCTGGTGGTGTCCAGGAAGAGGCTACAGCTTTTGGAAAGCCCATCCTGGTGATTCGAAACTCGACGGAGCGCACAGAAGGCGTTCTCGCTGGAGTCGCCGAGCTCATTGGCACCTCCAAGGACGGCATCATCGCGAAGGTTTTACCTTGTTCTTTCTGCCCCAACTCCAACATCTTATATTTTTCCTTTGACAGGTATCAGAGCTCATGGTGGACTCGGCGCTTAGAAGCCGCATGAGCAGGAAGGTCTACCCGTACGGCGACGGGCTCGCTTCCCTCCGCATCGCTGCCATTCTCGGAGGCGCCCTCGAGAATGGCATCTCCGATAGTTTCTCGAATCTTGCTGGGCTCGAGGGGTTCCAGGAGCTCCGTGAGTCGACAGAGGGGAGCTATTTTTGGAGTAGACTTCTCATTCACTCTTATCCTATTCCCGATTCCCCTACCATTCTCCTTATCTTCGAGCCCACGAGGCGCCAAGAGATACTCGAAGGCGTGATTCGCACATATCTCCCTCAATACACTCTTTTGAAAGCTCAGATCTTCCATCGAAAAATATCCAATTGCGACTCATGCGGCGAGAAGCAGCCTTTCCGAGTCATCCTGTGCCCCTCGTGCGCTGATCACACATCGGTGGACTCCCTTTGCGATTCCCTCGCTTTAGGAGGCATTTTTATCGGGCAAGGAGAGACCTTGGTGAAGAAGGAGAACGGTTGGGATTGCTTCGCTCTGGAGAAGCTTACTGAAAAACGCTTCATGGTGGATGGCCCCATGAAAGAGGAATCGAAACAGATCGAATATTTGCTCGTGGCATATGAAGAAAGACATCTCTCATTTGTGCAGAGATTTTTCGGTTCAATAGACGAGATTCCCTTCCGAATTCTGGAGCTGGATTCTCGGCAGTCTCTTTCCTCCGATTTTGATCCCTCATTTCCTTTTGATAAAAGTGTAAATCGTTCAATCGACGACGAATTCCTTAATAATGGAAACAAGGGAGGCACCGTTCGAGTCAATGAATTCTCTTCCCGACTGAAAGAAAAAATGAAAGGGAAGAACGTGAAAGCTGTCTTGGTGCCATACTCCCTGGACCCGAAAGAGGCTTTTTCCTTTGCTCTAGCGAGCTCGTTAGAAGGAATACCCTTAATATTATTACCATGTGGCCTCGAGTCTGTGTCGATGACGGATTCACCTCGAGTGAGAACGATGCGCGCTCTTGCCAAGGCCGAAGTGGACTCGGCCGAGGCCCTCATCCGAGCCCTCAAAAGCATCGATGCTGTCCAGTAATTTCAAGATGATTAGCGTTGAAATTTTTGTTGGATGCAATGAAAAGCCTCAGAAACTTTTTGACAGGGTTACCAACCGAGGATATTTTGTCTAGAACGAGGATGAGTAAAATGACTCCAGGATGATCTCAACTTGTTCAATTTATCGTTTTCACAATCTAACCTGAAGATGTCGTATATACAACTTAACACAAAAAAAACACGAGAAGCCCATCTCATCTCTAAGGATGAGGCAAAAATGGAATTCCGGGATGATACAATTCAAAACTTCAAGAAGAAAAACGTTCATTTCTTGCCCTCAGTGGTCATTGGAGAAATAGGTAAGGTGACGTCCTTCTGGTGGATATTTATATGCTTTGTTGCCTTGCCATCCCGGGTAACCGTTGAAGATGACTGGAAGGCACTGGTTCAGCACCATCTTTCGGAAGAGCGTCACCGACAGGCCGTTTTTCTGTTTGAAATATCTCTGATTCTTTGTGAGTACTCTAAGAATGGAAAGAGACCAATATCAGAAATGAGGCGATCGCAATATAAGGAAGGAGGGAGCGCACGAAGATTGAACATCGCGTTCGGCGTGGTGATAGACAAACGAGCTCTGCACAGCGACGGCCTTGAAGCCGAGCTGGTCGACCCGAAAGTAGAGATCGTCCATCTCCACTTCTTGGGGTGAGTATTTCTCGTCGTAGTATCCAATAGCATCAAGGATGGTCATGTTGAGCAGCCAGGGGTGAACGGGGGCACAGCGGCCGAGGATCTTCTCCTTCTTAAAGACAGAGGCCTTCTTCTCAACGTCGACGAGGTTCATGCTCGCTATGCCGCCATCCCTCCTCTCCCTCACCACGAAGGGCATGATGATGGCGCAGCCAAGCACCGATATATTGCAAGGAAATTGAAATCGAGCATTCAGTAGCGGGTTGAACCACTGAGGGAAGAAGAGCATGTCGTCGTGGAGCTCGAGGAGGAAGTCAAAGGGGCAGCCGCTCTCTTCACCGAGAAGCTTCATCGTCTCGTAGATGCGGATCTTAGGAATCACCATATGTAAGTTGGAGTTTGAAACGTCGGCAATTGCGATCACTCGAAGTGGCACGTTGAGCTTCAAGATGGCATCGGTGGAGGGATTGAGGCGCGAAGGGAAATTCAGCCAAACGAAGAGAGTCACATCGTGCTGCATCACATCCGACTTGAAGAGCGACTCGAGGAGCGGCTCCACGGGCGCCGTGCGATTGGACACGACGAGGGAGATGCCCAGCGAGACGCGCTTGCCTGGAGGCAGCTTGTCTATCTCTGCCTTGCCGGAAGCCGCCTTATCCATGACAACGACCGTCTCGGCACCAGGGGATGTCGCAGGGGTTGCTGACCTCGAGCAGAGCTCAGAAGTGAACTGCGAGACACTCTTCTCCTTGGGTTTCACTTCTTTTTCTTCCTTAATTGGATTGGGCTTCACCTCTTTCTCTTCATTTGGTTGCTTGGACTTCACCTCTTGCTTGATTTCCTTGGGTTCTTTCACTTCTTTGGATTCTTTTGGAGATTTGATCTCTTTGACTTCGGCCTTGGCTTCGGTTGATTTTGTCGTTGATTTGGTCGTCTTTCCAATGGCCTCTTGCTTGGACATTGCTGGCTTCGGCGACGAGGCTACTTTGAGATTCGATTTTGAAGACACTTTCTTTGTATCAGTGTCTTTCTTTGTATCAGCTTTCTTAGGAGTCGGGGAAGGGCTCGGCAAGGGCGACGTCTCCTTGACGCCCTTCTTGGTGCTGACGTTTGATCGGTGCTCGAGCTCCTTCTGAAAAGCCTTAAAATCGGCGCGGTTCGCCTCGAGGATCTTGTTCGAGATTTCTGTCAACTTAGGCGCGTAGAGGAAGAGAAATAGCGCGGCTACAGAGAGGCCAAAAACAAATACGAAGTAGTTCCAGGCGAGGTGAGCGCCTCGTCGAGGGGGAAGGGGGACGGGGCCGGGCATCGCCTGTCTTTCATAAAGTTAACCAAGGAATTCGGTGCGCCGGTATTCGGGCGTGAGCCTTGTCCGTCCAGCTGCTATGATAATTGTTCGTAAGTATAAAAATGTGAAGAGGACGGGGAACGGCCCCTATTGGACGAGAAATATCGGGACGAGGACACGAGGCGAAGGGGGACAGGAGGTGGCGAACGCCGCTTCGGATGACGCAACGCGCGCATGCGGGAAGCAGCGAACACACTAAAAATCTATCAATTTAGATTTACCGAACCGACAAGGATAATAGGGTGGGAGATCGTGCTGCTCCGCGCAGGAGGTGAAGGGAATATGAACGGGCGACACTGATGAGGTCAACGGCTCTATTCAAGCTGCCGACCGGAAAAACCATTGAAGGCTAGGCCTGAATTCCCTGTCCCTGGCATCCCGCCCTTGGCCAAGACTGCCTGTTGACGGTACTTTTTATCATTGTTGAATGTTTTTTCCTCAGTGTATTACGTGTTGGCTGAGAGGGACTCCTTGTCGGTACCGGTAGATCAAGAAGCCCCCGGGCATGTCGACGCCGTGAGCTATTCAATTCCACCTACCTTCCCTCCCCACTCGTGGCCATTTAAATATCGCAAGATCTTTTCATGATTCGTCACCGCACCGCACCGGTGAGGCTGCGCTCACTCGCCTTGATTTGCATCCTATTCATCTTCGGTTTCTTCTACTTCTGGCGCGGGGCCAAGGACTCACCGTCCTTTCCCGACGTTCAGAAATTCCAATCCTCGAAAGATAAATTGGTAGAAGAGGAATCGAAGGATTCGACAGAGACGAGCGCTAGAGGGGAGGAGAACCGCGACGTCGAGGACGCGAAAGAGGTCGGCGAGCAAGAGTTCGTCGACAAAGCTAATGATGATGATGGAACAAAGAATTGCGCGCTACTACGAAGACAAGTCAAACCACCACGGCCAGACACAGTGGTTCTCTTTGACAAGGTCCCAACGAGGACACTCGACATCGAGAGTGTCCTCCCTCAAGATCAGAAGGCGTCCGTGGGGATGTCATTGGTAATCGCCAATCGTACGATGTTCTTGCAGCCAATGCTCGAGTCCCTCTTCAGGTCGGACGTGATGCAACATGATCTCACTCTCTTCGTCTGGCTCAACTTCCCGACCAATGACTCCCCTGCCGCCGACTTTTTTGCCAACTTCGACTCCCCGGTCCGAATCATCGCTCTTGCCGACAAGCATTATTCCAATCACCAAATTGTGATCCCGAGGATCCGCATCTACGAGACGATGAAACTCCTCAGCGAGGAGAGCGGCTGCCCCTTTGACTTCCTGCTCGAACTTCACGACGACATGCTCTTCTTCCCTCAGTGGTTCAATGCCCTACTCCCCGCCCGCTTCCAATATCCTTGCAACATATCGACCATGGGTTGCGCAATCATTATGCCCTTTATCATCCGTGAGAAGAAAGACAACACCAGCATGCTCTCCATTGACATGGCCGCGCTCGAGGCAACCGCCAACCGCATCTACAAAAAGAACAGGATCCTGTCGCGGTGCTACCCAGTCCATCCATGGCTTCTCAACATGACAATCCTCTCCAAACTCGGATATTATGATGAGAAGTATGCTCCTCAAGAGGTGGAGGATATCGATTTGTACTTCCGAGCGGACAAGGCGGGATACAAGTCAGCCGCGGTGCTTTCGTCCTTTGTCTATCATCAAGGCGAGCTCACTCGCGCTCTTGTTACCAAGTAGCGATCTTCTCTGCTATTGTTGGTTCATATCAATGATCCTAATTGCATTTTCTTTAAATTTCAGGTCCGTCGGAAAGAACTGGGGATACTTCAAGGAGCAGTACGGGATGGCAGTGTCGACCTTCAAAAACGTGGTGCTGAACAAATGCGAGCCCATCGTCGTCAATGGACGACCTGGCTGGGAGAACAAGAAGCACTATGACTATCCACCAGAAGGAATGTATACCTGGACGACGGGTTAAGCGGGCGGTTTTAACATTTTTCGTTTTGTTAAAACTTATGCATCGGACTTCGTGTGAAATGCAGGAGCGCAAGCGCATGACAGGCTTGGACAGCCTCAGGCGACCCACGTGGAAATTCTTTTTATGAATTGTGAAATTGTTGTTATCATGAACATTAAAAGCATATTTAATGTGTTTCTAATGAAATAAGGGACTGTTGTTGGGAACCCGACTGCTTCAAGATGACGACTTGACGAGGCGGCAGACATTCCCCTTGCCGCCTTCTGAGCAGACCTCCTCGCTGCGCCTGTGCATAGCATAGTATTCAGGTATTATATGTATATGTGTATTATAATATTTTAGATTCTCCATTCTCCCCGGTACGTAGAGACGCACGAGGCTTACATAGAGATTTCGCGCTTTTTTCTTGGTTTTGCCGTCTTCTTGCCCTCTCCCTCCTTCTCCTTTCCCGAGAATTGTCTTTTTTTATTCAGGTGATTTATTTTAGTTTATTGGTATCGATGGAGAAGGACAAGGCGCCGATGAAGGCGGCCCTGGACGAGGATTCTGCCTCGACCTCTGGTTCGACCTCGCCGTTTCCCTCCTTTCTCTCTCGAACTCCTTCACTTCTTGATAATGCTGCCAATTCTCAGGATACATTTTTTCTAGATGACGAATTCGATTCTGCGATTCGATTCCGGTTCAAGGCTGGCGATTTGCTTTATAGCGGCGACACTGATCGGCCGAGGGGCGACGCCTCTCTGAAGCTTCCGAACGGTCCCAGGGTCGACTGCAAATGGCTCACCGAGCCCTATGACACGGACGACAGCAAACTCCTCGCAGAGTTCAAGTTCGTGCAGAATATGGAACGCTCAAAGGCGTCTCTGTCGCCTGAGGGCCTCCAGCTGAAGCCTCGGCTTGCTTTCTCGGCGAACCCCATCACCCTGAGTAATCGCGAGCTCTACGACTACCCTCCCGCGGACGCCCTGGTGACCCTCAGTGACCTCATCCCCAATCGCACGGACTTCGTCTCTGCGTTGGTTACGACATTTCATCCCTTTTCCCGCAAGTTCCTCGCCACAGCCTTCCCTGGTGGGGGCGAGATTACCTGCGTGAGAACTGACTCTGATGAGGCGGGCACGTATCCCCTCTGGATCTGCGAGACGCCGTGGCATGACTTCTATCGCGAAGCTGATCCCAATAATAGCACACCTAAGGTTTGTGACCTCTGTTTCCGAGGCGTCACAGTGAATGCCGAATTCTTCCGCTGCGAGGAAAACGAGCGATTCGTTCTCTGCCGGGAGTGCCACCGGAAGCTTTTCAACAATGAAAAGATGGCGGAGGCCTCAGCTGAGCGCGCTGCTGCCCTTCGAAAGCGAACTTGGCAAATGTATAAACAAACCTTCTCGAAGGACTGCAATTGCACGAGGAGGCGGCGCGTGACCATGGTCATCAAGGAGCAGCTGCCTGACTCTTACTCCATTCTGCACTCCAGCTTGATGCTGCTGCAATACGATAAGTTCTTGCGCGTCATCGTTTCGTCGTTCAACTTGAGCGATGAACAATGGGATACATATACCGATTCATTTTGGTTCCAAGATTTCCCAATTGATTCGAAGAAGCCGCAAGTCAAAACTGCTGGCTCCGAGTTCCTCGACGACCTCGTTGAGTTCCTCGTTGCCCTCGACTTGCAGCAGTGGGCTCAGCGCCTTGGTGGCTTGTCTCTCGATCTCTCGAATGTTGATCCTAATGTTTACTTGGTAACATCTGTGGTCAAATCACTCTCTAAGTCAACCAAGAACACGCAGCGTGGTGCCAGTCGCATCGAGGAGGTGTTGCAAAAATCGGGCGCCACTTCCATTAAGCCGTGGATCCAGCAATCCCCTGTCATATTCCAAGAATTCTCATTGGGAAGTGCGGGTGAGAAATTCTTATCGCAATTGACGAAATCCTTCGGTTGTGCGTCGGTGACGGACAGCGCGGCACGGGTGGTGATGAACTCGTCGACCTTCACCTTTGACAAGGAGGAGAAGCTGCGTAAGTCCAACCTCTTGTGGGTCAGCCCCGACAATGAGTTTGATCTTAACTACCACTCTAACATTGCCTATCGATATATTGGCTCCAAGGCCAAGACGCCCATCTGCCCATCGTGCGGCAAGCTTCACGGATGGCTCTATGTCGGCTCGCACAACTTCTCCAAGGCTTCGTGGGAGTCTCAGATTTGGGAACTCGGCGTGGTCTGGACGTCTCCTTCCACCAATTGGAATAGCAAGATCCAATGCGGTGCTCTCGATCTTCGATCCCTCTTCTTGCCAGGGCGCCTCGATCAGATCCATCGATTCGGCGCGTCTGATTTCATCAAGATCCCCGACTTCACCACCAAGAAACTTCAGCTTCGCAGCGGCATCTTCTGCGTCAGTGAGACTGCTGGTGATGACGCGGTCATTGGAGCCCTCTACTCGTCAATGCTTCCTCTTGATGTCATTGTGAAGGCGCGCTTGACCGCCGACGCGTGGCGCGCCAACAAGGCCGTCCCCAAAGACTTTCCGCCGAAGAACGAGACTCTCGTGTGGGTCGAGTTCGGCAACCCGCAGGAGAAGGAGCCGTGGTTCCCCGTGAAGCGCGTCATGGCCATTCTCGTTCCAAAGAAGTAATCCCTTATGTTCTGTCCTCTGATCGTGTAATTGTCGCATTATTATTTGAATCAAATGACCATTTGTTCCTCTGGAAAATCCGACATCAGTTCTCAGACGGAAGAAAATCGGCGACGCTTCTCTGATCTCTTGGTTCTCTTCTGCCAATCACTTTCTTTTTGCCGTTTGATCCTTTTGCAACGCAATGTCTGAGAACAATTCGCGCCCCGTGCAGGACCTGTCGCATTTCGCGAAGGGTGCGGCCTCGTGGGACACTCGCAGCAAGACCATTGTCGAGCTCAACAAACACGTTGGTAATTAAAAGCCTTCCCTTAGCCCTCGCCCTTTCTGACTCAGCTATTTCCTCGCTTCCTTCGCTTTACGAATGACAATTATTTTATGTTAGCGGCTGCTGTCGATCAGCGGATGAAGCTGGGCCCCGACACGTCCCTCCTGGACTTCGGCTGTGGCACTGGATTGCTCGCCGAGTCGCTCGCCGAGAAGGTCGGCCACATCCTTGGTACCCCCGACCTCTTGATCGGTTCATCTTGATCGATGCTCATGGCGATAGTGTAGGCGTTGATGCTACATCTGAGATGATCGCACAGTTCCAACAGAAGATTGACACGCGGCCGAATCTCAAAGGTAAAGCTGTCGCTCGCCAGCTCTTCCTCGAGCGCGCCGACCAACTTGACCGCAAGTTCGATCTTGTTTGCTCTACGTACGGCCAATACTTCAATCATCGTTCATTGTTCTCACTTCCAAGGTTTCTCTATGTAGGTTCTTTTCGATTTACCATTTTTGTCCAGGGAAACCTTCCACCACTTGCCTGACCCGAAGGCGATCATGCGCATCTTGTTCGACACTCTCAAACCTAATGGCAAAATCTTTATTGCTGAATTCGAATATGGTCCCAAATCTGAGCGCTTCCACCCTCGCGCCATTTGCGCCAACAATGTCTGTGCGCGTTTTGTGACGCTTATCCCTCTTTCTTTGTGGACATTTCGCAGCCCCTCATTGCACTTTGCTTAGTGCTTACGCTTTACATATGTAGTTTTCCACGGTTTCCCTCGCGGTGCCCTTGCCGGTTGGCTAAAGGAGGCTGGCTTCGTTGACGTCAAGGAGGAGCCTCTGTACAATGTACGATATCCTTTTCCTCCCGCTATTTACATTCCTGGTTGTTCATCGTTTTTAATTAGTTGACAAAGGAGTGCGAAGGAGACGACGCGCCCGAGCCTAAGCAGATGATCACTTTTCCCGTCTTCCTCGCATCAGCCACTAAGCCCAACTGATCTCAGTTCCCGCCCAACCAACTTGTGAAAACTTTGTTGTTTGATAAATTCGATGCTCAATCAAATGTGAAATAGTAGAGCAGTACATGTAGATTCTAGAACATTCGAGATAAGTCCAGATCTCCTTATCAGATCTCGTCGCGAAAGGAAGAAAGGGGGGGTTAGTCCTAGGGGGGGACAAGTTGTAAAATAGGATATGGGTTCAACATTCAAAG
>Ga0154020_10007269_pt1 | contig 12940 bp, 12 predicted proteins | sample Klosneuvirus_201_FD_109709 | JGI IMG/M metagenome (GOLD analysis project Ga0154020, IMG submission 109709) | Active sludge microbial communities from wastewater, Klosterneuburg, Austria - Klosneuvirus_20160825_MG | ecosystem: Engineered > WWTP > Aerobic digester > Activated sludge | place... | reverse complement strand
TTATGTCTAAAGTCAGAGTCAGATTTGCCCCAAGTCCTACAGGCCCCCTGCACATCGGAGGCGTTCGCACCGCATTGTTTAATTACCTCTTTGCCAGGCAGCAGGGCGGAGATATGATACTGCGCGTGGAAGACACAGACCAGGGGCGTTTTGTGCCCGGTGCTGAGCAATATATTATAGATGCGCTGACCTGGGCCGGTATTCAGTTTGACGAAGGTACCCATGTGGGCGGACCCTATGCCCCATACCGTCAAAGCGACCGCAAGGCAATGTACCGGCAGTATGCCGACCAGTTGCTGGAAAGCGGTCATGCATACTACGCTTTTGATACCACCGAAGAACTGGAGCAGATGCGCGAGAAGCTCAAGGCCGGCGGCATGGCTGCACAATACGATGCGGTCAGCCGGATGAACATGTGCAATTCGCTGACCCTGCCTGAAGACGAAGTGAAGCGCAGGCTTGAGGCCAGCGATCCATATGTGATCCGCATTAAACTGCCCCGCAAGGAAGAAGTGCGTTTCCACGATTTGATACGCGGCTGGGTGGTGGTGCAGACATCTGCTATGGACGATAAGGTTCTGTTTAAAAGCGACGGTATGCCTACCTATCATCTGGCCAATGTGGTGGATGATTATACTATGAAAATAACCCACGTAATCAGAGGTGAAGAATGGCTGCCATCTGCGCCCCTGCATGTGATGTTGTATAAGTTTTTCGGCTGGGAAGCCTCTATGCCCGAGTTTGCGCACCTTCCGCTGATTCTGAAGCCCGATGGGAATGGCAAGCTGAGCAAACGCGATGGCGACCGGCTCGGTTTTCCGGTTTTTCCACTGGAGTGGAAGGATCCCGCCAGCGGCGAGGTCAGCAGCGGATACCGCGAACGCGGTTACGAACCCGAAGCGGTGATCAATATGCTGGCATTGCTTGGCTGGCACACCTCAGACAACCGCGAACTGTTCAGCATGGACGAACTCATTCAATTGTTCAGTATAGAAAAGATCAGTAAGAACGGCGCTAAGTTTGATCCGGAAAAAGCAAAATGGTTTAACCACCAGCATCTGATGCTGAAATCACCCGAATCGATTGCGGAGAGCATACTGCCGATGATTAAAGCCAGAGGCTTTGCAACAGATTTGCCTTACCTGACTGAAGTGGTTAAACTGATACGCGAAAAGGTGAATTTTAAAAACGAGATTCCCGATAAATGCGCCTTCTTTTTTGAGGCCCCCAAGGCATACGATGAACAGGTGGTAGCCAAAAAGTGGAATGCCACAGTAGCCGGTTTTCTGGCCGGTTTTGCGGAGGCGTTGCCCGATATGAAAGGTAAAACCGCTGCAGAAATAGAAGCGGCATTGAAAGATATGGCTCAGGCCAAAGGCGTAAACCCGGGCAGTCTGATGCAACCCTTAAGGCTGTGTCTCAGCGGAGAGGGCGGCGGACCGCCTTTGTTTGAAATGCTGCTGCTGATAGGCCTGAACAAGTCTGCCGAACGGATTAAATCAGCGGTTTCAGCCATTGCCATAACAACACCATGATGAAACGCCCTTTCTATATCTGTTTAATGCTGCTGAGCCTGCTGGCCAGTTGCCAGTTTGCCAGTTTTACCGCCAGACCGGGTGTGCCCGTTACAGCCTATCCGCAGGATATGTATGGTACTTACCGGCACATTGATGAGCACGATGGAATAAAGGATACCCATGTCTTAACGGTCAATGAAAAAGGGGCTGTAATCGACAACGACAACATCATCGGCGGTCTGGTAGACCTGACCGATACCAACAACAGTATAAGTCATCTCGGCGATTTTTACTACCTGAATGTTAAAGTGACAGACAGTACCGGCCGCAGCGTGTGGTTTGTCTATCCGTTCGAATACGACCAGAAACATCTGTACATTTACAAACTGCTTTTAAATAAAAAGAGTTTAAAACGCATGAAACGGGCCGGCCTGAAGCCGAGCGGTTTGCGGAACGGCGAATACCTGATGAACGACGAAGCATTTAAACACTACTGCGAAAAACACATGAGACGCAAAGAGGCCCTTAAATTTATACGCATAAAATGATGAGCACAGAAAACAGACCCATACGTGTACTGATTGCCAAGGTAGGACTGGATGGTCACGACCGCGGCGCCAAGGTTATTGCAACGGCGCTTAGAGATGCCGGTATGGAGGTAATTTACACGGGACTGAGGCAGACGCCTGAAATGGTTGTGAATGCAGCGCTTCAGGAAGACGTAGATGTAATCGGCATCAGCATTCTTTCCGGAGCCCACAACACCGTATTCCCAAAGGTGATACAGGTGATGAAGGAAAAGTCGCTGAACGATGTGCTGCTTATCGGTGGGGGCATCATACCCGACGACGATATGGCGTCGCTGAATGCACAGGGTGTTGCGCGTTTGTTCGCCCCCGGAACATCTACCATTGAAATTGCGGATTACATCCGGAGTTGGGTAGAGCAGAACCGTGTTATCGGTTAGTGCGCATATAGCACAACAGCTTCAATAATCAGGGTTTCGACCCCGAAGCATCAGTTTCGGATGGCCCTGTACCACTTCTCAGGTACTTCGCCCTGTTCGGCCACCAGATGGTCGTTTTCGCTGCAACCGATGAATTTGGGGGCAGTTTTCTTCTTTTTGTCATCGCTGGGGACCTGCATCCACCACCTGCCGGTCAGTTCGCTGTACAAAAACAGCATATCTTCGCCGCTGTGGGCATGGCATTTGTAAACGGTAAAATTGCGGTTGTTCAGCTGCGGCATATCGTTAAAACGGTTGTCTATACCATCCAGTATATACCAGATCATCTGCGCAATCTGCATCGGGTCGGTCGGATGCCCTTTGTGCAAATCGAAGTGGTTCAGCAAGAACAACGAAATGGTGTTGGAAATACCCGCATAGCGGCAAATGGCACAGGCTTCCTGGTTCAGCAAACCGCTTGGCAAAGGCATAGTGCCTGCACCAAAGTCGCTGTAGCGGATGCTTCTCAGATCGAACTCAAATAAATCCGCCTGACGCAGCATCGGTTCAATCTGGCCAATGCCGGCCCTCAGATCGCCCAGACGGATGTGTTCTGAAAACACCTCGCCCGAGTGTTGTATGGTGGCATGGGCGTTCAGAAAATTCTGTATGCCGATGAACGAAGCATGAAACAATTTCTGTTTTTGCTGCAGTTTCCACGCAAGTGAATCGGGGTCGTAGGCCACAAAGGGTGAAACCAGCGCACAGTCTGCTTTCTGAAAGGGAATGCTCTTGAACAAAGCATCGCTGTAATTGTCGTTTTCGCCAATAAAAATGGGGATGATGTTCTCTTCTCTCAGGGCAAAAATACACTCTCTCAGTCCGGCATTCAGGTTTTTATTGCTGCCGTCGTGGTTCAGATTGCCCAGGTCGGCAATGGTTATGCCGTTGAAATGGTGCTGCAGGTCGTACAGCGGTTTGCGGCAAAGGTCTGCGTTGGGGCCCAGACCGATGATGGCCACATCCACACCTCTGGTGTCCGGAAATTTCTGACTGTATATGCGTATGTGGTTGCCCAGCAGGCCGCCTGATTTGCCGTAGCCTTTAAGCAGTGCCTTGCCGACCGGTGTAAAAAATGCCTCTAACATGATGGTTCAATATTGGGATAAAAATCCGAATATTGCCCAATCAATCTTTCAACATGCTGGTAGTAACCGGAGCCAATGGTTTTTTGGGGTCTTATGTGGTTTGTGCATTGCTTGCAAAAGGCCATACTGTAAGAGCGCTCAGGCGCAGCGGGGCAAGCATGGCAGAATTTAACAGCATTGCCACTGAAAGTTTTGGCAATGCGCTTGAAACGCAACTGAAAGCATTGCATTGGGAAGAGGCAGATCTGAGCGATGTGCTGAGTCTGGACCGGGTTTTTAAGGGAGCCGAAATGGTTTTTCATTGTGCGGCGGTCGTTTCGTTTAAGGGCGACCGGAAACTGCTGATGAAGGTGAATGCAGAAGGCACGGCCAATGTGGTAAACGCCTGTCTGCATGCAGGGGTTCATAAACTGGTGTATGCCAGCAGCACGGCGGCTCTGGGCAGAACAGATGCACAAAAGCCGATTACCGAAGATACACACTGGACAGACGATGCCAACAATACGGTATATGCAGAAAGCAAGCACCTGGCAGAACTGGAGGTATGGCGCGGGGTTGAAGAGGGCCTGAATGCCGTAATCGTTAATCCCGGAATCATTTTGGGTGCGGGTCTCTGGGATAAAGGCTCCTGTCGTTTGTTCAGCAGCCTGCACCGGGGGCTGCGATACTACACACGCGGTGTAAACGGTTTTGTTGGCGTTAAAGATGTTGCTGAGATTATGTGCGGACTGGCATTTTCAAATGCCAGTGCACAGCGCTTTTTGCTGGTGGCTGAAAATCTCAGCTATCAGGCTTTGTTTGAAATGATGGCCAAAGGTTTGGGCAAAAAAATGCCCGGCATCGAAATTAAACCTGCGTGGCTGCCCTGGATTTCGGTTTTTTTCAAACTCAATTCGTTTTTTAATCCCAAAAGCAATCTGAGTGCTGAAACACTGAGAACTGCACTCAAACAGCACCACTACGACAGCAGCCGCATACGCACACTTGGGTATACGCTTACGCCCATTGCAGATGTTGTGGCCGAAACCTGCAGTTTATATCTGAAGCAGGAAAAGCACTGAACCGCATTTACCTTTGAACTTTTTTAAGGATTAAGCAGTATGAAACGTGTCTGTCTCGTCTTGTTTATAAGCCTTAGCGCAACTGCATCCGCCCAGGAATCATACATGCGCTGGGACAATCAGGATTTTCACACACTCGGGGTATACATGCAGGTATCGCGCTACTGGTCAGACAGAGTAGATACCATTCGGCGACCCATCCGGCAGCGGGCCATCATCATTCAGGACACCTTTCGCTTCACGAATATGGCCAAAGAAACGCTTGTGATCCGGAAAATGCATGTCAGCAAACCGTCGTGTTTTACATTTACAGAACGCACCGCCCCCGGTAAGCAGGGCACTATTGTGTATTCAGATACAGTATACCCGGGGGGAGAAGGCATTTACCTGAGGCGCCTGCGCTTCAATGTAATGACCAATTTCAGTCCCTGGGTGATGATAGGCCTGTCGTATGCCGTTGTAGACCGGGGTGCTAAAGTGCTTACCTACCCCAATGGTGATGTGCGTATGGCAACGGCGCACCAGCATATGGACAGTGCCATACAATTGCAGCTGCATTGTGCTCCGGGTATGTTGCCGAAGGCTATGGGCACACTGTTTTTACCCGGCAATCAGAAAACAGGGGTCTGGCATTATTGGGCAGAAGATGGCAGTGCGCTTCCGGATACCACGCACACGAAAAAGATTTTTGTGGGTTTTGCAGGCGAAACATACGGCAGTCTGCTGGATCCGCAGGTGCTGGCACATAAAGGCGGACATTGGTACAAACCTTTGTCGGGTATGAACACCGTGCAGCATTTTTATTTTATTGAACCCGGTACAGATACCATACGGTTTGAACTTGCTGCAGCTTCAAACGAGATTGCCATTCCGTTCCAGAGTTTGGCGGAGGGTCAGGTGTTTTCGAATGCCGAACTGATGAAGTCAGGCGTTCCGCATTATTACGCCTATGGCATGCGCAAGCCGGTGTATTTTTCAGATTCAAGCTGTTTTTTTACAGTAGAGCAACTGCGTGTATGCGGCGGCAATCCCCAAGATTACCTCAGCGTTTTGCAGAGGCGCTATCCGCAACTGCGATTTGATGTGCCTTATCCTGCCAGTCCGGATTTATGCCGTTTCACACGCAGGCCCGGCGACCGGCTTACACTGCCACATTACATTCAGGCGCTGCAAAAAGAATCGTGTATCCGGCAGTTTTACATCGCCTTGCTGCCGTCAACGGCCCACAGTCCGGCCGATTTTGTGTCGCCTCAATTGTATATGCCGCTTAGGAATCTGAACCGCTCTGAAGATGCAGACAGCATCCTGAATCTGTTTGGCTTTAAACGCGACATGGGCAGAGTTGATCCCTCGGGGTATTATTACCTGAACTATACCGGAAGGGTAGTAGACGCGCAATACATTGAGCAGTACAACGCCCTGATGCGGCATCGCATCGCTTATTTTGCACCTCTGCAATTCCATTACCCCGTTCGTGGGTATGTCAGTCCGCTTGAAATGAAGGATTAAGCGCTGTTACCACTTAGCATCCGGGTAAGCCCTCTGCAGATATTGCATTTCTGCCAGAATATAGCCCAGATGTTCGCTGTGTATGCCTTTTTTACTGCCGGTTTGCATGTAATGCGCATCAGGAAGGCTCAGGGTCGCCTCGCTCAGAACATCCATAATGGCTGTTTTCCACGGTCCGGCCAATGATTTCAGATCAGGCGCAATGCCGGCTTCCTGCATCCATTCGTCGGTTTCATCCGCTTCAAACAGTTCGCCGGTATACATCCATAGGGTTTCAATTGCTTTCTGCATTCTGTCGCGGCTTTCGGCTGTGCCGTCGCCAAGCCTGATGCACCAGTCTTTTGCATGTCTGCAATGGTAATTGATTTCTTTGATGGCTTTGCCGGCAATGGCGGCTATGGTGGCATCGCTGCTCTTCATCAGCTCTGTATACAGCAGTTGTTCAAAATTCGATATAAACAATTGACGCACCATGGTTTGTGCAAAATCGCCGTTTGGCTGTTCCGTTAAAAGGTGGTTGTAAAATTTGCGTTCAGCCCTTCTGTAAGCCAGATCGTCTTCGCTGTGTCCCAGTGCTTCTACCTGAGCTGCATAGCGCAAAAGCGATTCGGCGCGGCCAATCATGTCGAGTGCGATGTTGGTCAGCGCCAGATCTTCTTCCAGTATGGGTGCCTTGCTGCACCATTCGCCCAGTCGGTGGCCCAGTATCAGCGCATCGTCTGCCAGGCGCAGGGTATAATTGAATAAAGCGTCTTTCTGTGTCATGGTTCAGATGTTTAAAGCGCCTTCGGGCATGGTGTAGAATGTCGGATGTCTGTATGCTTTGTCGTTGGCAGGATCAAAAAACATTTCGCTGTCAGACGGTTCAGAAGCAACAATGGCGCTGCTAGGTACGATCCATAGGCTGCAGCCTTCATTTCTTCTGGTATAGGTGTCGCGGGCATTCTGCATGGCGATGGCTTTGTCGGAACCGTGCACACTGCCAGCGTGCTTGTATGGTGTGCCGGGCTGCGACTGAATAAAGACCTCCCAGAGAGGCCATTGGGTATCCTGTATGTTTTCCATTGAATTATTGATTTACGGTTTGTGTTTGTTTTGCGGCGAAGGCCATGGCGGCTTTACGAACCCATTCGCCTTCTTCGTGTGCCTTTATATGGTTATGCATGCGTTGTGCATTGCATGGGCCATCGCCGTTTATAACCTGCTTGAATTCGGCCCAGTTGATTTCGCCGTGTTCGTAGTGTTTTTTATCTTCGTTCCATTTCAGATCTTTGTCGGGCACTTTAAGACCAATTATTTCGGCCTGTTGCACGGTTTTGTCTATAAATTTCTGACGGAGCACGTCGTTGCTCTGGCGTTTGATTTTCCATTTCATGGCGTTCCCGGTATGCGGCGAATCGCTGTCGTGCGGTCCGAACATCATCAGAGCCGGCCACCACCAGCGGTTCATGGCATCCTGTGCCATTTCCTGCTGATCTTTGGTCCCGGCCATCATATGGGCCATAATTTCGTATCCCTGTCTCTGGTGGAAACTTTCTTCTTTGCAGATGCGCACCATAGCTCTGGCATATGGTCCGTAAGACGTTCTTTGCAGCGAAACCTGATTCACAATGGCCGCGCCGTCCACCAGCCAGCCAATGGCCCCGATGTCGGCCCAGGTAAGCGCCGGATAGTTGAATATGCTCGAGTATTTAGCATGTCCGCTGTGCAACTGCGCAATCAGTTCTTCGCGGCTGATGCCCAGCGTTTCGGCGGCCGAATACAGGTAAAGGCCATGTCCGCCTTCGTCCTGAATCTTGGCAAGCAGTATTTTTTTAGCTCTCAGGCTGGGCGCCCGGCTGATCCAGTTGCCCTCCGGCTGCATGCCGATGACTTCAGAGTGTGCATGCTGTGATATCTGCCGAATCAGGTGCTTGCGGTAATCTTCCGGCATCCAGTCGCGGGGTTCTATGTTGCTGTCTGAATCAATTTTAGATTCAAACTGCATCAGTTTGCTGTCGTTTTCCATTTCAGATGCAATGCTAATTCATGCACCGTCGTGAAAATATGACCGCGGTCATTTTGTGGGTTTGACTTTGCTCAGTTTTCAGGATGCAGCCATTTGTATTGCAATGCTAAAATCTGCATAGCCGGATTTAATATTAATCGCGTTTTGCCCTGAAAAAACTTTGCATAAGTTCTTTGCATTCTGTCTCCATAAGTCCGCTTACCAGTTCGGTTTTAGTGTTGAAATCCTGCGTGATAAAGCGGCTGAATCCGGTTTTTGGTTCCGGGGCACCTACCACAATGCGGGCAAATCGGGCGTTTTTAATGGCACCGGCGCACATAACGCAAGGCTCTATGGTGACATATAAAGTGCATTCGTCCAGGTATTTACTGCCCAGGTGGGTGGATGCGGCTGTGATGGCCAGCATTTCAGCATGGGCAGTCACATCTTTAAGCTTTTCGGTCTGGTTGTACCCTTTCCCGATAATGCGTTTGTTGCAGACAACCACGGCCCCGATCGGCACTTCGTCTTCATCAAAAGCCTTTTGCGCCTGCTCCAGCGCTTTCAGCATAAACATTCCGTCGTGGTCTACAGCTTCCATACTGCAATATTAAGGTCTGGGTAAGAGAATGCCAAGTGCTGTATTACAGAGACAGCAAGCTGTTGAACCAGCCTTTTTTAAGCGCAATTTTAACGGCGTCTACTTTGCTGCAAACCTTTAGTTTTTCGTATATGTTGGCAATGTGTTTTCTGACCGTATGCGGACTGATGCTGAGTTTTTCGGCCACCAGTCTGTAATCGCAACCGTCAACCATCAGGCCCAGAATGTCCATTTCGCGTTTGCTGAGTCCGCTGTCTGCTGCATCTGACGCATCTTTCTGCTGCGCCGGAGCCTGCATCAGCAGGTTTAACGCTTTGCGGGCCACGCGTGGCGACATGGGTGCTCCGCCAAATTCAAGCACTTCTTTAATGGATTTGTCTATAACCGCTGCGGGTTCGTCTTTCAGCAAATAGCCGCTGGCCCCGGCTTTGATGGCTTCAAATATTTTGTCGTCGTCGTCGAAAACGGTGACCATAATGTAGCGCAGATCTTTATATATCAGAGAGGCACGGCGCACTGCTTCAATCCCGTCCATTACAGGCATGTCAATGTCCATCAGCACCAGCTGAGGGCGGTTTTCGGGTTTGCAGTTCTTCATGTGTTCCAGAAAATCGCTTCCGTTTACGGCCATGAAGGCTACCTCGTAAGACTGCACCGAACTGATCCGTTCATTCAGCGATACCCGGTTGGGTTGCTTGTCGTCGACAATGGCTATCCTGATAAACCGATCCATCTTACAAATATACTGCAGTTTCCGGCCGTGCATCAATCATGCATATGCGGTATTTTTGAAAGGGTTAAAGTGCAGATGCTGCCACCGTTTTCGCGCGCAGTAAACAGGAGATTCGCGCCGGTTTCCAGTGCCCGGCTGCGCATATTGGCCAGTCCGTAATGACCGGGTTTTTGATCCTGTTCCGCATCAAAACCGCAGCCATTGTCTTCCATCCGGAAACAAAAGGCCGTGTTTACATCGGCATTGATGCGTACATCGATCTGATCTGCTCCGGAGTGTTTCATAACATTGCTGAAGGCTTCCTGACAAATCCGGAAAAGATGCAGGGCCGTATTGGGCAGTATTGTGTTGTCGTTTTCTATTGCTTCGTGGAATACCAGGCTGACATCGCTGCGATTTTCAATCATTTTCATGGCATAGGCTTTGAATTTATCGGCAAATCCGGTTACCGTTATGCGCTCGTTGTTCAGAGCCCAGACGGTTTCGCGCAAGGTGACAATTGCCTGTTTACTCATGTCCGACAGGGCGTTGATGCGCGTCTCTTCAGGCAGCTTTTCTTTTAAGATGTCCAGCGTGCTGACAATGTAAGACAGCTGAGCGCCTACGTTGTCGTGCAGCTCGTGCGAAATGTCTATGCGCTGTTTGTGCTGCTCGTTTCGGTGGGCATTTTCGGCCTTCATTTTTTGAATGGTGTAACGCCGTTTCAGATAAATAAATGTCAAAGCCAGCGACAATATGCTCAGACCGGACACCCCCATTACGGTAATTTGTCGGGAACGGATTTCATTTTGCTTGTTCATGATTTCCAGTTCCTGAATCCGGTTTTTTTGTTTCAGTTGTTTGTTTTCGTTTTCCTTTCGCTCCAGTCCGAAACGCGCTTCCTGGTTGGCAATTTTGCCGCTGATCTCGCTTTTGAAAATCGAATCCTTCAGAATTTTGGAGCGTATCAGCAGGCTTCCGGCCAGTTTGTGTTCTCCTTCACGCATGCATATGCGGGCGTAGTTGTAAAAGATATCGGCCTTTAGTTTGGGCGATTCTATTTGTCCGGACAACTTATAAGCCATTCGGGTGTATATGTTGCTTTTATGGTCTTTATTCTGAAGGTTATACAAGGTGGCCATATTCATATAGGTGTCGGCAAGTCCTGCCCAATGCTCTGCGCTCAGTGCGTATTTTGCCGATTTCAGGTAAGCCTGTTCTGCCGCTTCCGGTTTTTTGATCGTCTCATACAATATGCCCAGGTTGTTATAGTCTTTAGCCAGGTTGTAAAAGTCAGATTCGCTGATATAAATCGCAATGGCCTGATCCATTAATAGAATGGCGGAATCGGTTTTGCCCATATCAGAGTAAGCCATAGACAAATTGCTGATGGCATTGGCTTTCTGGTATACGTTGTCTACCCGGTCGTAATAGGAAATGGCCAGTTTAAAGTTGTCCTGTGCGCGCTTAAAATTGTCGAGCTCATTGTAGAGCATGCCAATGTTGTTGTAACAATTGCCTAAAAACTGATAGGCATTAACTTCCTCCAAGGGTTTAATTGCAGCATGCAGTGTACTCAGCGCTTCGATGTATCGGTTTTTGTTCAGGTGAAGCAAACCAATGTTGCAAAGCGCAGCACCCATACCTTTCTTGTTTCCGTTTTTTGTGTGAATGGCAAGCGAGCGGGTGTAATAGTGCAATGCGCTGTCGTATTTGCCTTCTACATCATAAACAATGCCCAGGCGGCTGTTGGCCTGTGCTTCGCCGAAGGTAAAGCCGATCGCCTTTGCAATGTGAAGTGCCAGAAACCCTTTTTGTTTTGCCAGTGCAGTCTGGTTGTATGCCAGTTCAAACGCTTCTGCATTCAAGGCCAGAACTTTGCTGCTGTCGCCGGCATGCCAGGCAAAGACAGGTCGCGCAAACAAGAATGACAGCAGAATCAGAAACAGACGCAACATTGAAAAATACAATTTAGATTTTGGCCGTAAAAATAGACGAAAATCGGAAACATTGGAAAAAATGTATAAGTGCCAAACTGTGAAAGGGTTATATTGTTTACTTTTGGGTTGTTTTGATAAAAAAGTGACCTGAATCACAACTTGCAAACAGAAACATAACTTAATAATGCAAATGGGCTATTTTTTTATTTGGTTTTAGTGTTTAAGTTTGCCCCAACCAAATATAAATAAACATGAAAATATTTAAACTAAATTTACTGGTGCTTTCTGCAATGTTATTGCTGGCATCATGTAACCAATTCATCCAATTGGTAGAAACCGAATCAGTGGGCAAAGATGCAGTATCTAAAAACGGCGTATGTGAAAACTCAGACATCCGCATCAATTACGATTTCTGGTCTGAAGACGGTGTTACGTATTTCTCCATCTACAACAAAGCCGACAAGCCGATGTACATCGACTGGAAGCGTTCAGTATTTGTATACAACGACTGGAAGAACGACTACTGGATCGAAAAAACCACTACCCAGACCTATATGGTTCCGGTAGGAAGCGGTAAAGCACTTGGCTATGTGCCAAAAGTGTCTACTGTGTGGGCAGAGCGTTACACCTTTATTCCACCGCACACTTACGTTTCTGTACCTATGACCTATGTGATCATGAACAATGGTCTTCAGGTTACAACTGAAACTTCAGGCAGTGGCAAATCTACTATGACCATTTCTCAGAGCCTGCGCAAACAGCCTGATGCAAAATCCATGAAAACCAAAATTGACAAAACTACCGGAAAAGGCAGTGTCAATGCATGGGTTAAAAACTACACACCAGAAGCATCTACAAACCGTTTCCGCAACTTCCTGACTTACTCTTTCGATGAGAAGTTCAACACTGAGAAATTCATCGAGAACGATTTCTATGTGAGCAAAATCACAGAAATGACCACCAAAAACTTCAATGGTAAATTCAGCAAAATGAATATGAAAGTGAAAGTTGGCGCTATGAAAACCAAAGGCAAAGTAAGGGTATACGAATCCCCTTACAGAAACCAGACCAGCTTCTACAACACCATCCTCAAATAATCTGAGATAAGCACATTTATAAAAACCCGTCGGTGCGATGCGCCGGCGGGTTTTTTATTTGCGCGTGTTTCAATGCAGAAATCCGCTGATAAATTTCTATTTTCGCCATCAGATGAAACCCGAACTCAAGAAAGCCTATTTACAGTTGCACATTGCCGTTTTCATATTCGGGTTTACGGCAATTCTGGGCAAGCTGATCAGCGCGGATCACTTTACCCTGGTATGGCACCGCATGTGGCTGGCCGCCGCCGGTTTTTTTCTGATACCGGGGTTTATAAAAGCTTTGCGTTCAACACCGCCTATGCAATTGCTAAAGCTGGCAGGTATTGGCGTATTGGTCGCCATACACTGGCTTACCTTCTACGGATCCATTAAAATCGGCAACAGCGCCTCGCTGACCCTGGGATGCTTCGGCCTTACCA
>Ga0154020_10007268_pt1 | contig 12941 bp, 11 predicted proteins | sample Klosneuvirus_201_FD_109709 | JGI IMG/M metagenome (GOLD analysis project Ga0154020, IMG submission 109709) | Active sludge microbial communities from wastewater, Klosterneuburg, Austria - Klosneuvirus_20160825_MG | ecosystem: Engineered > WWTP > Aerobic digester > Activated sludge | place... | reverse complement strand
TGACAGAGATGGAGATGGTATCGCTGATGGTGATGACAAATGTCCTGATGTTCCGGGTCTTGCCCGTTACCAGGGTTGTCCGATCCCGGATACTGATGGTGATGGTATCAATGATGAAGTTGATAAATGCCCAACTGTTCCAGGTCTTGCACGTTACCAGGGATGTCCTATTCCGGATACTGATGGTGATGGTGTAAATGATGAAGAAGATAAGTGTATCAATGAAAAAGGACCAGCTTCCAATTTCGGTTGCCCGGTTATCAGTGAAGAGATCATCAAGCGTGTTAAATTAGCAGCTCAGAACATTTTCTTCGAAACTGCTAAATCTAAATTACTGGCTAAATCATTCCCTAAATTAAATGACGTTGTAACTATCCTGAACGAAAATCCTTCTTTCAAAGTACAGATCGACGGTCATACAGATTCACAGGGTGGTGACGAATACAACCAGGGTTTATCAGAAGAAAGAGCTGCTGCTGTTAGAGCTTACCTGGTTAGTAAAGGTATCGACGAAGGCCGTTTAGCTTCTGCAGGTTACGGAGAAACAACTCCGGTTGCAGATAATAAGACTGCTGCAGGACGTGCCAAGAACAGGAGAGTGGAAATGACTTTGAGAAACTATTAATAGTTTGTAGAGATATAAAAAGAATCCCCCCGATGATGAATCGGGGGGATTTTATTTTACAAATGTTATTGATCTTTTTTAAAAGGAGAAATTAATGCATCAGGCCTTGTCTTCCAGTTCCACCAGTTTTTCAAAAACAATTTCATACTCCGCATTGGTTTTTTTCAGATCATCAGCATTTGCTTTATAAGCAGTTTCTGTTTGCAGGAATTTGTTTTTATCACTATACACAGCGGGTGATGCCAGGTCCAGCTCCAGTTGGGCTTTCTTCTTAGTCAGGTCTGCTATTTTATCTTCCAGTTGTTTAAAAAGGTTTTTCTGTTTTGCCAGTTCCTTTTTTAGTTCTTTATCTATGCCGCTGTTTTGATTATTAACTGCAGGTTGGGTAACGGGTTTTGATTGTTCTGTTTTGACTGGAGTTTCTTTTGCCAATTGCTTATTGCCTGTTGCCAATTGTTTATTGGCAGCTTCCGCTTTTAATAAAGCAGCATCCGCTTTTTCCTTCCTTTCTTTCCATTCTTCATATTCGGTATACGAGCCTTTAAATTCCCGTATCTTATGATCTTCTATATCCCATATTTTATTGGCAATGCGGCTTATAAAATACCTGTCGTGACTTACCAGTACAATGGTCCCTTCATATTTATTCAATGCTTCCACCAGCAGGTCAACCGAGTGAATATCCAGGTGATTGGTAGGTTCATCCAGCATTAAAAAATTGGCTTTGCTGGCAATGGTCTTTGCCAAAGCCACCCTGGCTTTTTCGCCTCCGCTCAGTACTTTAATTTTCTTTTCAACTGTATCGCCACTAAATAAAAAAGCGCCCAGTAAACTTCTCAGCTCCAGGTCAGTTTTTCCGCTTCGGGCTTCTTTCAGTTCTTCCAGTACATCATTATTTTGGTTCAGCGCTTCCAGCTGGTGCTGGGCGTAAAAAGATTCTTCTACATTATGTCCCCACTCACGTTCACCAAAAAATGATTCAGTACCGGCAATAATTCTTAATAAAGTAGATTTTCCTTTACCATTGGCACCAATCAATGCTATCTTGTCGCCACGGTCTATTTCAGCACCGGTATCCTCTAAAATTTTTGTTTCGCCAAAACTCTTGCTTACATGTTTTAAAGTAGCCACAATTTTACCAGGTGTTTTATCAATGGCAAAATTGATACGCATATTGGGGCGTTCCAGTTCTACATTTTCAATACGGTCTAATTTTTCAAGGCGCTTAACAATACTTTGTGCTGCTGCCGCTTTACTGGCCTTGGCTTTAAAGCGTTCAACAAAGCGTTCATTCTGCCGTATATAGTCCTGCTGGTTTTCGTAAGCCTTTTGCTGCATATCAATACGCAGTGCTTTTTCCTGTTCGTAATAGGAATAATTGCCCGTATAAAAATGTAATTCTCTTTGATAAAGCTCTACGATCTTATTTACCATCCTGTCTAAAAAGAAACGGTCATGCGATACAATGACCACGGCACCGGGATAATGGATCAGGTATTTTTCAAGCCACTCAATACTCGGCAGATCCAGGTGATTGGTAGGTTCGTCCATCAATAACACATCGGGGTTCATCAGGATCATTTTTGCTAAAAGCACCCTCATACGCCAGCCTCCGCTAAAGGTTTTGTATTGTTTCCCCAGGTCGGCATTGGCAAAACCAAGGCCCTGTAAAATCTCTTCTGTACGGTGGTGAATGCTGTAGCCATCCAATACTTCCAATTCATGCAACAGGTCAGCATATTTATGAGCCAGGCTTTCGTCGCCGGTTCTTTCCAGTTCGTGCCCTAACAATTCCAGTTCTTTTTCTAATTGCTTCACTCTTTCAAAAGCGCCCATGGCTACTTCCAGGATAGAATCTTCGGTATCAAAGCCCAGCAGATCCTGGTGTAAAAAACCAATGGTTGTTTCCCGCCCTTTTTCAACCGTGCCTTTTGCAGGGCTGTACTGGCCGGTCAATACTTTCAATAAGGTTGATTTACCGGTTCCGTTATAACCGATCAGTCCGATACGTTCATTGGGTTGAATATGCCATGTGGCATCTTCCACAATGGTTCTGGCACCAAATTCAAAGGTTACATTTTGAAGTCCTAACAGCATAAATTTTTTCTGAACGGTTAAATAATCGGCAAAAATAACGATTATCGAACCTTAAAGTGTATTTACTGTTATAATATCAGTAATTCTTTAAATAATAGCATCAAAATATTTAATGAGTAGTTAGATTTGTAAAAAAATCGGTGTTTATGAAAAATATTTTGTTATTTATTTTGGTCATTATCCTGGCATTTGCCGGGTATTACTGGTATTCGTCAGGCAATAAAAAAAGCAGCGAAAATGAGGCGAAACTTGAACCTTTTGCATTAAAAAAGCATTCTGAAGCTTTTAACAGAGCGGTGTCTGCTGCCATGAATGCTTATTTTGACATGGCTGAAGCTTTTGTTGAAGCAGATACAGCAAAGGTTAAGGAACACAACAGGAGATTTATACAGTTACTCGACAGCATCCCGATGGATGAATTAAAGAATGATACTGCCCATATTTATGATATGGCTTTAAACAGCCTGACCGTATCAAAAGCAATGCAGAATCTGTTTTAAACATGACAGATATCCAGGAAATGCGAAAAGACTTCAGCATGGTCTCAGAGAACCTGTATCCTTTTTTCAGGGTAATTAATTACGAAGGAGAAAATATGTACTGGCAAAACTGCCCTATGGCATTTGACGATGATAAAGAAGCTAACTGGATCAGCAGAACCAAAGAGGTATTCAACCCGTACCTGGGTAAAAAGCATCCAAAATACCGGGCAACCATGTTGCATTGCGGTATGGTAAAAGATACCATCAAGGCACAGTAAAAATATAAAATGATTAAAGTCTGAATAACCCGGATCAAGTCTGTAACCATGAAGTTTTATTTGATTATTTTTCTTTTTGTACTGGGTTGTACGCAGGCTTCTGCCCAAAAAAAATACACCATCAGCGGGTATATTAAAGATTCACTGAATGGGGAAACCCTGATCGGCGCTGCCATTACCGTACAGGGCCAGGCCAAAGGCATCAGCAGTAACCTCTATGGCTTTTATTCCATCACGCTGGATGAAGGTGATTATACCCTGATCTGTTCCTTTATTGGTTACCGTTATAAAGCTGTTTCACTAAAACTTACAGCAGATACCCGGATCAATTTTGAGGTGTTGCCGAAAATATATTTATCGGAGGAAGTGGTGGTTTCTGCAAAAAAAAGGGATGCCAATGTTAAGAATGCGCAAATGGGAAAATTTACCCTGCCCATGGACCAGATCAAATCGCTCCCGGCTTTTTTGGGTGAAGTGGACCTTTTAAAAACGATCCAGTTCCTGCCCGGGGTTCGAAATGCAGGCGAAGGCAGTGCAGGAATTTATGTTCGCGGGGGAGGACCTGATCAGAATTTGATCTTACTGGATGATGCACCCGTTTACAATACCGGGCACCTGTTTGGTTTTTTCTCCATCTTTAATGCCGATGCCATCAAAAATGTTACGCTTATTAAAGGCGGTATGCCTGCACAATATGGCGGGCGCCTGTCGAGTGTGCTTGATGTTTCGATGAAGGAAGGCAATAATCAAAAATTACAGGTAGATGCCGGCATTGGAGTGATCGCCTCCCGGCTTTCCATACAGGGCCCGCTCAAAAAGAACAAATCTTCTTTTATCATTTCGGGCAGGCGTACTTATATAGATGCACTCACAAAACCCTTTATCAAATCTACCAGCCAGTTTAAAGGCAGCGGCTATTATTTTTATGACCTGAATGCAAAAGTGAACTATGCTTTTTCCGATAAGGACAGGATCTACCTCAGTGGCTATTTTGGTCGTGATGTTTTTGATTTTGCCAATGGCAAACAGAGTTTAAAAATAAATATCCCCTGGGGAAATACAACCGGTACGCTGCGCTGGAACCACATTTTCAATAATAAACTTTTTGGCAACACCACGGTTGTATATAACGATTATAATTTTACGTTCAATGCACTGCAAAATGATTTTGAACTGAAACTGGCATCGGGCATCCGGGACCTCAGTATCAAACAGGATTTTGACCTGTACCCGTATACTGGCCATAAACTGAAGTTTGGCGGAATTTATACCTATCATAAATTCACCCCTTCTGTCATCAGCGGTAAACAGGATTCCACCGTTTTTAAGCCTAATAATGCACAAATAAAATTTGGCCACGAAGCTGCGTTGTATATCCAGGATGACTGGGAGATCAATGAAAAGATTAAAGTAAATGCGGGGTTGAGATACAGTTTGTTTCAGCAGGCCGGTCCATATAAAATTTATGAGACCGATGAGAATGGCAACAGGCTCGACAGTACGGTTTTCGGCAGGGGAAAGGCGGTAAAAACCTATGGCGGACTGGAACCGCGGTTAACCATGCGTTATGCGCTTGATGACGAAACATCGGTAAAGGCATCTGTAACCAGGAACCTGCAATACATACACCTGGTAAGCAATGCCGGCACTACATTACCAACTGATATCTGGGTTCCCAGTACATATAAAGTAAAGCCGCAGATCAGCTGGTTATATGCAGCGGGGTTGTTTAAAAATTTTAAAGACAACATGTATGAAACCTCGGTAGAGTTGTACTATAAACAAATGCAGAACCAGATCGAATACAAGGAAGGTTATACGCCTACCGGGCTGGATGATACAGAAAATTCCTTCACGTTCGGTAAAGGCTGGAGTTACGGTGCCGAATTTTTTATCAATAAAACCAAAGGCCGGTTAACCGGCTGGATGGGTTATACGCTGAGCTGGACCTGGCGTAAATTCGCTGCATTGAACTTCGGCGATAAATACCCGGCCAAATACGACCGCAGGAACGACATGAGCATAGTGGCCATGTACGAGCTGAATAAAAAATGGAAATTATCAGCAGCATTTGTTTTTGGTACCGGAAATGCGGCAACATTGCCCCAGCGGTTTTACATTGTGGGGGGCATACTAACACAGGAGTATAGCCGCATTAATGAATACCGCCTGCCTGCCTATCACCGTTTTGATTTTGCCGCCACACTCACCCCTAAAAAGAATATAAAAAGAAAGTGGAAAAGCGAATGGGTGTTCAGTGTGTACAATGCATATAACCGCAGGAATCCTTATTTTATTTATTTTGACCAGACCGGCAGCCCTTTTAACGGAACACTGGAGATACAGGCAAAACAGGTTTCCCTGTTCCCGGTAATTCCTGCCATAACCTGGAATGTAAAATTTTAGGCAAAAAAAAGCATCCCGTTTTACAGGGATGCCTTTTGCAGTATATAAATAATGGGTTAGCGAACAAATGTCTGATAACGCTCAACCAGGGCACCCGGGAATGCCGGATCCGGTTCTTTCGAAACTACTGTAAACAATTTATTGGTTAAAGTAAGCGTGGTCCAGTTATAGGACCTTGGCGTGGAATTGGTAATTAATGCACCTCCACCGGCAAACTCATAAGAGCCAACATCAGCTGAAGCAGTATTAAACTTGTATTCAAAACCACCGTTAGCATCAAAACTTACATAATTTACTGGGTTTGGCGTTTGTTTAAGAATGGTATCCATTATAAATGTACCATTTACATATATTTTAAGCTGGATCCTGTTAATACTCCAGGTTCCCACAACCTGTTGTTCTTTAGGTAAAATGGCACTGTTGTCGGGCTTTGCACATGCATTAAACAGGAAAATAACGGAAAATAATCCGGCAATGATAAGCAGGGAAGTATAAGTAGTTTTCATTACTATAGTGATATTGGTTTGTGATAATAACGCAATACCAGCTACTTTATTGTTTCATTTTGGGCCTGTGTACAAACCGGATAACCCCGCTTTTCTGCAGGTCTGAGGAAATCCTTACTTCATACCGGTTATCGCCGTCATTTACCACCATCAGTGCCGTATTGGGAGGTATGGTGCCCAGGTTCTCGGCATACATGATCAATTCATTAATATCCCTGAGTTCATCTACATTCAGTTTTAAGGTGATGGGTTTATCGCTTAACCGCTTGTGCGATAATAATAAACTGCCGTTAAAGAACAGGGAAATGCTGTCCCCGTCAATTTCACCGTTATCGTATAAGGCTACCGTAAAACCGGGGTTATCGATCTCAATGGTCTTGATCACATCGGTATTTCGTTTTTCGTACCTTTTATCTGATATTTTCCTTTCTGCCGGGATAGATTTTTGAGGCTTCGGGTCAGCTATGATATTCCCTGGTTTTTCTGTTTTAGCATTGTCTGTTACCACGGTTTCTGTTGTATTTTTTTTCTCAGGCTGCGTTTTTAAACCGGTGGCCGGTGCTTTTTTGGCTGTTTCTGTTTTAATAACGGGTTTTTTAACGGGTTGCACGGGATTGGCTTTTGCAACAGGCGGGGATGTTGTTTTGGGCTTTGCTTTTACAACAGGGGCCGTAGTTTTTGGTTTGTTCTTCGTAACGGTATTGTTGTAATAAACCGGGTTTTTCTGCAATACCCTGCGTGATAACATGGTAGTACCAAACCCGCAATCTCCTTCCTGGTTGGGTACCGGCACCCAGGTTCCTTCCAGTATTTGTTCTGTGGAGTCCTGCGAATAGGTTAAACGGTGTATCTGGAAACAATTGCGGATATTAACCGGAACATTGGTCTTTGTTCTTTCTGTTTCCTTTACTTCAATATATTTTGTGGCCTTATTAAATGTTCCGCTTAATTTACAGATGGTATAATAACGTTTCCCGCCTTCACTGAAATAGGTATAGGAATAACCGGTTACCCTGGAGCCGGAAGTGGTCAATTCAAGTATGTATTCGCAACGGTCGCCGCCCCAGCCCACAAAAGCTGAGCTTTTGTCAACAAACTCGCCTTTCCACTGGCCGGTAAAATTTTGGGCATACAGGCCAGTTGTAAATCCAGTGAATATGAGGAATTGTAAAATTTTTATCATTATGCTTTATAACCTTTTTGTTAAAAAAACGGTACCATCCCCACAAGTCTTTGTAGTAAAGTCACCGTGCAATGTTATACCTTTTTTATTTTCCCTGTAAAACAGGGTAAATTGCTGAAAACAGGAATTTTTTGATCGTACAGTATCCGCATAATTCCTGATGAAGCCGGTCTCTTCCAGGAACAGTTTTTTATTTCTTAAAAAACGACCTTTTAAAAAACAGACCGAAGTATCATTTTTTACAATCGTTGTACAGGTTCCTTCAATATGGGTATCATTTATTTTATTTATGGTGACATATAACTCAGTTTTTAAAAAGGAAACATTCCCTGCTAAATAATAACCGCTCCACCCGCCTTCCAGTTGCTGGTCACTTCCCGCCAATCCAACCATTATGAAACAAGTTATACAAAGAGCCATTTTCATGATTTGCAAAGATATTTTAGATTAATTTTTCCATAGCTAATACTTCGTTAAATTTGCAGCCGCAGGCCGTAAAGGTTTGTTACTAAAGATATGATAAAGATAACATTACCGGATGGTGCCATCAGGGAATATGAGCAGGGAATTTCTGCCTTTGATGTTGCAAAGTCCATCAGCGAAGGACTGGCAAGAAAAGTGTTGGCTGCCAGTATCAATGGCGAAGTATGGGATGCACACAGGCCAATGGAAAATGATTCTTCACTTAAACTGTTGACCTGGGATGATACTGATGGTAAATCAACCTTCTGGCATTCTTCTGCCCATCTCATGGCGGAGGCTGTGGAAGCGGCTTTTCCCGGTGTAAAATTCTGGGTAGGACCGGCGATCGATAAAGGATTTTATTACGACATGGACCTGGGCGACAGGAAGATCACCGAAGAGGACCTGGCACTGCTGGAAAAAAAGATGAATGAACTGGCTAAGCAGAATAACCGGTATATCCGAAAAGCAGTTCCAAAGGCTGAAGCCATACAATACTTTACTGAAAAAAATGATGAATATAAACTGGACCTGTTGAGTGGATTGACTGATGGGGAGATCACTTTTTATACGCAGGGAGGTTTTACAGACCTGTGCCGCGGCCCGCATATACCAAACACCGGATTTATTAAAGCCATCAAACTTACCAGTATTGCAGGTGCTTACTGGAAAGGCGATGAAAAAAATAAACAGCTAACCAGGATATATGGAGTTACATTCCCCAATCAAAAAGAACTGGATGAATATGTACTGATGCTGGAGGAAGCAAAAAAAAGGGATCACCGGAAATTGGGAAAAGAGCTGGGCATCTTTACAATGGATGACAATGTGGGTCCCGGGCTGGCCTTATGGATGCCCAATGGAACAGTTATTATAGAAGAACTGGAGAAGCTTGCCAAGGAAACCGAAAATGCGGCAGGGTATAAAAGAGTTGTAACCCCGCATATTGCCAAAGAAAGTATGTACCTCACCAGCGGGCATTTACCGTATTATGCCGACAGCATGTTCCCGCCCATGGAAATGGATGGCGAAAAATATTACCTGAAACCCATGAACTGCCCGCATCATCATAAGATATTTGATGCAGAGCAGAAGAGCTACAAGGACCTGCCATACCGCATTGCAGAATATGGTACCTGTTATCGTTACGAACAGAGCGGCGAATTATTTGGACTGATGCGGGTACGTTGCCTGCACATGAATGATGCACATATTTATTGTTCCAAAGAGCAGTTTGCCCAGGAATTCAGGGCAGTAAATGAAATGTATATCAAGTATTTTAAAATATTCGGTGTAGATAAATATGTGATGCGCCTCAGCCTGCACGACCCGGAAAAACTGGGACAGAAATATGTGAATGAGCCGGAATTGTGGAAAGAAACAGAGGACATGGTTCGCAAGGTATTGATTGAAAGCAATACCCCTTTTGTGGAAGTACAGAATGAAGCCGCATTTTACGGACCTAAAATTGATGTACAGATATGGAGTGCCATCGGCAAAGAATTTACGTTAGCTACCAACCAGGTAGATTTTGCCCAGGGCCAGAGTTTTAAACTCAGTTTTACCAATAAGGATAACCAGCCGGAAGTGCCCTTGATCATTCACCGGGCCCCGTTGGGAACCCATGAACGGTTCATCGGGTTTTTGCTGGAACATTATGCCGGAAAGTTCCCGGCATGGCTGGCACCGTTGCAGGTTAAAATACTGCCCATCAGCGATAAGTTTATGGATTATGCAAATACAATTCTGCAAACGCTGAAAAAAGCTGATATTCGTGCCGAAATTGACGACCGCAGTGAAAAGATAGGCAGGAAGATACGGGATACTGAAATGGCTAAAGTGCCTTATATGCTGGTCATCGGTGAAAAGGAAATGAATGAAGGAAAAGTGGCCATACGCCGGCAGGGAAAAGGCGACATGGGTGTTAAACTGATCGATGAATTTGTAACCGAAATATCATCCGAAATAAAAAACAGGATATCAGATTAAAACAAAATGCAACAGTCCTGTTTTTCGGATTAATTTGGATTAGTAACATTTAATAAATATATTGCTACAGGCTTTTTTGAATTAAAAAACTACTTTTAAAAAGTATAAACAACATTATAAACTAAAAACAATAAATGGCATTTCCACCAAGACCCAGGGGCACCTTTAATCCCCGTTTTAAAAAAGAACAACAACAGGAACACCGTACCAACCACATGATCAGGGCCATTGAGGTCCGGTTGGTTGGCGAAAACCTGGAACCAGGTATTTATTCACTGGCAGATGCTATAAAAATTGCCAAAGAGCAGGACCTCGACCTTGTTGAGATCTCCCCCGGTGCCAAGCCCCCGGTTTGTAAAATAATAGACTACAATAAATTTTTATACGAAGAGAAGAAGAAGAAGAAAGAGATGAAGGCGAAATCCAAGACCAGCGAGGTTAAAGAGATCCGCTTTACGCCCAATACCGATGACCATGATTTTGAATTCAAGGTTAAACACGCCGAAAAGTTTTTATCTGATGGTGATAAAGTTAAAGCCCATGTGCAGTTCAAGGGACGTGCCATCATGTTCAAGGAAAGGGGCGAATTGCTGTTATTGAAATTTGCCGACCGATTAAAGGATGTGGGTGCTTTGGAAGGCCTGCCTAAAATGGAAGGAAAGCGTATGCTGGTTATGTTTGCTCCCAAAGCCAAGTTATCGAAAAGAAAACAGCAGGCCCAGTCTAAATTATAACGCATTTTAAATAGTTAAATAAAAGGGGAGTTCTGCTTCCCTTTTTTTTATTTTTGCTTGTCCTTCGTAGCTTTAGCGAAGAAGGGCTAAAGCATTTATTTTAACGATTACATATGGATACAAGTCTCAACAAATACATCAGCGAAACCGGCTTCTGCAGCCGCCGTGAGGCCGATAAATACATTGAGCAGCTGCGTGTTACCATTAACGGTAAAGAAGCAACAAAGGGTAACCGTGTGGGTGAGAATGATGTGGTATTGGTAGATGGCGAACCCATCAAAAAAAAGAAAAAGGAATCCGTTTACCTGGCGCTGAATAAACCCAAAGGCGTAACCTGCACCACCGATCTGAAGGACAAAACAAACATCATTGATTTTATAAATTATAAAACCAGGATCTTTCCCATTGGCAGGCTGGATAAACGAAGTGAAGGCCTTATCTTTTTAACCAATGACGGCGACATTGTAAATAAAATACTCCGGGCCGGCAACGGGCACGAAAAAGAATATATCGTTACGGTGGATAAACCGGTCACTTTGGATTTTATACAGAAAATGCGGAACGGGGTACGCATTTTAGGGACCATCACCCAAAAATGTTTTGTAAAACAGGAAGGCCCAAACCGCTTTAAAATTATTTTGGTACAGGGCCTTAACCGTCAGATACGCCGCATGTGTGAGGCATTGGGTTATAATGTAGAGAGCCTGAAACGTACCCGGATCATGAACATCACATTAAGCGGTTTGCCGCCCGGCAAATGGCGCTATTTTACCCCGGTGGAGATCGATACGATCAACCAGATGCTGAAAAACTCCGGTAAGACTGTGGAAGGGAGTGAGGGGATGGATGAGTAAAATGGATAAGAACCTGCTTAGAAATGTATCCCGCTCTTAAAATGTATTACAAAAAACTTCCCAAAATCCCTCCAATTCTTCCCATTTCCCCTTTTTGTCTTTGTTGATGTTCTATTGGTTTCTCTTAAGCTTCAGGGTATACAATAAGGAGTGCTGCCTTTATGTTTTTTACCCATATTAACCCGGTGTTTTCACCTAGCCTGATCTTACACTAAAAATTATATTTGAAGTATTAAAAATGAAGATGGCAAAGCTAAAAAAGAAAACAGCAGTAGTTGAAGAAAAAATAATTCAAAAAATTGTTTTCCTGCGGGATGAAAAAATAATTCTGGATGTTCATTTAGCGGAGTTATATGGAGTGGAAACAAGGGTTTTAAAACAAGCCGTAAGGAGAAATATTGACCGCTTCCCCGAAGATTTTATGTTTGAATTAACCGTAGCAGAAATAGAAACGGTGGTATCACATTTTGTGATACCACACAAAAAGTATTTAGGTGGTGCAACGCCTTTTACATTTACAGAAACCGGCGTTGCCATGTTATCATGTGTTTTAAAAACTGCATCAGCTATTGAAATGAATATTGCCATAATGCCGGCATTTATTTCTTTAAGAAAAGTAGCGGCTAACTATAAAGAAATTATACGGATACTGTCTGAAATGAGAAACCGGTATGACAGTCAGTTCACAGAACTTTACAATACATTGAATAAGTTGATAAAGCCACCACAGGGGCCACGAAAAAGAATAGGTTTTAAACCAGACGATATTTAAAATGTTAGATAGTAAGAGACCGACTCACCAACATTCAGCATGTAAACTGGATTTATGCTGATTTTTCAACTAATTTAGGGGTATCCCAACCGTTAAAAATATATGCAATTTTAAGGTCACATTTTACCACCTTTAAGCAAGCCATCCATTCAGTGTTATTATAAAAATTCAATATGTGGTTAACGTACAAGGGTTCCAAAAATATCGTGCAGGTAAAAAAGGTCTTTCAAAACAGCTATATTCTCCGCGTTTTCCCTTACCTTTGCCGCCCGAAAGAGCTAAATACGCTTTTTCAGACATTTCCCACAAGGCTCAACAAGTGTCCCGTCGTTTCGGAACCGCCAGTAGGGAGTAACTAAAAACAGTTATGTAATGCCAAAGGTTAAAACCAACAGCAGCGCCAAGAAGCGCTTTAAAGTTACCGGTACCGGTAAGATCACCCATCAGAAAGCTTTTCGCCGTCACATCCTCACCAAAAAATCAACCAAGCGCAAGCGTGGTATGCGTATGGATGGTGTTGTAAGTGATGCAAACCTGCATTTTGTAAAAAGAT
>Ga0154020_10007266_pt1 | contig 12946 bp, 11 predicted proteins | sample Klosneuvirus_201_FD_109709 | JGI IMG/M metagenome (GOLD analysis project Ga0154020, IMG submission 109709) | Active sludge microbial communities from wastewater, Klosterneuburg, Austria - Klosneuvirus_20160825_MG | ecosystem: Engineered > WWTP > Aerobic digester > Activated sludge | place... | reverse complement strand
GCCCTTTCGTCGGCTCGAGGCGGAAGGCCATCATCAGGCCGATCGCCGAGCTCGCCACCAGGCTCGCGGCGACGATCCACAGGACGCCGCGGAAGGCCCACTTCATCGCCCCCTCGAGATCGTCGGCCATGTGCAGGTCGGAGGTGAACTTCACCGCCGCCGGCGGCGTGTAGGTGCCGTCTTTCTTCGCCTTGTGGAAGTTCAGCGCCTGCCACGAACCGGAGATCGCGAACAGGATCAGCATCGGGGCGCAGAAAGCGCCCAGGTAACGGTGGATACGCAGCCACTTCTTCATCGAGAATCTCCTCCCCCCCCGGGGGCTCGTCCGACAAGGGGCGGAGTCTAGCTCAGCGGTCGAGCGGCACTAGCGTGTGCCGGGGCGCCCGCGCGCGCTTTCGCGCCGGCGGGCAAACTCCTGCAGGCGCTCGGCGAGCTTCGCTTCGAAGCCCAGGCCCTTCGGCCGGTAGAAGGTCGTCCCGGCAAGGCTGTCCGGCAGACACTCGAGGCCGGCGACGCCCTCCTCCGCGTCCGGGGCGTAGGCGTAGTCGCGGCCGTATCCGAGCTCCTTCATCATCCGGGTCGGGGCGTTGCGCAGCGCCAGCGGGACCGGATCCGCCGGGCGCTCGTCGATCGTGCGCTTCACCTCGCCGTACGCCCGATAGACCGCGACGCTCTTCGGCGCCAGCGCGAGATAGATCACCACCTGGGCGAGCGCAATTTCGCCCTCCGGCGAGCCGAGGCGCTCGTACGACTGCCATCCGGCGAGCGCCTGCGGCAGCGCCTGCGGGTCGGCGAGACCGACGTCCTCGCTCGCGAAGCGCACCAGCCGCCGCGCCAGGTAGTTCGGATCCTCCCCGGCCTGGAGCATGCGGCCGAGCCAGTAGAGGGCGGCGTCCGGATCGCTCTCGCGCAGCGACTTGTGGAGCGCCGAGATGAGGTTGAAGTGCTCCTCGCCAGCCTTGTCGTAGAGCAGGACCTTGCGCTGTGCGAGGCGGGCGACGCCCTCGGTCGTCACCTCGGAAAGACCCGCGGCTGCGGCCTCAGAGACCGCGAGCTCGAGCAGGCCCAGTGCCCGCCGCCCGTCGCCGTTGGCGAGCTGCACGATCGCGCCCAGAGCCTCGTCGCCGATCTCGATCCCGCTCTCTCCGAGACCACGTTCGGGCAGGGCAAGGGCCCGCCGGAGCATTGCCGCCAGATCTTCCGCTGCGAGCGCCGCGAGCATCACCACTTTGCAACGCGACAGCAAGGCCGCGTTGAGCTCGAACGACGGGTTCTCGGTCGTCGCGCCGACCAGAACGATGTCGCCGCGCTCGACGTAGGGCAGGAAGGCGTCCTGCTGGGCGCGGTTGAAGCGGTGAATCTCGTCGACGAAGAGAATCGTCCGGCGGCCGGTCGCGGTGCGCATCTTCACCGCATCGGCCATGACCTCCTTGATCTCCTTGATCCCCGAGGTCACCGCCGAGAACGGCACAAAGCGGCTCTTGGTCGACTCCGCGATGAGCCGCGCGAGGGTCGTCTTGCCGCAGCCCGGCGGGCCCCAGAAGATGAGCGACGGCACGCGGTCCTCGGCGATCGCGCGGCGCAGGAAGCCTCTCGGACCGAGGAGCTCTGCGTGCCCCACCACCTCGTCGAGCGTCCGCGGCCGCATGCGCTCCGCGAGCGGCGACGACCGCGAGCGATCCTCTGCCTGCGGTGACGACCGCGAGCGATCCCCCGCCAGCGGCGACGACGGGTCGTCGCCGCGCGCTGCGCGCGGCTCGCCGGGCTCGTCGAACAGGGACTCGCTCAGCTACTCCGCCTCGATCTCGCGCACGATGGCGTCGGTGAACTCGGAGGTGGAGGAGGATCCCCCGAGGTCGCGGGTGCGGATGCCGGTCTCCGACAGGACTTTGTGCACGGCGCGGTCGATGCGATCGGCGGCGGCGTTCTCCAGGAGGTGGCGGAGCATCATCACCGCGCTCTGGATGAGCGCCAGAGGATTGGCGACGTTCTTGCCCGCGATGTCGGGAGCGCTGCCGTGCACCGCCTCGAAGACCGCCCCTTTCTCGCCGAAGTTGGCTCCCGGAACGACTCCCAGTCCACCCACCAGGCCGGCGCAAAGGTCGGAGAGGATGTCGCCGTAGAGGTTCTCGGACAGGAGAACGTCGAATTGCTCCGGCCGGGTCACCAGCTGCATGCAGGTATTGTCGACGATCCGGTCGTCGGCGACGATATCGGGATAGCCGGCCGCGACCTCGCGGAAGCAGTCGAGGAAGAGGCCATCCGAGAGCTTCATGATGTTCGCCTTGTGCACCGCGGTGACCCGCTTGCGGCCATTGGCGCGAGCGTGCTCGAAGGCGAAGATCGCAATACGCATCGAAGCGCGCCTGGTGATGATCTTCAGGCTCTCGACGACGCCGGGCACGACGATGTGCTCGAGCCCGCTGTAGAGGTCCTCGGTGTTCTCGCGCACCACGATCATGTCGACGCCGTCGTAGCGGCTCTTCACGCCGGGCATGTTCCTCGACGGCCGGATGCTGGCGTAGAGGTCGAGCGCGATGCGCAGCTGCACGTTGACCGAGGTGAAGCCGGTGCCGATCGGCGTCGTCACCGGTCCCTTGAGCCCGACGCCGTTGCGCACGATCGAGTCCAGGACCTCCTGCGGCAGGGGGTTGCCGTATTTCTCGAGTGCCGCCGCGCCGGCAAGATGCGATTCCCACTCGAACTTCGCTCCGGCCGCCGCGATCACGCGCAACGTAGCCGCGGTGACCTCGGGGCCGATACCGTCGCCGGCAAGCAGTGTGATGGTTTTCATGACGCCTCCGGAACGGATTCTATCGAAGGTGCCGCTGCTAGACTTACCCCGCCCGGCGGCCGCCACCTGATCGAAGCTGCCGGGTGAACCGTTCCCAGGGAGACAATCGACCATGAAGCCCTCGACCAAGAAGTCCGGTCACCTCGCCGGCAAGCGCATCGACCCGAAACCCTTGACCGGCAAGGAGACGGTGTGGCAGGCGATCGACCAGGCCTTCACCTCCTACAACGGGGGGCGCCTGCGCGAAGGCTGCCAACTTCTCTCCGGCAAGATGCTGGCGAAGGACTCCACCGTCGGCATGAGCCTCACCGGTGCGCTCACCCCCGCGGGCTACGGCAAGTCCTGCCTCGTGCCGCTCATCGAGGCCGGCTTCATCGACTGGATGATCTCGACCGGCGCCAACCTCTACCACGACACCCACCACGCCATCGGGCTCAAGCTCCACGCCGGGAGCCCGCATGCCGACGACGTTGCCCTGCGCGCCGCCGGCGTGGTGCGGATCTACGACATCGTCTTCGACTATACGGTTCTCCTCGACACCGATCGCTTCTTCCGGCAGGTCATGCGTCTGCCGGAGTTCGACAAGTCGATGTCGACGCCGGAGTTCCACTACCGTGTCGGGCGCTACGTCGCCGCGGTCGAGGATCATCTCGGGCTCACCGGCACGTCGCTTCTCGCCGCGGCCTACCGCTACGAGGTCCCGATCTTCACCTCATCGCCGGGAGACAGCTCGATCGGCATGAACGTCGCGGCGCTGGCGCTCGAGGGCTCGAAGCTCGCGTTCGACGTCTCGGCAGATGTCAACCTCTCGGCGGCGATCGTCTGGGACGCGAAGGCAACCGGCGGCAAGAGCGCCTGCTGGATCGTCGGCGGCGGCAGCCCGAAGAACTTCATGCTGCAGACCGAGCCGCAGATTCAGGAGGTCCTCGGGCTCTCCGAGGCCGGGCACGACTACTTCCTGCAGGTGACCGACGCGCGACCCGACACCGGCGGCCTTTCGGGCGCCACTCCGGGCGAGGCGGTCTCGTGGGGAAAAGTCGATCCCGAGAAGCTCCCTGACGCCGTGGTCTGCTATACCGACGCCACCATCGGCCTGCCGCTCCTCACCGCCTACGCCCTCGCGAAGGCGAAGAAGCGCAAACCGAAGCGGCTCTACCGCAAGCTCCCGGCACTCATGGCGGCACTTCAGGCGGAATACGGGCGCGGCAACCGCCGCCGCAGGATGAAGGAAGGCGCGTTCAGCGCGCCGGGTCGAGCTCGGCCAGTTTCGCCACGACGTCGCGGTAGTTCGAGTTGACGCCGTAAACCTCGACGAAGGTCTTGCGCGCCTTCTCGCGGTCGTTCTGGAAGATGTAGACGTTGCCGAGATCGTAGAGGATTCCCAGGAAGGCCTCTTCGGGCAGGTTCGGGGTCTCCAGCCCGCGCTGGTACCACTTGATCGCGAGCTCCGGGAGGCCCTTCTCGAGGAAGCAGCCGCCCAGGAGCGAGGCGCAGTCGACCAGGTACCGCGGCTCCTTCGAAGCGAGCTGGAACTCGCCGATGGCCTCGTCGAGCAGGCCCATCTCGCGATAGGCGATGCCGAGGTTGTAATGCGTGTCGTAGTCCTCCGACGACAGACTCTCGGCGACGCCGCGCTTGAAACCCTCGACGATCTCCTCTAGAGACTGCTCCTGCGGCGTCGGCATGAGATCCCGGCCCGTGAGCAGCTCCTCTTTCGAGAGCTCCTGCTCGAGCTCCGCCGCCAGGTCGAAGAAGCCCTCTTCATCGTCGAAGAGCTTCTCGCCGTCGGAGGTGCCCGACGCCGGCGGGGTCGCCACGGCTTGATCGAGCCAGGAGAGACTCTCGTCGGCGGCGATGCGCTCGGGCGTGACCGCTGAGGCGGGCTGAGGCACCGGAGGCATCGGGGGCGTCGGAGCCGGAGTCGGGGCCGGAGGGGTGACGGCCACGGCGGACTTCGGCGGCCGCTTGATCGGGATGACGATCTCGGGGAGCTCGTCGTCGAGCGGGCCGGCGTCCTGCAGCCCGGCATGCCAGGGCTCGGCGGACGCAACGCTGGCCGTCGCCACCGGAGGCGGGGGACTGGGCGGCGCGGGAGCCTTCCCGGCCGGCGCCGGCCGTTCCCCCGCCGCCGGGCTGGAGGCAGGCGGGGTCGCCTCTGCGGCCGGGGCGATCGCTGCGGCCGGAGCCACTGGAGCCACCGGAGCCAGCGGAGCCAGCGGGGCGAGGGGAATTTCCGGGATTTCCAGAGGCTCCGGAGCGATCGGAGCCGCTGGAGCGATCGGAGCGATAGACGTGGGGGGTGGCGCCGCCGCCTGGGCCGACGGTGCCACCGGACGCGCGGCCGCCGGCTTCGCGGCGGACTTTGCCGCCGTCGAGGAGATCCCGGCCAGATCGTCGAGCAGGGCCGTGATCTTGTCTTTCTTCTTCGGCGTCGGCGCCGGCAGGGCGACGACCTCTTCGCCCTCGAGCCGGAACCCCGCCTTGACCAGTCGATTGCGCACCTGGTGCCAGACGCTCTCGTCCTTACCCTCATCGGCCAGGCGCTTGAGCTGATTGGCGCGGGCCAGAGCCTTGTCGTACTTGCCCTCGTCGATCCACAGCGAGACCAGCAGGCCGTTGGCGCCGACGTGGCGAGGGTTGATCTGGAGCAGCTCCCGCACCCGATCGTGCGCCTTCTCGCGCAGGCCGTACTTGCGGAAGACCTCCGCCTCGGCCAGAAGGTCGTCCTGCCGGCGGGCGCCCGAGACCTGCGGCGGCAGCACCTCATACGACGTGCGCTCGAGCTCCTCCAGATTCAGGACGGGCGCGTCGGAGGCAGCAGCGGCGACGACCGGAATCTCGAGGGCCGGCTCGGGCTCGAAGCTCCAGTCGATCTCGTAGGCCTCCTCGGGCCGTGGAAAGGAGGAAGGAGTGGGCGCGAGCGTCGGAACCGGCACAGCCGCCGGCGGCGGCTCAGGGGTCGCGGGTACGGCCGGGATCGGCGCGATCGCCCGGAGGCCGTCGAGATCGAGATCGAACTCGACCTCGAGCTCCTCCCCGGCTTCGAACCAGGGCGAGTCCGGCGAGCGATGAAGCATCTCCTCCGTCGGGCTGATCTGCGTCGACGGCAGGTCCAGATCGTCCGGGAGCTCGAGGACGAAATCGACGTCGCCTTCGTCGACTGGCCGGAGTAGCGGCGGCACGGGAGGAGCGGACTTGAACGGCGGCGGCTGCCGAATCGGTTCGACCGGCGGCGCCACCGGGGTGCTCAGCGCCTCCGGGAAGGCCGACGCCCCGAGCAGGCTGGAGTCGAGCTGCAGGACGTCGTGCGACTCGCTGCCGCTGCGCGTCACATCCGAGACCTTGAGCGGCGCGCCGGAGGGCCGCGCGTCATCAGATGGCTGCGGCGGCCCAGGCGCGGCGCGATTCAGGCCGGCGATCCGGGCGATCTTCTCGGCCTGCGGATTGCGCTCCACGGCGAGCGCCAGGAGGCGCGCCGCGGCGCCGACGTGCCCGGCATCCTTCAAACCGAGCACCGCATCGGTGATGAAGGCGATGTCGCCGGGTTCGGCCTCGATCGCCTTGGCGTAGACCTGCGTCGCCTCTTCGACCTTGTTGTGGCGCAGCATCAGATCGGCGATCAGCCGGTACTCGGCGAGCGCCTTCTCGGTCAGTTTCTGGCTGTGGAAGAGCTCGGCGAGCTTGACGTGCGGCGCCGGATCGTCGGGGATCAGGATCGCCATTTTCTGCAGCACGCCAATCGCCGAAGACGGGCTGTCGTGCTTCTGGTAGTAGTCCACGAGTACCTGGTACTGGGTGCGCGCCTCCGGGATCAGCCCCTGCTTGTGATAGAGCTCGGCGAGGCGCTCGTAGACCGCCAGCCGCGTCGGATCGAGCTTGATGATCTTCTTGAAGATCGCGATCGCTTTGACGAAGAATCCGTCGTCCGTGTAACGGTCGGCGATCTGCGAGAACAGCCGCACGGCCTCGTCGATGCGATCGATGCGCGCATAGAGGTCGCCGAGGCGGTTCAGGGTCGAGGCGTCGTTCGGGTTCTCGGCGAGGAGCTTCCGGTACTCCTTGATGGCGGCTTCGATCTTGCCGCGCGAAACGAGCTTCTCCGCCGAAGCGATGACCTGCGGCCGGTCGATGGCCATCAGGCGGCCCTCTTCGCGAGCCGCGGAAGGACGGAGCGGAAGGTCAGACGGTGGAGCGGAGTCGGGCCGTAGCGCGCCAAGGCCTGGAGATGATCCGGAGCGCCGTAGCCCTTGTGCCGCGCGAAGCCGTAGAGGGGGTACTCGCGGTCGAGCTCGAGCAGCATGCGGTCACGGGCCTCCTTCGCGACGATCGAGGCGCAGGCGACGGCGTAACTCCAGGCGTCAGCCTTCACGAGGGCGAGACAAGGCGGCACGGGATGCGACGGACCGGGCAGCTCCAGATCCTGCAGCGTCACGGCATCGACGACGACGGCGTCCGGCCGGACTGCAAGCTGGCCCAGGGCCTGACGCATGGCGAGCCGGGTCGCGGCGAGGATGTTGATGCGATCGATGATCCCGGCAGGAACCGCCACCACGGCGAAGGCGATGGCGGTCTTGCGAATCGCGGCGGCGAGCTGGGTGCGCGCCTCCGGGCTCAGCCGCTTCGAGCGCGTCGCAGGTGTCGACGAAGCCGGCCCCGCGAGGCAGCCGCGGCCGGCTTCGTCGACACCTGCGACGCGCTCGAATCCGGACTGCTGAAGGCGTTGCTCGAGCCCCCTCATCAGCCCAAGCCGGTAGACTTCGCAGCAGAGTTCGAGCGTCGTCGTCACTCCGAATATCCCGCCAACCGGCCCGCGCACTCCCTCGCCGCGGGCTCTTCGCTCAGCCGCGCGCCGGAGCCGGGGCCTCGTCGCGACGCTCTTCGATACGCGCAGCCTTGCCGCGCAACCCGCGCAGATAGAACAGCTTCGAACGCCGGACCTTGCCGCGGCGCAGAACCTCGATGCGATCCACGACCGGCGCGTGCAACGGGAAGATCCGCTCGACGCCGGTGGCGCCGGAGATCTTGCGCACCGTGAACATCTCGCGGGTGCCGCTGCCCTTGCGGGCGATCACGACCCCCTGAAACGCCTGCAGCCGCTCCTTGTCGCCTTCCTTCACCCGGACCTGAACGCGCACGGTGTCTCCAGCGCGAAATTCCGGAACATCCTGGCGCAGGTAGCTGCGCTCGACATCGATCAAAGTGTGCATACGTTTCCTCTTCCTGTCCCGCCGGAGAACCGTCCAGATGGCTTCCGAGTCGGTAATTATCTAAGTTTTCCGGCTTTAGGGCAACCCGGCAGGCGGCTTCGTCGCCCGCAGGCGCGCCAGCTCGCGGCTCTGGGCTGGCGTCAGGGGTGCTTCGGCCAGGAGGTCGGGCCGCTTCTCGAGGGTCGTACGAAGCGCCTCGAGCTCCCGCCAGCGCTCGATCGCGGCGTGGTCGCCCGACAGGAGCACCGCCGGGACCGCCATCCCCTCGACCTCCGCGGGGCGGGTGTAGTGCGGAAAATCGAGCAGGCCGGCGCGAAAGCTGTCGCGCTCGACCGAATCGGTCCGCTGTACGACACCGGGAACCTGGCGCGAGACCGCCTCGATGAGCAGCATCGCCGGCAGTTCGCCGCCCGAAACGACGAAATCCCCCACCGAGACCTCCTCGTCCACCACTGTCTGGCGTACCCGCTCGTCGATCCCTTCGTAGCGCCCGCAGAGCAGGAGGAGATCCCCCCGGCCGGCGAGCTCACGGACCTTGGCGTCGTCCAGGCGGCGGCCCTGCGGCGAGAGCATCACCCGCCATGGGGTCGCGCCCCCGGAGAGCCCGCGCACGGCTGCGAGCCAGGGCGGAGCGGCCATGACCATACCTCCGCCGCCGCCGAACGGTTCGTCGTCGACCGAGCGGTGACGGTCGGCGGTAAAGGTCCGCAGGTCGTGCACCTGGACGGCGAGGTGTCCGCGCTCGAGCGCCCGCCCGAGCAGCGCCGTCGCGAGAAAGGGACCGAAGAGCTCGGGGAAGATGGTCAGGACTTGTATGCGCACGTCGCGAGCAGTCCTTCCGGCAGGCGGAGATCGATGCGCCGCGCCGCGCGGTCGACCTTCACCAGGTACGCCTCGACGAACGGCACCGCCGAGCGCAGGCCGTCCTTCTCCACCTCGAGAAGCGTCCCGCCGCCGTCCTCGTGGATGTCGACGACCGTGCCGATGTCGCCGTCGCGCTCGTCGAAGCAGAGGCAACCGATGAGCTCGAAGATGTAGTAGGCGCCGGCCGGCGCATCGGGAACATCTGCGAGCGGCACCCAGAGCTCGAGGCCACGCAGGGTCTCGGCGGCCTCGCGGTCGGCGAAGCCGGCGAATGCGACACGCAGACCGCCCTTGTGCGGGGTCGCACGCTCGACGCGCAGCAGCCGCTCCCGCCGGCCGGGAGCCGGGGCGCCGGTGGGCGCAGAGGGGGCGGTCGCCTGAAGCTCGACGCCGGGCGCGAAACGACGCTCATTGTCGCTCCAAAGAGCTACCGTGACCTCACCCTTGATGCCGTGGGGACGCAGAATCGTGCCGACCAGAACCGCTTCCGGAAGACCTTGGGCCCGGCCCTCAGTCGTCGAGAACTTCGACCTCATACGACTGCCCTTCCCGCTCGCCGCGGATGTCGGTCAGCGCGCGCAACGCCTCGATGGTGCGGCCGCGCCGCCCGATGATCTTGCCGCGGTCGGCGCTCGGTACGCGGATTTCGAGGAGTTGATCCGGGCCCTGCTCGACCGCCTCGACCCGCGCTTCCTTGGGGTCGTCCACGAGCAGGCGGACCACCGCGAGCAGATCGGCGGCAGTATTCAGAGGAGGTGGCACCTGCGGTGGCACTTCAGCTGGCGGAGCGGGCGACGATCTGCTTGACGGAGTCGGAGAGCAGCGCGCCCTGGCCGACCCAGAAGTCGATGCGGGGCCGGTCGATCAGGATGCGCGGCGGGTTCTGACGCGGATCGTAGGTGCCGACCTCTTCGAGGGCGGCCGAGGAAGTGGCCTTGCGCGAGTCGGAAACGATCAGCCGGTAAAAGGCCTTGTTCGTCGCGCCCATCCGGCGGAGCCGAATCTTGAGCATGTGCTTCAACCTCCAGGGTCTTGGGTATTCCGGTTGCTCTTCGTCGGAGGGGCGAGGAGACTCCCCCGGCGGAAACTGAGTGGAAAACGATACCACATCCCCCGAAATCGGTCCTTCGGCCCCAACTCCGTCCCGGCCGGACAGGGGCCGGGGGGCGCCAGGTGGCGCTGGGCCCGGGCCGAGGCCTGGGGGGCGCCGGGCCCTACCGCCGCGCGAGACCTCCGGGCCCGCCGCCCTTCGCGGCGGCGCCGAAAGCCCGCTTCATCCAGCCGGACTTGACCCCCTTCATCATCCGCTTCATCTGCAGGTACTGCTTGATGAGCTGGTTGATCTCCTGCACCGAGGTCCCCGAGCCGCGGGCCACCCGCTTCTTGCGGCTGGCGTTGAGCAGCCCCGGGGTGCGCCGTTCGTCGAAGGTCATCGAGTTGATGATCGCCTCGGTGCGCGCCAGCCGCCGCTCGTCGGCCTCGGAAACGTCTCCCATCCCCTTGAGCGCGCCCATCTTGGGGAGCATGCCCAGGACGCTCTTCAGGGACCCCAGCTTCTTGACCTGGCGCAACTGGTCGCGCAAGTCCTCGAGCGTGAACTCGTTGCGGCTCAGGCGCTCGGCGAGCCGCTGGGCCTCCTTGGCGTCGACCGTCTCCTGCGCCCGCTCGATGAGCGCCATGACGTCGCCCATGCCGAGGATCCGGGAGGCCATGCGCGCCGGCGAGAAGAGCTCGAGGTCCTCCGGCTTCTCGCCGACGCCGACGTAGCGGATCGGCACCTGGGTGACGGCGCGCACCGACAGGGCGGCGCCGCCCCGCGCGTCGCCATCGAGCTTGGTGAGCAGGACACCGGTGAGCGGCAGCACGCGCGCGAACTCCTGGGCGGAGCGCACGGCATCCTGGCCGGTCATCGAATCGGCGACGTAGATCACCTCGTCGGGAGAGACCGTGCGCTCGATCTCGGCGATCTCCGCCATCAGGTCGGCGTCGATGTGGAGACGCCCGGCGGTGTCGAGGATGACGACGTCTCGGCCGCTCTCGCGCGCCACCCGCAGCGAGCGTTTGGCGAGCGCTACGACCGACTCCCCGGCCTCGGGCCGGAGCACCGGCACGTCGACCCGGGCGCCGACCTGCACCAGCTGCTCGACCGCCGCCGCGCGCTGCAGGTCGGCCGCCACGAGCAGCGGATAGCGCCCGCGCGAAGCCAGCCGCTTGGCGAGCTTGCCGCAGGTGGTGGTCTTGCCGGAGCCCTGCAGGCCGCACATCAGCAGCACGGCCGGCGTGCCGTCCACCTTGAGCTCGCGGGCGTCTTCGCCACCGAGCGTGGCGGCGAGCTCCTCGTGCACGATCTTGATCACCTGCTGCGCCGGCGAGAGGCTCTCGAGCACCTTGCCGCCAAGCGCCTTCTCCTCCACCCGGGCCAGGAACTCCTTGACCACGCGGAAATGCACGTCGGCCTCGAGCAGCGCGAGGCGGATCTGCTTCAACGCCGCGGCGAGGTGCTCCTCGGTGATCCGGCCCTCGCCCTTCAACCGGCGGAAAACGTCCTGGAACTTGTCCTGCAGACCTTCGAACATGCCCCCGAAAATAGCAGACCGCGATATCCTGCGCAGACCGTGGCGCTGCCACGGCCTCCCATGGAACGCCGCGCCAAGATCGTCGCCACGCTCGGACCGGCGACCACCGACGAGCGAATGCTCAACCGGCTCCTCGCCGCCGGCGCCGATGTCCTGCGCTTCAATCTCTCGCATGGCTCCCAGGACTCGCACCGGCGCGCCCTCCACCTGGTACGCAGGGTGGCGCGCGCCCGCGGCCTCCAGATCCCGGTTCTGCTCGACCTCATGGGGCCGCGCTACCGGCTCGGCGAGATCGCCGACGGGCCGCGCCAGCTCCGCCATGGCGAGCGCGTGACCCTCGGCGAGCCCTCGGCCCGCATCGACCTGCCGGTCGACGACCCCGATTTCCTCCATCACCTGCGGATCGGCGAGCGCGTGCTGATCGACAACGGTCTCGTCGAGCTCGAGGTCACCGCCAAACGCGGCGGGGCGGTCGCCGCCCGGGTGATCCACGGCGGCGCCGTCTCGACCCGCAAGGGGATCAACCTGCCCGATTCCAGGCTTCCCTTCACGATCTCGGAGAAGGACGCCGCGGACATCGCCTTCGCGGTCGCGGAGCGCGCCGACTATCTCGCCGCGAGCTACGTCGGCCGCGCGCGCGACATCGCATCGATCCGGGCGATCGTGGCGCAGCATGGCGCGGCGATTCCGATCGTCGCCAAGCTCGAGCGCGCGGCGGCGATCGCGCACATCGAAGAGATCGTCGCGGCGGCGGACGCCGTCATGGTGGCGCGCGGCGATCTCGGCGTCGAAGTCCCCCTGCATCAGGTTCCGGTGCTGCAGAAGCGCATCATCGCGGCCGGCCGGCGGCTCGGCAAGCCGGTGATCGTGGCGACCCAGATGCTCGAGTCGATGATGGTCCAGCCGCGGCCGACGCGCGCCGAGACCTCCGACGTCGCGAACGCCGTCTTCGACGGTGCCGATGCGCTGATGCTCTCGGGCGAGACCGCCGCCGGGCGCTATCCGACCGAGTCGGTGCGCACGATGGCGAAAATCATCGTCGAGGCCGAGGAGTACAAGCTCAAGACCTTCCAGAGCGGAGAGCTGCCGCGCGACCCCGCGCTGCCCGCCGGCAGATTCCCGGCGCCCGCCCCGGGCGCCCTGCACTTTTCCGAGATGTCGGCGTCCGGAGGTTCCGGCGGTGCCGACGGCGCGATCGAAATCGCCGACGTGATCGCCGCCGCCGCAGTGCACGCCGCGAGCAAGCTCGCCGGCAGCCGCATCGTCGCCTTCTCGCAGGGCGGGTTCACTGCCCGCCGGCTGGCGCGCTCCCGGCCGGTCGTTCCGACCTTCGTGCTCACCACCGATGCCCAGGTCGCGCGCCGGATCCAGCTCCTGTGGGGAATGCGGCCGATCCATCTCGTCCGCGACCTGCAGCAGCGCGAAGACCTGATCGCGGTCGTCGAGCGCGAGCTCCTCGACCGGCGGCTGGTGCGCCCGGGCGAGTGCGTGATCCTCCTGATGGG
>Ga0154020_10007265_pt1 | contig 12946 bp, 11 predicted proteins | sample Klosneuvirus_201_FD_109709 | JGI IMG/M metagenome (GOLD analysis project Ga0154020, IMG submission 109709) | Active sludge microbial communities from wastewater, Klosterneuburg, Austria - Klosneuvirus_20160825_MG | ecosystem: Engineered > WWTP > Aerobic digester > Activated sludge | place... | reverse complement strand
CGACAAAGACGCAAACATCAATCCCGAACTACCTACTTCAGAATGGGAACTGAATTTCAGTGAAGAAAATAGCCCCGATGGCAATCAGCAGACAACAGTCTATATTGTCATCAAACATAAAACACTGGCCGACCTTGAAATGGTTATCAAAATGGGGTTCAAAGAAGGCTTCAGCATGACAATAAACGAATTGGACAATTTATTACCAACATTCAATCAATAACAAAATGAAAAAGTACACACTTATAGTAACCCTGGCTTTAATGGCAGGCCTGATGAGTTGCGGAGATGCCAAGCAGAAAGAGCATCAAACCAATTCCGCTGATACAATATCCAATCAGCCTTCAGCCACTAAAACTGCAAGGATACCTCAAAAAATAACTCCCAGTCTTTGGGTGGACAAAGATGCAAAAGCCGTAGTGGATTATTACCTCTCCATTTTCAAAAATGGTAAGATGAAAGAATACCACCAATACAAAAATCCGGCAGAGGCAAAAGCGGCAGGGGGCGCGGATAGTTTTGAAACAGCGGTGATGGAAATTGGTGATATCGAATTTAGTATCCTGGCTGCCGGTCCCTACTTCAAGTTTAATGAATCTGTTTCCTTTGTAATCAATTGCGAAGACCAGGCAGAAGTAGACTATTACTGGGATGCTTTAACCAAAAACGGCGGAGAAGAAGGTTCCTGCGGTTGGTGCAAAGACAAATATGGTTTATCCTGGCAGGTGGTTCCGGTTGAATATTTTGACCTGATCAACAGCGCTGATCCGAAAGTGAGAGAAAAGGCAATGAAAAACACATTAACACAGAAAAAACTTATCCTCTCAGAACTCAAATAAGTTGAAAGATATCATTATCAGAATAATTCATTTAGTTTTGGATTATAGGATACTATTTTCAATTTTTTCTTTTTAAAGTATATCAATGAAACAAGACGGAATGAAAACACTTCTGCTTACTTGTTTACTTATCTGCTCATACGCAACAACATTTGCCCAAAAGCCAAAAACCGGCACTTATACTTATGCCATCGCTTTTGCAGAATGGGATGGAAAGTCGCTCGGCGCTTCCTGCACAGTTATCATCAAAGGAGACAGTATCAGGGTTTTTCGAACAGGAACAGGCGATGTAACAACTAAGGAGGCTGAATTGATTGACAGCGGACTCATCATGAAACACAAAAGCGGGAAATGGATTATAGGACATACTCCCAAAGACAAGTATGCAAAGGAAATCGGCGGCTGCTCGGACGGGCCTTCGGAAATTAATTTTAAGAAGAAGATATTCTGGCTTTGTTGATGGAGTTGCGTAAAATAAATGACTTGAGAAGACCAGGATCAAACCTACTTCGCTGACTAGTAAATTTGTATCTTAGTATCGCAGCGCAAACTTTCTCATTATTTCACTGCAATCTCCTTAACCCGACTGCAGGGCCATTTTGTTTAAAATGCAAGACCAAATGAAATCCGTAGAAACAAAGCACTTAAAACTTATTCCCTGCAACCCTGACATACTAAAATCGGCTATACAGGGAGATGAAGATCTTGCCAAATTTTTACAGGTTACGGTACAGGAAGCCTGGACAGAATTTGGAACAGGCCCTTTACAATATTCTTTTGATAAACTAACCAAAAGCGAAGAAGAAAAAGGCTGGTGGTCTTACTTTCCAATTTACAAACCAGAAAACAAACTGATTGGCAGTGGTGGTTATAAGGGTAAACCGACAACAGAAGGAGTGGTTGAAATTGGTTATGAAATTGCCCTTCCTTATCGTAATCGCGGACTGGCTACTGAAATGGCGAAGGGACTGATTGAAAATGCTTTAAAAGATAAAAGTGTAAAAACAATTATAGCGCATACACTAGCGGAGGATAATCCTTCAACAAAAGTGCTACAGAAATGTGGATTTGAAAAAGTACAGGAGATCAACGATCCGGAAGATGGGTTGATTTGGAAGTGGGAGTTAAATATAAAATGAGACTTGATCCGCTTACAATCATGGTCTACTTCTAAATCGCCAACATCCTTTCACTTGCGACAAAATATAAGTTGTGCTGCTAAGGACACTTATTTTTGTTACATCAGAAACCCATGAAATTCAAACCCACCATCCTCACGATCTATTCACTCCTCTTCCTGGCGGGTTGTATCGGCTTTACACTATTTAATTATAATGAGTTATCAAAAGGGGAAGGCTGGGGTGTTGTCGGCATGATCGGACTCTTTGGATTCGGGGTTTTGCTTTTTGTGATAGATATTGTTATCCGAAATCTGTTTAAGAATAAAACAACAGCTAATATCATTGGATTGGTGGTAGCTGTTATAGCGACAGTGCTGGTTTTTAAGGGTGGGTTATTCTCCTGATAAATGCTGCAAATATTTTATTTCATCAATAAGATGCTTTAAAAAAATGCAGGAGTGGCAGGCTACAGGACTTTCAAAAACCGGTAGCGATGTATTATGCTGCTGCAAACCGCTAAGCTTCTGTCCGGAAATATTGCCAAAGGCAATAACATAAACCTGCGAAACTAAAAGTTTCGCAGAGCGTTGCCCCACTTGCCTCTCCCCTCCCCCTACTAGCCGAACCGCACTCGCCACTCGCCACTCGCCACTAGCCTCTTCCCTTCTTAACATGCTTCGACAAGCTCAGCATGACATGGTATAAGCCCGGGTGCAGCCATTCCTTCTTCCGGACTTTCCGACTTCCGACTTTCCGACTTTCCGACTTTCTTAAAAAAACCCAACTTACAAAATATAAACAACTGATTTTTTTCGCATAATTTTAAGTTCTACGATTTTATAAACACTTATACCAGATTATGAAAATCCGTTTCATTCTATTAATATCATTTATCTCCTGGCAGTCAGTTTCTTCAGCACAGTCATTCACATATACAGCCAGGGAAACAGAAAGTATTCATGACAGTCTCAAAAAAAGCAGGTGGGATATCGGAGGCAGCTTATCGAAATATAGTTTCCGGTATATGTCAGAGTTTTTTCCAACCGCAATGATTCAAAAATCTAACCAGCCCTACTTATTTCGAAGTCAAATAAAAAATTCACTCAATGATATCAAGTTGAAATCCGGGAGTACTACGATTAGTTTAGATGACTACTTGAAGAAATTACATATCGCCGGTTTTATCGTCATCAATAAAGGAGCTATCGCTTTTGAGAAATATTATTCCATGCTTCCGGAAGACCAGCATACTCTTCAATCTGTAACAAAAGTTATTACTTCCACATTAATTACCAGCTTAGTCAACGAAAAGAAAATTGATCTTACTCAGTCTATAGACAGATATATACCCGAATTAAAGGGCACAGACTGGCAGGGGATTAGCGTAAAGGATATTCTCAACATGAAATCAGGAATGGATATCCGTTCCATTGATTTTGAAACAGGACCTTTTACCAACCCACAACATAAAAATTACCAGTTAGAATCTGCGCTGGGAATTTTACCAAAGGCAGACAATACACCGTCTTCTGTGTACTCCTTTATTGCTGCCATGAAAAAAGATACGATTCCTGGTTTAGAAGCGGCCTACTCCAATATCAATACTTTTGTGCTGGGCTGGCTAGCTGAAAAAATTACAGGGCAGAAATACTGTGATATGGTCACCGAAAGAATATGGAATCCCATGGGAGCCAGTTCCAATGCCTATACATGTCTTTCCGATCAGGGGATCGCATGGCCGCATGGAGGTATATCTGCCACACTACGTGACCTCGCCAGATTTGGAATGATGTTCACAAAAAGCGAAATCAACGCCAAAAAAGAAAAGCTGATCAGTTTCGCACAACTAAAGGAGATTTTTGATGCTAAACCAATCAATAACCCTTTCGGCCCCCTGAAATGGGCCTATCAATGGGATATGGCAAATGATGGAGTCATGATGAAGGCCGGTTTTGGCGGACAAGCTTTACATATCAACCCTGAAAAAGAAATTGTAATTGCTTATTTCAACTATATTGATAAAGGCTGGGATATGAGTTTAATTTCTGATGCGGCATTAAGTGAGATTATGAAAGTAGTTTCGGCTGATTAATACGAAACTTGCAGACGATCCTTTGCTTTATAAAATTTTGGCCAAGCTCCAACGCAGATCCACTTTCAATTTTCACTTTTCAACTTTTAATTCCCCTACTCGCCTCTTGCCTCTCCTTCCTTAACATGCTTCCCTTCGATTCCTCAGCGTAAACTAAGCTCCTGCCTTCGCTAAGGCTTCGGCAGACAAGTAGAAATATTGCCAAAGGCAATAACATAATCCTGCGAAACTAAAAGTTTCGCAGAGCGTTGCCCCACTTGCCTCTCCCTCCTTAACATGCTTCGACAATCTCAACATGACAACCCTGAGGCCCGGGTGCAGCAATTCCTTCTTCCGGACTTCCGGTCCCGATAGCTATCGGGATTCCGACTTCCGGACTTCATCCCCACTCGCCACTAGCCACTCGCCTCTCCCTACTAGCCACTCCTCACTAGCCACTAGCCTCTCCCACCCCTAACCCCTAAAGGGGAATAAGCCGCTCCAATTCAGACCCGCTTTCAATTTTCAACTTTCAATTCTCAACTTTCATTTCCCTACTATCTTTGCCCCATGCAATTCTCCTCCTCCCTTCTGGAAAATGCAGTGAACGAATTTGCCAAACTGCCCGGGATCGGTAAAAAAACCGCCCTGCGACTGGTATTGCATTTACTGAAACAGGATAGCAAGGAAGTAGGTCATTTCAGTGAGGTCATAGCCAGAATGAGAAAAGAAATCCGCTTCTGCCAGCGCTGCTTTAATGTGGCCGACGGTGATATCTGTTCCATCTGCGCCAATTCCATGCGCAAACAGGATGTGATTTGTGTAGTGGAAAGCATCCGCGATGTGATCGCTATCGAAAGCACCCAGCAATTCAATGGCACTTATCATGTACTCGGCGGTGTGATCTCGCCGCTGGATGGGATTGGGCCGGACCAGTTGAATATTGAATCCCTGATCCACCGGGCTGAAAAAGAAGAAATCAACGAACTGATCTTTGCCCTCAACCCCAATATCCAGGGAGATACCACCATTTATTACCTGCAAAAGAAACTGGCTGCCGTGGCCAGCACCCATGGCCGCTCCATTCGCATCACCACCATCGCAAGGGGTATCGCTTTTGGCGGCGAACTCGAATATGCCGACGAAATGACCCTGGGCCGCAGTTTACAGAACCGCTTACCGGTTGAAAACTATGTTTCCCGCTCCTAAACAGGTATTTATGAGGCCATTGTGCCCATCAGCCGGTACTTGATAATTCTGTTTTTATAGTGTAACTTTGCACCCATATTCAGGCGGATTTGTTTATTGTTCGGCCTTCCCTCAAAACGGGTTAAAAACGGAACTAATAAACGTCAACGAAACTCCTCATTGGTTTCCCAGCGTTTATCAGTTCACAAACTATCAAGTATGAAAACAATCCAGGATTGTTTGAAAGAACGCATATTGGTCATCGACGGAGCCATGGGTACCATGATCCAGCGCCATAAATTAGAAGAAGCCGATTACCGGGGCGAACGCTTCAAAGACTGGCACTGTGATGTAAAAGGAAATAACGACCTCCTCAATATCACCCAGCCCGATATCATCATCGGTATCCATAAACAATACCTGGATGCGGGAGCTGATATCATCGAGACCAATACCTTCAGCAGCACGACCATCGCCATGGCGGATTACGAAATGCAATCCCTCGCCTATGAACTGAATGTGGCCGCTGCCCAATGCGCTGCCAAAGCACGTGATTTGTATTACGCTGAACATCCCGGTTGCGAGCCCCGCTTTATTGCCGGTGCGATCGGACCATTGAATAAAACACTGTCCCTTTCTCCGGATGTCAATAATCCCGGTTTCAGAGCCGTGACTTTTGATGAAGTGGTAACCGCTTATTATGAGCAGGTAAAAGGACTGGTGGATGGTGGAGTTGATCTCCTGCTCGTGGAGACCATCTTTGATACCCTCAATGCCAAGGCCGCCATCTTTGCGATCAAAAAATATTTCCGCGATACCAAAAAAGAATCGCTTCCGGTTTCTATCTCCGGTACCATCACAGATGCTTCGGGTCGCACCCTGAGCGGACAAACACTCGAAGCATTCTATACTTCCGTGATGCATGCCAAACCTTTGAGTATCGGTCTGAATTGTGCCCTCGGAGCCAAAGAAATGCGGCCGCATATTGAAGAATTGTCGCAGATCGCTTCCTGTTATGTATCTGCCTATCCCAATGCCGGTTTACCCAATGCCATGGGTGAATACGATGAACACCCGGCTGATACGGCGCATTACCTGGAAGACTGGGCCAAAGAAGGTTGGGTGAATATTGTGGGTGGCTGCTGCGGCACCACACCGGATCATATCCGCCATATCGCTGAAGAAGTAAAAAAAATCAGTCCCCGCCGGCTCCCGGTGGTTGAAACCAGTTTTGCATGAACACCGCGCAACTACTGCTCATATTATCCATTGCAATACTCATTGTCAACAATTTTTCATTCCTGAAAAAGCTGTTTACAAAAAAGAATACCTAATGTCCGACACTGTTGTTATCAAACCATTCTTAAGATTAGCAGGTTTAGAACCCCTGGTCATCCGGCCGGAAACCAATTTTGTAAACGTGGGTGAAAGAACCAATGTAACCGGTTCCAAAAAATTTGCCCGCCTCATCCGCGAAAATAATTACGAAGAAGCCCTGAGCGTGGCCCGCCAGCAGGTGGAGAGCGGCGCCCAGGTACTCGATGTAAATATGGATGATGCCCTGCTCGATGGCGTACTGGCCATGACTACATATCTGAACCTGCTGCAAAGTGAACCCGATATCGCCCGGATCCCCATCATGATCGATAGCTCCAAGTTCGAGATCATTGAAGCCGGATTGAAATGCGTACAGGGAAAATGTATCGTGAACTCCATCTCGATGAAAGAGGGAGAAGCGAAATTCATCGAACAGGCCATTACCTGTCAGAGCTATGGAGCTTCCGTGATCGTGATGGCTTTTGATGAAAAAGGACAGGCCGACAGCAAGGACCGAAAAGTGGAGATCTGTCACCGTGCTTATAAAATTCTCACCGAACAGGTGGGCTTTGATCCCCAGGATATCATTTTTGATCCCAACATCTTTGCCGTAGCTACCGGACTGGAAGAACATAATAATTACGGCGTTGATTTTATTGAAGCCACCCGCGAAATCAAGGCGCTGATGCCTTTGACTAAAGTGAGTGGCGGGGTAAGTAATCTTTCCTTCTCTTTCAGGGGTAATGACCATGTAAGGGAAGCCATGCATTCCGTATTTCTTTTCCATGCCATCAAAGCCGGTATGGATATGGGTATCGTGAATGCGGGTCAGCTCGTGGTATATGATGAAATTGAACCCAAGCTCCGCGATCTCTGTGAGGATGTGATCCTGAACCGGAATAACGATAATAACGAAGCCACGGAAAAACTGATCGGTTTTGCAGAAACCGTCAAGGCCAAGGGTAAGGTGGAAGTAAAAGATGAAGCCTGGAGAAATGCCACGGTAGAAGAAAGACTGAAACATGCCCTCGTCAACGGCATCACTGATTATATTGATACCGATACGGAAGAAGCCCGGCTGAAATATCCCCGGCCCCTGGATGTGATCGAAGGACCACTGATGGCCGGAATGAATGTGGTGGGTGATTTATTTGGTGCCGGCAAAATGTTCCTGCCGCAGGTAGTGAAAAGCGCCAGGGTGATGAAGAAAAGTGTGGCCTGGCTCACGCCTTTTATTGAAGAAGAAAAAAGAAACAACCCCCTCGCCAGTCAGGGTAATGCACCCAAGGTTTTACTTGCTACGGTAAAGGGTGATGTACATGATATTGGAAAAAATATTGTGGGGGTGGTTTTGGGTTGTAATGGTTATGATATAGTTGACCTGGGCGTGATGGTGCCTGCAGATAAGATTCTGGATACTGCTGAAAAAGAAAAAGCAGATATCATTGGACTGAGCGGACTGATCACCCCTTCACTGGATGAAATGGTGCATGTAGCCCATGAAATGAAACGCCGGAAGATGACCCAGCCCCTGCTGATTGGCGGCGCTACTACTTCAAGAATGCATACTGCGGTGAAGATTGCGCCGCAATATGATCATGGCGTGCTGCATATCCTGGATGCCTCCAGAAGTGTAACAGCTGTGAGTACCCTGCTGAGCAAGGAAAAAGAAGTGTTACTGAAAAAGACCAGAGAAGAATATGATGCCCTGCGCACTCAGTTTGGAAATAAGGATAAGAAGAACCTGATTCCTTACAGTGAAGCAGTGATTACCAAAGAATATTTTGATTGGAAAAGTTATAAACCAACAAAGCCCCAAACCGATGGAGTGAAAGTGCTGAAAGGATATGACCTGGGCACTATTGCCCGTTATATTGACTGGGGTCCTTTCTTTATTGCCTGGGAAATGCCGGGACATTTTCCCGAAGTATTAACAGATAAGATCTTCGGAACAGAAGCCACCCGTTTATATAATGAAGCGCAGAAACTGGTAGAAAAGATTGTGGCAGAAAAATGGTTTAGTGCGGATGGGGTGATTGGTTTCTGGCCAGCCAGCAGCAATAATGGGGATACCGTTACGCTCGAAACAGATAAGGGTGAAGTAAAACTGGAAATGCTTCGTCAGCAATTGAAAAAAGCCGTAGGACAACCCAATTTCTCTCTGGCTGATTTTGTTTGTCCGGCAGAACTGGGAAAAGATTTCATGGGCTCTTTTGCCGTTACCATTCATGGTGCCAAACAGCATATTGACCGCTTTGCGGCCGAGCATGATGAATATAATAAAATCCTGGTGCAGGTACTGGCCGATCGTTTTGTAGAAGCTTTTGCTGAATGCCTGCATGAAAAAGTGAGAAAGGAATACTGGGGTTATGATGCCAATGAAAATCTTTCCAACGAAGAACTGATTCGTGAAAAATACAAAGGTGTTCGTCCGGCCCCGGGTTATCCTGCCTGTCCGGATCATACGGAGAAACTGAAACTGTTTTCGCTGTTGAATGTCACTGAGAATATCGGTATTGACTTAACCGAAAGCCTGGCCATGAATCCCCCCGCTTCTGTATGCGGCTGGTATATTGGTCATCCGCAAAGCCATTATTTTGGTTTGGGTAAGATCAACCGCGATCAGTTAGAAGATTATGCAAAACGCAAGGGCATGAGTCTGGAAGAAGCGGAGAAATGGCTGAGGCCGGTGTTGGAGTAAGCTGGGTGTGTACTAGGTCATACCGGCCTTGAGCTCCAAAGGAGTCCTATGGACCGGTAACTTTCAATAGACCCCCAACAGCAAGTGTTGGGGGTGACAAACTATAAGCCCGTTGCGAGTCTCCGATTATTTGGCGCTTGCAACGGGCCTCCAATACGTCATGCCGGCCTTGAGCCGGTATCTTTAGAATGACAAACAATTAGAGTGCGGAAAGACTCCGAATATTTTGAGCTCGCAACAGGCCTCCACTACGTCATACCGGCCTTGAGCCGGTATCTTTTAAACATCACTACCACTCCTCCGCTAAATCTTTCATTTCTGGATTTTCTTTTCTAATCAAATCAATCTTCCAGTTTCGTTGCCAGTTTTTCAATTGCTTCTCACGACTGATAGCATTCCGAATACTTTTGTAATCTTCAAAATACATTAGAAAAAAGCATTTGTATTTGGATGTGAAGATGCTACCGTTTTCAAAGCGATGTTGCCTCACGCGTTTTACCAGATCATTTGTTACGCCTATATAAAAAACTGTTCTGGTAAAGTTTGAGAGTATATATACGGAATAGGTAAAGGATCTACTCATGAAGTAAAAATAAAGAGCAGTTAAAGACAGGGAAATAATCGTACAGTTAAATGGGGCTGGAATAAAGTATTCCTATTAAAGACCCCGGGTCAAGCCCGGGGTGACGTAATGCAAGAATGTGGCAAGACTCCGAATATTTTTAAGCTCACAACGGGCCTACACTCCGTCATGCCGGGCTTGACCCGGCATCTTTAAAATGATAAGCTATTATCGTAACGCTTCAAAAGACCCCGGGTCAAGCCCGGGGTGACGTACTCTAAGAGTGTGGCAAGATTCCGAATATTTTAGGCTTGTAACGGGCATACACTACGTCATACCAGCCTTGAGCTCCAAAGGAGTCATATGGACCGGCATCTTTCATAAGACAAAGTTCACTTCAAAAAGATCCCCGCCCCTTCTAATTCTTTTCTCAACTGCTCCGCCGACTGAAAATGTACCGAACGGATACCCAGTTCCTCCGCTGCTTTTACATTCCGTAAATTATCATCAATAAATATCGCTTCAGCAGCATTGACTTTATATCGATCCAGTAACAATTGGTAAAATGCAGGAAAGGGCTTTCGGGTCTTCTCCACCCCACTCACCACCCTGCCATCAAACCATTGCAGAAAATCATAACGTACCAGCGCGATATTAAACAAATCAGCCTGCCAGTTGGTAAGCGCATAATGCCGGTAATTGCCTGAATCGATCAACTGACGAAAGATATTGACTGTGCCATGGATAGGACCATTCAGCATATCCGTCCAGCGACCATAATAATCGCGGATGGCTTTCTCCCATTCAGGAAACTTCCCGACCAGTTCAATAGTGGCCTCCACAATCGAACGGCCCTCATCCTGTTTTTCATTCCAGTCGTGGGTACAAACATGCGAGAAGAAATATTCTTTCTTTTCTGTTGATTCAAAGTAGTTGTCCGTAAAAACATACTGCGGGTTCCAGTCGATCAGTACACCGCCCAGGTCCCAGATAATCGTATTCACCGCCATGTTATTGGTGATTGTATTTTAGTTTGAGGGCAATCATAAAACCCGACATCCCCAGCATCACAGCATTGGTAAGAATGATCACCCAATTGTCCAGCATAAATCCATAGACCAGCCACATGATTTCATTCACAAAAGCAATGATGAACATATTCAGGGAAATATCCTTGGCTGATTTGGATTTCCATGTTTTGATCACCTGTGGAAGAAAGGTAAAGGCCGTTAATGCACCGGCCGCATACCCGAGGATATCTGCTGAACTCATATTTAGTTTTTTGTTGGTTTCTTTTTAAAAAGGTCTTTGATTGATTTCAATAAACGGGAAGCGTCTTCTCTTGATACTGCTGCACAACTGATGGCACATCCCCCGCCAGCTGCCAGTTTGATATCGAATGGCTGGGCTGTTCCGGGCAGGATGACTTTTTTCTCAATCACATAGTCTTCCGGATTATTCTGCCAATGCGCATTGGGACCGTCGCGATAGATCGTCAGCACATAAGACTTTGTATTATCCAAAAATTCCCCGGGTTTGATACTGATCGTTCTTTCCTGCTCATCGGTAATGGCACCGAGGAACCAGTCGTTTTTGTTTTTAGCCTTTCTGGCGATCACAATATAATCACCCGGTTCGGCATCGAGAATCTTTGACTCATCCCAGTCAACTGCCACATCCTTGATAAACTGAAACGCATCAGGTTTTTGTTCATAGTTCTCCGGCAGATCGGCCGCCATTTGCAGCGGGCTGTACATGGTGACATACAGGGCCAGTTGTTTGGCCAGTGTGGTATGTACCTGTTCCTTTTTCTCCGGGTTATAATAGTTCATTTTGATTTTGAAAATACCCGGCGTATAATCCATGGGGCCACCCATCAACCTGGTAAAGGGCAGAATGGTTTCATGATCCGGCATATTGCCCGCGCTCCAGGCATTGAATTCATTACCCCTGGCAGCTTCACAGGCCATCCAGTTGGGATAAGTGCGATGCAGACCTGTTGGCCTTACAGGCTCATGTGCATCCAGCATAATCTGATAGGCGCCTGTCTTTGCAGCCACTCTTTCATAATGATTGACCATCCATTGACCATCGTGGTGCTCACCTCTTGGAATGATCCTTCCCACGTAACCTGTTTTCACCGCATCATAGCCATGTTGTTTCATGAAACGATAGGCCGTATCCATCCATCTTTCATAATTGGTTCCGGATCCGGATGTTTCGTGGTGCATGATAATCTTCACACCCTTTGCCGCTGCATAGGCCTGTAATTCTTTTACGTTGAAATCTGGATAGGGTGTTACAAAATCAAAAACATCTTCTTTCCATTGACCGAACCAGTCTTCCCATCCGGTATTCCATCCTTCCACCAGTACCCCATCAAATCCATGCTTCGCTGCAAAATCAATATACTTTTTTACATTGGCCGTATTGGCACCATGGGGTACACGGGTAGCCTGCTGACTGCCTACCTGTCCGCCACTATAATCCCAGCTGCTCTTGCCCACATGCATTTCCCACCAGATGCCTACATATTTCACCGGTTTGATCCAGGATACATCAGTGAGTTTGCTGGGTTCATTCAGATTTAAAATCATTTTAGATGCAAGGATATCCGTCGCCTTATCACTCACTACAAAAGTCCGCCAGGGTGATTTGGCCGGTGTACGCAGGTAGGCTTTATTGCCAACGGCATCCGGAACCAGGTGCGACTGAAAACTGAAATTGGATTTATCCAGTACCAGGTTCATGGCCGGATAATTCACAAGGGCAGCTTCATGGATATTGATATAAAGTCCATCGCCGGTTTTCATCATCAGTGGTGTTTGTACGGCGTTCTTATCAAAAAAAGTCTTGGCATGTATTTCCTGTGCCATCCCACCACCACTGGCATCCACTTCACTCAGTTTACTGGTGTAATAGCCATATTCATTGGTGTCATAGTCACCGGGAATCCAGAAAGTCTTGTGATCACCTGTCATCCGGAAGCGGCTCAGTTCATCAGCAATAATAAAATGCTTGAGGCCGGCTTGTTCCGGAAATTCATAGCGGAAACCAAAACCGTCGTTGAATACCCGAACAATCAGGTTCAATAAAATATTATTGCTATCCTTTAGTTGAAGCGTGAGTTGATTGTACTGATTCCGG
>Ga0154020_10007263_pt1 | contig 12952 bp, 13 predicted proteins | sample Klosneuvirus_201_FD_109709 | JGI IMG/M metagenome (GOLD analysis project Ga0154020, IMG submission 109709) | Active sludge microbial communities from wastewater, Klosterneuburg, Austria - Klosneuvirus_20160825_MG | ecosystem: Engineered > WWTP > Aerobic digester > Activated sludge | place... | reverse complement strand
TTTTTTCAACATCCAGTACACCTAAAAACTCTCCATACCGTTCTTGCCAACTCTCAACCAGATAATTTAAGTTGTGGGCTTGAAGATATTGCTGAATTTCCCTTTTGGGTTGGCTAACTTCATCGGCGTTATCGGTCACAATCTCAATATAATCAACCTGTTGATTGCGCGAAAAATACAGCTGCGCTGATTCCAAAGGAATCAAAACAAAATTGCCATCATATTGGGACATCCCAACATTAAAGACAGCAACAATAGGGTATGATTTTATTCGAGGTACATTGCCGATTACCGTGTCACGGTCCTGCGGTGAGATCAGGGTAATAAAATCACCCACAGACAACCCCAGTCGGTTAGCCAATTTGTAACCTATCACAGCACCACCCTGCTGTTCAAATTCTTCAATACTGCCAATAATAATGTTATCGTTGATGAAAGAGCGTTTCTTTAAATCAGTTAATCGAATGCCCCTAATCCTTGCAAAATCGATATTATATTCCGAAGTTACCATCGCCCCATTTTCAATCATGGGGGTTGCTGTAACAATGCCTGGCAATTTTGAAAACTGTTCTGCCAAATGGGCATAATCTGTCACAGGAAATTGATTTGTTTCCATCACAAACAAATGCCCATTAAACCCAAGAATTTTTTTAAATAATTCCCCACGAAACCCGTTCATAACTGACATAACAATAATAAGGGTTGCCACCCCTAGACAAATGCCAAGCAAAGATAAAAATGTGATAACGGAAATAAAACCCTCTTGCCGTCTGGAACGTAGATACCGCCATGCCACTAAACGTTCAAACTTTAACAATTTTTATTCACCTTATTTTTTAGGAAGCGATCATATAACATATCCAATGAGATTGTTTGACGTTCGCCGGATGCACGGTTTTTTAATTCAACTGTTTTTGATTTGATACCTTTTAAACCAACAACAACTTGCCAGGGCAAGCCTATCAGATCCATATTGCTAAATTTTGTTCCCGCTCTTTCATCACGATCATCATATAAAACTTCTATATTATGCTGCTTTAATTCATCATACAGCGTATCAGCCATTTGTTTGCAATCTTTGTCTGCAGCCACCGCGTTGATTAAGCCAATTTGATAGGGGGCAACGCTTTCCGGCCAAATAATCCCTGCCTCATCATGATAGGCTTCAATAATGGCGGCAACCAGCCTGGATACGCCAATGCCATAAGAACCCATATGGACAAAACTGTTGTCGCCATTAGATGTGGCAACGGCAGTTTTTAAAGCTTCCGAATATTTTGTACCGAAGTAAAAAATATGCCCAACCTCAATGCCGCGGGCTGATACTAATTGTGCAACCGGCACTGGACACCTTTTGGGATCATGCTTTTCATCGGTCGCGGCATAAAGGGAGGTCCATTCTTCTACAATTGGTTGCAAATCACCTTCATAATAAACGGCATCTTGCAAAGGATTTTTTTCGAGTAAGGCTTTATCACAGAAAACAGCGCTTTCCCCGGTATCTGCTAAAATAATAAATTCATGGCTTAGATCACCGCCGATGGGTCCTGTGGCTGCTTGCATCGGAATTGCTTTAAGACCCAAGCGTGCAAATGTACGCAAGTAAGCGACAAACATTTTATTATAGGCTTTTTTAGCGCCGGTATAATCAAGATCAAAAGAATAACTGTCTTTCATTAAAAATTCCCGTCCGCGCATCAACCCAAACCTTGGGCGCATCTCATCCCGAAATTTCCATTGAATATGATACAAAAGCTTGGGCAAATCACGATATGATTTGATCGATTGACGAAAAACATCCGTAATTAATTCTTCGTTCGTGGGGCCATATAGCATTTCTCGCTCATGACGGTCAACAAAACGCAACATTTCTTTGCCATAATCATTATAACGGCCCGATTCTTTCCATAACTCCGCTGGTTGGATAGTCGGCATCAACAATTCCTGCGCGCCTGCTTTATCTTGCTCTTCCCTAATAATTTGTTCAATTTTCTTCAGTACCCTAAACCCTAAAGGCAACCAACAATATATCCCCGCACTGGTTTGCCGGATCATACCAGCGCGCAACAATAACCGGTGTGAAGCTATTTGTGCCTCAGCTGGATTTTCTTTGAGTGTTGGGGCGAATAGACCACTCAACCGCATAATAGTTCTCCCACATTGCTATAATCAAAAATTGTTGTCTGCAGCTTAGTCAACCACAATCAAAAAGTCCAGGTAGGCGATAATTAAAAATTTCGATAAAAACTAGGTTAAAAAAAATTCAAAGATCATTCGGTTGACAATTCGATAAATAACAGCATCATGAAAGCCATTATTAATCACTGGGGGGAGCCTAGCGGCTGAGAGGTTGCAATTAGCAACGACCCCAAAACCTGATCCGGTTAGAACCGGCGGAGGGACAAGTGACAGAATCATACGCAACGCTTAGTCTACCCGCCCCAAGCATTGCTATTTCTATCAAAAAATTTGCTTACCCTGCATCAAATGTATCCTTGTTTCAAGATCTGCATTTTGAGCTTATGGGAGGCCAGTGGACTGCTTTAATCGGGAAAAGCGGTGTTGGTAAATCAACTATTTTAAGAATCATGGCCGGTTTAGAAAATATGGATGAGTTTTCTGGTTCAATTCATACCACTCCTGACCAATTATCCTTAAAAAACCTTATTTCCTATATGCCCCAACAAGATTCCTTACTGCCCTGGCTAGATGTCTCATCCAATATTATTTTAGGGGATCGCTTACGAAAGCAAATGCCGGATTTAAAGCGGGCCAAGTTCATTATTGAAGAAGTCGGCCTTCATTCCTTTGCCCATTATAAACCAGGACAACTATCCGGCGGAATGAGGCAAAGGGTCAGCTTGGCCCGTATTTTATATGAACAAAGGCCGATTATTTTAATGGATGAACCCTTTCGTGGGCTTGATACCATTACGCGACTGCAAACCCAAGATTTTACTTGGAAACACCTCAAAAACCATACGGTATTGTTGATCACCCACGATCCTGCAGAGGCGATCCGCCTATGCAATGCAGTTTATATGATGAGTGGCAATCCGACGCATATTCGAAAAGTTTTAACCATTCCCGAGAAGAAAACGCCCCTTCCTGTTAATGACCCATTAATCATAGAGCAAATGCCAAGACTTTTAGAACGAATTTTGGAAGGATCATAAATGGTTATATTACGGTCACTTGCCATCGTTTTTTCCATCGTTCTAATATGGCAAATAGCCTGCTGGGCAATGGATATCCCTCCTTATATCCTGCCATCCCCCATACAAGTTGGTCTAGCTTTTTATAATAACTTTGCTTTGTTGTCCCAAAATAGTTGGGTGACATTTTTAGAGATTATCCTTGGCCTATTAACAGGTGGTACGTTCGGTTTTGTTTTAGCCATGATTCTAGCTTACTATAATGGGTTGCGTCATTGGTTGTTGCCTTTAATCGTTATCAGCCAGGCAATTCCGGTATTTGCCCTAGCTCCTTTGTTCGTTTTGTGGTTTGGATATGACATGTTGCCCAAGGTGTTAATGGCGGCGATTATCATTTTTTTCCCCATCACTACCGCTTTTTTGGATGGATTATTAAAAACCAACAAAAATTGGGTAGATGCGGCAACAGTGATGAATGCCACTAAATGGAAAATCTTAATTCATATACGTCTGCCATCCGCTTTACCTAATTTAGCTTCCGGGTTAAAAATAGGCACGGCGGTGGCGCCTATTGGGGCGGTTATTGGCGAGTGGATCGGCGCAGGACAAGGGCTGGGTTATGTAATGATCCAAGCAAATGCCAGGGGTAAAGTGGATGTGGTGTTTGCGGTTTTAATCATCTTATCTATCGGGGGAACATCCCTATTTTTTTTAAGTAGTTATGTGTCAAATAAAATCATTGGGAAATTTTTTCCCCAAGAAGATCAACCCCTATTATACAGCGAGAACAAATGAAAATGAAATTAATAAGCGTTATTCTGGGGTGTTTTTTACCTCTCTTAAGCCTTCAAGCACAAGAAAAATTAACGGTATTATTGGATTGGTTTATTAATCCCGATCATGCCCCTTTATTAATCGCGCAAGAATTAGGATATTTTAAAGATGAAGGATTAGAGGTTCGCTTAATATCCCCGTCAGATCCTAATGACCCGCCTAAATTATTAGCTGCCAAGCAAGCGGATATTGCCTTATCTTATCAACCCAACCTTTATTTATTAGTGGCCGAAGGTTTGCCCATTGCCAGAATCGGTACGTTAATTGATACCCCTTTAAATTCCTTAATAGTTTTAGCAGATAGCCCTATTCAGACGATTGCCGATTTAAAAGGAAGAACTATCGGTTATTCTGTTGGTGGTTTTGAAGATATTTACTTAACCGCTATGTTAGATAAATATGGGTTGAAATTGTCAGACGTAACTTTGATTAGCCTAAATTTTTCTTTAAGCTCAGCTTTACTCACCAAAAAAGTTGATGCGGTCATAGGTGCTTTCCGCAATTTTGAATTAAACCAATTGTCCCTAATGAACATAAAAGCATTAGCCTTTTTCCCGGAGGAGGAAGGTGTACCTTTGTATGATGAATTAATATTTATCGTTCACCAAGACCGTATTCATGATCAACAATTTAAAAGATTCTTAAAGGCAATCCAACGTGCGGTTATTTTTATTTTAAATAATCCCGAAAAAAGCTGGGAAATCGCCCGTAAAGCTTATCCTGATATCAATGATCCGCTTAATCAGTTAGCTTGGATGGATACCCTGCGCCGATTCAGCCATAATCCATCTTTACTGGATTGGAAAAAATACCAAGATTTCGTGGATTTCTTAAAAAAACATAATCCGTCTTTACAACTGCCCGCCATGGAAACATATGTTCCTCGTCTTTGAATATTTAGACCTAATTCGCAGATTTATTTTGCCCTCGCCTATTATCGTGCCCGACAGTTGCAAAATTTTATGCCAGTAGCGTTCTTGCTAACGATTGTGGCTGGAGAGATAATATAGTCAGCATCACAAAAAACGATTGATCCAACGCGTTGGAGAAATAGAAAGCATAGCCAGATAAAAGAAGGGATCTATTTATCACAAACAAACAAACGGATGATGTCTTTTTGGTTATTGATAGGTAAAAATTCCCGAAGATTACTGCAAGAATCGGCTGCTACACATACTACATAATCCGATTGCTCCAACCCATTCGCCAATAATAATTCGGACATTTTTTTAATAATGGGCTGAAACTCCCAATGATCATCAATAAATATTGCACCCGCAGGAATATCTACCCCTGCCCCATGCCCCGGGATGGAAACACGCCTAAGATAAAATTGATAGGTTAAGGGATCAATTTTATATTCCTCTTTCCAAACAAAATGTTCAATTGAATGCTGCCAAGACAGGCTGAAATGATCGGTTGGTAAAAAAGCGGTGACCGCACTTGCTAAGGAGGATATACATAAACCTATCATGGTTACCTGATATTTATCTTTGAACGGAAGGTATTGTCCAACCTTTTTCTCGGAAATATTTTAAAGCACCTGGATGAAAGGGTATAGGCATTCCTTCAATCATATGTTGAGACTGAATGTTCGCCATAGCCGAATGCGCGTGCTGTAATTCCGATAAATTTTCAAAAATTAGTTTGGTAAAATTATAAACTTGGTCAATGGTTACATCAGACCGGGTAACAACAAGATTGGTGATAGCAATCGTTGGCACAGCATAATTTTGATTTTGATACGTCCCTGCAGGAATAATACTTGCAATATAGGCAGGATCTTTTATTTTTGCCGTTATTTCGGTTGGGACAGAAATAATGCGGATAGGGAGGGAGTTGGACAGATCATTAATGGAACTTACCCCTAATCCAGCAGATTGGATGGTTGCATCAATTTCATTGTTCAACATCATCTTCACAGAATTACCAAACGGCAGATATTCAACTTTTGCAAGATCCTTATAGGTGATATTGGCTGCTGCAAAAACTGTTCTGGCATTTACTTCGGTTGCCGATTCCAAAGCACCTACGGAAACCCTTTTGCCCTTTAAATCAGCAATGGTTTTTATATTGCTATCCGCCCGGGCTACAATATGGATATAATTTGGATAAATACTGGCAATTCCGCGTAATTTGGTTAATTTCTCTGGAAATCCCGCTGCCTGATTTCCAAACCAAGCTAAAGAAACTGTATCTGCCGTAGCAAAGGCAATTTCACCTTCAGATTTTTGTAACATCAATAAATTTTCAACAGACGCCTTTGTGGCTAAAACAGAAATTTTAGCTGACGGCAGGTTATCCCCGTAAATTTTTGCTAAAACAACTCCTAAAGGATAATAAACCCCACTTGTGCCACCCGTTAAAACTGTGATAGCAAAGTTATTTTGGGCCTTCACTTGAACCGACATACCTAAAGATAGAATCATTAGCCCCCAAAAAATTCTAATTTTTTGTACGGGCCGATGTTTCAATAATTTTTTAATCATTATAAATTCTACCTTTTTAAAAATATACATATGTATAAAAAGAATAATTTAAATTTATTTGTATCGTTTTACCGCTTTGCTTATATAATGGAACGCATAGTATTCCCTAGATAAGACAAAAAATATCACCCGACTCTATCTATTTTGGGGGCATTGAATTCTACAAGTAACCATATAAGCAACTAGAATAAGTATCAATGATAAAACCAATTTTTTGGATGCCTTGCTTAATACTCATTTTGTGTTTATCCACGTGGCTGTTAAGCACCTAAACAACATAACACTTAGATAATAAAGTTAACATGTCTTTTAAACGGCTATGAATAGTTATTTATTAATGATGGCGCAATTTCCAATAATGCTTTATGTATAAAAATTACAATTTCTCCTTGCTAAGCTGGTTTTGCAAGTTATCATACGGCAACAAAAAATATTGAGTCCTTTAAACCTTAATTTGACTTAGAGAGAATAAAATGGCGCAAGTATTAATGCCAAAATCTACGGCTGTTTGGTTAGTTGAAAATACAGCTTTAACTTTTGCCCAAATCGCTGAATTTTGTGGGATGCATCCCCTTGAAATTAAAGGTATTGCAGATGGGGAAGTTGCCGAAGGCATTATCGGATTAAATCCCGTGTCGAACGGTCAGCTATCAAAAGAGGAAATCAGTCGTTGTGAAGAAGATCCCACGACAAAATTGAAAAGGATCTCCTCGAATATGCCTGATCCTTTGACACGCAGTAAAGGTCCCCGTTATACCCCAGTTGCAAAACGCCAAGATAAGCCAGACGCTATCGCTTGGTTGCTAAGGAATCATCCCGAACTGAGTGAAGGTCAGATTATTCGTTTAATTGGAACAACAAAAACCACCATCTTATCCATTCGTCAGCGTAGCCATTGGAATTATAATAATTTGAAGCCCCGTGATCCCGTATTATTAGGACTATGCAGCCAAACCGATTTAAATGCCGCAATTAGTGCCAGTCGTCAGCAACACGGATTATCACCCATAGCTAAAGAAAATAGTGCTAATCAAGATCCCGACCAATCAAAAAGTTAACAACTTTAATTATGTAACATGTCCTTTGGATCTTTAAAACAGGGGTCATGTATCTTACACGTACATGGGTGCAGGTAAAAAAGTAAAAATTACTTCTTATCTTCAGATTTTATTTGGTGTTTTTGTAATAACGGAATATGAATTAATACGAATAAGAAATTTAACCCCATCACCCCTAAAACCTTAAAATTAACCCAGAATTCTTCGGTTTGTGTACGCCAAACGATCTCGTTCAGTAGAGCGATGGCCATAAAAAAAATCGCCCAGCGTTTTGTCAAGATGCGCCAGCCTTTTTCAGAGATTTCCAAGGCTTTTCCTAAAACCATTTTCAAAAACAGTTTATCCTTCCACAGCCCTATTAATAAGCTGCTGCCAAATATTAAATTAACGACGGTCGGCCTAATTTTAATAAAAATATCGTCTTTTAATAGGAGTGTTAACCCGCCGAATATGCTGACCGTCACGGCCGTAAAAATCGGCAGGAAAGGCAGTTTTCGTTCCATGACAATCGTAATAATAATACTGACGACAGTTGCTACCAGTAAGCCTCCCGTTGCCCAAAATAGATCTTTCTTAACATAATAAAATATAAAAAATACTGCTAAAGGAGCATATTCGGCAACATTTCTTAAAACTTTTTGACTGGCCTTATTAATCATTTTACTGTTTTATCCATTGTTTTAGGGGGTAAACACATAACCGTTTGCAGCATATGGGCACAAACTAACGTTTTGGTACGATCGGTGACAGAAACGCTTACTTCGCAAACACTTAAAGTCTTCCCAGATTTTATCACCCGCCCTATTGCATATAATAATTGACCTTGTGCAGGGTTAAGCAAATTTATTTTGAATTCAACGGATAAAACGATAGCTTGAGCTGGGAACAAAGTAAATGCTGCGTATCCCCCTGCCGTGTCAGCTATTGTGGCTGTAACACCCGCATGAAAAAAACCTGTATGTTGTGTGAGTTCTGGTTTGAAAGGCAAACTTATTTCAACAAGCCCAGGTTCAATTTTTTCAAGTTTAGCACCTAATAATTTCAAGATTCCCTGCTGTTGGAAGCTTGTTTTAACATCGTCTATAAAATTAGGATTTTTGATCACCAGATTAGCATTTATCATATTTGATTCTACGCTTTCTCTTTAGGTAATTTTGCTTTAATAAATCTAATGATTGAAGAAAAATCATCGTTGCCCCCCACCATGTTGCGGTATGAAGTATAAAGGACAGTTGCAATTGCCCCCAAGGGAGTTGAGGCTCCATAATTCTGCGCCATTTGCTGGGATAGTTTGAGGTCTTTTAACATCATTTCTGTGGTAAAACCGGGTTTAAAATCCCTGTTTGCAGGGGAAGTCAGAACTAAACCAGGTTCAGGACAATATTGAGTTAACGACCAGCATTGGCCAGAGGCTTTACTGGCCACTTCAAACAAAGCATCAGCTGGAACTTGCAATTTATCAGCTAAAGCAAAGCCTTCCGCCACGGAAATCATTTGAATGGCCAACATCATATTATTACAAATTTTAACTGCTTGCCCGTTACCTGGACCACCCACATGGATCACTGTTTTACCCATTTTTAACAAAATAGGTTTAGCCTGTTCAAAAGCTTTGAGGCTTCCACCCACCATAAAGGTTAAAGTGCCTGCTTCGGCACCCGCAACTCCCCCTGATACAGGGGCATCAACCATCGCCATTTTCTTTTGTTCAGCCATTTGCGATAAAGAGCGTGATGTTTCTACATCGATGGTTGAACAATCAATTAATAAAACATTCGAATGAATATGGGGGAAGATCATATTTTCATAGATATGTTTTACCTCTTTGCCGCTGGGCAGCATGGTTATTACAATATCAGGCTTATGGGACATAAGTGAATGATCGTCCGTAATTTTTGCCCCTAATGATTGGAAGATATTTAGTTTTGTTTTACTTAAGTCGTAGACAACTAGCTCAAAACCTGCTTTGAGAATGTTCTTCGCCATCGGTTCTCCCATATGGCCAAGTCCGATAAACCCAATTTTTGTCATTTGATAATTCCTGCTATTTAAAAGGCAACAGTTGTTTGACGGGAAAGTTCATAGCGTGATGAATAATTTCAGGGTTGATTTTTCCAGGCTGCCATTTGGGTTGTTGATCTTTATCTACCAAAACGGCTCTTATCCCTTCGTAAAAATCTTTTTGTTCCATAAAAAACTGGCTTAACCGAAGATTTAATTGCATCACGTCTTCAAAGGTTAGTTTCGCACATTTGGGCATATATTCGAACGTGATTCTTAAAGACAAAGGAGAACGTTTTAAAAGACTATCAGCTGTTTTTTTTGACCATTCTTGTCCATCCGACTGCAATAAATCAAGGATACTGTCAAGTGACAAGCGGCTGAAATACCGATCGATAACCGGTTGATAAGTAGCCAAATGACTAGGGGAAGACAAAGCACTGCTAAATTTTTTTAAAATTTCCGCTACGGGTTGCCCCGCAGAAATCAAATGTGACTTGAGCTCTTCCAATTTACTGGCTGGTATAGCATGGGTTGCCAAATGGCTGTACAGGCAGTCGCTGTGATTGATCCTTTCGCCCGTTAAAGCTAAATATAAACCTATCATCCCTGGACATTTGTTTAAAAAATATCCTGCCCCCACATCAGGGAAAAACCCTATGGCTGTTTCAGGCATCGCAAAAATCGTGCGTTCGGTCACAACCCGGTATTGACCGTTCATGGCAAGTCCTGCCCCACCACCCATCACAATACCATCGATTAAGGATATGATAGGTTTCGGGTAACGATATATTTTTTGATTGAGAATATATTCTTGATAGAAAAACTGAAAACCCAGTTCTTTATTACTTTCTTTTCCTGCTTCGTAAACAGCACGGATGTCACCGCCAGCACAAAATGACTTCTCATTATTGCTTTGTAAGATAACCAATTCAACCGTTTTATCTTTCTGCCATTCATTCAAAACTTGCGTTATTTTTTGGATCATCGCCAAGTTTAGGGCGTTTAAGCTTTTCGAGCGATTAAGGGTAATAAAGCCAGCTTTATCTTTTATTTCCGTTAATATTTCATGCTGTTCAGTCATTATTTTTTCCTAACAATTGACGGGCAATAATTAAGCGCATGATTTCATTGGTACCTTCCAAAATACGGTGAACACGCGAGTCCCTTAAAAATCTTTCAACGGGGAAGTCTTGCAAATATCCGTATCCCCCATGAAGTTGCAAGGCTTCGTCACAAATGGTAAAGGCCATGTCAGTTGCAAAACGTTTCGCCATCGCCGCCATCATTGTAGCTTCAATATGTTGTTGATCCAGCATCACAGCCGCTTTATGTACCATCAAACGCGAGGCTTCCAAATGCGTGGCCATATCGGCTAAGCGAAATTGCAGTGCTTGGAATGAACTGATCGGTTTACCAAATTGCTGGCGCTGCTTCATATAGGCAATGGCTGCTTCCAAAGAGGCCCGGGCAGCACCCAAAGAGCAAGCTGCAATATTAACGCGCCCACCATCTAATGCCTTTAAAGCAAGCTTAAATCCTTCGCCCTCTTTTCCTAATAAACTATCCGCAGGGACAACACAATTTTCAAAAAACACCATGGTGGTAGGTTGGCTATTCCAGCCCATTTTTTGTTCAGGCTTGCCAAAACTAAGGCCTGGCGATTTTTTATCCACAATAAAGGCGGAAATACCGTTTTTATTTAGATCGGTTTTTGCCATTACAATATAAACATCGCTGTGACCTCCACCCGAAATAAAGGCCTTGGTACCATTCAAATAATAATCATTTCCGCGTTTCTCGGCACGAGTTTTTAACGATGCGGCATCAGATCCAGACCCAGGTTCGGTTAAGCAATAACTGCTGAAATATTCCATCGTTGATAATTTTGGCAACCATTTTTTTCTTTGCGCCTCATTACCAGCGGTTTCAATCATACCAGAAACCATGTTATGGATAGATAAGTAAGCCGCAGTTGAAGGACAGGCAGCAGCTAACTCTTCAAAGACAATGGCGGCGGCAATCCGGCCGAAACCGCTACCACCATTTTCTTCCTTAATATAAATCGAGGAAAATCCCAAGGATGCCGCTTTACGCAAACATTCAACTGGAAAAATTTTCTTTTTATCCCATTCCGCCGCATGAGGAAGCATTTCTTTTTCGGCAAATAACCTGGCGTTTTGTTGAATGGCAGATAGTTCTTCATTTAAATGAAAATCCATTGCTTTCCTCCCTATGGCAGTTTTACCACTTTAAATAGTTTATTGTTCTAGTAGTATCCCAGCTGATATATAATTTAAGCTGGTTTTATTTATAACTGTTTTATTTGCTTTTGCTCAATATAACAAATAAAAATTAATGATGAAGACGATGACTATCCCCATTTCCAATTAATGTATAGATAACATATTTTCCCATGGATTCTTCTTCTATCAATCAATGGCCTGATCAAATGGTTGCTTACCTTGCCCCAGCTGGCTTGGAAAATATCCTTCAAGACTTGCTAGGGCACAGTGTTTTGGCTCAATTAGGCTCTTTGTTCATTTGCGATCAATTGTTGCCTAACCTGTATTGGGCCCAAAATATCTGGCATAATCCCCAAAGGATGCCGATAACTTCTATCAATGATGCGGCTCGGAAGTTAAAATCCATTCAACGAAATTGGTGCGTCTATGATTATCAACTACATCGTCGCAGTCATCTTATCCAAGAGCAATTGCCCAAGCTGAAAAATTTTCCTCTCACTTTCCCTAGTGATCTGCCGCTTACCTCTCCTATCGGTTCCTGGACATTATTATCGCCCCAGATGATGTTGGTTTCCCCTCAGTGCTCAAGCCCTTTTCCTAATGGAGAAGCACATTTTATAGAAAATAAAATCGATCCGCCCAGTCGGGCCTATCTCAAATTATGGGAAGCACTGGCCATATTGGGTAAGAATCCTAAACCTGGCGATATTTGTCTTGATTTGGGCAGTAGTCCTGGGGGATGGAGCTGGGCGTTGGCAGAATTAGGGGCAAAAGTCATAAGTGTTGACAAAAGCCCTTTGGATCAGAGTCTCAACAACCATCCGTTGATTTCTTATATCAAAACAAGCGCTTTTGCGCTTGACCCGTTTTCTTTCCCTCATCTTGATTGGATTGTTTGTGATATTATTTGCTATCCCTTGAAATTATTTCAATTTATCCAAAAATGGATAATTAAATTTCCAAATGCACAATTTATTTGCACCCTTAAATTTCAAGGGGAAACCGACCATCAAACCACCGCCTTATTTGCCAGTATCCCTAATTCAAAAATCATCCATTTATCCCATAATAAACACGAACTAACTTGGTTTCGTGGGGTTTGATGATAATGCTTTCCGTATTTTAAGGAATAAGGTATGGATTGGGCGAGTGTAGAAAATATTTTTTAT
>Ga0154020_10007262_pt1 | contig 12953 bp, 11 predicted proteins | sample Klosneuvirus_201_FD_109709 | JGI IMG/M metagenome (GOLD analysis project Ga0154020, IMG submission 109709) | Active sludge microbial communities from wastewater, Klosterneuburg, Austria - Klosneuvirus_20160825_MG | ecosystem: Engineered > WWTP > Aerobic digester > Activated sludge | place... | reverse complement strand
TCACCGCGCCGGCGACCAATCAGGTGCAGCTCTCCTGGCCGGCGAGCGCAACCAACTGGACGCTGATTTCCGCCCCCACACCGATCTCGCCGACTTGGAACGCCGTCACCAACCCACCCGGGACGCTCGATCATCAGTCGGTTGTAACCCTGACTGCCACCAACGCAGCCCAACACTTCCGTCTGCAACTCCACCGATGATCCGGCTCGAAATAGCGCGGCGTTGTTCGGCGCCCTCGGAGTTTGCCAGGCGTCGCCGCGACGGGTTCACCCTGATCGAGTTGCTCGTCGTCATTGCGATCATCGCCATCCTCGCCGCCTTGCTGCTGCCCGCCCTGGGTCGCGCAAAGGAAAGCGCCAAGGCCATCCAATGTCTGAATCAGATGCGGCAGATCGCCCTGGCCAGCCGCCTCTACGCCGAGGAAAACGAGGACTCGTTCCCGCGCAGCCAGCACTCCGCGTTCGCCAACAAGCAACTTCCGTGGGAGCGCGCCCTCGCCCCGTTGCTCGGCGTCACCGGCGGCCCCACCGCGTGGACCAATCTGCTTCAGACTGTCTACCACTGCCCCAACGACAAACAGACCAGGCATTTGAGTTACGGCTTCAACTACTATTTTGAGGTCGGCCCGGACGACGATTATCCGGGTAAACCCCAAACCTGGCGCAAACTTTCGCAGATCACCAGGCCCACAAGCACAATCCTGTATGCCGAAGTGAGCATCGCCGCCGATCACGTCATGCCGGCGTTGGGTTGGCTGACGGCCGCCGATGCGGAAAACGAAGTGGCCGCCCGGCGCCACAAACAAAAATCCAACTACGCCTTCGTGGACGGCCACGCGGAATTGCTGCCGCTCAACCGCACCTACAACCCGCCGCAGACCGACCTGTGGAATCCGGCCCCATGAGCCTGGCTGCCAAATGCGCTGGCCAGCGGATGATCGGCCAGATGGAAAACGGCGGCACGGGCAAATGGGGCACCAATGTTATGATTCCGCTCAAGGCCGTGGTGCCGCCCGCCGACATGCAAACTCTGGCCCGTTGGATTCACGCCTATCGCTGGGACGCCGTGCTGGCGGAGTGAGTGGTTTCATGACAATATCAAGAGTAACGAACATGAAATTGAAATTCATCACGACGCTGCCCCTCGCCGGCCTCGCCATCGCGATGTCGGCGGCTCAAGCGGAGACCGTCACCGCCAATGCCACGAACCGTTTTACCATCGCCGGCATGCACTGTGATGGATGTGCGGGCGGCCTCACGGCGGAATTGAAGCAGACGCGCGGGGTGGCAACCGCCGCGGTGACGTTCTCCAACAAACTGGCCGTTGTGACCTACGACACCAATTACGTCAGCGTTGCGCAATTGACCAAAGCCATCAAAGCCGCGGGCTTTGCGGCCAAACCGATCAAGCCGTGAGGGGGCCGTTGCCCAAACCCGCCAGTCCGGCCGAAACGGCGGCGAGCAAAACGCCGCTGGACCTGAAGCTGTTCTATGCCTTCGTGGCGATGCTGGTCGTCGCCACGTTGGGATTACTCGGGTTCTGGCAACCGAACGCCGTCACCGATGCGAAACCGCAGCCACCCGATACGCCGCGGCGCCTGGGCGAATTCACCCTGACCGATCAGTCCGGCCGCACCGTCACCCATGCCGCGTTCGCGGGTAAATTTATCATCGTAAATTTTGTCCACACGAGCTGCTCCATCTCCTGTCTGCTGGTCAATCGCCAGATGGCCGAGGTACAGCGCCTCACCGTCGGGCAAGCGGACGTGCGGCTCATGTCGCTCACCGTTGATCCGCGGACGGATACGCCACCGGTGCTGGCAGAGTTCGGCAAGAAATTCGGCAGCGACTCGAATCGCTGGGGGTTGCTCACGGGCGAAAAAACCGTTTTGTACGGGCTGATTGAAACGAGTTTCCTCCGGCGCGAAGCGCTGAACCGAGACTCCCCCATGCCCGGTGGTTTTCTTGATACCGATCGCATCGCCGTGGTGGATCGCTCCGGCACGGTACGCCGTTACTTCGACGGTATGAAAGCCACCACACCGACCGCCATCACGAACCTGTTGCATGAACTGCGCGCCGAACCTACGCCCCTATGAATTACTGGCCGCAAATCTCCGTCGTCCTGCTGACCATCCTTGTAGTTGGTTGCGAAAAACCCACCCCACCTCCGGTTGCTGCGGGCACAAATATGACGGAACGCATTTTTGAAACGCGCGGCGTGGTGCGATCAGTGCCCGAAGGCGGACGCACGCTCGTGGTGAGGCACGAGGAGATTCCCGGTTACATGCCCAAGATGACCATGGAACTGAATGTCCGCGACCCCAACGAACTGCGCGGCGTGGAACGCGACGACGAAATCACGTTTCAGCTCGTCGCCACGACCAACACCCACTGGATTCAAAACGTCAAGCGGGTGGGCAAGGCATCACCCGCCTCCGCGGCGGATCCGGTTACCACCGGCGCTCGGGTGGTCAAGGAACTGTCGGTGGGCGATCGGTTGCCGGATTATGAGTTGCTCGCCGAAGACGGACGTTTCATCCGCTTCTCGGATTTCCGGGGCCAAGCCCTGGCCTTTACTTTCATTTTTTCGCGGTGTCCGCTCCCGGATTTTTGTCCGCGTATGGGTAACAACTTTGCCCAAGCGCGCGAGTTGATCCTCGCGCAGGCGAACGCCCCCACCAACTGGCAGTTCCTCTCGATCTCTTTTGATCCGGAATTTGATACCCCCGCCACCCTGCGGAGCTACGCGCAGTTGTATCGCCATACCAATTCCGACCGCTGGCAGTTCGCCGCCGCGCCGCTCACCGCGCTGGGCAAGCTCGCGCCCGAGTTGGACCTGATGTTCGCCCGGGAAGCCAGCGGCAGTATTTCGCACAACTTGCGCACCGTGGTGCTTGATCCGCAGGGACGCATCCATCGCCAATTTGATGGCAACCAATGGACGCCCGAGACGCTCGCTGAATCACTGCTGGAAGCCGCCGAGATCAAACCGCCCAACCCGCCGGCGACAAACTGATCGCAATGGCGAATGGATCATCGTCAAGTCCATGGCCAAAGCCGGCGACTTACGGCTGTTTATTCCGCGCCAGGCGCTCCAGCAGCAAGCCAACCGTGTGCTTGATTTCGGGTTCCGCGCCAACTTCCAGGTAGCTGGAACGTGCGCGCCAAGTCGTGTAACCGCCCAGTTCAAACTGATCCGGCGGCGGCAGATAGCCGTTGCAGCCGTTCGCCAGCTCCATGACCATCGTGAGCGCGAACGGACTGGCCTGCTTGATTGCGAGCCCCGTGCTACCGTAGGTTTCACACGGCGTCGTGCCGATGGCGAAGTCGCCGATCCGCACGGCTTGGAGCTTGATCTCTTTCTTCGCCGGCCAGCCGGCCATCTTCACCGTCTCGCGTGCGTAGTTTTCCTCCCAGGTACGCGTCGGACGGTCGCCCACATTCTTCGCCAGGTAATCACGCGCCTCGGTTACATCTGCTTTCGAAGGAAGTCGAACCTTGAGTGATTGCTTTTGTTCGGCCATCGCCAGCGGCACCCAGTCCTGATAACGCACGCCCTTCAACGCCACCAGCGCCGCATCAGCCACCGCCCGCGCGACCATGAAGTGGTCGTTCTTCCAATTGGGCTTGGTAAAGTCAATGCAGTTGGCATCACCGCTCGTGCCATTGCTCATGAGCGCGACAAACGGTTTGCCCTCCTCCATGCCGAGTTCCTTCGCCATGACCCGGCAGAACTCGCCAAAGTAATCCGCCGACAAACCAGCCTCGGCTACCCCGGCATAATGCGTCGAGTAATTCGCCAGCAAGCCCAGCGGCTTGCCGTCGGCGGTCTGGACTGAGAGCACGGTGACGGCTGTGTCCACCGGGCCGGTCGGGCGAATCTTGTTCGTATTCCCATATCCCGGATTCATCATGGCAATGTTCGTGGCTTGCCCGGTAAAAGCCACCGGCGGATGCTGCGCGGTGCCGGGCTGCATGATCCAGCGCCGGCAATGCACGAATTGCGCACAATCGCCTTTCCCCCAACCGATCCGGGCAGGGACTCGATTTTGCCACGCCTCAATGATGGCCCGGGCAATCCGGGGAATCAGAAATTCCACGTACCCCGGCTCTGCATCATTCCCGTGGCAACTATACGCCGCCGGCGCGGTGTGGGTATGCGTGGAGGCGATCAGCATGCGCTCGATCGAAATCCCCGTGACCCGTTGCGCCGCCACCTTGGCTGCGTCCATCGTCTCGCGGTCCACCATGCAACTATCCACCACCGCAATCGCGATCTGCGTCGGCCCATCGTCCAGCACCAACGCGCGAACGTGGAGCGGATCGAGGACCTGGTTCGCAACCGTGAGCGTCAGATTACCGGCGGTGCGGATCGGTAAGTTTGTCGGCGTGATGTCCACCAACGCCGCCCCGGCGCGGAAAACCGCCGGAGCCCCTTGGCAAATGGTTGAGCCGATCATCATCGTGGAAAAAATACACATGCGGGCGGACAATTCCAGATATCGCCACGCAACTGCCTTCGCAGCCCACGGCTTTCTATTTCCCCCTTGAAACTCAGCTTTCATTGTCATTCCCCCTTTAAGCACGCCAATAAATCGGCCAAATCCTGCTGATTCATCGCCGCCTCCAATCCCTCCGGCATCAACGACAGTTGGCCCACGGTCAACCGTGTAATTCCGGAGCGCGGGATGGTTTCCTCAATCCCCTGCGCTTGTCGGAGCGTAACACTCACCGGGGATTCGCCGATGAGCAGACCCGTCAATTCGCGGCCATCCTTGCACTCGATGGCACAGGCGTTGAAGCCGGCGACAAATTCGTAGTTCGGATGGACGATATGCAGGAGAATGCTTTCCTTTGGCTGATTGCGAATGCCGAACAGGTCCGGTCCCACGTTGTGGCCTTCGCGGTCGAGCCGATGGCAGGAAGCGCAGTGCGTGGTGAACATCCTGTGTCCATTGGTCGCATTGCCGGTGAGGGCGAGAACCGCACGGGTCTTTTCGTATGCCTTCATGCGATCCCCGGTTTCGGCGGCGGTGAAAAGTTGTTGGGCGCGTTCCCGGATCGCAGTGTCGCTGTGCTTGCGCAACGATTCCCGCTGCGCGCGGCTGAGAGTATTCTCCGGAAGCTGGTTCGCTTCGACGGCCGCCAGCAGCACCCGGACGTGGCGTGGCTGCGCCAGCAAGGATGACAGGACGACCTCGCGCGTGTTCGGTGGCAGACCGTTCCAGCAGGCAGGCGTAAGGAGGGCCTTCGCTGCGGTGTCACCCGGCAAACCGAGCAGCGAGCGGACGGCTGCCAGTTGCAGTTCCGCTGGCTCTGTAGCGACCAGCACCGGCAGCAACGCGGCGCTGGTCTGAGCGCTGTCCGCGTTTGCCAGAAAACCGATCGCCGCCTTGCGCGTAATGATCGGTTCGGCGGGTGACGCCGCCAGGCGGATTGCCTCGGCTGTAAAGCGCGGAAGCAATTCAACCGGCAAAGCCAACGGCCTGCCGCGCGCGCGCAACGACTCCATCACGCCGTCCACCGCGGCAAGGAGCCACGGCGAGGGCAGTGCGTTAGTCGCAATAAACGCCGGCCACATTCCGGTCTCTGCGCCAAGCACACGTCCCAGATCGGACCAAAACGCCACTGGGGCCGCCTCGCCCATCCGCGGTGCGAGATATCGGGCCAGTTGAAGGGCCTGCGACTCCCCGGGCTTGAGTCCGCTGAGGATCGCGGCGCGCATCCAGCGATTGGTGCCGTCACTGACCGCGAGGCGGGCGAGAACCTCGGGCCAATCGTTGATTTGGAATTCTCGGGCTCCTTGGTTGAAACCGAGCGCAAACCAGAACCGGGCGCGTGGATTGGGATCGGCGGCGAATAGCGGGAACAAAGCCTCAGGAAGATCCGGAGCGCGCCATTGTCGCTCAGCCAGGATGCGCCAAGCATTCTCACGGAGAACCGGGTCGGCAGCGAGCAAGGACAACCGTAATGCCTGCTCAAGGAGCGCCGGGCTCCGTTCATTTGCGCTGAGAATAGCCAGGGTGCGCAGCGCGTAGAGCCGCCGCAACGCATCGGCGGGCTTGGGCTCAACCGGCAAACCACTCCATCCTTTCAACAGCAGGATGTCAATTCGGCGTTTGAGCTCGGCCTCGGAGAACTTGACATGCTTGGCGAGCAACGGAAGCGCCTTCGGATCCTTCCGCTCCACCAGCAATCGTTGCGCGGTCTCGCGCCACAATGCGTTGGGGTCACCGAGGGCTTGGACGAGTTGCGCCGTGGAGGCAGCGGCAGGAAATTTCGATCTCGCATTTTGGGGTTCAAATTCATTCCTCGTCACCCGCCAGATACGCCCCAGGTCACGACCGCTGGTGAAGTCGGTCCGCTTGCGCACCTCGACTGGGAGGTAATCCGGATGCTCGATGGTCTTACGATACATGTCGCAAACATAAAGCGCGCCGTCCGGGCCGGTTGCGAGAAACACCGGGCGAAACCAGTTGTCCGGCGAAGCCAGAAATTCGCGGCCCGAATTTGCCATGCGTGAGGCGAAGGTCGGGCCAATCGGCATAAGGTGGTCGCGATGAACCAGGTTGGCCGTCGGGTCACACGCAAAAGCATCGCCGCGATACTCCGCCGGCAACGCATCGCCGCGATAGATATGAACCGCACAGGCGGCGGTGAACGTCCCAACGTGCGAATCCGCGGTGGTGAGGTTGTCGCTGATCGGATGCAGGCGCGCGGCGAAGTTCTGATTCGCACCCCCGATGAGATCGGTGACCATCGCTCCCGGCACGTTCTGCACGGTCTCAGCCAGCGCGAAGTTGGGGTTCCGGGCAAGGTACCGCGGGGCCATGACCGTGTGCTGAATATGCACGCGGTTCATGCAGTGAAAACGATTCCCCGCGTCGTCGAACGTCTGCCCGAACTGCCCGCGCCCGCCGACCGGTTCAATCTCGAGCGTGAACGGATTGAAGCGCGCGTCGGTGCCAATCTCGACGGCAGGCCGCTCAGGATGGTCCGGTGATGTGATCTTGTTCGCGCGCGTCAACCCACTGGTGAGGTAAATCCAAGCGTCCGGACCAAAAGTCGGATGACTCACACGCAACTGCGTGGTCGCATTGGTGTCAAAACCCGTCAGCAAAACTCGGCGTTCGTCCGCGCGACCATCGCCATCAGTGTCCTTCAAGAAAAGCACGTCCGGCGCGCAAGTCACTATCAGTCCGCCGTCCCAAGGAGTGAGGCCGTTGGGAAACGTCAAGCCGTCGGCGAAAACTGTCCGGCGATCCATGCGCCCGTCACCATCGGTGTCGTCCAGACGGGCGATGATACCGACGGGCGGCTGGCCGGGACCAGGGCCCGTGGGATAACCGCGGTTCTCGGCCACGAACAAATGCTCTTCCGCATCCCACGCCACAGCACAAGGCTGAAAGACAAGCGGTTCGCCCGCGACGAGTTCTACGCGCAAACCGGGATCATGTTGAAATGCCCCGAGTGCTCGGTCCGGAGTCGCGGGGCTTTCAAAGGCGCTAGCGCTCAGGCCGAATCCAGCCACGGCGGTAACGGCACTGATGCACCCCAGCCGACGCATTGCAACGCGCCAACTCGTTCGGCAGATAATTTGTTGCGACCAGGCGCGGAAGATCGGTGCTTGCATTCAGGTTCCGGAACTTGCGGAAACTAAACTGCCGGTCAGATGGCAGCCAGAATATTTTCATCCGGGGGCACCGGGTTTTCGGCAAATGTTAGCGGCCTCCGGCAAAGGCGGAGGCTTGAGGGAGGTGGAGCGTCCCAAAGCCGCACGGCCCTTCGGGCGACAATCGACGCTTCGCGCCAATTCAATCAGTCCGCTAGTTCGTTCCGCCAACTGCCACTCCCAATCTGCCCCCAGCTTTGTTTGCATCCCCAGTTCGCGAAGCGAGAAGAGCACCCCATTTGTTGACTGCCAGCGAATAGCTCACAAGGCTCGAACCGCCACCGGCAATACCCTCCCCCCACACACTGCCGAAACCGTCAGACTCCGGGAGCCACTCCAGCAAAGCTGGAGGATGTATTTGCGAGCATCGTTGAGGTATCACCTTCTGCTGGATGGTACGGCTCAGAATTCGCGAATGCTCGTCCCCCAGCGCGCAGTGCGCCACCTTGGGTGTCAAAAGCGACCGGCCAATTATTTAGCGGCCCCGGCTACGGGTGTCCACTGACCGTCGTAAGTGGAGACCACCACGAAACCATCGTCCGGTGCGGCGGTTACTTCCGTCGCCAGCCCCGAATGATGCACCGGCATCATTGTTGGGCTTTCAGCCGGTTCTTTGCCCACCCCAACTGAGCCTCGGTCAGGAGCCGTCTCATCTATCCGTTGGCAAATATTCAGCAGCAGTCCCTGCCAAGCTGTTGTGATGGTTCGCGGCGGCTTGGAATCAGTGGTCATTTCCGTGATCTGACCACCTTTCCAGCGCAGGATTTCTTCAAAGGCCGCTTCCCCGCGTGAATCAGGAGTGTCGGCGTGAATAATTTGGCCGTCCTCAAAATATATCCGCCCGATGCCACTGGGGGAGGCTATTTGCAAAATAAGCGTCGCGCTCGACACACACTTGAGTTGGATGATGTCGAGCGCCGAAAGGCAGGTGAGGGAGACGGAAAACTTTCCATCCGCATGTGGCTGCGTCTGCGCCTGCGCCATCTTTTCGCAGTGCGAGCCAACCAGTTTGACGATTTCCTTGGTGTCCACGGGTTTTTGCCGGAACAACAACACCCCCATATTTCGAGTGGCCTGTTCAATATCCGCCAGCGGTGACACGGTAATCATCATTACTCGGGCGTCTGGCGAACGCGTACGAATGTCACTGAGAAAATCGATCCCCGTCCCGTCGGGCAGGTTTACATCCAGGATGAAGAAATGGATCTTGAATTCCGCCAGCAGCAACCGGGCCTCCGCAACGCTTCGGGCCGTGAGCACCTCAGCATTGGGCAAACCCGTGCGCAGCGCCTTCAGGACAATCGTCGTCAGACAAATGTCATCGTCCAGCACCAGCACACAAAAGTTTTCCGTCTTGGTCACAGGCTTAAGGCAGACTTCCCACTGAGCAACAAAACCCCAGTTGGTTACGTCTGGTACGGCTTCGCGGGAATATCTCAGCAATCAGGCTGCCAAGCTCCAAACGCGGGGTAAGATCAATAAAAAAAGTGATCGTTTTGCATGGTTTCAGGTGCCAGCGGCTACGAACCGCACCCCTTCGGAGAAGGCTACCGCCCCGGAATCAGTCAGAAGTCGGTTATTCGGTTACAAAGTGAAACCCATTTGGCCCGATCATTGGCCAGATGACCCAAGTCTGCCTCAAGGGCGCAAGCCTGATTGTGGTTTAGAGCCAGCCCACTAATTGTCAGCACTGGCCACGGGATTCCAGTGACCGTCGTACGTGGCCATCACAACAAAATCATCGTCGGGCGTGGCTGTGTCAGCTTCGGCAGGCGATGAATCGGCGGCGGAGGCTTTCAGCGGGCGTTCCGTCGCCTTCTTGGCTAGAAAAGCGGTGTCTTCATCGCAGCACCGGGCGGCTTCCATGAGCAACAATTCCCAGCGTTCCTGGACCGTGCGTTCCGGCGGCGAGGTGAATGGCTTCAATTGAAATTCGCCGCCCGTCAGGGACAACAACCGATTGATCGCCTTGTCGCCCACCAGATCCCCCACTTGGGCATGCGTGATTGCTCCAACCTCGATGTAAATTTGACCCCGCATCTGCTGGTTACGGATCTCAAGGATGAGCGACCGGCGTCCGGTGCATTCCATCTGGATGACTTCCTGCAAGCCAACCTGCCGCAGGGTCCCGCTGAAACCTTCCCGGTGCGGCCAAGAAACGAGATCGTTCAGCATGTTGAAGACGACCCGGATGTCACCGGTGGAAACCGGCTTCTCAATAAAAAGTTCCGCCCCATTCGCCAGCCCGGTGGCACGGTTGCTTTCCGTGGCCAAGCCGGTCATGATAGCCAGTTTAACCCCGGGATAACGCCGGCTGACGATCCCGAGCAGCTGGAGGCCATCCACCAAAGGCATGCCGATGTCCATCACGGCGAGATCAATTGGATATTGCTGCAAGATAACCAGAGCCTGGTCGGCGGAAGGCGCAAAGTGAGTTTCCCAACTCTGATTTGCGAGCACCGAACACATCTCCCCGAACACTTCCAGGAACTCGCGGCTGTCATCCACGAAAAGCACATGATATTTTTTGGTTGGTTCGTTAGCCGTAGGCGGCCTGGCAACCCCTGCGGGTGCGGGTCGTGATGCCCCCCCCTTCAGCAACATAGTGTTCACAAACGGCATCGCCGACGACTCCGCCGCGATGATCGTCTCGAAACGCAAATGCACATCCCCCACACGCAGCGTCTGCCCCGGCTGCAGCACCGCTTCGGTAATTCTCTCACCGTGGGCGAAGGTGCCGTTGGTGGACCCAAGATCCCGCACCTTCAGCTCATCCGCTTGCAGCCGCACTTCGCAGTGCCGGCCCGAAACCGACGCTTCGACGATTTGGAACGCACTCTCCTCCGCCCGTCCGATTGTAACCCAACTCCCGGTCACCTCATGCGACAAGCCGGCCAACCCCTCTGTGACAACGACCAGTTTAGCCATATTACTTAGTAGAAAAACCTCATCTCGGCACTGATCCCTCCGCAAGAGTCAAACCAAACTTGGACTCAAATCCGGAGGCGCGTTAGGATCAAACCCGGGCGGACACTTCGAAATCCAATCAACCACACAAACGCTTCCGACCGCTCTTTTCGAGCCCGGCAAGGTGGCCAGCCAATATGCCGAAGTTCGAGTTTCGGGGAAATGCTCACGACGGCGGCGTCTCAAATTTTGACGGTCGCGTCCAAGTTTTCGTTGGGTTCCGACCCCACGCCATGCTGTCCTCCTGCCTCCTCGTCATCTCCTGATGAGAACGATCGCCCTCAGTGAGGAGTAAAGGGTGCGCCCCAGTTGGCCTGTTCACATGCACCTGTAAGTTTTCTCTGGCAAATTACCGGAAACCGGCTAACCCCTCGGCAATGCAGTCCAATCGGAAACTTGACGAACTTCGTACCAGCCGAGGTGGGGTTGCGGCCCATGTGTGCCGCGGGCTCTATCTGCTTCCCTTCGCCGACCATCGACTTTTCCCGCCGCGTGCGCGGTGGGAAGTCTCCGGGCTCAGGACTATCTGCTGGCTGACCTTTATGCTGCTGATTCTAGCTACTACGGGTTGCGGCAGCTTTGTGGCCCACCGGATGGCGCAGGCGCCGAACACATATCCCCAGTGGTTTGGCAACCTGGCGCGGGTGGAACTCGCATTTGACCAGAAAATTCTCACCAACTTCCCCGCCCACTTTGCCAACGTGGGACCACCATCGGCTCGATTGCACTATCGCATCATCGAACCCGCCGATTACCAACTGCAAATCTCCTCCACCAACCAGTTCAAGCACGGGCGTCCGCATAGTGCGTTCAACTTTCACGCCAGCCTACCCGGCCAGTCGAACGCCTGGACGGAGACGCCGCACGGTACAGTGGTCCTGTTGCACGGCTACGGCCTGGCCGAGTTTGCCATGGCCCCGTGGGGTCTGCGCCTCGCGGAGAACGGCTGGCGGTGCGTTCTGGTGGACTTGCGAGGGCATGGGAAATCCACCGGACGGTGGCTTTATTTCGGCGTGCAGGAGGCGCTGGACTTGAGTCAGTTGCTCGACACACTGGCCCGCGATGGAAAGTTGGCGGAACCGGTGGCCGCCATCGGCGAATCCTATGGCGCCGCACTGGCGTTGCGCTGGAAGGCAGTTGAACCGCGCCTGACCCGCGTGGTGGCGCTCGCGCCCTACCCGGTATTATCCAACGCCGTTCTGAACATCTGCCATGATTACGCCGACTGGTTGCCTGCGGGCCTCGTCAAATCCGGTTTGCGAAAACTTCCGGCGCTCTTGAACCTCGAACCAGAGGAACTTGACCCTACTTGGATCCTGACGCGGAGTCCAGTGCAGGCGTTGTTTGTGGCCGGCGCCGACGACAAAATCGCGCCCCCGGAGGACGTGCAACAACTTTTTGCGCACGCGGCACCGGGCAGTGAACTGATCGTCCTCCCCCACGCCACGCACGAAGCCATGCCCTATTACTTTGGCGAACTCACCCCACCGATGCTGGCATGGCTGCATGGCAATGAGCGGGAGTTGGAGAACAAAACCCGGATTCGGAAACCAGACTAAATCCCGACCGTCAATCGCTTCAAAGAAACACCTCAGAATCAGCCTGCGGGTGCGCATCAGCCTCAGACGGGCGGTTTCGGAGCACCGAAATACTTCGCCGCCCGCGCGTGCGCCAGCACCACGTCGGGGTCACGCTGCAATGCTTCGAAGTAATGCTTGGAAAACCCTTCCCCCACTTCAGACGCCACCAACAGGTTGCGGACTTGTTTCACGAGAGCCTGCGCGCCAGCCGGCGTGAGTGGCTCCTTCCCGTCCAACGCCTCATCCATCATGACGATGAGTTGGGACAGCGGGTGCAACCAGGCGAACCAGGGATCCTTCATGAGCAGTTGCAGAAAATGATTCGGCGATGGGATCGTACCCATGGTTTGCTCATAGCTCACGCGCTCCGAATCCACCAGCGTCTTGTGCAAATCCAGAAGGGCGTGGCGGAGGTGTTGCAGATGTTCGTGGATGGTATTTTTCACAGCGAAGACAGTCTGTCGCACTTCGGGCCTCACCGCAAACGGTATCCTTACCGGGCTGAAGAGATGCGTGGGTGCGACGAAGAGCCAAAAGAGGATCACACGAGATGCGGTGTAACCAAGTCTTACCGCGCTCGCTTCCGGTTGGGGAATCGCACCGGCTTGCCCCCGCGGCCGTCGGCGGGGGGAATTGAAGGCGTGACGCAGCGGTGCGGCGAACCGGAGTGACGGAGGTGGAAACGGCGAAGGCCGACTCCGAAGAGTCGGCCTTCAGTGTTAATCTGACGAG
>Ga0154020_10007261_pt1 | contig 12954 bp, 21 predicted proteins | sample Klosneuvirus_201_FD_109709 | JGI IMG/M metagenome (GOLD analysis project Ga0154020, IMG submission 109709) | Active sludge microbial communities from wastewater, Klosterneuburg, Austria - Klosneuvirus_20160825_MG | ecosystem: Engineered > WWTP > Aerobic digester > Activated sludge | place... | reverse complement strand
GGGCCGCTCACCTATGAAAACTCAGTTATGGCTTGTGCTAAGTGTAATCACAACCGAGGCATAACACCTATCAATTTATATTTACAACTAAAAGGGTTGGAACCTCTATATGTCTAAAGTTTATGTATGTTTGGTTGATTTTCCTTATGAAGGCTTTGCCGCACCTGAATTGGTGACTCTTGATAAGGAACAGGCTGATTCGTGGCTGGCTGATATTAAGGCCAAGCCTTGGTCGTTACATACTGAGCCTACAGTATTAGAATATGTTCTAGGCGTTAAGGAATAACAGTGAAGTTAGGAATCATATCAGATATCCACATGGACCATTCGATATACACGATATATCCGGAGGACTATGATGTTGATTTGTGGTTGAATGCAGGCGATATTGGGCCTATGTTCATGCGCGACTATTTTAACAGTCTGTTTCCGACTTCAAAGTATATCTGGATTTACGGCAATCATGATTTTTATAATGAAGCGATTGGCCATCCCGATATGTATTGCAAGCTTATCAATGTCGGTGGCCTTGTAATTGCTGCCGCGCCACTTTGGACTGATTTGACTAAGGGCCCGCTTGATTGGATGATGTATGCAGATGGTCTCATTGATCATCGTTATATGAAGAATCAGGGCTGGCGCGAGGACCTTTATAATTACCATCATGAATATCAGAAGGACTTCCTTTTGAGTTCTGGTGCCGACATTATAATGTCCCATCATGCGCCGTCTTTCCAGTCCACACATGAGCGGTTCAAAAATGATCCTTATAACTTTTGTTTTGCAAGTGAATTGTCAGAGGAAATTCTGGCTTTGCCTAAGCCACCTAAGTTGTGGATTCATGGTCATATGCATGATGCATGTGATTATATGATTGGTGAAACCCGAGTTGTTTCTAACCCGCGTGGATATCCGGGCGAGACACATAACAAGCATTACAAGGTATTGCAGATAGAGGTTTAAGATGAATATCGAAACAATGCAAGACATTTGGAATAATAAGCCCGTGGGTTATCTGCGGGCCAACTATTTCAGTCGAAAGAAGCTTAAGAAGTTTCAGATTATCTATTCGCGTGAATTGGTAAAGAACAAGAAAGTGGAAGATATGTCACTTGAAGTTTTTGCTAGTTCTGCTAGGGCAGCAGGCGAATTGCCAATGGTTATGGATTTTACCAAGACGGTTCGTGAAAGCACGAAAGCCCTGGCAGCCACGGAAGGCTTCAACACATATAATATATTTTCTAGAATTAAGGAAATTGCGTAATGGAATTCACCATTGAAGATATCGCAATGTGCCGCGAGGCCTTTCTTGAATATTTGATGAGTAATAACCTCACAGATGAGCAGAGGCCCCGCGCCCAAGTATTATTTGAGCGTTTCGGACAGTGGAAACGCATGAATGAGGAAATGATGAGGCAGCAAAATGCTAACGTGGAGTGAAGGCAAAACCGCCTATTTCTTTAGGCCCTTGACAGCCAAGAGTAAAGATGCTATTATAGCCACAGTTGATATTCGTACTGACGGAATTAAACAAGTAAGAATTCGCGCCGTCTGGCGCAAATCGCAAGATTTCACAAAACATAGAAGCGGCGCCAGTTCCTATACATTGGTAAATACCGATGAAAAGATCAAGGAATATTGTGAAAAAAGATTTCAGGAATGGCTTGATAAAGCCGGACTTATTCAAGTGAAGGCATTATGATTACCGACGGTACTTTTGTTTGTGCTGCCTGTGGTGAATGGAAAACTGGGTGCAGCCTATGTGGTATCGCAACGTTAATTGATTGCCGTGCCGATATTGCTCGAAAGAGCAGAGAAGAATTTGAGGCCGAACGTGAATTGGCCAACCAAGAAAGAGCGATAAGGCGTAGCAATGAAGCTTAATAAAGTTCATAAGTTTAATATCAAAAATTATAAATTTGGTGATTTACCGAGAGAGTCAATTATATCTCTTTTCCGGGATGGACGAATTTGTAGTTATTTTCTTGAACGCCAGTTAGAAAAGTGGTTTCCAGATTTGAAATTTGTAAACGGCCATGGCTATGATTTTGTTTCAACTAAAACGAAACTTAAATATGATGCCAAAAACTTTACAAAAGGCGGTCTACGTTTCATGCCGTCAAACCAGATTGGTGCCGGCCGGCAATTTAATTTAGGTATTTGTGGTAAACACGTTGAGGAAACGATTTATATCCTCTGCGATATTGTTGATTTTCCGAGAGTTAGAGTGGTCGCAAAATCAGGAAAAGAACTGTTAAAACAATATAGCAAATGTGTTATCCCTCTCCGTGATAGAGAAAAAGTTTTTGCTTAATGACTAGTTTTATACCTAAGAAAAATAAACCGCATCATGATATTGTAATGACACCTATTCCTCTTGCCAAAGAGATAATAGAACATTATAATCCAACAGGTAGAATATTAGATCCATGTCGCGGAACTGGTGCATTTTATAATAATTTTCCAAAAAAAGAAACCAGATTATATTGTGAAATTTCTGAAGGCCGAGATTTTTATAATTTCCATGAAAAGGTAGACTGGATAATTACTAATCCGCCTTGGTCAGATATTAAGAAATTTCTAATACATTCATTTACAATTGCAGATAATATTTGTTTTTTAATTCCGTTTAATCATTTTTCTACTAAACACAGATTGCGGCTGATGATAGAGGCGAATTTTGGAATTAAAGAATTTTATGGTGTTTCTACACCTAAAACAAAAACATGGCCACAAAGCGGCTTTCAATTAGGTTCTACACATTTCTTACGCGGATATAAGGGACCTATAATAATTTCAGGAAACTATGGAACATGACAGAAGTTATGCGAAAACTAGCATCGATCCGAGTAATTAAGGACGTACAGCCCATTGATGGTGCTGATTCTATTGAATTGGTATTCGTGGACGGCTGGCAGGTCGTAACTCGCAAGGGTGAATTTAAGCCAAAAGACTGGTGCATCTATTTTGAGATTGACTCGTTTTTGCCTATTCATCCGTTGTTTGAGTTCCTTAGGGCTTCCTCATTCCGTGATATCCCAGAATTGGGCCAAGGTTTTCGTTTGAAGTCTATCAAGTTGCGTAAGCAGTTGAGTCAGGGCCTTGTTACCAAGCTTGATGAAACTATGAATCAGTTTGGTTCACATTCTATTCTTGCTGTTGGTCCGCCATATGAATGTTGGATTACTGAGCGTGAAGGAAAAGAAATTATAGTTCCCCTTGAAGAAGGCGCAGATTGCACCGAGTATCTTGGTGTAAAGAAGTTTGAAATTCCATTGTCTGCTCAGTTGGCAGGCCTAGTTCGTGGTAATTTCCCCAGCTTTATACCAAAAACAGACCAAGAGCGCGTACAGAACCTGGTGTTCCATGATGGCGCCGCACATGAAGTTGTTTATACTGATGGTGAAGGCAAAGAGATTCGTGTAAACAAGGCTCCGCGTCCTGGCCCATGTCAGTTTGATTATGAAATGACAATGAAGCTTGATGGTTCGAGCATGACAGTATACCGTAAGGACGGTTATGTTGGTGTGTGCAGCCGCAATATGGATTTGCTTGAAACGACCGAAAATGCATATTGGAAAGCTGCATTGAATTCTGGTCTGATTGATTTTCTTCGAAAGAATGAAGATGATTTGGCTGATAACATTGCCTTCCAAGGTGAATTGATGGGCCCAGGCGTTCAGGATAACCGTGAAGGCCTTCCTGAATTGACGTTCTATCTGTTTGACGTTTTCGCAATTGATCCGCAGGTATATGCCGGCCCTTCCGAGCGCCGTGATATCTATTTCTATCTGCTTAAGCAAGACCTAAATTTGGAACATGTTCCTGTTTTGGACCTTGTAAATGGCAAAGATTTGACAATGGCCAAATGCCTGGAACTTGCAAAAGGTCCGTCATTGAAGCATAAAATCCGTGAGGGTGTGGTTTTCAAGTCTTTGGATGGAATCTATTCATTCAAGGCAATCAATAACGATTTTCTATTGAGTGAAAAGTAATGTTTGCCACCGCCACTTTAATATGTTATATTGGATTTCTATTCATCGTATCGTTCAATTTGGGACAGGAATACGAGAAATACCTCAGAAACAGGGTACAGGATTATAGGAATCCTTGCTCAACTACTAAAAAAGGCGATATTTTTTATATTTGATGGTTGCCTTTTCGTCCGGAAGGATATATAATAGACAAATGATTCAGGAAATTAAACATATGCGGGTATCGTCTAGCGGCCTAGGACCCTTGACTTTCAATCAAGTGACCACCGGTTCGAATCCGGTTATCCGTACCAATTGGCGCCAATGTCTCAAAGGCATAGAGGGCGTTATCTAACGTAAATTGAATTCCGCGATAGTGAATTCCTGCTAATTCACATCGTTGATAAACTTTAAAAATAAGTCCGTGCAGGCGCAAGGAGTAATCCCCTAGCCTTTAACGAATACCAGAAATGGTTGACTTTTCGCCGGTACTGCATAACCTTCGGGTTATTGCACTAGGGAAAAGTCTAAGACACGGCAAAAATTCAATGCCTTCCACAAATAAGAGCAGTCTGGTGACGCTGCCGCGCTGTAAACGCGGTCCCTTAGGGCAAGTGGTTCAATTCCGACTGGGAGGCACCAATTAGAAGAATATGCGTAGGCGTTTAATCGCGCCGTAAATCGCGTAATGCGGGTATGGTATAAAGATTGTGCCCTAGCCTTCCAAGCTAGAGATAAGAGTTTGAGTCTCTTTACCCGCTCCAAATTCGCCCGAATGGGCAACGCAAGATTATTGCGGGATAGAGGAGAAGCCCCTCACCTGGCTCATAACCAGGAGTACGTGTCGTGCAATTCACACTCCCGCAACCAATTCAAGTCTGGGTAGTTAAAAAGTAGAACGCCTCCATTAGGAGGAAACGGTGGTTCAAACCCGCCCCTAGACACCAATTAAGCCCGAGTAGCTTAAGTTAAAGCAGCCGCATTTCAAAAGGCGGCGCATGAAGTATCGAATCTTCCTCGGGCACCATACACCGAATCGTCTAAGATATTAAAGGACACTTCCGTTCAGGGAGAAATGCGGGCTTGTTAATCCGCTTCGGTATCGAATATTCAAAACTGTGCGGCCGGGGGAGCCGCTTAATGAACGGAGAATGTCCGTACGAGTTTTGAATTTATCTTAACAACACCTTTCACGCCTCTGTCTCAAGCGCACCAGAAAGGTTTTCTATATGTGGCTGTGATGAAGCTGGTGCTCATGCTACGCTGAAAACGTAGATATGCTGGTTCAATCCCAGACTGCCACACCAATTGGACCACTAGCATAATGAAAGTGCGCGGGACTCTTAATCCTTGAGGCCTCAGTTTGATTCTGAGGTGGTTCACCATAAACTTTCCGGCTTTGCGATGAAAGACGGCGTATCGTATCACGTAAGAAACGGTCAGTGTTATACGACACATGCTGACCCCGGATTATTATTGGCGTAGGTGTAGGACACAAGAGAGACTTATAAACTCTTTAGCGGCAGATGGCCGTTCTGGAGCAGGTTCGATACCTGCTACGCCAACCAAATCCTATCGAAAGATAGAGAACCCCATTGGTCCCATTAAACGGGTGGGGGTTTCGCCTCGCAAGAGAATTCCTTGCCTAGTGCTGGATAGAAATGTTATGGGAGAGTTCGTTGAGTAATCAGCGTTGCCGCTCACGGCTTGTAGCGGGATATAAATCGAGGGTTCGCCCTTGGGTAAAATAGTTCGGTTCCAAACCGTACTCGCTAACAGGCTGCCAAATTTATATGGGTGTAACTTAATGGTAAAGACGGGGCCTCCAAAACCACGAAACAGAGTTCGATTCTCTGCTCCCATGCCAATTCATTCGCAGAATAGCCTAGGGCGGCCCGTTTTCTAGAAACTGGCCAAAGTTCGGTGTAAATCCGACTCTGTGAGCCATTATTATTCGGAGATAGTTTAACTGGTAGAACAGAGGACTCTGAATCCTCTAGTCAAGGTTCGAACCCTTGTCACCGAGCCAAGTTTAGTAATAAAGTGCAATTCGGACTAAATAGAGACATGATATGCGTGAAGTTCAATATGTCCTACTATAGGCTTCTCTGGCTAAGGACTGCGAACGTTTACTAATTCAAAAGCCAAGGTATCAAACATTGTGTAGTCAAGAGGCTTAGTATCTTGATGGATAGTTGATAGACCTACCGTTGGGGAAATAACGGTCTTAGATTATTGCGGATTAACTGGTAGGTCTGGTCGCCGTGCTTTGAACACGGAAAGAAGAAGGTTCGAATCCTTTGTCCGCAGCCAATTTTATTCCTAAGAACTGCACAAGGTGTGGAGACTTCGCTGTTAACGAAGCCGTGAGAGGTTCGATTCCTCTGTTAGGAGCCAATTAGAAAGATGATTATGGTAGACTGGACAAAACCTCTGAAATGCACAGATGGTCGTGAAGTTGAACTGGCAGATTATTTACCAGAAGATTCATGGCAATCATTAGGTTTTACCCGTTGCGTAGTTGAGTACCCGAAAGAAACGGGACCAGGTCATTGGACATTTATTCTTTACACCCGTGAAGATGGAACAACAAATCAGGGCAATGAAAACCCACATTATAGAGTAGTGAACAGATAATGCCTAAGAGTGGAATTTACGGATTTTCTGGTAAGTTTAGATGGTTATCAAACTTTGCAGATTGTGAAGTTGAACTAGACGGGGTAATTTACCCAACTACAGAGAATGCATATCAGGCCGCGAAATTCGCGCCACCTCTGAGACCACCATTTATACATTTTACACCAGGTGAAGCCAAAAAAGCCGGCGCAAACACTATGGCACAAAGAGCAGATTGGTATGAAGTAAATCTTGATATCATGAAAGATTTAAACAGACAGAAGTTTAGTCAAGAGCCATATAAGACCTTGCTACTAAATACGGATGGGTTGTTTATAGAAGAAACAAATACCTGGGGCGACACCTTTTGGGGTGTATGCATGGGTAACGGAGAAAACCATTTAGGTCGTATTCTGATGGAAATCAGGGACGAACTACTCCGCGACGAGGCCGTAAACGTCGAAAATAAAACGGAGCGAAATTAAAGTTTAGTATCATTGTTATGCCGAGTCATTTGATCACGATAGGCAATTAACAAGAGCGTAAACCGGCAAAGTGCAACGAGTCGATGGACTTGAAAGCCTAAGAACGCCCATACAGGTTCGAAACTTAGTGGGGACGCAAGCACTTGGTACTAATTCAAATCCCGGGCCTATAGTGATAACGGGAGCACAATGCCCTTGCAAGGCGTGAGAGAGGGTTCGATTCCTTCTAGGTCCACCAATTCAATGCGTTTGTGGTGTAATGGTAGCCACGCCGGTCTTAGAAGCCGGTCCCTTGCGGGGTGGGAGTTCGAGTCTCTCCAGACGCACCAAATAATGTCCTGATGGCGGAATGATTGACGCGGGTGCCTGCAAAGCATCATATGGGGGTTTGATTCCCTCTCAGGACTCCAATTCGTGTATGTATAGCATATAGTCCATAGATGAAGCCTCGCTAAACCAGACGGACCGGTTACCCTAGCGACGAAGGGCGCGGACTTTTAATCCGCTATGCAAACACCGTGGGTTTGAGTCCCACCCGGTCCTCCATTTTATCCCTATGTAACCAGTTCCGCCTTCGAAGCGGTTATCTGTAGCGGAGTTGCAAAGGCAGGTTCAAATCCTGTCATAGGGTCCAATTGCTCACAAGAGCATATTAAAACACTTAAGATGCTTTTAAAAGCATATTGTCCGATGAGTTAGCTGATTACAACGCTGCCCCGACACGGCAGAGGACCAAGTTTGATTCTTGGATTGGACACCAAATTAGCAGTCGAGCCTACGCTGGAAACAGAGGAAGTTCAGGACACATGCTCAAGTCGAGTGGGAGAGAAATCGCTAAACCACCGTGATTATAATGTGCAAGCCAAACAGAGGATGGGAAACTTGGGCCTATATCTTCGGGTTGGTGCAAAGACGAATGTAGGCATAGAACAGAATCCTGGCTATGGACTGCTAACTAAATTATAGCCCCAGACGGTCTGGTGACCTGTTGGTCCTTACAAGACTGACGCTTAGAGTTCGATTCTCTTTGGTGCTACCAAATTATCCACACGTATCCGAGGCCGCCTACGAAGCAGGTACACGTAATTATACCCATGTAGTCCCCGGTGCTACGAACGCCGAGCGAGATAACGGATGGAAGATGCTGGTTCGAGTCCAGTCATGGGTGCCAGTTTGAACTTCTATTAATACTAAATAGGTATAAATGGAGGTTCAAATGAATTGTGAAAATTGTGAAAAAGAAATATTAATCAGATACGGTACAGGTAGATTTTGCGATAAACACTGTGCCCGTAGTTTCTCAACAAAATATAAAAGAGAAAGTATAAACAAAAAGGTAAGCAAAACTCTTTCTGGCCGAACTGTTGGTGAGCAAACGAAAGAAAAACTAAAATCCAATTGGAAAATCCGAAAAACAAAGATAAGAAATCCCAATTCGAATAGAACGCCGTTAGTAATATTACTAACCGAAAATAGCACCTATACAACACAAATTGTTAAAAGACGAATTTTGCAAGAAAATGTATTGGAATATAAATGCACAAAATGTCCAAATAACGGAACACATAATAATAAGCCGTTAACGCTGCAATTACACCACAAAGACGGAAATAATAAAAATCATCTTTTGGCTAATTTAGAATTTTTGTGTCCAAATTGTCATTCGCAAACAGACACATATGCAGGTAAAGGAAATTTAAAACGGAATGATTTGACTTTCCGTAAGATTCCGTGTATAATATAAGAATAATGGCCACGTAGTCAGGTGGAGCTTCTACCTCCATATCTGTAATTGGAACTATAAAATGGGAGTTCGAGTCTCTCCGTGGTCGCCATTTTGAAAGTATATTATGACAACCGAAACTGAAAGAATTGAAGGCATCATGAAGCATGTTGCCAAAAGCAAAGATGCTTTTGTTGAGGCAATGAAGGACCCCGAGTTCAAGAAGGCAGCAGATGATATGCATGAAGCATATGTTGAAATGCTCCGTGGTGATACTCCAAAAGATTGGCATTATCGTTGCGATTGGGCTTCAACAGTTGCATTCAATCAAATGATGGACATTCTTGGTGACGAAATGAGGGTTGCTGTTTTATCTCTCACCCCAAACAACATGGCACATTTCACTGTATTCATTTCACCAAAGGGCATGGATATGCTCAAAGATTATAAGGCGAAACAGAATGATATACAGTAACGATTCTGACCGTGCTTCCTGCATGGCAGACTTCAATATGTTTCTGCACCGCCACAATGTCATTATAAATGGCCTTGCTAATTGTTTTCATTGTGATGGCTCAGGTCGAGTTTGGCATCCAGATTCTTACCGAGATTCATATGAGGGCAATAAAATGCGCGAATCGATTAAATGTCCTGCTTGCAAGGGAACCAAAGTTGGTCGCCTTTATGAATGGAAGCAAGAATGGCGCAAAGAAAAAAAAGAATATGAAGCAAGAAAAAAGCGCGAAATAAAAGAACAAACAAGGCGCCGCCGAATTTTGCAGAAACTAACTAAAGCAGATCGTGAATTTTTGGGATTATATTATGAATAACATAAGTGAAACGGTTATTTACCTTCACCGTGAAAAAGAAGAAAACCATGATTTGGCTAGTGAACTAAACATGAGTGATATAGCGCGTGAGCGATTCCGTTTCATGGGTTCAGAAGTAGAAATCACTGTTTGGATTAACAAAGACACCGGTGAAACATGGGCAACTAAAATTAATGATATGCCCCTTGCTGATAAGGTATTAATATAATGAGTTACATTCCCCAAAATTGGATGCAAACCTATACAGGTAAGTGTTTTGATTTAGACCAGATTGAGTATAATGATTATGATATCGTGGATATTGCACATGCTCTATCAATGCTATGCCGTTTCAATGGCCACTGCAAACGATTCTATTCAGTTGGTGAACACCTCCTGCGTTGTTCTTATCTGGTTGCACCAGGATTTGAATTCGAGGCCTTGATGCACGATGCATCCGAAGCGTATATTTCTGATATGCCACGACCAATGAAAAACATTATGCCTCTCTATAAGGAAATGGAAAAGAAGGTCGAAAACGTAATTGCGAATCTATATTATCTTCCGCGTGATATGTCACCTGAGGTTAAAGAAGTTGATAACCGCATGGTTCTAACCGAACGCGATCTGTTATTGGTTAAGCCGCCCCATGATTGGGCCCATTATGGCACTACCTCCTTTACCAAGAAGGAATTCTATGGTGTATATTCGCAGCAGACGATGGCCCCAGAAGTGTGTGAAAAACTATTTCTGAAACGCTTCAAGGAATTGTGGACGCCACATGTTACCGAAGCATTGAAAAGAATGAGAATGCCCGTAGCCTTTAGTGAAGGAACCGGCCTTGTCCAACTTTGAACAGAACTATAACGATAAGCATTTCAAATATAGCATTGCTAAGTCTGTTATTCGAATGATTGCATGTCTGATTTTTATTATAGTTTTGTCCTGTATTGCTCTTGATATTGAAATGTCACTTAGAACTTTTGCCTTTTGGACGCTCTTGTTTCCACTAGGTCTTGCTATCGCTGAAATTTTAGGGATTATGGAAGAAAACATATGAGTGATTTAAATTTTCACAATTTCATTTTCGTTGGAGAATATGCCTGGGACCCAAAAATGGATAATAGCTGGTTAGATTTGGTTATTACTCATGACATTGATACCGACAATATCACCAAAGTATTTCATATAAAAAGAAACTCCATGACCGGTCATTACGGCAAAACATATGATGAGGAATTGATAAAGAAATTACTTCGAGCAGCATGGACTGGCCGAATTGCAAATCTAGACGTTGCCAAGAAACATATGACAGCATGAAACACCAGCCATTTGCCCTTATTGATAAGGCAGATTTTAATGCAACATTTGACCTGCCATATAAAGACTTGGTGATTACCTTTGAACGCGGCGCAATTAACGGTAAAGAATATTGTAATTATCATGTCGAGGTGAATCATCTAACACAACATACGGGTGAAATTGATTATGACACTGCCCGAGAATTATTTGCAATGGCATGGGGTGGAAAAGTTAAAGAAGAAATTGCGGCCGAACGCATGAGAGAAAAGATTATGGATTATCTCCGTGACTGCGGCACAAATAATGTAGGTATGCTTGATTCGATTACGATGAGCCAACTTACAGCAATTAGAAAAATAACGCTAGACTAGCAATTTATTCGTATGCATTGGACGCATACCAGCCATGCAAAAATAGTGGTTGCAATAAGTTGAGAAACCTTTATAGTGGACTAAATAGAATACAAAGTTAACGCGCATATATACAAGCGGCTCAAGTAGAGCGCCCGATAAGCGTTTGGGGAAACCCGTCGAAGGTTCGAATCCTTCTGTGCGCACCAATTCAACAGGGTATACGTCAGCCTGGCCCAGACCACAAGCCTTGGAAGCTTGGAACGAAGGTTCAAATCCTTCTACCCTGACCAATTAAAGAGTGTCCTAGTGCGAGAGCCAGTGACCATTAAGTTTATGTTATAAAGTAACAGAGCGCCATTCGGGTAGCCATTTTATTCTTGACTTAACTTTTAAAATATATTTCAGACAAACCAACTTGGCGGAGGTGGGTGACTGTTAATCATCATAGCTTGGTTCGAATCCAAGGTCTGGAGCCAATTAGCCCAATAGGGCTTATGAAAAAGGGGTGGTGCTGTTAGTGCCAAAGTGAGAGGTCCTTGGCGGGAACTTTCCACGTAGCGCCAACTACGTAGCCGGGTGCAAATCCTGGGCCACCTCTCACGAAATTTTAGGTCGCCGATAGTAATCTGAGTGGTACTCAGGTCGAGACAAGAGAGTGAACCTTCTTTAACCGAGAATGGTTGTTGTACTTGTTAACAAAACTAGAAGCATTATAGGCAGAATTCAAAGAGTTGCAACTCTTACAACACTGCCGCAATTACTCAATGGGCATGTTGAGATTTTGGATAGTCCCCTACCCTGTCACGGTAGGTTAAGCGGGTTCGATTCCCGTCATGCTCGCCAATTAAAGACGCCGGCTAGGGGCACGTTGCCCTAGTGCAGGATAAGAAGGTTACGGAGTCTCAGCATACCTAGAAACGTGGGTTTAATGAGAGCAGGCGCGACAGTCCTTAAAAAAACGAGAGCGCGGTTAAGTTTATTGTTGCATACGCATAAGATAATGCGGGCTGGGCCTCGAAACCTGGAAAAATGAAGTATCGAATCTTCTGCAACAGCCAAATTATTATGGAGCGCGTGTCATGCCGGGGATGCATGTCCTGCCTTGAAAGCAGGTTGAGCCGAAAGGCCAGGGGTTCGATTCCGCCACCGCTCCGCCAATTCTAGTGAACGTTTATCATGAAACCAGCATTTACCGTGACTTTATCTGTTGAGGAAATGGAAATTCTTGGTACTGCTCTGTTGCAGTACGTATCGAGGCCAATTGATGATGCCTCTGCCTGTGCAGCAGACACCTTGCTAGACAAGCTTCTAGACATTACTGAAATTCCAATGACAGGATTAATCAGATGAGTTATAAACTACGTTTCAATTCGCCACGATGATTATTCATTGAGGATACTGGCGAAGGCATGTCAATTACCAATGACGCCGAAGGTGTTTGTGAATATTTGATTCTCAATTACGGCAACAAAAGAATTATGTACCGCGACTCAGATGGCACTTGGGATGAACTGTGTCACAATCACGGTATTTTTAAACGATTTGAATTCCATGGTTATACCGATTATGATGTTGATCGGCTCATTGAACTGGAATCAGTTAAACTATAATATGCCCGCAGGCCGGTGAGATTATCGGGGCGTCCTCATAAGGCGTTCAAAGTTGGTTTGATACCAACTGTGGGTACCAATT
>Ga0154020_10007258_pt1 | contig 12955 bp, 9 predicted proteins | sample Klosneuvirus_201_FD_109709 | JGI IMG/M metagenome (GOLD analysis project Ga0154020, IMG submission 109709) | Active sludge microbial communities from wastewater, Klosterneuburg, Austria - Klosneuvirus_20160825_MG | ecosystem: Engineered > WWTP > Aerobic digester > Activated sludge | place... | reverse complement strand
TGGCCAACGACAGCGATCCGGAGGGCAGCGCGCTGACGGCGATACTGGTCAGCGGTCCCTCCAACGGCACGCTGACGCTCAACTCCGACGGCACGTTCAACTATGCGCCCAACGCCGGGTTCAGCGGCACGGATAGCTTCACCTACAAGGCGAACGACGGGATTCTGGATTCCAACGTGGCCACGGTGACGATCACCGTGACGGCCGTGCCGGTGGTCAACCAGGCGCCCGTCCTGAACGCCATCGGCAATCAAAACGTGAACGAAGGGCAGCTGCTGTCCTTTGCCGCGACCGCGAGCGATCCGGATGCCGGGCAGACGTTGACGTTCAGTTTGGAAAACGGCCTGAGCGGCCAAGTGCCGGCGGGCGCGAGCATCAATCCGACCACCGGCGCCTTCGCCTGGACGCCGACAGAAGCGCAGGGTGCCGGCTCGTTTACGTTCGATGTCGTGGTGACGGATAACGGCAGCCCGACGCTGAGCGACAGCGAGACGCTCACGGTGACGGTTGGCGAAGTCAACCAAGCGCCGGTCTTGAATGCGATCGGGAACCAGAATGTGAATGAAGGGCAACTGTTGACCTTCACGGCGACGGCCACTGATGCCGATCTGGAGGCCAATACGTTGACGTACAGCTTGGAAGGGACAGTTCCGGCGGGTGCCGGCATCAACCCCACGACGGGTGAATTCATCTGGACCCCGACGGCGGGCCAGATCGGTTCGCACAGTATCACTGTGCGAACGACGGATAACGGGACGCCTGCGTTGTTCGATGAGGAAACCATCACAGTCACGGTTAATAGCCTGAACGTCACGCCGACGGCGGCAAATGATGCCTATGCGGTGCAGCAGGATTCGACGTTGGTTGCGGGCACCCTCATGATCAAAGACATCGTTGCTAGTGCTACTAGTGCGTTCCCGGACTTTTTGACTAACGTTAACGGGACCCTGTTCTTTAGGGCCACGGACCCCGTGAATGGTGAGGAGCTATGGAAGAGTGACGGGACTGCCGCGGGGACGATGCTCGTGAAGGACATTAACCCGGGCAGCGTCCATTCAAGTCCGCTCTTTCTAACCGATGTGAATGGGACGCTCTTCTTCACTGCGGCGACTGGTGCGCCGGGACAAGAGCTTTGGATGAGCGACGGTACTGCGGTCGGCACCGTCATGGTGAAAGATTTTGGCCCTAGTAGTTCGAACTTGAGCCTGAATAATTTGACCAACGTGAATGGGACGCTGTTCTTCACAGCCAACGATGGGGTGAACAGCGTCGAAATATGGAAGAGTGATGGGACGGGTGCGGGGACGGTACTAGTCAAGGATATCAGTCCCGGCATCGGCGACTCCAATCCCCAGTCGCTGACGAATGTGAACGGGACGCTGTTCTTCATAGCCAATGACGGGGTAACCGGCCAAGAGATCTGGAAGAGTGACGGGACGGCGGCGGGAACGGTGCTGGTCAAGGATATCTTTGCCGGCAGCAGCGACTCGAGTCCCCAGTTTTTGACGAACGTGAATGGCGTGTTGTTCTTTACGGCCATTGACCCTGTGAATGGCCGAGAGCTGTGGAAGAGTGACGGAACGACCGTGGGAACGGTGTTGGTCGATGACATCGTGTCAGGATCTGGCAATTCCAGTCCACTGTCACTGACGAACGTGAACGGCGTGCTGTTTTTTTCGGCATCTGACCTTGTGAATGGCAGAGAACTGTGGAAGAGCGACGGGACGGCAACTGGGACGGTGGTGGTAAAGGACATAAGGGCTGGGAGTGGCAGCTCGACTCCCAATTCTCTCACGAAGCTGAACGGAACGCTGTTTTTTACGGCCAACGACGGGGTGAACGGAATCGAACTGTGGAAGAGTGATGGGACGGAAGCGGGGACGGTTCTGGTGAAGGACATCAATCCGGGGAGCGCGAATTCCAACCTCAATAGATTTATGAATGTGAACGGCACCCTCCTTTTCTATGCCATTGATGGAGTGCATGGCTCGGAACTCTGGAAGAGCGATGGGACTGCGGCAGGAACCGTACTCGTGAAAGACATCGAACCGGGAGCGGTTAGTTCGAACTATAGTGCCTTTGGAATTACGATTACGAGCGTGAACGACATACTGTTCTTTTCGGCTAACAATAGTGTAAACGGTGTTGAGCTCTGGGCCAGCGGACTGCAGAATAATCTTCTCGCCAACGACACCGACCCCGACAGCCCGACATTGACCGCCACGCTCGGCACCGGCCCATCGAACGGCTCGCTGGTGCTGAATCCCGACGGGACCTTCACCTATCGCCCGAATGCGGGCTTCACCGGCACCGACACGTTTACCTACAGCGTCTCCGACGGCACGACCACGTCCAACGTGGCGACCGTGACGATTACGGTGACGCCGTGATGCAGCTTCGGAATGCAGCGCTGTAATTGTGACACGATCTGCAAAATTTGGGGCAGTGTAAGGGAGGGCGCGATGAATGAAGCCGCGAGACCGAACGGGAAGCAGGGGGACAGGACGTCAGCGCCAGAACACCGGCGCATCATGGTGGACAGCGCCGGCGCCGCGACAAACTACGCCAATAGCTGCCACGTCGCGAGCACGAAGGAAGAGATCGTGCTCAACTTCGGCTTGAACCAGGCCTGGGATCAGAATCAGGCGGACCTGCGAGTACAGATCACGAATCGAATTATCCTCAGCCCCTTCGCCGCCAAGCGGTTGGCCCTGCTCCTGGGGGCGGTGGTGCAGCAGTATGAACGGCAGTTCGGTGCGCTGGATCAGGGCGGACCTGCGGCCGGTTCTCCCCCTTCTGTCGAGAAGGGGAGTGCACGTCTGTCGGCCAACGGCGGAGACTTTGCAACATGATAGAACCGGGGGCGCCTGTTCGGTTTGAATCACTGTTGCCGGCGGATGGGCTGGCGGCGTTGACGGCGAAGGCCCAGAGTGCGGATCGGCTGCAGCTCCTGTTCGATCTGCTCGCCCCGGCGCTCGGGCAGACCGGCTACGAGGCCTCCGCCAGGGCGTTTGTGACTGAGCTTGCGACCCGGTTGCATTGCGATCGGGTGACTCTCGGGACGGTGTTGAACGGCCGTGTCAGGCTTACAGCCCTTTCCCACAGCAGCACATTCAGCCCCAAGACCACGCTGGTTCGGGCCATCACGGCCGCGATGGAGGAAGCACTCGACCAGCGGCAGACCATCGTTGTGCCGCCCCTGCCGACTACCCTGACTCAGATCCGGCGCGCGCATGATGAGTTGCTACGCGAGTTCCACAGCGCCGCGCTCTGCTCGGTGCCGTTGTTGTGCGATGGGCATGTGACGGGGCTGCTGACCTTGGAGCGGGGAGCGGAGCAGGCCTTCGATCGCACTACGCTCGACGTGCTTGAAGCCTTGAGCGCGGTGGCCGGTCCGCTTTTTGAAATGAAACGGCGCGACGCGCGATGGCTCGGCGGCAAGGTGTGGGAATCGGTTCGATCACAACTTGCCAAGTTGACCGGGCCGCGCCATGTGGGATTCAAGTTGGCGACGCTCGGTGCGGCCGCTCTGGTAGCCTTCTTGTTTCTTGCAACGGGCGAGTATCGCGTGACGGCGAAAACGGTGTTGGAGGGATCGGTCCAGCAGGCTGCGGCGGCTCCTTTCCAAGGCTACTTGGAGACGGCGCCGGTCCGGGCCGGCGACATCGTGCAGGCGGGACAAGTCCTCGCCACGCTGCAGGATCACGATTTGAAACTCGAGCGGTTGCGATGGCAGAGCCAGCGGGATCAACTGGCCAAGGAGTATCGGCAGGTCCTGGCCGACCGGGATGCGGCCAAGGTGGAGATCAAGGCGGCGGAGTTGGCGCAAGCCGGGGCGCAATTGGCCCTAGCGGACGAGAAGCTTGCGCGGATCCGGATGACCGCGCCGTTCGCCGGCATCGTTGTGAGCGGAGACTGGAGTCAGCGGCTGGGATCTCCGGTGGAAGAAGGGCAGGTTCTCTTCGAGGTCGCGCCGTTGAACGACTATCGAGTGGTGTTGCAAGTGGATGACTGGAATATGGCGGGGCTACGCGTCGGGCAGACCGGGACCTTGCTGCTGTCGTCATTGCCGCACGACGAGCTTCCGTTTACCGTCACCCAACTGACGCCGGTGTCGACAGCCAACGATGGCCGTAACTATTTTCGAGTCGAGGCCAAACTGACGACTGTGCCCTCGGACCGACTCCGCCCGGCCATGGAGGGAGTGGGCAAGATCGCGGTGGACGAACGGTCGTTGGTCTGGATTTGGACTCACGACATCGTCGATTGGGCAAGCCTCAAGCTCTGGGCGTGGCTGCCGTGAAGCGGGCGTCAACCGTCAATGGTCAACCGTGAGGCGACGTAGCAATCAGCACCCAGTTTTCAGTCGTTGGCTTCACAGGCGACTTCGCTGAGTACTGACAGCTGATAGCATGGCAGTGAGTGGTCAACGACGCGTCAGGCATGACGGGTGTTCAGAGCTGATCGCTGAAAGCTAGCCGCTGACTGTTGGTGTCGATGTAGCGGTAAGCATTGCGTGAGGGACCGGGCTCGATCACCGGTAGGCTTCGCGACGATGGGCGATTCGAAGGACGAGTACAGTCTTGGCGGTATCGTCGATGTCCAGCAGGACTCGGTACTCGCCGATTCTCACTCGCCAGGTGTTGGATGTGCCGGCTAATTTAGCGATGCCGTGCGGCCGGGGGTGGAGTTCAAGATCGAGCAAGGTCCTGGTGGTACGAGTCCGGAGTTCGGAGGGGAGTCTGTTGAGATCGCGTTCCGCTGCGGGCCGTAGGAGAACGGTATAGGCCACTATCGGCCTTTTCCGTTTTTCTTCAGCAACGCTTGCAAGGGGAGTGAAGGACCGGATTCCGTTCTGGCCTCCTGTGCCAAGAGATTATCGATGGCATCCTGGAGATAGGTGGGCAGCGTTTCCCAATCAGCATGCTTCGCCAAGGTGCGGAGATAGCGTTCGTAATCTTCAATGGACACAATGACTTCGACTGTTTCGCCGCGCTGGTTCTGGACGTATCGAGGGGGATCGATTGTTGCGGCGGGTGATTTGCTCTGTCGTCTGCTGCTCATTGAATCTCCCACGAGATGATGATGAAAATGGTATCACCGGTGATTCCACAGGTCAAACGGGTCGCCGTCGGGAATGAGCGGACTGTGGCGCCCTACGACTTTCGCCAACTTCGCCGAAGCGGCGGTTTCAGGCTGCATAGAGCAGAATGCCTTCCCGTTCGACCGCAGCAGGCAGGGAGGAGACCACGGTGCGCTTCCGGTCGAATTCTTCACGCGTCAACACCAGAATATCCTTCGCGGCTCCGACACCGATCAATGCGCGGAATGCCTCTTGCTCGCATCGATACCGCGGCAAGCTGGATTCTTTCACCACCATCAACAGGTCGTAGTCGCTGTCAGGGCCCGCTTCTCCCCGAGCCCGAGAGCCGAAGAGATAGACTCGTTCCGGTTGGAAGGCGCAGGTCAGGCGGCGCAACATTTCTTCAAGGATCGGATCCTGGGATCGGGGATGAACTGGTGTGCCGTGTTGGGCTTGCATGGTGGGGAGCCTAGCACAGGGCATGCGGGTACGCAATTTTATGATGTGGTGGCTGTGCTGAGTCGTGAGTCCTCAGTGTTGTTTGGGTGAGACATGGCCGGTGAATTTTTTAGCGCTTCCTGGTACCGCGTCGAACGGCTGAAGCCGCGGTTGCGCAGTCATGTGGAACTGACGCGGCATCAGTATCGTGGGCAGACCTGGTACGTCCTTCAGGACCGCGCATCCGAGCGGTTTCACCGGTTCGCCCCTGCGGCCTACCAACTGATCGGCCTCATGGACGGCCGGCACACGGTGCGAGCCATCTGGGAGTCCGCGACGGCGACGTTGGGTGATGAGGCGCCGAGTCAGGACGACATGATTCGGTTGCTAGCCCAGTTGCACGGCTCAGATCTCATCGTCTGCGACGTCTTGCCTAATACCGGGGAATTAACCCAGCGGGCCGACAGAATTGCGCAGCGACAGTGGGCGAGCCGACTGTCGAATCTGTTTGCCTGGCGCTGGCCCCTCTGCGACCCCGACCGATTCCTCACGGCGCTGCTGCCGGTGATTCGACCGCTCGTCAGCTGGCCCGGCTTTGTACTTTGGTTCTGCCTGGCTGGTCTGGGCCTTGTCCTGGGCGGGTTGCATTGGCCTGATCTCACCCACGATTTGCTCGGACAGTTGACCACGCCGCATTCGTTGGTGGTGCTCTGGCTGCTCTTTCCCCTCATCAAGCTGTTCCACGAATTGGGACATGGATTCATGACGAAGGCCTTCGGAGGCGAGGTGCATGAATTGGGCGTGATGCTGCTCGTCTTTACTCCTGTGCCCTATTGCGAGGCCTCTGCCGCCTGGGCTTTCCGGGACAAGTGGCAGCGAGTTCTGGTCGGAGCGGCTGGGATGATGGTCGAGGTGGCGTTGGCGTCCCTGGCTCTGGTGGTCTGGATCAATGCCGAACCGGGGCTGGTTCGCTTGCTGGCGTACAACACGATCTTTCTCGCGGGGGTAAGTACGGTGCTGTTCAATCTCAACCCGCTGCTCCGCTTCGACGGGTACTATATGCTGATGGACTGGGTGGAGATCCCGAATCTTCGCGCACGCGCCACGGCGTATCTCCGGTACCTGTGTGAGCGGTACCTGTTCGGGGCTCGTGAGGTAAGCCGGCCCGATGCCACGGCCGGAGAGCGGGCCTGGTTCGTGGGGTACGGGGTAGCGTCGACCATCTACCGGCTGTTGGTGACAGGGGCGATTCTGCTCTTTCTCGGTGAACTCTCTCCCCTGCTGGGAATTCTGTTCGCGGCGATGACCGCGGTGGGGATGCTGGTGTTGCCGCTGGTGAAGGGATTGTCGTATCTGTTCACGAGTCCCTCGATCCGTCCGGTCCGCGGTCGTGCCCTGGCGGTCACCACCATGCTCTTCGTCTTGCTGGCCGGCGGCCTGTGCCTGACACCGGCTCCGTTTCATACGATGGCGGAGGGCGTGGTGTGGACTCCCGATGAATCGGTGGTGCGCGTCGGGACCGATGGTTTCATCCGGCAGGTCGTGGCCAAGCCGGATAGTCTGGTACAGCCGGGTGAGGTACTGTTTATTGCGGAGCATCCACGGTTTCAGGCGGAGGCGCGCGTATTGGCTGCACGGGTAACAGAACTGCAGGCGCGCTATGCCGAGCAACGTCCGATCGATCTCGTCAAAGCCGCCATCATCCAAGAAGAGTTGGCCTATGCGCGGGATCAACTGGATCGAACGCAACGTCGTCTTGATGACTTAGTCGTCCGGAGTCGTGCCGCGGGGCAGTTCGTGCTGCCGACGCCGCAGGACCTTCCCGGCCGATTCGTGAAGCAGGGCGAGGTGCTCGCCCACGTCGTGGATCGCCGCAGGCTGACCGTGCGCGCTGTCGTCCCGCAGGCGGATATCGATCTCGTACGGACTCAAGACCCCGGGGTGGAAGTGCGGCTGGCGGAACGGGTGCAAGCGCGCTACCGGGCGGCCGTCGCACGACTGGTTCCCTCCGCGGTGACTGAATTGCCGCATGCAGCGCTCGGTACTGAAGGGGGAGGTACGGTGCCAATCGATCCAACGGACACGCAGGGTGTCCGGACGGTGCAGCGGGTATTTCAGGTGGATCTTTCGGTTCCTGAAGAGGTTGGGCTCATCCATGCGGGCGAACGTGTGCATGTCCGATTTACGCATGGCTGGGCGCCGCTCTCGGACCAGTGGTATCGGCAGATTCGTCAACTATTCCTTTCACGCTTCAATGTCTAGCGCGGTGTTGTCAGATGCGGTGCAGGGCTCGGTGTATCCCGAACGGGCGATGCCGGCGTTGTCCTGGCTCGATACCTTTGCTCAACGCATGGCCGGGCCGATCACGCGGCGATGGCACAGTCGCCTCTGGTCGAGGCATGAATTTGTGGCACATGTGTCCGGGCTCGCGATTCAGTACGAACGCCTGAAAGAGACCGACTTTCAACCGGCCGCGTCGAGTTTGCGCGCGGCGCTGATCAGGCAGGGGTTGACCGATGCTCTGGTCGCCGAGTCGTTTGCGCTGGTGCGAGAAGTGTCCGCCCGACTCCTTAACCAGCGGCATTTCGATGTTCAGGTTGCGGGCGGGTATGCGCTGCTTCGAGGTTTGGTGGCCGAGATGCACACCGGTGAGGGAAAGACGCTCACGGCCACGCTTCCGGCCTGCACCGCTGCCTTGGCCGGCTTGCCGGTGCACATCGTGACCGTCAACGATTACCTGGCGGCCCGAGATGCGGAACTGATGGGCCCGGTCTATCGCACGCTGGGTCTGTCGGTGGGCGTGATCGTACACGGGTTGACGCCTGAAGCCCGGCGCCAAGCCTATGCCTGCGACGTGACCTACTGCACGAACAAGGAATTGGTGTTCGACTATCTCAAAGATCGCCTTGCCGCGGGTCGCCAGTCCAACGATATTCAACGGCGTCTTCGGAAGGTGTCGTCTCCACCTCAAGGGGACGGCTTGCTGCTGCGCGGCCTCTACTATGCCATTGTCGATGAAGCGGATAGTGTGCTGGTGGACGAAGCACGGACGCCACTTATCATCGCCGGGCGCGGGAACGATACGGATGAGCGGCTGATGTATGAACAGGCGCTGGCGGTGGCTCGGCAGCTGCGTCCTGGTCGGGAAGCGCGTATCGATGTCCGCGCGCGACACGTCAAGTTGACCGAGGCCGGGTCGACTCGTGCAGGGGAACTGACGCAGGCGTTGGGCGGGGTCTGGCGGGGGCGAGGCAGGCGTGAGCATCTCATCGAGCAGGCGCTCTCGGCGCTGCACCTGTTCGAACCGGACAAGCACTACGTCGTTCATGACAGGAAGGTACAGATCGTCGATGAGTACACGGGACGGGTCATGGCCGATCGGTCTTGGGAGCGCGGCCTGCATCAGATGATTGAGATTAAGGAGGGCTGCCCGCTGAGTGATCGACAGGAGACGCTCGCTCGCATCAGCTACCAACGATTTTTTCGTCGCTATCTCCGGCTGTCCGGCATGACCGGCACGGCATGTGAAGTGGCGGGTGAATTGTGGGCCGTGTATCGACTCGGAGTCGCCACCATTCCCACCAACCGGCCGTTGCGGCGCACCCGGGCGGCGGAGCGCATTTTTACCACGGCTGATGAGCGCTGGCACGCAGTGGTGCGGACGGTCGCCCAGCTTCACGGAGACGGCTGCCCTGTGCTGATCGGCACACGATCTGTCGCTGCTTCGGAACGGCTCAGCCGCCTGCTTCTTGATGCTCAATTGCCGCATCGCGTGTTGAACGCCCGTCAGGACCGAGAGGAAGCGGATATCATCGCTCAAGCGGGAGAACCCGGGCGGATTACCGTCGCCACGAACATGGCGGGGCGTGGCACGGATATTCACTTGGGTTCCGGTGTGGCCGATCGGGGAGGGTTGCACGTCATCGCCACCGAACGCCACGATGCGGGACGGATCGACCGGCAGCTGTTTGGGCGCTGTGGCCGTCAGGGAGATCCGGGATTCTGCGCGGCATTGGCGTCGTTGGAGGACGATCTCGTGACGGCACATGCGAGCCGCCCGGGGCGTTGGATCGCCCGGCAAGCTCTCCGTGTGGGATGGGTCTGGCCGTCGCTATGGCTGATTCGTGGAGCTCAACGGGCCGCCGAACAACTTCATGCACGCATGCGGTCCGCGGTGCTCAAGAGCGATGATCAATTAGATGCGACCCTGGCTTTTGCGGGGCGGCCGGAATAGAGGCACAGGCGCTAAGCCTGGGAGGGGAGTATGCGATGCCATTGCTGCGATTAACGATCTTTCTATTGGGAGTGACGGCGGTGATCTCACAGTCGGCCGGTTGGGCGGGAGACTTGACCTGTCTCATTCATCCCTACCAGACGATCACGATCACCTCTCCTGTGGCGGGTGTGCTCGAAAGCGTCGCGGTAGACCGTGGTGACGTGGTTAAGGAGGGGCAGGTGCTCGCGACGCTGGAGACGAGTCTCGAACGGGCGACTGGCGCCGTCGCACATGCGCAGGCCGAGTTATCCAATCGGCGGTTAGCCGATTTGGAATTGAATCGGACGACGGCAGAGGTGGCTTTGCGCACGCTAAAGAGCCCCATTAATGGAGTGGTCGTCGAGCGTTACATGCATCCGGGTGAATTCCCGAAGCAGGAGCGCGTGCTGAAGCTGGCACAAATCGATCCCTTGCGCGTGGAAGCCTATGCGCCGGTGGCGTTGCTGGGGAGAATTACTGTCGGCATGACGGGATCGGTGAAGCCGGAAGACCCGGTAAAAGGGGAGTATCAGGGAAAAGTGACGGTTGTCGATAAAGTCGTCGACGCGGCAAGTGGCACTTTTGGGGTGCGGATGGAAGTGCCCAACCCCGACATGAAATTGCCGGCGGGGCTCAAGTGCACCGTGCGATTCACTAAATAGGCACCCGATGCTGTCCTCACGCATGCTCCTATCGAGTGTCCTGGTGCTGGTTGTCTCGGCGGCATTGCCCGCGATGGCCGACACGGGTGCTCCAAGCGATCTGCGTTGTCTGATCAAGCCTTCTCAGGTGGTCGCTGTGGGTACCCCCGTCGAAGGGCTGATCGAGTCCATTACAGTGGATCAGGGAGATCCGGTCACAGCGGGTCAGGTGGTGGCCGTCCTGGAATCGAGTCGGGAGCGAGCTGCGGCGGCGGTCGCGAAGGCGAAGTCTGAACTCGAAGCGGCGTTGAGGACGACCCAAGTACGGATGGAGTACGGGGCACGCAAGGTCGAACGGGCACGGGATCTTCGGAAAACTTCAGCCATTGCACATAATGAACTGGATGAAGCCGAAACCGAACTCCGGGTGGCTGAAGCGGCCGCACTGGAAGCGAAAGAGGAGCATGAACTGGCGCAGCTTGAATACCAGCGTGCTGCGGCCGAGTTAGCGCTACGGACGATACGAAGTCCTATTGCCGGGCTGGTCGTGGAGCGGTATCTCGCACCGGGCGAGTTGATTCGGCAGTCTCCCATTCTCAAAGTGGCGCAAGTCGATCCGTTGCGTGTCGAAGTGTTTGCGCCGCTGGCTTGGCTCGACAAGATCGTTCCAGGGATGGTCGCGGATGTGATGCCCGATACCGCACAGTCCTCTCCCTACATGGCAACGGTCGATACGGTCAATCGAGTGATCGATACGGCCAACGGCACGTTCGGGGTTCGGCTTCACCTGCCTAACCCCGATCATCGAATTCCCGCCGGACTACCTTGCACGGTGCGGTTTCACACGCCGTAGCGGGTGCCTGCCTCTCCTCTGTCCTCACGGTTTTCTTTTTCAAATGGTGCGGTCGTAGAAGCCTCTCGTTCAATACAGACCGTACTCTCTAGCTGACTATGCCGCAGACGAAAGGATAGGTGCCCGACATGATTTATCGCCTCTCTTATATGGCTTTGACTATGACGATGCTGTTGGCGAGCGGCTTCTGTGAGGCAGCCAAGGCTGATGCTCAGGCTGCTGGGGGCGCCGGTGTGCCACCGCTGCCCGAGTTGCGTTTGAGTTTGAAAGACGCGATGGAAGCATCGATGGGAAACAGCCCGACGGTCAAATTGTTTAAGGAACGGGTCGCGCAGGCGCAGGCGGCAGCATTTACCCAACTCGGGGCCCTATTGCCGAACTTATCGAGCAACGTCCGACAATCCCGGCAGACATTTTTCCTCGGCACCGTGGGGTTGGCACCGCTTGTTACGAGTCCGTTCTCTATTTTCGACGCGCGTGTCAGTGCGACGCAGAGCTTGTTCAGCCTTAGCTTGATCGATCGATGGCGGGCTTCACGTGAGGCCCTGAAGGTGGCTGAATTGGAATCCGACACGGCCAAGAACGATACGATGGGGGAGGTTGGACTTTTATACATGGAAGTGCTCCGTGCTCAGGCGACGGTCGATGCCCGCGAAGCGAATGTGAAGCTCCTCCAAGAGTTAACCAGCTTTGTGCGTAGCAGGCGCGGGGGCGGCATGGGCACGGGGTTGGATACGGCTCGCGCTGAAGCGCAATTTGAGAATGAGCGGCAGCATCTGGCACTTGCTCGAAGTGAGGTTGAGCGCTTCAAGCTCGGACTGATTAATGCTCTGGGGATTCAGTTCGATATCCGGTTGGTATTGACCGATGAGTTAAAACCATCGGTACCGCAGATGCCGGTGCTCCAGGATGCGTTGGCCCTCGCCATGCAGGATCGGGCGGAGGTCAAAGCCGCTAAGCAGCGGATCAAAACCGCGGACCTGGCTCTGCGGTCCACCACCGACGAACGCCTGCCGTCTCTTGTTGCTCAAGGCGACTACGGTTTGATTGGTAATCGTATGCATAATACTGCGGATACTTACAGTATGGCGCTGATGTTGTCGGTGCCCATTTTTGATGGGGGGCAACGTGAAGGTCGTATCAGCGAGTCGCGCAGCTTGGCTCAGCAAGAGTTATTCAAGCTGGCAGTCGTACAAAATCGTGTCTCACTCGAAGTGCGTGAAGCGTTGATGACATTGGAATCGGCAGCGGAGCAGGTTGAGATTGCCAAGCGGGGGTTGGAGGCGGCAGCTTCGGAACAGGAACTCGCTCGCGAACGGTTCAGCGTACTGAGTTCTTCCAGTAACCTCGAACTTACGAACGCGCTGTTTTCACTCGCACGTTCCAGAGACAATGCCATTGATGCTTTGTACCGCTTGAATGCGGCACGAATTAACCTGGCTCGGGCGCTGGGGAAGATGGAGGAGATCTCCTAGGTGGGCTGGGCTGGGTGGTTGGGGAATTCTCCGCCGTTGCCAATATGTCGGTTTACGAGCGCCTAGTGGTGGCTGTGCAGAAATTCCGGATGCGAATGCTGGTCGTGGAGTTTTGAGAGGTCGCAGTGGACGGCTTCAGGGTGGCAGCATTCGGTTTCGAGCTGGATCGTCAGGTGCTTAATGCCGAACTCCGATGTCACCCGGTTGCGG
>Ga0154020_10007255_pt1 | contig 12957 bp, 15 predicted proteins | sample Klosneuvirus_201_FD_109709 | JGI IMG/M metagenome (GOLD analysis project Ga0154020, IMG submission 109709) | Active sludge microbial communities from wastewater, Klosterneuburg, Austria - Klosneuvirus_20160825_MG | ecosystem: Engineered > WWTP > Aerobic digester > Activated sludge | place... | reverse complement strand
GATGGTCGTCAGAAATTCCGGTTGAGCTTGAGGTCGTCCACGCATGATTCTCTGACCGTTACTCGCAACCTCCATTCAATCGCCCTGGGAGTTTTTCAGCAAACTGTTAGGATACAAAGCGTCAACGGACCTTCGGTCACGATAATCGACGGGGGCAATGGAGTTCGGTGTCTCTACCTATCAAATTACGTGTCCGTATCTGGATTAACACTGCGAAACGGTAAGTCGCCGAATGGGGGTGGTGTTTACTCCGAGTCCATGAAGGCAACTCTCACCGATTGCATCTTGATTAACAACATGTCGGACGGAGGGTATGCGCCGGGCGGTGGGGCAATCCGGGGCACGCTCACTAGATGTCTGATTGCCGGAAATTCTGGAACCTTTGGCGGCGGCGGAGTGATCTATTCGACCCTGGACGATTGTGTCGTTTCAAACAATGTGGTCGCGGGCAGTCTGGGCGGCGGCGGTTGTATATGGGCATCTCTAAATCGGTGTCTCGTCATCGGCAACTCGGGTGATTATGGCGGCGGTTGTATTTACTCCACCGCCAACGATTCAGTATTTGTGGGGAACTCAGCCGTTGCCGGTGGCGGTGCTCGAGAATCAACACTGAACAATTGCACGGTGGTTGGAAATTCAGCGGAATATGGGGGCGGAGTCAGTGAATGCGCCGTGAATAATAGCATCGTCTACTACAATACCGGTCAATATCCGGACCAAGGAGGTTCATTCCAGTTTTCTTGTGTTCCAACCAATGTTCCCGGAACGGGCAACACGACCAACCCACCCCAGTTCGTTAATCTGGCGGCGAGGAATTTTCGCCTGCTGGCAAGCTCTCCCTGCATCAACACGGGTAGCAACGCATTGGCAGTGACCGCAAGCGACTTCGATAGCCGCCCTCGCATCTACAACGTCACTGTCGACATGGGTGCCTACGAATTCCAGAGCATGAACCAGAACGGCTTCATCGGCTGGCTCCGACAGAGCGGCCTGCCCACTGACGGCTCTGCCGACTTCACCGACACCGATGCCGATGGCGCAAACAACTGGCAGGAGTGGCGCGCGGACACAGTGCCGACGAATGCCGCCTCCGCGTTGCTCATGGGCACGGCCACCAATGGCGTGACCGGTCTGGTCGTCAGTTGGGTTAGCGTGGCAACGCGCAGTTACTGGTTGGAGCGCGGCGAAGATTTGACTGCTGCGGCACCATTCCAAACCGTCGCCACAAACATTCCCGGCGTCGTGGGCACGAAGACCTTCAACGACACGAGCGCGACGAATGGCGGGCCGTATTTTTACCGCGTCGGGGTGCAGTAAGGGAGGCGGAATGCTGACAGAATTAACCGAATGGGCGCAATTATGCCGCAGTTCAGTGGGGAAATTCTCCACAATTCCGACAATTCTGACTCCTGTGGATTCCTGAGTTCCTGATTTCCAAATTCAAATCGCTTTGTTAACGTCCGCACACTTATGCCTAGCGACGAGATTCTTTTGGAAGCGGAAGAGAAGATGATCAAGACCGAGGAAGTGGTGCAGCGCGAGTTCGCGAGCGTTCGGACGAGCAAGGCTTCCCCGGCGCTGGTTGAGAACATCCAAGCCGAAGTTTATGGCTCCATGATGCGCATCCGCGAGCTGGCAGGCATCACTACGCCCGAGCCGCGTATGCTCGTGATCCAACCGTGGGATGCCGGCTCATTGCATCCCATCGAGAAGGCGATTCAGAAGGCGAACATTGGATTGAATCCGACGATTCAGGGAAAGCTCATCAGGCTCATCATGCCTGAACTCAGCCAGGAGCGGCGCACGGAGTTTGTAAAGCTTACCCATCGTATGGCTGAGGATGGTCGCGTGGCGCTCCGGCACATTCGGCGCGATGCAATGGAAGCGCTCAAGAAGGAAAAAGCCGCCGGGAAAATTCCCGAGGACGAAGAGAAGCACGCCGAGAAAGAATTGCAGAAGCTGACCGATCAATACACCGCCAAGATCGAAGCGCACGTGGCGCACAAGGAGAAGGAAATCATGACGGTGTGAGCGTGGTGTGAAGTCTTGTTCAAACAGCCGCTGGAAAACCGGCGGCTGTTTTGTTTTGAAGGACGGCTGTCCCAGCCGCAGCGGAAGCAATCGCGCTGGCAGATCAAGCCGTGTCATGTTCCGGAAGCTGCTGGAAATCGAAGCCGCTGCGGACGGGGACAGCTGCGCTCCGCCGGATCTCGGAGATCGTCGCTCCAAAAGGGTTTTTTGCAAAACGGGCCGGGACTGGTATTCTGGAGCCCATGCCATCGAAGCGTCAGCCGGCCAAGGCCAAACTCCACGACAAGCAGAGCGAACGCGACACCCGCGAGTTGCACATCAACAAGGTGGGCGTGCGCGGGCTGCGTTTCCCCATCCAGGTGCGCGACAAGGCGCGCGTGCATCAGAACACCGTGGCCACCATCGGGATGTTCGTGGATCTGCCGAAGGAGTTCAAAGGGACGCATATGAGCCGGTTCATCGAGGTGCTCAACGCGCATGGCAACATCATCCATGTGGAGAACATCGAGGACATTTTATTCGCGTTGCAGGACAAGTTGAAGGCGGCGACGTCGCATCTGGAGATTGAGTTCCCGTATTTTATGACGAAGAAGGCGCCGGTGTCGGGTAAGGAGGGCGTGATGGATTATCAGGTGCGCTTTGACGCGTCGGCCTGCGGACGCGAGTCGGATTTTGTGCTCACGGTGAAAACGAACGTGACGACGTTGTGCCCGTGCTCGAAGGCCATCGCAAAATACGGCGCACACAATCAACGCGGCGAAGTGACCGTGACGTTGCGCTCGAAGAGCATCGTGTGGATCGAGGATGTGATCGCATTGGTGGAGGCGTCGGGCAGTTCGGAGATGTATGCGCTGCTCAAGCGCGAGGATGAGAAGGCGGTGACAGAACGGGCTTATGAGAATCCGGTCTTCGTCGAGGATCTGGTGCGCAATGTAGCGCTCAAGCTGAAGGCGCATCCGCAGATCACGTGGTGGAAGGTGGAGGCGGAGAATTACGAGAGCATCCATAATCACAACGCGTATGCGTGCATTGAGGGGCAAAGCGGAAAGCGGAAATAGCGGGGTAACATCCAACATCCAGTGACGGGAACCCCCCTGGTCCCTCCGAGGAGGGGAATTTGCGCGCGATGGCTCATTTGATGACGCGGGCTCGTTGCAAGACGGAACACGCATCACGCTACACGTTTCCCGCTCTTCGGTTGAACATTCCAGGCTGCGCCCTGTCTATCGTCTGTGAGTGCAGCGCCGGAGAGTGCTGCCGGAAGAGAAATAATTTTATGACGAAACTTTTTTCACATCGGGCCGCGACGTGGGCGCTGGCCTTGGCATTGGGGATTCCATTCGCTGTGCTGGCGAAGGACAGCAATCCGCCGGCAAAGCTCAAGGAAGACGCAACGGCGCTCAATCGCGACGTGCGCACGGGCAACAGTTATTCCAGCGTGGTCAAAAAGGTCACGCCGAGCGTGGTGAACATTTATTCGACCAAGACACTCAAGCAGCCGCGCTTCCACCAGTTCTTTGATGATCCGATGTTCGACCGTTTTTTCGGCGGCGATGGTTCGTCGCCGCGTGGCGGACGGCGTGGGCCCAACAACTTCAAATCAGAGAGCCTCGGCTCGGGTGTCATTGTGACGGAGGATGGTTACATCCTGACGAACAATCATGTCGTGGAAGGTGCCGACGCTGACGGCGTGAAAGTGGCGCTTGGAGACGGGAAGCAGAAATTATCGGCGAAGGTCATCGGCACCGATCCGCAGACGGACATCGCGGTATTAAAGGTGGACGGCAAAGATCTGCCCGCCATCACCATCGCGGACAGCGACAAACTGGAAGTGGGCGATGTGGTGCTCGCGGTGGGGAATCCGTTCAACGTCGGGCAGACAGTGACGATGGGGATTGTGAGCGCGCTCGGACGCGGCGGGTTCGGCATCACGGACTACGAGGATTTCATCCAGACGGACGCGGCGATCAACATGGGCAACTCGGGTGGTGCGCTCGTGGATGCGCAGGGGCGTCTAATCGGCATCAACCAGTCCATCGTCAGCCGGTCGGGTGGAAACGTGGGGGTTGGTTTCGCCGTGCCGATCAACCAGGCGAAGCTGGTGATGGAGCGGCTCGTGGATGACGGCAAGGTAACGCGAGGATTCCTAGGGGTCGGCATCCAGCCCGTCACGCCGGACTTGGCGAAAGCCTTCAATCTTCCCGATGCATCGGGAGCGTTGGTGAGCGGGGTTTCCCCAAACACACCTGCTGCCGAGGCCGGCTTCAAGCCAGGTGATGTGATCACGGCGGTGAACGGTAAAAAGGGCACGGACAGTCGGCACGTGCGTCTGTTGATTTCGCAGAATGCGCCGGGATCCAAAGTGACGCTAACGGTGGTGCGGGATGGCAAAACAAAGGAATTCACGGCCAAATTGGCGGAATTGCCGGGCGAGGAGGGGGCCGCAACGATCGGCTCACTCGGTTTCAGTGAAAAAAATGAACACGATGGCCTGGATGGTGTCGAAGTTGACGATGTGACTGCTGCAACGCGACGGGAGCAGTCGATTCCAAATGACATCCGCGGAGTGTTGGTGGCGAATGTGAGTCCGGATTCAAATGCCTACGAGGCCGGGTTACGCGAAGGCAACGTGATCTTGGAGATTGACCGCAAACCGGTTCGCAGCGCCGAGGAAGCCGTGAAACTGTGCGAGGAGGCAAAGGGCGAACGGTTGCTGGTGCGCGTCTGGAGCCGCGAAGGTGGCATGAGCGGTTCGCGTTTCCTGAGCGTGGATAACACGAAGAAGAAATAACGATTTGTTTGTTTAGTTTGGGTTGGTTGGGTGTGGTTGCAACGGAGCAAGCTTTAGGGTGGCTTGCTCCGTTGTTTTTTGCGGGTTGGGATTTGAGGAGTGGCTGACTTCGGCTATTCTCCGGGCGAGTCATGGGTGTCCAATACAAAGATTATTATCAGTCACTGGGTGTCGCGCGCGGTGCGGGCGACGCCGAGATCAAGAAGGCTTTCCGCAAACTCGCCCGCGAGTATCATCCGGATGTTGCGAAGGACAAGAAGAAGGCGGAGGAGAAATTCAAGGAGATCAACGAGGCCTACGAAGTGCTGTCTGATCCCGCGAAGCGCAAGAAATACGACGAGCTGGGCGCGGACTGGAAGTCTGGATCGGAGTTCCGGCCGCCGCCGGGCTGGGCGGGACAGGCTGGCGGAGCGCGCCGTGGTCGGGCGGGGCAAGGCGCGGAGGATTTTGAATTTCAATTCGGGGGAACCGGCTTCAGCGATTTCTTTGAGCAGATGTTCGGGCGCGCTAGTCGTGGTGGATTTCAGCAACGCGCTGGCGCCTTCACGGAGGAGGATTTTGCTGAACGCGGTCGCGACATCGAGGGTGACATCATGGTCACCCTGGAGGAGGCGATACGCGGATCGGTCCGGTCTGTTTCCATCCAGCACAATGCGGCGTGTCAGCAATGCGGAGGCAGCGGTCAGAACAGGGGCCGGCTTTGCAACGTTTGCGGGGGAACGGGGCAGGTGCAGAAAACCGAGACATGTCAGGTGAAGATTCCCGCCGGCGTGGGCGAGGGGCAGAAGTTGCGTCTGGCCGGGCGCGGCGAAGCGGGCTCAAGCGGCGGTGGGGCGGGGGATTTATTCCTGCGCGTGCGGCTGGCGCGGCATCCGGATTTCGAGGTGGACGGGCACAACTTGATTTACGAAGTGGAACTCGCTCCGTGGGAGGCGGTGCTGGGTGTGAATGTCGATGTGCCCACGCTCAACGGCAAAGTAAGCATCCGCATCCCGCCGGGGACGCAGACGGGGCAGAAGCTGCGGGTGCGGGGGCGTGGATTGCCCGAACGCGGCGGCGCGCCCGGCGATTTGATTGTCGTGGCGCAAATCGGAGTGCCGGCGAAGATTTCCGAGGGGGAGCGCAAGTTGTGGGAGCAGTTGGCGCATGAGTCGCACTTCAGGCCGCGCGATTGACCGCATTTCGCTTTCGCAGCTTGAATATTCTTCCCGCCGCGCACAGCATGCGCCGACATACCAAGCGCCATGACGACAGGGAGGATTGTGATCATCACCGGTGCGACCCGCGGATTGGGGCGCGCCATGGTGGATGAATTTATCCGGGCCGGCCTCACCGTGCTCGGCTGCGGTCGTTCCGAGCGCGCCATCGAACAACTCCGCGAGCGCTATGACAAACCCCACGATTTTTACGAGGTGGATGTTTCATCCGACGAAGAGGTGCGGTCTTGGGCGAGCCTGATGCTCAGCAGCTATGGCCCACCGGATTTGATCCTGAACAACGCCGGGGTCATCAATCGCAACGCGCCGCTCTGGGACGTGCCCGCGCGTGAATTCAACGCCGTCATCGACATCAACGTCAAGGGCGTGGCGAATGTCATCCGCTGCTTCGTTCCCGACATGGTCCAACGCAAACGCGGTGTGATCGTTAATTTCAGTTCCGGCTGGGGGCGCTCGGTGGACGCCGAGGTCGCGCCGTATTGCGCCTCGAAGTGGGCGATTGAAGGTTTGACGCGGGCTTTGGCAGCGGAACTTCCCTCGGGTATGGCAGCGGCGGCGCTCGACCCGGGCATTATCAACACAGAAATGCTCCGCAGTTGCATGGGCGACACCGCGAGTTCCTATCCCTCGCCGGTGGAGTGGGCGAAGGTCGCTGTTCCGTTCCTACTCAAACTTGGCCCGGCGGACAACGGGAAGCCGCTGAGCGTTCCGGACGCGCGTGGGCAGCGGTAAGTTTTTCTCACGCTCATCATTCGCCGCAAGCGCGATGCTTGACCTCGCGAGCGCTTGCTTTAGCCTCTGCGGATGGCGAGTGGCAAACCCAAGCGCGCCCGCAAAGCAGTAATGCTTGGCGTAGGCCTCGACTCGGATGGACACAAACGTGTGACATCCGGCGAAAACTTTTTGCTGGCCGGCGGCTCCAAGGAAACCCACGAGGAGATGACCGAAAAGGCCATCAAGATCAACGAGAAGTTGACCGCGCGCGGCAAACAACTGGAGAACGTCAGTCGCGAGGAGTTTGACGACATCGCGCACGAAGTCGGGTTGCGCCGTCATTCTCCCAAATCTTCCCAGTCGAACTAACAAACGCACGATGCCGCACAATCCTTATCTTGTCTTGGTGGTCCTGATGGTTGCGGCAGTCGGGTTCGCCGCCGTGCCGCTGACGCTCGCATGGCTGTGGGCAAAATTCTATTCCCCGAAGAAACCCGGCCACGACAAGAACGCTACTTACGAGTGCGGCCTCGAATCGAAGGGCGATGCGTGGATCCATTTCAAGGCGGAGTATTATCTCTACGCCATCATCTTTCTCGTGTTCGACGTGGAGACAATCTTTCTACTGCCGTTCGCGGTGTCGTTCGGCGGGCTCACGAAGGGCGCGTTCGTTGCGATGATGGTTTTCCTGCTGCTGCTGGTCGAGGGATTGGTCTGGGCGTGGCAGAAAGGCGTGTTGAATTGGAAGTGAGTTGTGTCGGCGCATCGAGAAGTTTTGAGACGTGATTGATCAAGGTTTAAGAAGTGAACTTCAAAAGCAGGGCGTGTTCACCACGACGCTGGAAGAAGTCTATAACTGGGGCCGCGCGAATTCCGTGTGGCCGCTGACGTTCGGCCTCGCGTGTTGTGCCATTGAGATGATCGCCGCCTCGATGTCGCGCTTTGACCTTGCGCGTTTCGGCGCCGAAGTTTTCCGCCCTTCGCCGCGTCAGGCCGACCTGATGATCGTTGCCGGCACAGTGACGAAGAAGATGGCCCCGCTCGTTGTGCGACTTTACAACCAGATGCCCGAGCCAAAATACGTCATTGCGATGGGGGCGTGCGCGATCTCCGGCGGGCCTTTCAAGCAGGGTTACAACGTGCTCAAGGGCATGGATCGCTACATTCCGGTGGACGTGGTGATTCCTGGCTGCCCGCCGCGTCCTGAGGCGCTGATCCATGCTTTCATGACGTTGCAGGAGAAGATTGAGGCGCAGAAACTGACGGGGCCGGATCGCCCGCGGCATCTTGATCCGGATGCGCCGAGTGAATTCCCCGTGCCGGCTTACGGCGAGCACGATCTTGTGCCACCGAACAATCCGCAACTTTGGCAACCACCCGTCCTCGTGCGTTAAATCGTGGAAACTCTCGAACAAATCAAAACCCGCATCGAAGCCGTCTGGCCGGGCACGCGGCTTGACATCATCGCCAACGAAAGCCCGTCGGGTCAGCGCTCATTGCTCGTGGACAATCCGCATGCGGTGCGGGTCGCGGAGTTTTTGCGCGACGATCCCGAGCTGCACTTCGACTACTGCTCGAATGTAACCGGCGTGGATTGGCCCGAGGCTGTCATCAAGACGAAGATCAAGAAGATGGTCGCGGTGGACGGTGTTGAAAAGGAAGTGGAAGAAACCATCGAGACGCTGCGCTCTGGTCATCTCGAAGTCGTATATCACCTTTACTCGATGGCGAAGAAGCATGGGCCGGTGATTCTGAGGCTGCGCACGGAGAATCGCGCGGACAAGGCGCAAGTTCCGTCGCTGACACCGGTCTGGCGCGGCTGTGAATTCCAAGAGCGCGAGGCGTTCGACCTGTTCGGTATCGTATTCGAGGCGCATCCCGATTTGCGGCGCATCCTGATGTGGGACGAGTTCAAAGATTTTCCAATGCGCCGGGACTACGTTGAGCCCGATGATTACGAATACGAACCCACGCCGCATGATGACGTGCTGGAGAAGGCAAAGGCGCACGCGGCGCAGGGGGTGAAGGCGTGAGTGTGTTCGCGGAAATGCCACCGAAGAATTACGAGCTGCTGCCCAAGGATGACGCCGAGGGCGGGTTGCTGGAGATTTCGATGGGGCCGCATCACCCGTCCACGCACGGCGTCTTCCGCATGGATGTTGTGCTCGACGGCGAGAAAGTGGTGAAGCTGAAGCCGGTGTTCGGCTATCTGCACCGCAACCACGAGAAGATCGGCGAGAACATGACGTATCTCAGTTCGATGCCTTACACGGACCGGCTGGATTATTTCTGCTCGATGACGAACAACTGGGCTTACGCTCTGTCCGTCGAAAAGCTGGCGGGGCTACAGGTGCCGGAGCGTGCGGAATACATCCGCGTCATCATGGCCGAACTCACGCGGCTTCAGAATCACACCTGTCTCATCGGTTTCTTCGTGCAGGACATGGGCGCGCTCGGCACTCCGCTCATGTATGCGTTCCGCGAGCGCGAAAAAATCCTCGACCTGTTCGAGGAACTCACCGGCGCCCGCATGATGTATAATTACATGCGCTTCGGCGGCGTGCGCTGCGACATCACGCAGGATTGGATCGAGCGGGTGAAGCTGCTCGTCGAAGGCTACGACAAGTTTCTCTACGAGTTCGACACGCTGTTCAACGAGAATGAAATCCTCCTCGCACGCACGCAGGGCGTCGGCGTGTTGTCCAAGGAGCTTGCCATCAATGCGTCCGTAACCGGGCCTATGCTGCGTGCTTGTGGCGTGAATTACGACATCCGCAAGGTGGACAGATATGGCATCTACGACCGTTTCGAGTTCAAGGTGCCGCTCGGTGATCACGGCGATCTCTACGACCGCTTCATGATCCGCGTGCTGGAGATGCGCGAGAGCGTGAAGATTCTGCGCCAGGCGCTGCGCGACATCCCGGCGGGTCCATTCATGGATCCCAAGGCGAAGTTGCGCGGCTTCCGTCCGAAAGTTGGGGAGGCCTATGGGCGCATTGAGGGGCCGAAGGGCGAACTTGGTTTCTACCTTATCAGCGATGGCTCGCCGAATCCGTATCGCTACCGCGTGCGCCCGCCGAGCTTCATCAATCTGACGATCCTTGAGGACATGTGCCTTGGCCAGCACATCGCGGACGCGGTGATAATTCTTGGCAGCGTGGACATTGTGCTTGGCGAGGTGGATCGATGAACAAACTCTTCCCATGTTAGGCGAAGCAATCATCAAAGGCATGGCGGTGACCGCCAAAAACTTCTTCGGGAGCTATGTCTCGAAGGACCGGCTGCCTACCGTGCAATATCCGGAGGAGCGGCTGAAGCCGCAGGAAAACACGCGGCAGTTTCCGTTTCTGGTGTTCGACGGCGACGATCCGCATAAGGGTTTGCGCTGCGTCGCCTGCCAGATTTGCGAGAAGGAATGCCCGCCGAAGTGCATTTACATCGTCAAGAGCAAGGACAAGAAGCTCGATTACAAGGGGCAGGCGCAGCTCTATCCGGCGACGTTCGACATAGACATCTCGGTCTGCATGAGCTGCCAGATTTGTGTTGAGGTGTGTCCCTTTGAGTCCATCAAGATGGACACCGAGTTCGAGTTGAGCACTGACGATCGTTTCGGCGGATTGCTGATCACGAAGGACAAACTCGCGAAATCCAACGAGCACTACCACAAGATCCATCCGGCTGATGCTGCGGCGTCGGATGCCGTGCTCGCGGGTGAAAAGGCCAAGGCGGAGGCAAAGGCCAAAGCCGCCGCGGAAGCCAAAGCCAAACCCGCTGCTCCCGCAGCGGAGAAGAAACCCGCGTAATGCACCGGGTAAGTGGCAGTGAAAACACGGTGCCGACAGGCGCGCGCGGGTTAAGCGGCTTGATTCAAGACGCATTTCTGCCGAACCTGCGGGCCTCTTTCGGAACTCAGTGGAAGTGACCATGGTCGAAACGCTGGACCAACTCTTCGTTAACTTGAAGCACTGGGCGGTCGGGTTGTTTCCCGACGCCTGGCAGGGGCTGGTTTCCGCCCTCTTGTCTGTAGGGCCCATCATCGCGGTGTTCGGCGGATTGTTCGCCATCACGACCATCTTTGAGCGCAAGGGACTCGGGCGCATCCAGAATCGTCTTGGGCCGAATCGGGTCGGCATTCCGTTCACTGACATCCGGCTCTGCGGCTTCGGGCAATTTATCCCAGACGGCATCAAAGCGCTCATCAAGGAAGATGTCGTGCCGCGTGCGGCGGACAAACTCGTCCACTTTCTTGCGCCGGTGGTGATCTTGATTCCCGTATTGCTTTCCTACGCCGTCTTGCCCATAGGGCGCAACATGACCGTGGCCGACTTCGACGCGGGCGTGATTTTCTTCTTCGCCGTCGGTGGGGCGGTGGAGCTGTCTGTGTTCATGGCTGGCTGGTCTAGCCGCAATAAATATTCGCTCCTTGGCGCCATGCGCGGCATTGCCCAGATGATCAGCTATGAAATCCCGCTCATCCTCTCGTCGGTGACGGTGATCATGCTTGTTGGCACGATGAACACGGCGAAGATCGTCGAGGCGCAATCCGGCTTCACCGGCATCCTGCCCAACTGGCATGTGCTGACGCCGTGGGGATTTGCCGGCTTCGTCATCTTCTTCATCGCTTCGCTCGCGGAATCGAATCGCGCCCCGTTCGATTTGCCCGAAGGCGAATCGGAAATCATTGCGGGCTACTTCACGGAGTATTCCGGATTCAAGTTTGCGTTGTTCTTTCTCGGCGAATACCTCGGCATGTTTGCCATTGCAGGTCTGGGAATCACTTTGTTCCTTGGTGGCTGGAATGCACCGCTTTCGTTCCTGACGTGGGTGCCGTCCTATCTCTGGTTCTTCGCCAAGCTGCTTGCGATCGTTTTCACGTTCATCTGGATTCGCGGCACGCTGCCGCGCTTGCGCATGGATCAACTCTTGAATCTCGCGTGGAAATTCATGATACCGATGGCGCTCATCAACGTCGTCGTCGCCGGTGTCTGGCACTTCATGGACTCGGGGCTGGCCCGCTGGTTTGCCTGCACCCTGATCATTGGCTTGGTCTATTGGTTCCTGGGTCGCGGCTTGATGGGAAACAACAACCTCGGCAAGCGCACGTATCGGTTTGCAGACTGACATGTCACCCGTTTTCATCATCCTTGCGCTTGTGACGCTGCTCTCCGCCTCGGCGGCGATGAGTCTGCGCAACCTCGTGCATTGCGCGTTATCGCTTGTGGTGGCGTTTGCGGGCCTCGCAGCGCTTTACCTGCAACTCCACGCCGAATTCGTCGGGTTCGCGCAGGTGCTCGTTTACATCGGGGCGGTTGCCATCCTCATCGTGTTCGCGATTCTCCTGACGCGCAGCGGCGAAACACCGAACCAGGCGGTGCTCGCACCCGGCTGGATTGCGGGCATTGCCACCTCCGTCATTGTCTTCACTGCGCTCGGCTGGGCGGTGCTGAACAGCAATGCGATCGCGAAGGGAACTCCCGCCGCGCCGGAGATCACCGTGAAGAACATCGGGGACGCGCTGATGACCAAATACGTCCTGCCGCTGGAAGTCATCGGCCTGCTCCTGACAGCGGCGATGATCGGCGCGGTCATCATTGCGATGAAAGACGACAAGGAGGTCAAATGACGCCGCTCCAAGGTTATCTGTTGCTGAGCGCGCTGATGTTCGCCATCGGTCTCGCCGGGGCGGTGACGCGGCGCAACGCCATCCTCGCGCTCATCGGCATCGAACTGATGCTGAACGCGGCGAACCTGAACTTCATCGCCTTCTGGCGCTTCGGCCCGAACCCGGAGGCGTTGACCGGCGTGATGTTCGTGATTTTCTCCATCGCGATTGCGGCAGAGGAAGCGGCGGTGGGACTCGCGCTCATCATCGCCATCTACCGCCACTACAAGACGACGAATTTGGATGAAGTGAGGAATCTCAAGGGATGATCTGGATCGTCAAAAATCTCTGGCTGATTCCGGCGCTGCCACTGGTGGCGGCGGGACTCATCGCCGTGAGCACGCAGCCGCAGCGCAAGCGGGCGGCGGCGCTCGCCATCGGTTCGATGGTCGGAGCGTTCCTGCTTTCGCTGTGCGCGTTCGCCGCGACGCTCGGGCATCACGAGGGGCATGGCGCGTTCCGCGAAGTGTTCAATTTCAACTGGCTCCAGTTCGGCGGCCAATGGTTGCAACTCGGCTGGGTGCTCGACCCGCTCACGGCGG
>Ga0154020_10007254_pt1 | contig 12958 bp, 9 predicted proteins | sample Klosneuvirus_201_FD_109709 | JGI IMG/M metagenome (GOLD analysis project Ga0154020, IMG submission 109709) | Active sludge microbial communities from wastewater, Klosterneuburg, Austria - Klosneuvirus_20160825_MG | ecosystem: Engineered > WWTP > Aerobic digester > Activated sludge | place... | reverse complement strand
CCGGCGCGGTCAAGGTCGGGCTTGCGCGGGCGGATGACCGGGAAGCCGCCATCGAAGAGTTTCGGGTGGGCCGTCTGGAGGCGTGAGAGAAAGGCCGCGTTGCGAGCGGGATCGCTGATGTTGCTCCACGGCCGGTCGGTGCTGGGTCGCCGACGATACCAGTCGAGGAACTGCGGGATGGTTGCGCCCCACAAACCGGCGGCCGCGCAGCGGAGCCAGAAGTCCCAGTCCTCCATTCCCTCGCGGAGTGATTCGGCGTATCCGCCGATGTGTTGCCACGCGGCCTTGCGGATCATCGCGGTCGCGGTGGTGTTGTTTTCTTGGAGGGTGGCCGCGCCGTCGTGGAAGCCTTTGGTCCAGAGGTATTCCTGCGCGCCGAAGCCGACTGAGAAGCCCTTGACGAAGGCGGCCTCGGGGAAGGACTTGAGGAACCAGGCGCACTGCTCGAGTGTTGTGGGCTCGATCAAGTCGTCGGAATCGATTTGGAACACCAGGTCGCTTCGCGCGGCCTTAAAGCCGGTGTTTCGTGCCGCGGGAAGGCCGCGATTGGTGTCGTGGCGGATGATGCGGACGCGTGGGTCAGAGAGCGTGTTGAGCTGCGCAATAGAGGTGGGGTTGGTTGAGGCGTCATCGACGATGATCCACTCGAAGCTCTGGAGCGATTGCGAGAGGACCGATGGTGTAGTTTCTAGGAAAGTCGAGTCAGCGTTAAAGTACGGCGTGATGACGGAGACTTCGGGTGGGCCCATCGCGGCGGGCTGATAGGAGAACGTTGGCCGCCGCGGCGAAGCGGGGTGGTTGGCGTAGTCGGGATTGCGCGGGTCGATCAAGCCTGGATCTCTATCGAAGTCGGAGTGCTTTGAGCGTGTCGTTGATGCGATCAGCGAGACGATAGCGGCGTTGAGAGAGGGGGGCATCCAGTTGCGTGGCTCGGGCCTGGGCCTCGTCGAAGCGCTCTTGGAGCCGGCGAAGCTGATCGCGACGGACGGCGTCAAACAGGCGCAGGGATCGCCCCGGCGAGGATGCCAGATGTGGGAGAGATTGAGCGATGCTGAGACGGGTGAGCACCTGATTTGTGGGTTCAGATGAGGCGGCGTGATCGAGCAGGACATCGGGGATGATCAGGCAAGCATGGCCGGCGGCCGCGAGGATCGCGGTCATTATCCACAGCGAGCCCTCGTGAGCATGGTCGGTGAGTTCGGCGATGAGGGACTTGTCAACCGCGATGAACCCGCCCGCGCCGCAGTCGTGGACCGCGAGAAGGTCGCGATCAAGTCCTGCGGGCGCGTGGACCGTTGAGTCTTCCTGGGCAAGCCCCACGAGGCATCGGACTCCCGGTGCGCTGTTGATCGCGGCGGCGATGCGAGCCTGAAGCTCCGGACGAGGGCGAGCCTTGAGGTCCATGACGATGAGCCAATCCGCGGCCGGCGTGGTGTCGAGTCCGAGACGATTGGCTGTGATGGTCGCCAGCCGAGGTGCGGAGGCAGGCGCGGTGGCGGCTGGAGCGCGGGCGACCACTTCGATCGTGCGATCTACCACGTTGCGAGGATCGCACGCGGTCGTGATGCGTCCCGGCGCGGCGGCGGCGATCTTCTTGCGAAGTGCCGCATCCCTGAGCATTCGCACCAATGCGTGCGACAGGTCGGCGGTGTCGCCGGATCGGAACAGCAGGCCGCTGGTTTGGTGCTCGATGATCTCGGACATTCCGCCGGCATCTGAGCCCAGCACGGGTGCGCCGAGGGCCATGGCTTCGAGACAGACGTTGGGGTAGTTTTCCCAGCGGGAGGGGAAGCAGCAGAAGCCGCCTGATTCGGCCGCGGACTTGATGGCGGCGCCGATCTGGTGGCGCGGAAGGGGGCCGTCAAACGAGAACGCGTGCTCGAATCCTGTGGGGATTTGAGAACGCAGGTGTTCGAGCATGGAGCGCTGTCCGGGGCCGGTCATCGTGTCGCCGCCTATGAATCGGAAGCGAGCGCCCAGTTCAAGAGCTGGGCGTGCGGCCTGCATCAGGAGATCAACGCCTTTGCGGCGTTCGAGTCGGCCGATGTAGAGAATGGTGGGGCCGGTTGCGTCGGATGTTGTTACTTCGCTTGCGCCGATATCGGTGAGTGAACGCGTGTCGAACGGGTATGGAACGACATTCCAGATTGCCCCGGGTGTGATCGGCGACAACCGATTTCGGATCAGGTCCAGCAGAGATCGGGATGGGGACATGACCACATCGGCACCGCGGATCGCGCTGTCTTCCGCGGCCTCGGCGGTGGCGCTGTGTTCATCCAACCACGGTTCTTCGTTGAGTTCGCGGCATTCGCGGGTTGGTGTGTGGAGGCGGACACCCATGACCGCGCCGGCGAACTGGTTTGAGGTGCGGTGGGCGGCGATAGCGAAGCAGCCTTCGGCTCCGTAATCGGGGAACTCGATGTAGTTCAGCGGTGAGGCGGCGTGGAGCGTGCGGAGAGATTCGAGCACGGACATGGCGTGTTGTTGGAATGGGAATCTCATGCGCGGGGCGAGTCCGGCCGCGGGGTCGAGGGTGTGGATGTGTACGTTGGGGAGGACATGGGCCGCGCCCTCCTTGAGTCCGGGGTGCGCGGGGGTGAGGAGGTGGACTTCGTGTCGGGCCGCGGCCCAGGCGCGAGCCATCGCCGTGACGTAGGCGCCGATGCCGGCGCCATAGAACGGCGAAACTTCACGGGAAACCAGGGCGATCCTCACGCGGGTGTCCTTGGGGTGCGGGAGCAGAATAGGAGAGGATAACCGGAGGGACCGCTTGTCCGTGGCTGTTCAAGCAGGATCAGTTCACTTGGAGCGGGCGCGGCGGCTAAAAGGGCACATCCGCCGTGGCGACACGACACGCCACGGCTCACCCTCGCGAACGTTACGTTTATACGGAGTTCGCTCTAACCGCGCGACGGCACGGGGCACGCGGCCAGTTCGGTGTAGTCGGGGCGTTCGCCGGCGTGGCTGTGGCGGAACTCGCGGATGATTCGGCCGCCTTGGATGAGGAAGACTCCGGGCATCTGGAATCCGTCACCTTGGATTCGACCGACGCGGTGTCCGGCGAGGGTCGCTTTGATGCCTCGCCATGCGGTGCTGGGGCCGAAGAGTTTCCAGAGCGAGCCGCGCTTCAGGCCGAAGGAGCGATACAACGTGGAGGAGGGATCGCTGATGTGGGCGATGTCGGTGAGGCCGTAGGTGGCGAAGAAGGCCGCGGCGGCCTCGGGCGGGCTCATGTGGACCAGGACGATGGGGGTTCCATCTTTCTCTATGCCGGTGCGCTTGGCGGCGATATCAGAGACAGCCTCGCGACAGAACGTGCAACCCAGGTGGCGCAGGAACACGACTAGAACGGGAGTCCGCAATGACAGGTCGTGCAGAGTTGCCCCATCGTGCGCGCCACCGTGGATGACCGCCTGCTTCATCGCTGTTGAGGCGTCGGGGGTCGGGATGGTGAGGGTCAATGTCGGCTCGCGGTTGTCAGGGATGCTTAGGCCAGCAGGACGATGTCATCTTGGACGCAACTTGTGACCACGGGGCCCTTGTGCGGGTCGGCGTACACGTTGATTTCCAAGCGCACGCCGAACTCGGGCAAGTACAGGCCGGGTTCGATCGTGAACCCTAGACCCGGCAGCATCTCGCGGCTGTCGTGGGTTTCCAGATTGTCCAGGTTCATGCCCAGGCCGTGGACCGCGGGGCCCTGGCTGAGGCTGTGGCCGGTGCGGTGGCGGATGTACTTCTCGAAGCCGGCGCCGATGAGTTTCTCACGAGCGGCATCGTCGAGCTGCCAGCCTTGGACGAGTTCTTTTCTTTTCCATCCGTCAACGGCCCTGGCCAGAGACGCATCACGGGCGGCCTTCACGGCGTTGAACACTTCGCGGTGCTTGGCAGGCACATCGCGGCCGGCGAAGCCGACCCAGGTGATGTCGGAGAAAATGTTGTCCTCTCCCGGCACGCGGGCCCAGAGGTCGATGAGCACCCAGTCGCCTTTCTTGATGAGGGTCGGCTTGTCTTTAGATGGGGAGAAGTGGGGGTCTCCGCTGTGGGCGTTCACGCCGACGATGGGCTCTTCCGCAGTTTCAAGCCCCTGCGCGGCGAAGCGTGTCATGATGAAGTGCTGGACTTCGTGCTCGTGGACGGGTTTGTTCGCCGCGAGTGAGGAGCGGATCATCGCGAAGGCTTCATCCTTGATGTTCGCGACTTTGGTAGAGGCGTCGGTGTGGAGGCGGACGGCATCCGCGGACCACCGGGCGATGGAATGCTGGATGATGTTGGCGGAGGAAAGGACTTCCAGACCCAGTGACCGGACCATCTCGACGGTGCCCGCATCGGCGATTGACACCACGGGGAGCGAGCAGCCCGGCGCGTATTCCATGGCGACCCGCGAGCAGCCGGCCAGCAGCGAACCCAAGTCCTGTGCGATCTGCGGCCAGCTCAGGTAGACCTTTTTGCGAACCGCCGTTCCCATCAGTTGCAGATTGTCGAACTGCGCGGCGTCAATTCCGTGGACCAGCGCGGTGGGTTCGCCGGTCGCGGGGACGACGAGATAGACGCGGCGGGTGGTCCAGCGCTTTCCGGCGAGCAGGCGGGCCAGAACGAAGTTGCTGCCGCGGAAGTCGTATAGGACCCAGGCGTCGATCTTTTGCTGCCGCATGAACGATTGGAGTTCGGGGAGGTTCATGGGGCGAGTGTAGTGGGGGAGGGGAGCAGGAGATGACCACAGAGGCACAGAGGAAAGAGGGAGAACCGGAAAGCGGGCTGGCTTGCTTACTCAAGGCGGTGGTTGCGTGAATTAGAGGTTCCTTCTCTCTGTGCCTTTGTGCCTCTGTGGTTATCCTTCTCCGGCATGCGAGCAGTCGTACAACGAGTCCTGGAAGCCAGCGTCATCGTCAACGGGCAGGTCGTCGGCTCGATCGGGCGCGGCCTGGCCGTGCTGATCGGCATCGAGCAGTCGGACTTGCCTGCCGACCGCGAGTGGATGGCTGAAAAGATACCCAATCTCCGCATCTTTGAGGATGCGGCGGGGAAGATGAACCTGAGCGTGATGGACATGGCTCAGGGTGCGACCCAGCCGGGAATTCTGCTGGTCCCCAACTTCACGGTCGCCGGCGATGCCAAGAAGGGGCGGCGCCCGAGTTTTGACAACGCGATGAGGCCCGAACAGTCGGAGGCGGAGTTTGGTCGGATCGTTGAGGCGGTGCGGGCCGCGGCGGGAGAACGTGTCAAGGTTCAGACGGGCGTCTTTCGAGCAGACATGAAGGTCGCCTTGGTGAATGATGGTCCGGTGACGATTTGGCTTGACTCCAAGTAGGCGAGTGTTTGCCAGCATCACCACTTTCAACGTCCTACGCTCTGCCCACCCAACCACGCCGGGAGTGCGACCATGATCCTGTCGAGCCTGACGCTGTCGAGTACGATACCGGACCTGATGAGTGTTGAGTCCCTGGTCTCGCTGTTGACTTTGACAGCGATGGAAATCGTCCTGGGTATCGACAACATCGTGTTCATCTCCATCCTGACCGGGAAGCTGCCGGAAGAGCAGCGGGCCAAGGCTCGCCGTCTTGGGCTGGCTGTCGCGATGGGCTCACGCATTGTGCTGCTGATATCCATCGCCTGGATCATGAAACTCAAAGCGGTCCTGTTCACGATCCCTGCGATCTGGCCGCTGGAGAACGGTGTGGACATGACGGGCAAGGGGCTCATCCTCCTGATCGGAGGGGCGTTCTTGATCGTGAAGGCCACCAAGGAAATCCACCACAAGATCGACAGTCAGGAATCCGCATCCGGCAATAACCCGGACCCCTCGCGCCGGCTGGGTACGCCGCGCTACGGAAGTGTCATTCTGCAGATCATGCTGATTGACATTGTGTTTTCGCTGGACTCGGTCATCACGGCGGTGGGTATGGCCAAGCACATTGAGATCATGATCGCGGCGGTGGTCATCGCGGTGGGGGTGATGATGGGGGCGGTTGGGACGATCAGCCGGTTCGTGGAAAAGAACCCCACGATCAAGATGCTCGCGCTGTCGTTTTTGCTGCTGATTGGCGTGATGCTGATGGGGGATGCTTTGGGGGCACACTTGCCCAAGGGGTATGTGTACTTTGCGATGGCCTTCAGCCTGGGTGTGGAGATGCTGAACTTGCGGGTGAAGAAGGGGGCGGCGCACTAGAGCGAGGCGAATGAAGCGGGCGCAGCCGCGAGAAGGTGCTTCCGCCGTGGCGACACGCCACGGCTCGCCGTTGAACGCTTCTGGCGAACCGAGCTCGCTCTACGCGCTCTTATTTCGCGGGCGGATCATCACCGAAGAATGCTCCTTCATCCTTGGTTCGGTGCTTGTCGAGCTGCTCGCGGATGGCTGCGCGGTCCGGGTCGGAGAATGACGGATCGTGGGAGAGGTGAAAGTAGAGGCCGTTGCGAACTTCGTCCGGAAGGTCCGTGGAGTCCTTGAGCATTTCTGCAGCTCCTTTGGGGTCGTCGTACCGGTTTGCAAGGTACCGCAGGGTGATTTTCAGGTGCTTCCGGAAGTACAGGCGAGCGGCCCAGTCGTCGCCGCGGTGCTCGCGCAGGGCGACCTCCATGGCGGTGGCGTCCGGGGCGTGGTCTCGATATGCCGTTCTGGGCGGCGGGTCCCAGATGGGAGGGAACGCCTCGCGCGGACGTTCCGCCATGTAGTTGAGCGCTTCTCCGAGCTGGCCGGACCTGATCAGGGTCTCCGCGTGGTAACGGTTGCGCTGTTCAGGCTGCATCCACCAGAGAAGCGGGACCCAAGCCACAAGAGCCACGACGACCAGCGCGATTAACCCGTGCGTCGGCCGTGCCGAGTCAGCCTGTTCGACCGGGCTCCACGTCGGCCTGAGCCAGCGGAGACTGACCAACGATGCAATCAGCAGCACCGGTGAAGCCAAGACGGAAAGCAGCACCGTCGAGAACTGGATTCCAGCGAGGTACGCATCCTCTGGGGAGTGTTGCAACCCGCCCATGAAGTCCATGAGTGGCGCTTCCATCATTGATGCTGCGCCGAATACCAGGACATCGCCGTAGAGGGCGACGACAATGCACGTCGCGATGAAGGGAGTTTGCCAGAGAACCGACAGGACCCGGGCCATCAGTGCTACGCGCCAGATTGAGACGAAGGCGAGCGTGCGGACGTTGGCCTCTATCGCCCCCAGCGGCGTCAGGAAGCGTTCGTAGGGAACGGCGTAGAGCCACGCCATCGGCGATGTCAGCCAGAACAGGCCGAGGAAGGCCAGGTATCCGTGGAAGAAGCGCGGGCGGTCCTTTCCTCGCCAGAGGCTCATGAGCCAGAAGATCGAATACAGCAAGAGGGCATTGGGGATTGAGACCCCAAAACCGTGCAACAGCGACTCCCACTCGCCGGGCAGGTACTTGCCGTCGTAGTTGCGTGCGAGGGAGGCGGTGAGCACCAGTGCCGCGCCGATGGCAAGAGACCAGCGCGTGCTGGCCAGCCGCTGGATGGCCGCGCGGCTGCCGCAGAGATACTTCAACAGGGTCAGGGGGCTCACGCCGCGGCCCCTTTGCGTCTGGACCACACCGCCTGCCGGATCGCCGCGCGCCGGGTCGCTGGTCCCTCGCTGAACACCATCCGCACCAGGTTGTAGAAGCCGCGTTGGAGTTGTTCGGCTGACAGGATGTCGGGTCGGTAGGTCACGTCGAACAGAGAATACGCGGACCAGTCACGATCCGCGAGCAGACGTCGCTCCGTCAGCAGTCGGCGGTATAGGGCTGTTCCCGGGAATGGAGTCAACACGGTCAACTGAACATCGGCAAAGGGGGCATCCACCAGGAACTCGCCCAGGCGCGCCATGGACTCTTCATCCTCGCCATCGCTTCCGACGATAAAGCAGGCGATGACGGCTACGCCCGCTTGCTGGAGCCGATCAGCCGCGGCGAGCATGCGGTCGAACCGGGCGGACTTGGCGCCCATGCCCGCGTGGGTGTGGATGAGCGATTCAAATCCCATAAGGACTTGAACGCATCCGGAGGCGGCTAGCCCTTCAACCAGTTCGGGCTTCTCACCGATGCGCCAGTCGGCCTCGGTGAAGTACCGCACGCCCGGGCGTGAAAGCGCTTTGAGCAGCTCTACGGAGTTTCGCCGTCCGGCGAAGGTGTTGTCATCCGCAAGTTCGATGTAGGGCCTCATCTTCATTGCCAAGAGTGCATCGAGTTCTTCTCGGATTTTCCCTACCGGCTTCTCGCGGAAGGGGCCCAGCATCCGGCTCGCACCGCAGAAGTCGCACGCCAACGGGCATCCGCGTGCGGTCTGTAATGTGAACCGTGGACGCTCGCGATTGCCCAGCAGGTCAAACCGCGGGATGGGCGACTCTGCCAGATCAAACGGCCGCTCCGCGCGGTAACGCTTTTGCAATCGATCCGCGGCCGCATCTTCCAGCACCTGCTTCCATACGGGTTCGCCATCGCCGATCACGATCGCATCCGCGTGTGCCGCGGCCTCATCGGGCATCGCGGTCACGTGCAGACCGCCGATCACGACGCGGATACCTTGGGCCCGGAGCCGATCGGCGAGGGTGTAGGCATCGAGGATTGAGGCGGTGAGGGCAGAAATCGCGACAAGGGCGGGCCGCAGGCTCACGAGTTCGTGGATCAGCAACTCACTGACCGCGTGTGGGTCGTGATACGAAACGGTCCAGGAATCCGGCGTCATTCCCGCGAGCGTCAGCAGCCCTAGTGAGGGAAGGGCCGCGATCGCGTCGGCCCGGGGTGCCAAGCCCGGCAGCGACATCCCGAGGGCGAACATCTGTGTCTCGCGGATTCTGAACCCGGACATGGCGACCAAGGCCAGGTGGGGCATGACGGAACTCCTCGTGTCAGCACTTACTCGCGTGAACCGGAGCCGGTTCGCCATTCTGTACGCAGCGAACGGAAAAAGGGTCTGGTGAATCGTGGCAACTGAAGGGAAACCGAGCGAGTTGGTATACTCGCGGCAACCGCACTTTCGCGGTGAACGGAAGGTACACATGGAACGCAGAGGCTTTCTTGTCCGTAGCGGTCTGGCCCTAGGGGCCATTGCGGCCAGCACCCGCGCCGCCACAGCTTCCTCTCGTGGAGCGGCCGGCCCGGACAACCCGCAGGACTGGTCTTGGGTTCGCTCTCAGTTCGACCTACTGGACTCCAAGCTTGCGCACCTCGCCGGTTTTTATCTGGTGTCTCACCCCAAGTCTGTTCGCGCGGCCCTTGAACGGCACCGCGCTGGGTTGGACAACAACCCTCCGGACTATCAGCACAAGGGTGGCGAGTTTGAGGATGCGGTGCGATCGGCCGCGGGCGAGTATCTGGGTGTGGATGGCAAGACAGAGATCGCCCTGACCGACAGCACGACGATGGGTCTGTCGATTCTCTATACCGGCCTGAAAGTGACAGCGGATCAGGAGATCCTGACCAGCACACACGACCACCCCGCGGCGACGATATCGGCCCTGCGGTTGCGTGGGGAGCGCAGCGGCACCAAGATTACGACTGTTCCTCTCTACGCCGACAGCGCCAAGGCAACCGCCGACGAGATTGTCGGCAACGTCGTCAAGAACATCAAACCCAGCACGCGGGTACTCGCGCTCACGTGGGTGCATTCATGCACGGGCGTGAAGATCCCGGTGCGGGCGATCGCCGACGCGGTCGCCCAGGCGAACAAGGGGCGCGACTCCAAAGACCGGCTCATCTTCTGCCTGGACGGTGTGCACGGGCTGGGGATCGATGACATCACTTTGCCCAGCCTCGGGTGCGACTTTTTCGGCGCGGGCACGCACAAGTGGATCTTCGCTCCGCGCGGGACGGGGATCGTTTGGGGCAAGAAGGATCTCTGGAAAGAGGTGGTCCCGATGATCCCCGCGTTCGGCCGCTCGGAGAACCCCGCGATCATGTTCTCTCCCGGTGGGTTTCACAGCTTTGAGCACCGCTGGGCGGCGGTGGAGGGCTTCAAGTTTCACATGGCGATTGGCAAGGGACGCGTCGCCACGCGCATCCATCAGCTCAACCACGCGGTGCGCGAGGGGCTCTCCAAGATGGCCCACGTGGATCTGCACACGCCGATGTCGGATGATCTGACCGCGGGCATCACGTGCTTTGATGTGAAGGGAAAGACGCCAACCGAGGTGATCGACCACCTTCAGGAGAGGGGTATCGTGGGGAGCGTTTCTCCTTATCGGCCGTCCTGCGCCCGCGTTGCGGCGAGCTTGTGGAACACGGAAGCAGAAGTCGAGCGTGCGATCAAGGCGGTGGGGGAGATGGCGTAATCGCGCCGCGATCGTCGCTCAATAGACTCCTTGCCGCGCGATGAACTGTTCCTGCAACTCGACCGCGCGCGTGTAGGCGATCTTGGCCTCGGGGTCGTCGGGTCGCATGTCCAGGTATCGCTGCGACTCTTCGACTTGCGAGCGTCGCAGAACCGAGGCGTGCATCGCGTCTCCATCCGCTTCGACAAAGTCCGCGGCACACTCCATGGCTCCGATGTAACACCCGTGAATCGGTTCATCCGTCGGGTCCAGCTTCGCCAGTTGGGCCGCACGGTCGAGCGTCTCCAGGGCGTATTCCGCGGCGACTTGGGGCCCCAGCACTTCATTGAAGGCGCCCGCGAAACGGAGCCGCGCGGACAGGTGCGCCCAGTGCGCCAGCCGGTCTCCCGGTTCGAGCCTTACCGCCGCCTCCGCGTGCTCCAGCGAACTGAGAACGTGCTCTCTGTATGTTGGAATATCGCCCAACCGCAGCGCCGTTGCGCCGACATGGCCATGCGCGACGCTGAGGCCCCGACACGCATCCGGGGACGTTTCCAACGTGTTGAGGGTCTTCATCAGCCTCAATCCATCATCAAAGAGCGCGTCCGAAAACGACAACTTGCCCCGGTCAGCCGCTATGGAAGCCAGACGATCATAACTCCAGGCCAGCAGCGTAACCGCCCGCGCCGATTGCGGCGCTTTATCGACCGAGTCCTCATCCAGAACCCATGCCCGGTCGTAACATTCCTGGGCCGCGTTCTTGTCCCCCAGGTCCTTGAACGCATCACCGAGCCTCACGATCGCGACCGATAGGTCCATCTGGTAATCCAGCGAAGTCGGGCTGCCCTTGGCAAGGTGCTCTCTTAGTGCCACCGCTGTTTCAAACAGGGCTTTAGCTTCCTGGATCTTCCCATCCTCCAGAGCCATATCGCCCATGGCCCCCAGCACATCCGCACGCATCCGCATCACGCCCTGGTGGGTTGGCGCTCGCAACAGCAGCGATTCAGACTGCGTTCCCAGTCGTTTGAGCAACGGCCGCCGCCGCTCCCGTTCTCCAGCCGTCTTGGCCATGTGCCGGGAGTCATCGATGTAGGACCTTGCAATTTCAACGGCGATGTCAAACTTGGCGTGTTCGGCCCTCCACACCCGCGCAGCGCCCGCCGCCACGAGCACGCCCAGCACCATCGCCATCACAACCGGCCGGCGATGTCGCGAAGCAAACCGGCGTGCCAGGTATGCCGCGCTGGGCGCCCGCGCTGCGATGGGTCGGCTCGACAGGTACCTCTCAACGTCTTCCCGTAGCGCCGCGACCGAGGGGTATCGACGCGAAGGCTCCTTCTCCATCGCCTTGGAAATGATGATCTCAAGATCCCCACGAAGTGCCTGACGCAGCGAGCCGGCCGGCCGCGGCCCCTCAACCGTGATCCGGGTGATCACCGTCGCCGGACCTGCATCGAGGGTGACAATCGCCGGGGACTCGCACAGCAGTTCATACAGCACCGCACCCAACCCGTAGACATCCGACCGCGTGTCCACGAGGGAGCCATCACCACCGATCTGCTCCGGGCTCATGTAGCCGATCGTCCCCACCACCTGCCCGTGCAGTGTGTGCGAGGGAAAAGAGTAGACCCCGGCGCCGGTGGCCCGCGCGACCCCGAAGTCGATCACCTTCACCGATGGTTCGCCACCCGAGCCCTTCGAAACCAGGATGTTCGTCGGTTTGAGGTCCCGATGGATGATGCCGCGCTGGTGCGCGTGCTCGACGGCGCGGCACACCTGGCAAAACAGTTCCATCCGCTGCCTCACCGAGAGGGATCCGTCGCGGCAAAAGGCCGAAATCGGGCCTCCATCCACGTGCTCCATCACAAAGTACGCGTCCCCATCCGGGGTCACGCCCGCCTCAAACAGGCGTGCGATGTTGGGGTGCTCCATCAGAGCCAGGATGCGCCGCTCGGTCTCAAATCGCCGGACGATCTCCGCGGATTCGCTCCCCGCCAGCAGCACCTTGATCGCCACCCGGCGATGAACCGGCTGGTCCTGCTCCGCCAGATACACCACGGCGTGCTCCCCGCGCCCCAACTCCTTGATCACCCGATAAGCCCCGATATGCCCGGTGTCGGTGCCCCGATGCGCTCGCGCGGCGACCGACTTCTCGAGTTCGTTCAGCACGGAGTCCGCGATCGGTGCCCGCAGAAAGCCGTCGGCGTTGCGCTCATCCGCCCCCAGCAACGCCTCGACTTGGGCTCGCAGCGCCGGGTCTTCAAGCTCGATGCTCAGTAGTAACCGGTCGCGTTCGGCGGATCCCAACTCGATCGCCGTGAGAAACAGGGCGCCGGCGCGATGTTCCCGTTCTGGCGTCACCGGCTCCCCCCTTTAGCGACCTTCCAGCCGCACGCGCAGTATCGCCCGGGCCAGCCGGAGCTCGGACTCCACTGTGCGATCCCCGATACCCAGCAGCTCCGCGGTCTCGCGAACTCCCAGCCCGCCGAAAAAGCGCAGCTCAACGATCCGCGCAGCCCGCGCGTTCATCCTCTCCAGCCCCTTGAGCGCTTCATCCAGGTCCAGGAGATCGATCGTTCCGGCTGACTTGCCTTCACCCACACCGTCCAGCTCAATCCGTCGCCATGCCCCGCCCCGCTTGACCGCGCCCGCTTTCCGGGCTTCATCAACCAGGACCGCCCTGATCGCCCGCGCCGCGTACCGGAGCTCCCCCT
>Ga0154020_10007253_pt1 | contig 12958 bp, 7 predicted proteins | sample Klosneuvirus_201_FD_109709 | JGI IMG/M metagenome (GOLD analysis project Ga0154020, IMG submission 109709) | Active sludge microbial communities from wastewater, Klosterneuburg, Austria - Klosneuvirus_20160825_MG | ecosystem: Engineered > WWTP > Aerobic digester > Activated sludge | place... | reverse complement strand
TTTTGCTGTGGTAGCATCAAAAGTTACAGTTGCAGATGAGGTCGTTTTTTTTTGTGCAAAAAGCTGGCCTGTAGCTACAACTAATGCCATTACAAGGATTGTTTTTTTCATTTGTTTGTTTTTGTTGTTTTAAAAAGTCAAATGGAATTTGCTATCATAGCTCATTTCATTTATTATTTTTTGTTTTTATTTAAAGTTGATCGTTTAAAACTTATTTGTGTGGTTTCCAATATTTCGCTATAAATACTGCCACTACAGGAGCCTTTCAATGATACCTCATCACCGGGATTAATACTTTTAACCAATTCATATTGGTCTTTCTCAAAAGAGAATACAATATAAGAGCCAGCTGGATCGTCAAACCGGATGTTAGTAGTTGAGTCACTCTTTTTTTCAACCTGCGAAGCATTACCATTTACAATTATAATTTTTTCTCTGTATTTGGCATTCGCCAAACTATCCGATTTTGCAAACTCATTCAACATTTCAGTGGAAGAGATGGTATAATCTGCCGCAACGTTGTCCGTGGTTTGATGCGTTTCTGCCATTACTTTTTTCTCGCCAAATTTAAATGCAGAAAAAGCAAGAACCGGACCTAAAAAAAGCCAACTTGCTTTTTTTATCCATTGTCTTGATACCGGAACTGTTAAAATGAAACCGAAGGCAGAAACCGCAGCAACATAAGCCGGCAACTGAAGCATCTGATAAACATTACTACCTATACCAAAGCTGATTACAATTCTTGTAAAAAGATAGAAAACTGTAACAAGTGCAAGTGATAAAGCTCCCGCAATAAAAGCCGGTAAGCTGTTCTTCTTATTTGTTAAGCCAAGAAAGATGGAGAGAATTATTAATGCAGGAACTAACCAGAAAATATAAAAAGTAAAATCAAGTTGTGGGAATGGATTGGCAGGACCAAACTCCGCTACAGATTTTGTAAAGAAGCTTCTAGCAGGCATATCAAATCCTGCTACTGAAGTTTCATTCCATTTAACCCAAGGAAGGAAAAATGAAATCAGCAGGCCAATACCAAAAATGATATGCAGCCATTTTTTTGTTCCAGACTTATGTTGAATACTATTTCCCATACTAACTTAATCGTCTATCAAAACTAATCGGTTGCGATAGAGCAAACAAATATACAATGTTTAAACATCGAATTTGATTTTATCTATCAAATTATTGTTAAGACGATAAAAAACCCTCCTGCTTTTGGCAAGAGGGCATACAAACTAACCCATCTGTAATATTTTGTAAACAAGGAGCTTAAGCTTCCTGCATTTCCTTTATTTTCTCTCTTATTTTACCTTCAATTTCGTTGGCCAGTTCCGGATTATCTACCATTAATTGTTTTACTGAATCACGGCCTTGCCCCAGTTTATCATTATTGTAGCTGTACCAACTTCCACTTTTTTGTACGATCCCCAGTTCAGTACCCATGTCAACAATCTCTCCGGTTTTAGAAATACCCTGACCGAAGATAATATCAAACTCAGCAGCCCGGAAAGGTGGGGCTACTTTGTTCTTCACCACTTTTACTTTTACATGATTACCAATGGCAGAATCGCCATCTTTTACCTGCGCCTGACGGCGGATGTCCAAGCGTACAGAAGCATAAAACTTCAATGCATTACCACCGGTAGTGGTTTCAGGGTTACCAAACATCACCCCTATCTTCTCTCTCATCTGGTTGATGAAGATGCAAATGGTATTTGTCTTAGAAATAGTAGCTGTCAATTTTCTCAAGGCCTGGCTCATCAATCTTGCATGCAATCCCATTTTGCTATCGCCCATTTCACCTTCTAGTTCGCTTTTAGGAACCAATGCTGCCACTGAGTCAATTACTACTACATCCAAAGCACCAGATAATATCAAACGGTCAGCAATCTCTAATGCCTGCTCACCATAATCTGGTTGAGAGATCAATAGATTATCAACATCTACCCCTAATTTTTTTGCATAAGAACTATCAAATGCATGTTCAGCATCAATAAAAGCACACATACCACCCTTCTTTTGTGCCTCAGCAATTACATGTGTTGCTATGGTTGTTTTACCAGAAGATTCAGGCCCGTATATCTCAACTACTCTTCCGCGGGGCAAACCGCCAATGCCAAGTGCTACATCTAAACCAATAGATCCTGTAGATATAACAGATTGTTCATGTACTGGCTTATCGCCTAATAACATAACACTGCCCTTACCATAGTCCTTTTCAAGCTTATCCATTGTAAGTTTAAGTGCCTTTAGTTTTTCACTGTTTGGTGAAACTGTTTCTGTTGTTTTGTCTGATTTTGCCATGGGTTAAAGTTATGTTTTTGCGTATTGTAATCCCGCATTGGCGGGACGAATTTCAAAACTAAATGATTTAGCAATATAAAACTAATATTTTGGGGAAATTATTTTTTGGGCTGCTTGGGCAATAGTAAGTCAGAGTGGTATATTTCTATAAAACGAATTCAATGGATTGGATTTTGTGGTAGAAGGCATGTCATTATTTACAAAATAATGCAGGCTTTTAATTAAACTACCCCTCAGCGGGTATATTTTAATTGAGTACCAATTACTATTTTCAATAAAAAATATGCCGGTCAAATTATTTCCGCTACTTTTTCTTGTTCTGCTCACTGCTTTTTCAGCAAAAGCTCAACAGCCCCGGCTTATACAGCCCGAAGGTCATACTGGTGAGGTTGATTTTCTTAGCTATAGCCCCGATGGAAAATATATTGTAACGGCCTCTCATTCAGAAACAGATAAAAAGGCAAGGGTGTGGGAACGGTCTTCCGGGAAGCTTTTATATACCATCACAGAAATACCGACAGAAATTAATGATGTACAATATACCCCTGATGGAAAGTACATCTATATACTGGCCGGTGTCCCTGCCCTGTACAATCCGCAAAATGGTAAGCTAGAAGTCTTGATTGATTCTCTAAAAACGAAACATGCAAATCTTAGCCCAGACGGGCAGTTTCTTGCATATAGCCTTAACCCTTTCCCGTATTCTATTGATTCGGTTTATATCTGGAACATAAAAGATAAACAACTGATGATGCGGATGGGTGGAGAAAAATACGAATACGATTATGTGCAATTCAGCCCCGATGGTAAGTTGCTTTTTGCTTATACTGACTTTGCTCCTTATGATAAAACAATAGAGAACTATGAAGAATACGATACTTCTTACAGCTCTAAGATTACAATATGGAGTTTTCCGGATGGTCAGAAACTGTTAGACAAGACAGTTCCGTATGCATTGATAAAAAGTGCGGATTTTAATAAAACAAGCACTATTCTCGCTGTTAACACCTTTAAAGATATTATCCCTATCAATATAAAAACGAGTGAACGGATTACTACTACCGGTGATTTTTCACATTATGAACATATTTCGTTTGAGCAAACCGACTCCATTATCTATGCTTCAGATTTTTCAAGACTCAGCCTGTTAGATCTTTCTATGGAAGGCGAGACAATAAAAACAATCGATCATTTTAAAAACCAGACAGACCCACCCAACGAGGAAAAGCTATCAGGCTACAAGATTTCGAATAATCGGGAATTTTTATATACCATTGACCACAGCGGCTTACTGAAAAAATGGAACAACCGGGATTATGCTTTTATTGACGAAAGAAAATTAAATACCGACGGCCTCCGTTCGTATGTATCTAGCCTTAAATTTTCTTTTAGCCCCGGCGAAGAACAAATGGCTGTGTATGGGTATGGTGTGGCAACACCGCCCATTTTTCAACAACAAAACCCTAACCCTGTTCACTACCTTAAAGGAAATAACAGCGAAATACATTCCTTTTTCTTTTTAAAGGATACCAGCCTGCTCGCTGTCTATACTATTGATAAAAAACTAAAATTGCTTGATGCTAATACCGGTCGCCAGGTAAATTTAATTTCGCTGAACAGATACGCTGATATACAAGACTACACCCCGGTTGATAATGGGAATAAATTGCTTATCCAGGCCGGCGACTCAGCCCTTTGCCTGGTAGATATAAAAACAGGAACGGAGCTATACCGGGTTTCTGCAAGTTCTATTATTTACAGAGTGGCCGTAAACGAGCAACAGCAATTAATTGCAACGTATGAATCGTTAGCACACCTGTTATCTATATGGAACCTGCAAACTGGTAAGCTGATTGCTAAACAAAAAGTTACAGTACAATCGTATGGTTACTCAATACAGTTTAATGGTGATGGTAGCCTGCTGCTATTTAGTGTAAATGATAAGATACAGATAAGAAATGCAAAAACCGGACTCTTACTTAAAACATTAAGTACTGGTATAAAGGCTGAACTCGGAGATATAACTACATATAAAAACACCCTGGCTGCTACTGCAGATTCTTTATTCTTTGCATGGGATATTACTACCGGGAAAAAATTATGGACTAAAAAAAATACTGCCGGAAAAAAACGGCTGCCGGGATTAAGCCTTCCTGATTTCTATAATCCTTTGCTTAGCCCTGATGGTAAACAACTGGCCGTAGTATCAAAAGATGGGTCTATTAAGCTATTTAATACAGAAACAGGCAAGCTGGTATATACTTTAGAAGGTTATTATTCCGACTCCTATACTGTTAGAATTAGTTTTACTAAATCCGGTAATAAGCTTTTTAGCTGGCAGCCATTTAATGTGCCAGTATTATGGAATTTAACAACCGGAAGATTAGAGCAAGTATATAATACTGATGACTATCAGGGCTCCAGCAGGGCTGTTATGGATGATGCCAATCGTTATGTAGCCACTGCTACCGGAGGCTCCCTTAGTTTTTATGATGTTGAAACAGGCAAATTTTTATACAGCACTCTTCCTGTAAATGAAAATGACTGGATAAACGTAGATGCTGACTTTCGCTACGATGGAACCGATGAAGCGAGAAAACTCCTCTACTTTACCTGTGGCACGGAAGTAATTGAGTTGGAACAGGTGAAAGACCAGTTATGGGTGCCGGGCCTGGCAGAACGCATTATAAACGGAGAAACAATTGGCAGTAATGGGCTTGAGCAATTGAATATTTGTGGTGTAACACCAAAGGTAGAAGATAAGTCAGGGAGTACTGGTTACCTGTTCCGTATAACACCGCAAAAAGGTGGCCTTGGAGAAACGGTACTATTGATAAATGGTATTGAAATAAAACGTTTTTCTCCGGGGCAGCTTAACCCAAAGGAAACGGGTTACGAACTATCTGTTTCAAAAGAAGAAATAAAGGATTTTTTATTAACTGGCCAACTAAATCAGGTAAGTGTAAAAGCATACACCGAGGGAAATAAGAATTCATCCCGTGGTTTGATAATTAATGATAGCAGCTCCAAAAAAAGTGTAACTACCCCAAACTTATTTGCCGTCATGGTTGGTGTAAGTGACTATAAAGGCGATGAACTTGATTTAAAGTTTGCTGCTAAAGATGCTACGGATATTGCTGGTGCAGTAAACAATGCTGCCAAAAAACTATTGAATACGGATGGCAAAGAACATGTTTTTGTATATAACCTTACTACAGCAAAAGACCGTTACCAACTACCAGAAAAGAATAATATTAAAAAAATACTGGAAGAAATCGGTACGAAAGCCACCGCCAATGATATCCTGATGATTTTCTTTGCCGGGCATGGAGTAATGGAAGGGGAGCAAAAGCAATTTTATTTTTTGACAGCTGATGCTTCTTCGCTGTCAACTGGTTCTGCCGTTACAGACGTGGGTATAAGTACCGCAGAATTGACTGAATGGATGAAGCCACAAAATATAAAAGCACAAAAAAGGATATTGATTTTTGATGCCTGTAACAGCGGACAGGCCATTAAGGATTTTGTAAAAATGGGTACTGACAATCAAAACTACCTCGCTGCCCGCAACGATGATAATGCACAACAAATAAAAGCTATTGATAAACTGAATGAAAAGTCAGGATTATTTATTTTATCTGCATCAGCCAGTAACCAGAGTGCTTATGAAATGGGTCGCTACTCCCAGGGGCTGCTTACTTATTCTTTATTAAAAGCGATAAAACAACAACCCGATATTTTAGAAGAAGGAAAATACCTGAATGTAAGCCGCTGGTTTAATGCAGCAGAGAAAACAGTAAGTGAACTGGCAAAAGAAACCGGTGCAAGGCAGGAGCCGCAAGTGGTAACCAATACTAATTTTAATATTGGCCTGGTGGATAATGAAGTAATGGCAAAGATTATTTTGCCCAGTGAAAAACCGCTTTTTGCTGCCAGTAATTTTCAGAACAGTGATGAAGCTATTGCTGATGATGACCTGGAGATAAGTAAAACAATCAATCTTCAGTTAAGCGATTTGGCAGCAAGAGGTACCGAGAGTAAAATTGTATATGTAACGGCTACTAATTCTCCTGATGCGTATTCGCTAAGCGGACGATATACCGTAAAGGGAAATACGATTACCATGACTGTCAATCTTAAGCAGAGCAAAGTCATAAAATTAAAATTTGAAATAAGTGGTACAAAAGATAAACTGAACGAACTGGCGGCAGCGGTGGTCGAGAAGGCAGCGGGAATGGTGAAGTGATTTGAAATGCGAAGTGCTTATTTTCAATATCCGAAAAGCGATGCAAATAAGTGGAATAACTGACAAGAGGATTGCAAAAACCGACGTCGGGAAATGAAATGATTACGATAGATTAGAAAGTATGGTTATCATCTACCCGTTAGCCAGTATTTGCAAGGCAGATGTATAGTATTATCTTTTCTTAATGAACAACATTTTGATTAAAAAAGGGCAATTGGTAAAGAGTATGCAAAAAATCGCTTACGATAATAACATAATTACATTAGACCAAAGTCTGTGACGATTATTTTTTCCAGAATAAAGCCCAAGCTAATTTCTCCCTTATGAAAATAATATTGATTATAACGGTTTATTTACTTGCTTTAAATACCTCCTATGCCCAGCAGCCTGTCCTTAAAATGCCTACTGCCCATACCGGCATGATTAACGGGTTTGATGTATCACACAATGGAAAGTTTATAGCCACAGCCTCTGTTGATTTCAGCATCAAACTATGGGACTACAGTACTAAGAAAGAACTAAAAGTATTTAATGGTCATACAGGAAGTGTAAATGCAATCTGTTTTTCGCCTAACGATAGCTTTCTTCTTTCGGGAAGTAACGATACAAAAATTAAAATCTGGAGAGTGTCCACTGGTGAATGTATTCTTACTATTGACACTTTGTTTAACAGAAAGATAAATGATGTTTGCTTTTCTTCAGATGGCAGGCTGATTGCCGGAGGCAGCGATAATGGTATTAATGTAGTTGATATTTATTCGGACAAAAAAATTGCAAGTTTCTCTGTAGAAAGCCGGGTAAAGAAATTGCGATTTTTTCCAGATGGCTCAAGGATTGCCACGATAGAGGCAGATAGTAGTTTTTCAAGCTGGAGTCTGAAAGACTCGATAAGTTATATAGCAAATGAAAGTTTTCATTATGCACATGGAGATATCAATGATTTTTTTATTACTGCCGATGGAAAAAGGATGTTTGCCGCTGTTAATACTTCTATTAATAATATTCGTATTCACATGATAGGAGGAAAAGACACCATACGATTCAATGGCCACAACAACCCGGCAAGAGCTATTTGTCCCGGCGAAAACGAGGATGTTTTTTATAGTACGAGTACAAGAGGTAATCCTCAAAAATTCAGAGATGATATTGAAATAAAAAAATGGAGTATTTCAAACCGGAAATGTATTGATTCTTTTTATTTTAATGATGATGCTAATTCTATTTTAGTTAATAAAATAAAAATTACGCCACAAAATGATTTGGCTATTTCCAATTACCAGGTTGTATTTTTTGCCCGGAATAGTGCGGTTAATAAAAAAAATACTATTTCAAGCAGAACGTCTATAACCAACGGTATACTAAAAAATGACAGCCTTTTTATATTTACCGCTGAAGACGGTATTATCCGCTATTTCAATACCAGCAATAATAGCCTGGTAGTTCAAAATACTAATTCCGATTTTGTTAGCACCTCTTTCTTAAATAAGAGTACGGTCAATATTATTCAGCGTAATAGAATTATGCGAAATTATAACTCTTATATTCTTCGGTATAATTTAACGAACGGAGAAAAAGATACATTAGTTAAAGAACCAAATGCCTATATACATTTTAAGCCAGGATTAAATATGTCGGATGACGGATCCCGGTTAGCTTATCGGCTCGTACCTGTAGTAGACGGTAAATTTTTAACCGATAGTGCAAGATTTAAAGTATGGAATATCCCTACAAGAGAAATAATTCGTAACTCATCAGCATTAGACATTAACAGTGTTAAATTTTTGCCAGATAACAAATCGTATATATTATGCAGTGGCTATACCAATAATCTTTTCCTTTACAAGGATACAGTAACTACTGTTTACAAGGATTCTATTATTGGCAAATATGACATTTACAAAAATCTTGCAGTAACTGATAGCAATCATGTTATTTGCAGCGATAACGACGGGGCTACAATTTGGAACCTGACAACAAAAAAAATTGAAAATAAAATAAAGGTATTTGAAAGGGCAGGAGTTTATATAAACCCAGTTTCTATAAAACTATCTGATAGAAAAGACAAACTTTTACTGGCACAGAATGATACTGTAAGGCTGGTAGATTTGCTTTCTCATAAAGTCCTGCAAACCTTTTCTACTGGAGTAGGGTGGGTAAATGAAATGTCTTTTTCTGATGATGGTAAATCTATTATTACTGCCAATATAGATAATAGTATTCGTGTCTGGGATGTTGTCACGGGAAAGGAAAAGTATAAAATCATCTTTATTGATACTGCAGACTGGATAATTGTTTCTCCGCAAGGTTATTATCAATGCACTCCGGCTGCTGCCAAGCTTTTGCATTATGTTACCAAAGAATATAAAATAATTACGTTCGAGCAGTTGGATATTAAATACAACCGCCCCGATAAAGTATTGGAGGCAATGGAGAATAAAGATTCTATCCTGATAAAATCATACAAAAAAGCCTACGAAAAAAGGATAAAGAAAATGAGCATTGATACTCTTGCTTTCCGGAGTGGCTATGGCGTACCCGAATTTGATTTTGTGAACAGAGATAATATAGCGTACGAGCAAAAAAAATCAACTCTAACATTGCATATAAAGGGTGTTGACAGTATTTACAAACTCGACCGCTTTAATGTATGGGTAAATGAAACACCTATTTTTGGCCAGCGGGGAATTAGTATCCGCAAAAAAAACAAAAACGATTTTGATACAACAATCACTATTAAATTATCACAAGGGGAAAACAGAATTGAAACTTCCATTACAAACGTAAACGGAACCGAAAGCTACCGAATGCCGCTTACAGTAAATTATTCACCTGCTGTAAAACAAAAAGAATCCATCCGGTTTATTGGCATTGGAATAGACCAGTTTGCCGACAACCAATACAATTTAAAATACAGCGCTAAAGACATCCGTGACTTGTCGAAAAAATTAAAAGAGAAGTACAAGGACGATATTATTATCGATACTCTTTTCAACGCAAATGTAACGGTAAGCAATGTAAAAGGATTAAAACAAAAATTACAACAGACATCAGTTAATGACAAAGTGATTATTTCTTATTCCGGTCATGGACTGTTGAGTAAAGACTATGATTATTACCTCTCCACTTATAATGTCAACTTTCAAATGCCAGAAGAAAATGGATTGGCTTATGATGAACTTGAAAACTTATTAGACAGTATTCCTGCAAGAAAAAAACTGATGTTGATAGATGCCTGTCATAGTGGTGAGGTAGATAAAGAAGAAGGAATAGCTATGAATAAAATAGCTGACTCATTAGGTCTTAGTAAAGGAATCATTTTAGGTGATAGTATAGAACAAAACCAAAATCTCGGTTTAAAAAATAGTTTTGAGCTGATGCAATCATTATTTGTAAATGTTGGTAAAAGCACCGGAGCTACGATTATCTCTGCTGCAGCAGGCAATCAATTTGCTTTAGAAAGAGGCGATTTGAAGAATGGCGTATTTACCTACAGCCTACTAGAAGCAATGGAAAAGAACGTAACAATGAAGATCAGTGAATTGAAAAAGATTGTAGGTGAAAGAGTGGAACAATTGACAAATGGTATGCAAAAACCAACGTCAAGAAATGAAACGATTGCAGTGGATTGGAGTTTGTGGTAAAAAATATTGCAATTAACCTGATTAGTACAATCTTTGTTCTATTAGAATAAAAGAAAACTTGATATGAACTGGATCGTACTCAACACCGAAGAACAATTAGCTGAAATAATAAATAAATCGCATAGCAAACCTCAGGTAATCTTCAAACATTCCATCCGTTGCTCCATTAGCTCAATGGTAAAGTCGAGGTTAGAAAAATCAGAAGCACCTGATTCAATTGACTTTCATTATCTCGATCTTATTAATTACCGTTCCTTATCCAATAAAATTGCAGAAGACTTAAATGTCTATCATGAATCTCCACAGGTGATATTTATTAAAGATGGAGAATGTATTTACGATGAAAGTCATATGTCTATCCGCATGGAGGATATTATCGAATTGGTCGCTTAGTTAATAACCAATTATAGGTTTAAGCTTTCCCCATAATTCAGAATCAAAACTGGAAACCGCCAGTTGCACATTACCGGCATCATTACCCATTCGTATCACTACTAGTTTTTGAGAAGGAACTACATACATTTTCTGGTCATTCTTTCCCAATGCAGCATACATATCAGTTGGGGCATTAAGAATTAGACTGCCGTTAAATACAAACTGGGTTGTAGGAAGCATATGGCTGCTTTTGCCATTCAACCAAGTTAAGTAACCGTATGAGTTGTTGATTGTTTGCGAACTATTTACCTGTGCATTAAAATAATTGCTATCGCTGAGTACTGCCGTGGTATTCCATTTTCCTTTGTTTAGCATCAGCAATCCAAATCTTGCCATGCTTCTTGGTGTGCTGTAATAGACATTGTTGTAGCCTGAAGGAAGCCACAAGCCATTCATACCAATCTTGTCTTTAATTTTTGCCTGGAAATATGCATTGTATGATTGGCCGCTTGCATTCTCTACTACTTTATCCAGTATAGTATAAGGCGCATTATGATATGCCCACCTTGTTCCTGCATCTGCTTTATAAATCATACAAGATGGCAGCATACAATCAACATCAGGAACACCATCATCCAATCCCGTTGTCATGGTCAGCTGATGCCTTACAGTAATTAAGTTTTCTTTTGCCAATGGCAACGAAGTCCATCCAGTTCCTAAATATTGTGAGGTCTTGTTATTAATATTTATTATACCTTCTTGCTGCGCAATACCAACCAGAAAGGCGGTTGCTGTTTTTCCTGCAGATGCCCAATACCAGTTACTGTCAGCAGTAAAAGTGCCGAAATACTTTTCTATTACAATCTTCCCATTTTTTAAAACGATAAACCCTTTCGTTCCTTTTGATTGCAGATAAGTGTAGAGATCGGGTATTAATGCTTCATTCCAACCAAGCGATGCAGCTGTTGTTGTTTGCCACTCTGTTCCACTTGTCGGTGGAAAGTACATTGATTCAGGTGGTGGTACAGGATTGGGATCAGTAGTATCTTTTTGACAACTTGTAAAAAATATCGTGAAAACTAAACTTAGGGGGAAAAGTGTTTTAAACATAAATACAATTAGGGTATTTTTTCAGACTAACGGATTTTACTTTTGTTTAATGAGCTGAGAGAAAATAATAGCTTCAAATAGTTACTATCGGATTATTACCTCAATGTATTGTACATCACATCCACAAGGCCGCCAGTGTTTTTATCTTCTGATAATTCCCAGAACATAATACCGCCCAGATTTTTTCTTCTAATAAATTTTGTTTTCTCCTTAATAGATCGTCCATCGTCAAACGTGGCAAATAGTTTTTTGTCTGCATTATACCGATAGGGAGCTTCTGCTTTTTTATCCCAGTAATAATGATAACCTGAAGTGTCACTGAAGTAAATTGAAAAATTTTTAAAAGCAACGCCTTGTTTAAACTTTCCTTGCTGGTACAATCCATGATTGGTATCCTCTACATTTTCCCAAACTCTTGCATAGATAGCAGCACCGATTATTAATTTATCTGATGGTACGTTTTTATTCAATAGCCAGCTAACACATTTTTGTGTTGATTCTTGTCCAGGTCTATAATCTCTCAATGGTGTATGATGTCCGGTAATGGTGCTATAACCACCTACCAGATCATACGTCATCAGATTTATAAAATCTACTAATGGCGTTATCGCATCCCAATCAATTGATTTTTCCAGGTAGTTTATGAACCCTCCGGCGGCAAATGTTAACAGGTATTTATCACCCATTTCCTTTCGTAAAGCCTTTACCAACTCCGTGAAATTGTTTCTATCTGTAGCATCATACCGATGACCCGGATAACCTTCAATAGCAGGATATTCCCAATCAAGATCAAGTCCATCGATACCATTTTTTTCAAAAAGTTCTACAGTTGTTTTTGCAAATATTTCCCGGTGCTTTTCAGAGGAGAAAAGCTCCGAACAGGGTGCACAACCACTCCATCCCCCAATGGAAACCATGATTTTTAGCTGTGGGTTCGTTTGTTTTAGCAGAACCAGCTCTCTTACTGTTTTGCGTTGTTTTTCATTGTGAAAAGTGAGGGTATCATTTTGTAAACGAAGAAAACTATAGATAATATGAGTGAGCTTATTGACTGGGTATTGCTGAATGGTATTACCATCTCCGGTATAGTAAGCAATGATTTTTTTATCCGGTAAAACCTGCGAATTCACAGTTTTCCCTATGAAAAGTAAAAAAAATGGGAATATCTTTTTTATTACAATCAGTGTTTCTCGAATAGAAATCATATATATTTGACTTTGGTAATAACAAATACTCATTAAAATTCTAAATCTACAACAACATGGCAACAAAGAAAAAAGCAGCA
>Ga0154020_10007252_pt1 | contig 12958 bp, 10 predicted proteins | sample Klosneuvirus_201_FD_109709 | JGI IMG/M metagenome (GOLD analysis project Ga0154020, IMG submission 109709) | Active sludge microbial communities from wastewater, Klosterneuburg, Austria - Klosneuvirus_20160825_MG | ecosystem: Engineered > WWTP > Aerobic digester > Activated sludge | place... | reverse complement strand
TGCTAGCGGCCAACCAAACAACCGCTTCATCCTTTGGGAAAAGGAAAGAATAGCAGTTCCATCACCACGGTCAGCACAAGCAGGCTGATTGAAGTAACGACCGCACTCAGGCTGACTCTTCCCTTCGCTGGCCCTAGCCCAAAGTGAGAACCAAGGCCATGCCAAAGCCAAAAGCCTAACGGCGTCGCCACGATTCCGAAAAGGAACAACATCCATTGCGCGGCCCCGTGACGAATCAAGGTGCCACCGTCGCCGTCGCGTCCAAAAGAGTCCACGAACAGATAAAGGCCATTGGCGATAAGGCAAAATCCGGAAAAGAATCGGAAAAGATAGAGGCCGGGTGAGCGGAACAGGCGTGCAACAGCAAAGACCGCAATGGGCAGCACTGCTCCCAATCCTGCGCCACCCCACGCTACTAGTTGCGGATGGGGATTCGGTGAGCACGTTGTCCAAGAAATCTGCAACGGATGTAAAACCATCGTCGCGACCGATCCGCCGGTGAGCCAGGCTGTGACCGCATGGCCAAACTCATGAACAACCATGAACGCCAGCCACGAGAAGGCCACGAACGAAGTAATTAGCAGAATCTGGAGGCTGCGTTGCACGTTTGTGGAGGTTCACTTACAGCCGCAGGAAAATCTTCCGCTGGTAAAGGAACCGCGCGAACCAGATGAAGAGCAGCACGCCGATGAGGCAGACGGTGAGGTCGCCAAAGCCTTTGGCGACGTGTTCGTTCAGGAGCAACTTCACGCTGCCGCCGCCGAGCCGGGCGGCCAGTTTCTGGAATCCGCCGCCGCCCATGAAGTTGCTCGCGAGGTAGAGCGTGATCGGGTTCATGCCGATCCACAGGAACGGCTGGCCCCACGCCTGCCACTTCTTCACGTCCACGATCCAGTAGAACGCGCCCAGCAGCATCGCACTGTAGCCGCCCGCGACGAGCACGTAGGAAGAGGTCCAGATTTTCTTGATGACGGGGAACTGCCAGCCCCAAACGAATCCAAGGGCAACGCCAACTGCGCCTGCGCCGACGAGCCAGAGAACTTTTTCTGTGTCGGGCACCGATTTGTTGCGGAGAAACAGGCCGGCGAAAATTCCCAGCAGGCCGGTGACGACGGCGGGGATCGTGCTGAGCAAACCTTCCGGATCCCAGAACAAATCCCACTTCTTCGCCGACAGATGCTCGAAGTCGAAGTGGTTGGCGAGGTTGTAGCCCGGATCGAATTTGCCGGTGACGCGGTTGGTCGTCTCGGCATACATCCGTTCCGTCGCAGCCCAGACGGGGCTGTCCTTGATGGCGGAGGGATTCACGGACGAGGCGTTGCCGGCGGCGTTGAATTGCGCGGCGAGCTTGGCGTCGCCGGCTTTTTCAGCGAGCGCGGCGAGATTGGTTTTCTCCAGTTGAATGTCGCGGATGGGAATGAACGTCAGCATCGCCCAGTAGCCGACGAGGATGGCCGTCGCGATGCCGATGAGCACGCGTGGCTTGCACCAGCAGAAGAGGAGTCCGCCGGCGAGGTAGCAGAGCGCAATGCGATTGAGCACGCCCATGAGCCGCATGTCGGGCCAGGGATTGGTGACGCCGCCGGAGTAGAAGAGACCGATGACGAAGAGCAGCACGCCACGAATGATCACGCGTTTCATCGCGGCGGCCCGGCCTTCGCGCTCAATGATTTTGGTCAGCGAGAAGACGGTTGAGACGCCCATGATGAAGACGAACAGCGGGAAGATGAGGTCGTAGAAGCGGAAGCCTGCCCACTCGGCGTGGTCGAGTTGCGTGGCCAGAAACTCCGTCGGCGCGGACCGGCTCAGGCTCTGGAGCGCTCGCACGAACGCATCCGCTCCGAGAATCCAGAACATGTCGAATCCGCGCAGCACATCGAGCGAGGTGAGGCGTTGGGATTCGGGTGCGGGAGCGGCGGGCGTCGCATTCATGGCGCGCAACGTGGCGCGAAAGGGGCGGCGGCGTCAAGGGCGGGTGCATATCACAATGCGCTTCTCAATCGGCCCGACTTCGCGTAGCCCTTTGCGCAGTCAGCCCGAAATCATCATGAACATGAACCGTCGCTCATTTCTTTCCTCCTCGATCACTGCTGGTGCTGCGCTCGCGTTAGGCACTGGTGTTCCCGCCGTTCAAGCCGCGGCGGCCAAGCCGAAGCGCAAACATATCAAGCTTGGCATCGCCACCTATTCCTACTGGCATTTTCGCACGGAGAAAGTGCCGATTGAGACGGTCATCGACAAAGCGGCGGAGATCGGTGTCGAGGGTGTGGATATTCTGCACCGGCAGATGAATCTCGAAGAGAAGGCGCCACTGGATGCCGCGGGGCGCGGCTATCTGCGGGGGCTCAAGCGGCATGCGTTCCGCAATGGCTTGAGCATCTGCTGCCTTTCGACGCACCAGAATTTCGTCAAGCCGAAGGCAGAAGAGCTTACAGAGAACGTGGAGCACACGAAGAAGTGCATCGAGATCGCCTATGAACTCGGCTGCCCGAGCATCCGCATCAACACGGGACGATGGAACACGACGAAGGATTTCGATGAGTTGATGAAGAATCGTGGCATCGAACCGGTGATGCCGGGCTACACGGAGGACGAAGGTTTCAAGTGGTGCATCGAGGGCATCCAGCGTTGTCTGGCGAAGGCAGAGGAATGCGGCGTGGTGCTCGCTTTGGAAAACCACTGGGGCCTGGCTCGCACGCCGGAAGGATTGTTGCGCATCCTCAACAGCATCCAGTCGCCATGGCTGGGCGCGTTGATGGACACCGGAAATTTCCTCGAAGAGCCCTACGACAAGTTGAAGGCCATAGCGCCGAAGACGGTTTATGTGCAGGCGAAGACGTATCGCGGCGGCGGCGAATGGTATTCGCTCGATCTGGATTACAAGCGCATCACCAGGATTCTGGCCGAGGCGAATTACACTGGCTGGGTTTCGCTGGAGATGGAGGGAAAGGAAGATCCGGACATCGCCGTGCCTGCGAGCATCGCGCAACTGCGCAAGGCGTTTGGGTGATGCCGCGTTATTTTTGCGGCGGCGGGCGTTCTTTCAAACGATACTCGATTGGTGTGCACTTGGTGAGGTGCTTGAAGACGTGGCAGAAATAGGGCGTGTCGTTATAGCCGCAGCGCGCGGAGACGTCGTCAAGCTTGAGGGTGTAGTTCCGCAGAAGGTGCTTCGCGCGATCGATGCGGACGTGGGTGAGATAGCTGCTGAACGTCATGTGGCCGTGCGTCTGGAAGAGGCGCGAGAGATGGTTCGGAGAAATGCCGAACTGCCGGGCGACGGAGTCTCGGGTGATGTCGTATTGGTAGTGGCTCTGTAGGAAAACGCGGATGTCTTCGAGCAATGCCATGGTGCGGCTGGCTGGCTGGACTAGCGGTTGCAGGGCCAGATCGCCGACGCAACGGATGATGGTGCGCGTGATTTCCGCAAGCGAATCGCTTTGAGCCTCGCCGGCAGGCAATTCGGCCAGCGCGTTCAGCAGGTGGGGCAGGGGGCCGGTGAGCGGACGCGGCAGGGAGGATTTTTTTACGGCGACTTGCTGGCGCCCGCGCGTGCGCGCTGAAACGAGGCTGATACCCAACTGCGTTTTTCCAAAAAGCAGGCAGAGGAGTTCCAGTCCCGGCTTCCACTCGGGGAGATTCCAGCAGTTGGGCGCGGCGAAAAGCGCCATGCCTGGTTGCACGTTGACGGATTCGACGCGGTCGCCGGATTCGATCTGGTTCTTGTAAATGCCGCGCAGGGGAATCTCGATGCGGGGAAAGTTGACGACGTGGCCGTAGAGCGGCGGATTCAAATGGCGGCCGCAGACAAAAACCTTCCGTATCGGGCTTTTTCGCAACTGCCGCTCGGGCCACCAATCAGCATGTGCCGTGGAATCCATGCGCCCATGTTACAAAAGTCCAACAGATGCCGCATCTTTTATCTTCTCAATGTCCGGAGGAGCGCCTAGAACCACGCAGGATTAAAAATGCAAACTCCCGCCCGTTTACTTCTGGTTGTGCTGGTCGGTTGCGTTGCTGCGGGCTGTCGTTCATTGCCGCGCACCGGTGACGAGCTCGTCCGCACGGGCGATGAGATTGTCGCAGCCGGGAAATTTTTCCACACGGGCACACGCGTCGTCTTGTGGATGGACCCCGAGGGTTATGATGCGTATCGGGTCGAGAAGCGCTTCGGGCCGATCGAAAAATCCGATTGGAAAACTGCTTCGGCGGTGACGAACACGGATCTGACGACGCCGAATCGCTACAGCCTGCGTCGCGTATCGCTCACCACAAACGAGATTGAAAAGGTTCGCGGCGGCGGGTGGGATTTGCCGCTGCTTCAAAATGTCGTGGACCAGTTCGTCCTGCACTTCGACGTGTGCGGCACGAGCCGGACGTGCTTCCGGGTGCTGCACGACGAGCGCTGTTTAAGCGTCCACTTCATGCTCGATCTGGACGGGACGATTTACCAGACGCTGGATCTGAAGGAGCGCGCGTGGCATGCGACCACGTCGAACGACCGCTCCATCGGCATCGAGATCGCCAACATGGGCGCGTATCGCATCGGCGGCAAAAATCCCTTTGATCGCTGGTATCGCACCGACACCAACGGTGTGACGGTGATCACCATTCCGGAGCGGCTCGGCGACGGCGGCATTCTGACGCCGAATTTCCAGGGGCGCCCCGCGCGACCTGAACCAGTGCGTGGCAACATCCAGGGCGGGGAACTCGAACAGTATGACTACACACCCGAGCAATACGGCGCGTTGACCCGGCTGACGGCGGCGCTCTGCAAAATCTTCCCGAAACTCCAATGCCGTTACCCGACCGATGCAGACGGCAAGCTCGTCCTGAAGAAATTGCCCGACGAGGAACTCAACGCATATCAGGGAGTGCTCGGCCATTATCATGTTCAGAAGAACAAGACCGACCCGGGTCCGGCGATGAACTGGGATCTGGTCATCGGCGGGGCGAAGGAGATTCTTGGATCTCGATCGCAGAAAGAACCGGCTCGCTCAACCCGGTCAGGCGCAGCGTTTGGACAGTGACGATACAAAACCGCAATAAATGCAACATCTTTGCCCTGTTTGAATCGCGGATGACGATATTACAGTGACTGCGAGTGAGTTTGTTGTCCGTGGGGAGCAACGATCGTATGCGCAGGCGGCGAAATAAAAGCAGGCAAGGTTTGCGGGCGGAAGTTTTTCGCCCGTTTCGGATTAGTGCGCCGGGCGCAGAATGGGTTGTTGAAAGAAGGGAGAAGTTCCTATGAGCTTGAGAATTGTCGCAGTCACGGCCTGTCCCGCAGGCATCGCACACACCTACATGGCCGCCGAGCAGCTCGAACAGGCGGCGCGCAAGCTGGGGCACAAAATTCGCGTGGAGGTTCAGGGCGCGGCGGGCATCGAGAACCAGTTGAGCCAGGCTGAAGTAGACGCGGCGGATGTGGTCGTCATCGCGGCGGATGTTCCGATTGAACATGATGATCGTTTTGCCCGGTCGCACAATGTGGCCCGGGTGCCGATGCACGTCGCACTCAAGGATCCGGCGGCGATTTTCTCAAGGTTCGAGCGATCGGTTCTCCATGGGGCTTGAGCAAGATTCAAATTGGGCTTCGTTCGTGCCGAAGCTGGTGCAAACTGGAGTGCCATGATCATTTACCACGCTGCTTTTCCGATCGCGGCTGTTCTTCCCGGGGGCAACCCGCATGACCATGCGCTTGCTCATTTGGCTTCAACTATTAAGAATGACAGGGTGCAATTCGCCCGACGGTCTGGCAGTCATGCCCCCGGAAACGCGAAGATTGCCAGACGACAAGAATGAATGCACCCACAGTAGTCGAACGTCTCGCCGTATGTAGCTGGTCATTGCTGCCCGCGAATCCCCAGGACTTGGTCGAGAAACTCCGCGCCACGGGCATCCACCGCGTGCAGTTGGCGCTTGATCCATTGCGCGCGACTCCGAAGGTCTGGGGCGAAACTGAAAAGATCTTTCGCGATGGGGGCATTGAGATCGTCTCCGGCATGGTGCGCTGCATTGGCGAGGACTACTCCACGCTGGAATCAATCCGCCTGACGGGTGGCATCGCGCCGGATGCGACATGGGAACAGAATTTGAAGAACATCCAGGCGTGCGCCGTGATTGCCAAGAAGTTGGGCTTGAAGCTGGTGACGTTTCACGCCGGGTTTCTGCCGCCGGACGAATCGCATCCCATGTTTGCCAAAATGCTGCAACGACTCGATGCCGTGGCGGATATTTTCATGGTCCATAACATACTGGTTGGCTTGGAGACGGGGCAGGAAACGGCACCGGAACTGGCCGACCTGTTGCACAAGCTGAATCATCCGAACATCGGCGTGAACTTCGATCCGGCGAACATGATCATGTATGACAAGGGTGATCCGGTGAAGGCGCTGCGCACGCTGGCCCCGTGGATTCGCCAGGTTCACATCAAGGACGCGAAGCGGACGAATGTGCCCGGCACCTGGGGCGAGGAAGTTCCGGTGGGAACGGGCGAGGTGGACTGGCGCGCTTTCTTCCAAACATTCAAGCAGGTGATTTTTAATGTCTACCTCGCCATCGAACGTGAGTTTGGCGAGAACCGGGTTGCCGACATCCGCGCGGCGCGCGCGGTCGTGGAGAAAACTTTCAATTGAACTGAACTGCATGCCGACCACTTCCCCGACTGCCAACAAACGCGTCAACGTAGCAGTGGTCGGCCTTGGCTTCATGGGGGTGACGCATTTGCGGTCGTATCTGGACAATCCGGCGGCGCGCCTCGTCGCCGTGTGCGATGCGAACCGGTTGCCGGTGAACGGCGTGTTGGCAGGCGTGGCGGGCAACATCAAAAAAAACGACGACATCCAGCTTGGACCCCACGTCAAAGTGTTTCGCGACCTCCAGGAGATGCTCGCTGATCCGGAGATTGAAGCGGTTGACCTATGCACGCCGACACCGTTGCATCCTGAACAGGTCATTGCATCGCTGAAGGCGGGGAAACATGTCCTTTGCGAAAAACCGCTCGCGCGCACAGCGGCTTCGGCGCGTGAAATCCTGAGCCAGGCGAAGAACGCGCCTGGGTTTCTGATGCCCGCGATGTGTATGCGGTTCTGGCCGGGCTGGGCCTGGCTCAAGCAGGTGGTCGTTGAAAAAACCTACGGCAAAGTTCTGGCGGCGCGATTCCGTCGCGTATCCGAGATGCCCGCGTGGAGCCGGAATGGAACCTACGCGGCGGGGAATGATTCGGGCGGCGCCTTGTTCGATCTGCATATTCATGACGCGGACTTCGTGAATTTCCTTTTCGGTCGTCCGGCGAGCGTTTTTGCCAGCGGCGTGGTGAATGGCACGGGTTCGATCAATCACGTCGTGGCGCAATATCATTTTCCCGACGGGCCGACAGTGTATGCCGAGGGAAGCTGGCTGCTGACGGCGGGATTCAACATGGCTTTCACACTGCATTGCGAGCGCGCCACGCTCGACTTCGATCTTGCGCGCGGTGCGGAGGCGCTGATCGTCACGGAAAACGGGCAGCCGCCGCGCACCGTAAAGAACGGCGACGGCGACGGCTACAGTGCTGAGATGCGCTACTTCGTTGACTGTGTTGCAAACAATCGCCCGCCGCACACGGTGACTGGCAGCGATGGTTTGACCGCATTGGAAATCTGCGAGGCGGAGGAAAAATCCATCCGCACAGGGCAGCCGGTGGCGCTTTGAATCTGAATTTACATGAACACATCCCATCGTTTCAAACTGTTCGTCATGATGGCCCTGGAGTTCTTCATCTGGGGCGCGTGGTTGCCGTTAATTTTCGGGTATTTGCCGAGCCTCGGTTTTACGCCGGCGCAACAGTCGTGGATTCTCAACGCCTTTCCCATTGCGGCCATCGTGGGCATGTTTTTCAGTAATCAGTTTGCGGATCGCAAATTCGCGGCTGAAAAATTTCTCGCGTTCAGCCATCTCATCGGCGGGCTGGCCATGCTGGGGCTTGCCTACACTAAAGCTTTCTGGCCGTTCTTCGGGCTGATGCTCGTCCACTGTCTGCTCTACGTCCCGACGATCTCCATCACGAACTCCATCGCCTTCGCGAACATGAAGGATCCGCAAAAGGAATTTGGGGTGGTGCGCGTGGGCGGCACCATCGGCTGGATCCTTGCCGCGTGGCCGTTCACGTTTATCCTGGTGGACTGGGGCAAGGTCCACGCCGCGAACCCACAAGGCATCACCAACTGGCTGGGCGCCGTGTTGAGTTCCGGATTGACCGGCGACGCACTCAAGGCAGCGACCACATGGACCTTTATTGTAGCGGGAATCGCCTCGTTGTTGCTTGCCGCCTTCAGTTTTGTGTTGCCCCATACGCCGCCGAAGAAGGCGGTCGAAGGTGCGGGCGAAAAGCTCGCGTGGCTTGAAGCGGTCAAGTTGCTCAAGCATCCATTCGTGCTCGTGTTGTGGCTGGTAACGCTCGTGGATTCCTTCATCCACAACTGCTACTTCAACTGGACTGGTTCCTTCCTCGGCGCGGCAAGGGAAGCGGGCGGCGTCGGCATTCCCGGCAACTGGATCATGCTCGTGATGAGCGTGGGCCAGATCGCCGAGATCCTGACCATGTTCGTGCTCGGCGCGACGTTGAAGCGGCTCGGCTGGCGCACAACGATGATCGTCGGGATTCTTGGTCACGTGGCGCGCTTTGCCGTGTATGCGTTCTTCCCGCAACATCAGGAACTCATCATCGTCGTGCAGATTCTCCACGGCATCTGCTACGCATTCTTCTTCGCGACGGTTTATATTTTCGTGGATGCCTACTTCCCGAAAGATGCGCGGGCGAGTGCGCAAGGTCTGTTCAACGTCATGATCCTTGGCCTCGGTGCGCTGCTGGCGAATTCGATCTGCCCGTGGTTGATCCAGGAAAAATTCACGAACCCGCTCACGAAGCTGACGGATTTCCACGGCTTGTTCCTGGTGCCGATGTTCGCCGGGCTCGCCGCCGCGGTTGCGCTGGCGCTCTTCTTCCACCCGCCGAAAGTAAAGCCGCCTGCTGAGGCGGGCCACTGAGGAGCGCGGACCGCCAAGTCCGCAGGTTGTAGTTCCGTCCGTGATTTCGTGTTGAAGGCCGAGCGTGCATTTTGTTCGGAGTGGCCGGCCGGGGAACAAGTTGAAGCCTGGACCCCAACTCGCAGACTTCGGCGGTCCGCGCTCCGCTCCGGGTCTTTTTCGCGCCGGGCTGGAGTTTTGCGCATCTGGGGCGCCTGATGTTACGTTTCCCCAACAGATGATACATTTTTCCGCTTTCGGGTCAGCGGGGCGAGTTTACTGTTGGCTTCAATCTCAAAAGTCAGTTGCCGCAACAAGGAATTCAAACCCAAAACAACACCCCCCCATGAAAACATTCAGCCAACAAGCGTTCACAAAGATCCCGCGCGTCCTGCAGTGGTTTACTTTTGCCGCCATTGCGATCATTGGGACCGCCGTGCAAGCGCAGGTGCCGGTCCCCGTGTTCACAAATCTATGGGTTGTTCCCGCTGGCACGTATCCTGGATTGCCGGCCGACAACAACACCAGGTGTCGCGGCGTTGCGATAAGCCCGGTGACGACCAACGTGCTCTATTTCAGCGCAATTGGCGGCGTGAACAATGGGGTCGCCCATGTGGGCACGCTTGCCTTTACCAACGGCAGCAATTTTTTGGCGAACCTCGAAGGTTCAAGCATCAGCGGCGGCACGGTCCTCACCGAGGGTGTGCGCGTTGCGGATGACGGCACCGTCTATGCGATCAACCTATCCGGAGGGGTGGCTTCAACTTTCAAAATCTATAAGTGGCCTTCGGATACTGATACTACGACGCCGACGGAAGTGGTGGCGAACATTCCTAATGGCTCCTCTTTCACATGGCGGGCGGGAGATTACATGGATTTGCGCGGGAGTGGTGCCAGCACGGAAATGGTGGTAGTGGGCAACGGCAGCGGCGCGGCCATCACCACAAATTTCGTTATCTTCCGGCCCACGGATGCTGCCTGCACCAACTTCACCAATTTCAGCATAACGATCCCTGGTTCGGCGGCCGGCGTGTTCACCAACTACTGCGGTGCTGGAGTCGCCTTTGAAGGAACCAATAATGCCATCTGGATTCGCCGCTCCGGTTCGGCGGAAACCCGGCGTATCAGTTATGACCCCGATACGCTAACGGCCACCTGTGATCGCACGAACGCTGTGGATCAAACCGTTTGTCAAGGGTTGAAGTATTACTCGGCGAATGGTGTAGGCTATCTGGCGACGGTGCAGGCTGCAACCGCGGCGAACGCACTGCAACGGGCACGCGTTTTTCAGATTCCGACCAATCCGACGGCTCCGCTCGTCTCGGTGCTCAACGTGACGATGCCGATCACGTCGACAGGTTCACAAAATGGCAATGGATTGGGCAATGTGGATGCGAAGAACGGTTACTTTGCGTTCGGCGCACCCGGGCATGGCATCGCGTTCTACAGTGTGAGCTTCATCACAAACTCGCCTCCTGGCGTGACGCTGAGTTCCGCCAACCCAACCACCGTCGAAGGTTTTACCAACACCCTCACGGCCACGGCGACCGGCTCCGCGCCCTTGAGCTACCTGTGGTTTTTCAACAACGGCACGACCAACCAGATTCCAGGCGCCACAACGAATATCTATACGATTGGCCCGGCGCAACTGACCAATGCCGGCCGTTATTTTGTTGTCGTGACGAATCCTTATGGCAGCGCGACGAGTGCCGTTTCCACCTTCACTGTCTTGCCTGGAAAATTCACGGGTTATGCTACGAACTTGTGGTCTTTGGCACCGGGCACCCGTCCATACCTTACTACGAGTGACACTCAGCGAGGCGTTGCCTATGATGCGGTGTCAAACTCACTCGTCGTGGTAAGCCGCACTCCCTCGAATGCCGTCTATCTGCTTGATGCCAGCACCGGAGCGGATCTCGGTGTTCTGGATACCTCGGTGATTTTCTCCGCCACGCCTCCCGGCACACTGCCGATCAACATGGTGGGTGTGGCGGACGATGGCGTGGTCTATGTTGGGAATCTCATCACCAGCGGAGCCTCCGATAATTTCACGCTCTACCGTTGGAATAGCGCCAACACCACGGATATCCCGACGCAAGCCTATCTTGGCAATCCGGGCATCACGCGCATCGGCGATACCATCTCGGTGCGGGGCTCCGGCGTGAACACCGAGATTCTCTGTTCATTCCGCACGGGAACGAACGTGGCGCTGTTCACCACCGGCGATGGCTTCAACTTCACCCCCACGGTAATTCCTGTGACCAACCTGCCGGATGTTGACCAAACCAACGGCTTCGCCGGATTGGGCCTCGCGTTCGGTCCGACCAATACCTTCTGGGCCAAATCTTCGGGCTTCTCCCTCCGTCAAGTGGCCATCGACACCAACACGGCCACAGCGCAGGTTGTTGCCACCTACACGAATCTGCCAGTTTCGGAGGCCCCGCTCGGCGCGGACAACGTGAATGGCATTGTTGCCACAGTCGCCTTTGGCCAGAATCCGCAAAATCTCTCCATCTGGGACGTAAGTGGTGGCGAGCCTGACGCAGTTCAGTTGGATCGTGAGTTGTTTGGCTCCAGCAATGCCAACGCAAATGGCACCGGTGCCGTGGCGGTGGATGTGGCGGGCGGCCGCATCTTCGCATTGGATTCCAACAACGGCCTCATCGCGCTGGCCTATCCGCCGAAGCTGTTCATCGCGCGGGAAACGCTGGGGGGCATCGTCACCTGGACCGGCCCGGGCGCGCTGCAATCGTCAACCAACCTGACCGGGCCTTACAGCGATGTATTGGGCGCAACCAGCCCGCACACCAACACGGCGGCGGACCAGATTTTCTTCCGTGTCCTTCGTTGAGTGATGCGATTGAAGGAAGCGAAATTGCCGATTAACCAGAACGCTGCGGCCCTGTGCCGCAGCGTTTCTGTTGCCCATCGTGGAACGTCGGTTGAATGTTCATGGTTCGTGGTGAAGTCTCTGGTGTCTTTGTTGCCATGCGTTTGAGTTGTTATAGGAAGCTACGGTTTGTGCTGGGTGTCGTCTCGCTTTGCCAGTGGCTGGTGATGTCATCGGCCCAGTCGCAAACCAATGAGTATCGCGCCTTCTGGGTCGATTCCTGGGGCGCGGGGTTTCGTTCGGCGTCCGAGGTGAACACGCTCACCAACGATCTGCGGAAGGGTAAATTCAACACCGTCTTCCCGCAGGTCCGGCGGCGCGGTGACGCTTTCTACAACAGCAACCTTGAACCTAAGAATTCCAGCGTCAGTCCCGGCAGTTTCAATCCGCTGGCGGATCTGATCGCCAAATGCAGCAACACGAACTTCGGACCCAAGATCGAAGTCCACGCGTGGATCGTCACCTACCACATCTGGCAGGGCACCAATCAGCCTCCAGCCGGTCATCCGCTGTTGCTGCACACCAACTGGCTGTTGCAGGACGTGAACAGCAACACGCTGGTTGGCAACGAATACACCTTCGACCCCGGTCATCCGGATGTGCAGCGGCACACGTTCAATGTCGCCATGGACATCATCACCAACTACAACGTGGACGGGTTGAACTTCGACTACATCCGTTACTCCGACATCAACCAGGGCTACAACGCCGTTGCCGTCGCCCGCTTCAATCAGCGCTATGGTCGCACCGGTCAGCCTTCCCCTACGGATGCCGACTGGAAACAATTTCGCCGCGATCAAGTGACGGGGTTGTTGCGGAAAGTTTATCTCAACGCGATTGCAGTGAAGCCGAACATAAAGATTTCCGCCGACACCATCACGTGGTCGCCGGGACCAACCAGCGTGTCGTCATGGTATTCATCGGCGGCGGCGTGGAACAGCGTGTTGCAAGACTGGCGCGGCTGGATGGAGGAGGGGATTCTCGATCTGACGATTCCGATGGCCTACTTCGATCAGGCCGGCAGTTACAAACTGGCCTGGACGAACTGGAACAATTTCA
>Ga0154020_10007251_pt1 | contig 12958 bp, 10 predicted proteins | sample Klosneuvirus_201_FD_109709 | JGI IMG/M metagenome (GOLD analysis project Ga0154020, IMG submission 109709) | Active sludge microbial communities from wastewater, Klosterneuburg, Austria - Klosneuvirus_20160825_MG | ecosystem: Engineered > WWTP > Aerobic digester > Activated sludge | place... | reverse complement strand
GCGCCAGCCAGCGCGCCATCATCGCCAAGCATCACGGCGCGGACATCGGTGGGGAAGCCGACGATCGAGAAGATCACGTCCGAATTCTGCGCGACTTCCTTCGGCGACGCTGCCCACGTTGCGCCTTTGCCGATCAGTGCTTCGGCCTTCTCCTTTGTCCGCGAGAACACAGTGGCCGCGAATCCCGCGTTCATCAGGTGTCCGCACATGCTGGAACCCATCACGCCGGTTCCAATCCAGCCAATCCGAGTTTTCCCGGACACAATCTGCGGCACCGCCATCTTCAGTCTTTCTGCGTTTGAGCCATCAATGGACTTCGAATTCGAATCGGGACAACCGCCTTGTCGCTCGGGAGTATATCCAAGACACCGCGGACTTCCACAAAGCAGCAGTTCCTGGCAGAATTCGGAGGGAAACTGGAAAATACGCGGAATCCCAAACGTCGTTACCGACTCCAGGTCTAGCCAAAAGTGTTGACAACATTCGATCTGAGTTTGACGCCACTGAACAGATGTTGTTGTAATGCGACTGAAGCAGTGCAGCTTGTTCCCTCCTGATGATTATTCGCTGCCGCTGGGAGATCATGATGGAACTGGAAGACCCGGATAAATTGCCACTGATTGAGCGGATTAACAAGGCAGAACACCTTGCTCGCGAGTTGTGCGAACACTTGCAGCAGGCCTTTCTGCCAAAATTGGCCGATCTGCGTTCGTTGAGCAAAAAGCTTGATCCGGACGAGGTTAGCGATCAAACGATGTACGACAACATGGCGGCGGTGGTCAAGGCTGAGACATATTCGGATGACTTGTTTATGAAGCTCAGTTTGTACCTGCAAAGTATCCGAAAGGACGCCGGAGAGGCGCTGGGAATTAACGCCGCGATTCCGGAAAGACCTCAGCCCAGGGCTCTTGTTGACATACAAGATGTGGTACTGGAAGATCAACTTTAGCACAAAATCGGCAATCTTGTTTACAAGCGAATTTGTCGCCAGTACTGTTCCGCCCATCGCTCGCCTGACCAATAGAGTTTTGGCGGCGGCGATAAATCCAAAAGGGGTCATCAAGGATATCTGTTTCTGAATTCGGCGGCGTCGCCGATTCTGAGCAGACAACCGAATGGAATCGGTTGAAGTTTGCAGAAAGGAATCTGCCATGCCAACTGCCGCCTCCGACATCAAACGTCGGATCGAAGCATGCATTGCTGTTTCCCGCCCGCAGTTTCAACCGGCTTCCTGCCCAATTTTGGCGAGAGGCGCTGCAGATCGCAGTACCTTGTTCATTTGCTCAACCTGGGAGGGAACCTGTTCATGGGCATTCAGAAACCAATGGTTGGACTTACCGGAGACTTTCGTCCGGAACGCTTCAACGGTGCGGCATTAAGCTGGTTTAACACGGGATACTACGACTGTATCAGCGCTGCCGGTGGAGTTCCGCTGCTGCTGCCACCGCTGGAAAACGATGATGATTTGAACCGAATGATGGAGAATGTCACCGGTGTGGTGCTGTCTGGATGCAATCTGGACCTGGATCCCACGCGACTGAAGATGCATATTCATCCGTCAGTCAAGACCATGCCCAAGCGTCGGGAAGATTTCGATCGTCGCGTTGCAGAGATCGCGATCAGCCGCCGCCTGCCAATCCTGGCAATTGGGTCCGGGATGCAACTGGTGAATGCTCTCTGCGGTGGTACGCTGCATCAGCATATTCCCGAAGAGATTCCCCGCGCTCTGCATCACAGGGATCCGGTCGAGCAGAATCTGCGACATGTTCTAGAGATTGTCCCTGGAACTCGGCTGGATGCGGTTTACGGACCCGGCGAAGTGCGAGTCAACAGCGCTCATCACATGGCGGTGAAGGACTTGTCGTCGCGCTTTCGAGTCAGCGCGACATGTCCCGACGGCGTGATCGAAGCCTATGAATCTGTGGAAGACGATTGGTTCTGCCTCGGTGTCCAGTGGCATCCGGAAAGTAACACGGCTTCCGCGCTGGATCTGCAGATCTTTGAAGCGTTTATCGACGCTTCCGTGAAAGAGGCTGCTCCGAGAGACATCATTCCGATGAGCGATTTGTTCCGTCGAGCCGCTTAGTCCAAACTTGAACCGGCTCAAAATGTGATGCGAATCGGGTGAATCCGGTCAACGACGAGACCCTCGAAAACAGCATTTGTTTTCGAGGGTCTTTGTACGTCTTCTTCACGCACAAAGTACACAACGGAACCCTGAGTATGTGCGGGAAGCAACGCCGCGCGGCTGATTGATTCCACAAAAGGGGCAAGAATCGTCCCCTCGGAGTTCATCGATCCCAAGGCGCATCACCAACCACGACAGGATCTGGATGCTGACTGTGCGTACTATACTTCATGCGGTCTGGAATGAGGCTGTCAATTCTCGTTCCAGGGCTCCAGCCCTGGAACGCACTGCACTGGAGGCTCCTGCCTCCGGTGACAATCTCGCGAGGCAGGAGCCTCGGGAGCAGTGTGTTCCGAGGCAGGAGCCTCGGAACAAGGATAAATCCTGGCAGGCCGCGAAGTGCAACTCGGCAAGTTGGACCTGCCTGGGTTCTGCGTGTAACATTCCCCTGAATCCACGTCCATCTCACCTGTGACATCTACAATACTACGCATGTGAAAGAACTTATGTCCATCGAAGGAAAAACCATCATCGTCACCGGCGGCACTTCCGGGATCGGCGAAGCCTGTACGCGGGAATTTGTTTCACGTGGGGCCAAAGTCGTCATGGCTTCGATTCAGCGCGCAGAGGGTGAGGCTCTGGAGGCCGAGCTTTCGACGACATCGCGAGTGAAGTTCATCCCTTGCGATGTCACTCAGGAAGATCAGGTCCGAGCTCTCATCGAAGGCGCGGTGGCCACGTTCGGTCGGGTGGATGCGATCCATTGCAACGCCGGTGCGTGGGGCAAGGGGACGGCGGAAGAATTTGACGACGCGATCTGGAACAAAGTGATGGGGGTCAATGTCAAAGGAGCGCTGTTGACGGCCAAGTATGGAATCCCTGCACTGCGTGCGGCGGGCGGAGGCACGTTCCTGGCGACGACGTCCGTGGCCGCACAGATCGGCTTTCCGCAACACGCGGTTTACTGTGCCTCTAAAGCCGCACTGGAAGCACTCGTCCGTTGCCTGGCGATCGACTATGCCGGGATTGTGCGCGTTGTGGGAGTCAGCCCGGGCACCGTGAAAACTCCGATGCTTGCGGCGTCCTGCCAAGGGTGGGACAAACCCATTGAGGAACTCTATGCCGAGGTTGCCCAAAAGATTCCAGTGCGGCGACTGGGGACGCCTCAGGACGTTGCCAAAGCGGCCGCGTTTCTGCTCAGCGACGACGCCAGCTATATCAACGGAACGATTCTTACTCTGGACGGTGGCACTCTGGCGATGCCGCCGTGGTAAGGATCGTGCGGTCCAAAAATGTCATGATTCAATCAGCCGCAGAGCGCTCGCTCCTGCTTTCTCCAGAACCGAACGTTAGCGTGTTCCGGCTGATAATTCGGTAATAATCCGCTCAGTGGTAAATGACACGATGTCATCATTCTCTCAAACATCGAAAATCTATGAAGCACGACGCCTTGGACAGGGACGATCGATTTCCATTGATGGCCGCGGGGGCGATCCCGGCTGGAAGTTGGCTCATGTTCTGACCGACTTTTCCTTTCCCTGGAACACACGACCAACTCCCCTGACTGAGTTCCGCGCATTGTGGAACGAGCAGTACCTGTATCTTCGCTTTGACGTCACCGACGCGGATGTGGTGTTGGGGGAAGGAGCAAACGCGATGGACAAAGTGATCGGCTCAGATCGCGTCGAAATTTTCTTCAGTACCGGGCCGAAACTGAATCCTTACTACGGAATTGAAATCGATCCACGTGGCGAGGTGCTGGATTATGAAGCCATGTTTCATCGAAAGATGAATTTCGACTGGTCATGCGAAGGACTGGTCGTGGCAACTTCGTTGAGCGAGGTTGGCTACATTGTGGAAGGCCTCATTCCGATTGCGGCTTTCAGAACACTCGGATGTCTGCATCGAGATGACACCGGAGACTACCTGTTGGCTGGCCTGTTTCGGGCGGAGTTTAGCCATGCCCCGGTCGAAGGACCCGTCATTGAGGACTGGATCAGTTGGATTGATCCTCAAGTGGCGACGCCGGACTTTCACGTACCGACGTCTTTCGGAATGATTCGCCTGGGGACATGATTACTTCAAATGAGCGAACTCGGTCGCTCCACCTTCGAACTTCATGAACTCAATAACAGCGCCATCTTCTTTGACGAAGGCGACGCTCAGACCGGGCATGGGAGTAAACGGTTCGAAGATCATTTCTTTACCTGCGATGGCAGCGTCCATGTCATCGACTCGGTACGCGACGTGAGGCATATCGCGGAGTGGACCAGTTACGGGGGAATCCGCCTCGAATCGAAGGAACTCGACACGGTAAGGATGATCCGCTGGATCGGTTACCCAGACTTTGGTCTCAGCCACGTACGTTTCGTTCGGCTGCGGCTCATGCGTGGGAAGACCGATATGATGGAATATTCTACTCATAAAGACACCTTGGTTTCCTATGATCACGGAGCGGATATTCGAAGGCGATGCTGAAGAAGAAGCCATTCGGAAAGTCAGCTGCTTTGGCCATCTGCCGGAGTCACCGCAGCCGCAGCCGGGGCATGCCCGGCTGCCGATGTAGACGGCGACTTGGGTTCAGTGAGCCATCGAATAACATAATAGAAGACTGGAGTAAAGAAAATCCCGAAGACGGTCACACCAAGCATCCCGCTGAAGACCGCCAGGCCCAGTGTGTATCGCATCTCCCAGCCAGCGCCTTTGGCCAGCACCAGAGGTACGACACCCAGGATGAACGCAAACGACGTCATCAGAATCGGCCTCAGGCGCAGACGACAGGCTTCTGTCGTCGCTTCGAAACAGGGTTTGCCAGTGTCCTGAAGCTGCTTGGCGAACTCCACGATCAGAATCGCGTTTTTGGCCGCAAGACCGATCAGCACGATCAGCCCGATCTGAACGAAAATGTTGTTGTCCAGACCAACCAGCCAAACACCCGCGAGCGCGGCAAGAATACACATGGGGACGATCAGGATGATCGCCACTGGCAGTGACCAGCTTTCGTACTGGGCTGAAAGAACGAGAAACACAAAGAGGACCCCGAGCGGAAAGGCCAGCTTTGTCAGAAGGTCCTTCGACGCCAGAATCTGCTGGTACGTCAGTTCGGTCCATTCAAATCCCATCGTGGATGGCAGCGACGAATTGCCGAGTTGGTCGATGATCTGGATGGCCTGGCCGGAACTTACGCCTGGGACCGTGGCACCATTCAATTCGGCCGAAGGATAGAGGTTGTAATGATTGACGATCGGTGGTCCGCTGGTGTTATTCAGCTTCAGTAATGCGCTGAGCGGAACGCGTACGCCCGCTGCGTTGCGGACTTCAAGCTTTCCGATGTCTTCGGTCTTCATGCGGAAACGCGGATCCGCCTGAACATTGACCTGCCAGTTACGATTCTGAAACGAAAAGTCGTTCACATAGGCCGAACCGAGATACGTCTGGAGGGTCGTGTGGATCTCATTGAGCGACACACTTTGGGCTTTTGCCTTTTCGCGGTCGATCGCCCCGAACAATTGCGGCTGACTAACGCTGAATGTCGTGAACATTCCAACCAGCCCTGGCTGCGCCAGAGCTTCGTCGGCCAGGTTTTGCACCGCCCCCTGCAGCGCGGGCAATCCAGCGCCGCGGCGGTCCTGAATCTGGAGCTTGAACCCGCCGGTACTTCCCAGACCCTCCACCGGAGGAGCACCAAAGACCGCCACTTGACCTTCCTGAAACTCTGCAAACTTTTTCCGCAGCTTTGCCGTAATTACAACTGCGCCGAGTTCCGGTTTCCCTGCTCGCTCTTCAAACGGCGACAGGATAATGAACATGCCGCCGACGTTGGAAATGTTGGTACTCAGGATCGTGGAGTATCCGGCAAGGTCGATCGTGTGTGAAACACCTTCTGTTTCGCGGGCAATTTTACTCAGCTTTCTGATCAGCGCATCACTTCGATTCAGGTTGGCACCATCGGGAAGCTGAGCATTGACAACCAGATAGCCCTTGTCCTGTTCAGGAATGAATCCCACGGGCACAATTTGCAGGATCATCCAGGTCAGAGCCATCATCCCGCCATAGACGGGCAGCACGATCAGTGACAGTCGCATCAACATGCCGACCGACCAGCCATATCCTTTGATCGTCACGTCAAAGAACCAGTTAAACGCATCAAAGAAGCGATTCAGCGCCCAGTTGATGGGACGACTGGCGAACCAGCCTGCAACCGCACCGACCGCAAATAGTGCAACGCGGAGCCACAACGGCAATGGTACGCCATGCCCTGCAGCACCTTCTACAGCATTCGCCTCGATCCCAGCGAGTTGGGCCGCAAAACCTGCGAGGAAAACATAAGCCAGCAATCCCCCGATAATCGCAATCCCCAGTGGCGGCAGCGCCTCTTTCGCGCCCCCTCCGTGTCCGTTGTCACCATGTCCTTCTCCGCCATGACCGTGTGGCTTGAGCAAAATTGCACACAGAGCCGGGCTGAGCGTCAGAGAATTGAATCCGGAGATCATGGTTGAAGCGGCAATCGTCAGGGCGAATTGTTTGAAGAACTCACCACTGATACCCGCCATGAAGGCAGTTGGGACGAAAACGGAACATAGTACCAGCGTAATTGCAATGACGGGTGCCGTTACCTCATCCATCGCCTTGCGGCTTGCTTCCTTTGGTGAGAATCCCATCGCCATCAGTCGTTCGACGTTTTCGACCACCACAATCGCGTCATCGACCACAATCCCGATCGCCAGCACGAGTCCAAACAGTGACAGGTTGTTGAGCGAGAATCCAAACATCGCCATAAACGCAAACGTGCCCACCAGCGACACCGGAACAGCAATCATCGGAACAATCGTGGCTCGCCAGTTCTGCAGGAAGACAAGCACAACGATAAAGACCAGTATGAAGGCCTCAATCAACGTATGGTACACACTGGCAATGGACTCACTGACGAACACTGTTGTGTCGTATTCGATCCTGTATTCAACGCCGTCAGGAAATCGAGATTTCAGTTCCGCCATCTTGTCGCGGATTGCCTGGGCAGTACTGAGAGCATTGGACCCCGGAAGCTGAAAAACGGCCAGGGTCACAGCTGGCTCACCATCCAGGTAACTGTTGACGTCGTAATTCTTGGCACCGAGTTCGATGCCCTTTTCTATCGTGCGCCCAGCGTCGTCGAAGACTTTTTCGCGGACAACGTCGCGCAGGAATACGACTTGTCCTTCATCACCACGTTTGACGATAATATCTTCGAACTGCTTTTCACTGGTGAGTCGTCCCTGGACATTCAGTGGCAGTTGAAACGGCACGTCGGCACCGGCGGGGATTGGCGGCTGACCAATACGGCCCGCCGCCACCTGAACGTTCTGTTCCTGAATGGCGCGGATCACATCGCTGGCCGTCATTTCCAGCGAAGCCAACTTTGAAGGATCCAGCCAGACCCTCATGCTGTAGTCACGCGGGCCAAGAAATGACACGTCACCTACACCTGTGACGCGGGCCAGGTCATCTTTAACACTGATCAACGCGAAGTTACTCAGATAAAGTTGGTCATACTTGCCGCCTGGTGAGACCAGATTCACGCACATCAAAATGCTGGGCGACTTTTTCTTGGTCGTCACGCCGATGCGCTTCACCTCTTCAGGCAACTTCGCCTGGGCCACAGACACGCGGTTTTGTACGAGCACCTGAGCCGTGTCCAGATCCGTGCCCAGTTCGAACGTGACATCCAGATTCATCTGGCCATCGTTCGTGCATTTCGACGACATGTACAGCATACGCTCGACGCCGTTAATTTCCTGTTCGATCGGCGTTGCAACAGTTTCAGCAACGGTGACGGCATTGGCACCTGGGTAAGTGGCCGTCACCTGAACGGTTGGCGGTGCGACATCGGGGTATTGCGCGATGGGCAATTGCGACAGGGCCACGACCCCAAGGATCACAATCACGATCGAAAGGACCGAGGCGAAGATTGGACGGTCAATAAAGAAACGGGAAATCATGTTGACAAATCCTGTCGCGGCGGACTCTTTGGGCCAGACTGGCGAATTACACCAGACAACATCCTAACGCTTAGGATCGCTCGATAAAAATAGCTGGCGTTTTGGGGGTCGTAGGACGGGCTTCCAGCCTGTCCGTTTGCAGAAGACAGGCTGGAAGCCTGTCCTACTAATTTCTCGATCAATCCTTACCAGCTGATTTCTCGCCCGAGGCAGGTTCAGACGCCACTGGATCCACAGGATAGTTGATTCGAGCGCGCTGAAGCCCAAGCACAACAATCCGATCTGCGGGCGTCAAGCCTTTTTCCTCGCCGCCCGCTGGCAGAATCACGCGCATGCCATCATCAAGCAGTTTACCGGGTGTAATGTCTCGGCGCGTCACGACGTTCTTTTCATCCACTGCCAGCACATAGCGTTTGTCCTGATCACTGAGGATCGCGGTGTCAGGGGCCAGAACCGCAGTATACGGATCGCTCACAGGAACACGCACTTTCACGCGCGACCCCGGCACGAATAGTCCCTGTTTGTTGTCCACAACACCGCGAACCTGAATTGTTCCGGTTTGGGAATCCACTTGGTTGTCCGCAAAGTCCAGTATTCCTTCGTGAGGGTAACCTGTATCGGAATCCAGACCAAACCGAAAATGCATCTTCCGTTCACGCAGTGACTTCGGAGCTCCCGAATCTGTTTCGGCACGCTTTCGCATGGTGCGTTGCAGCGCTCTTTCATCAACCGAAAAGTAGACGTACACGGGATTAAGTGCCACGATCGTGGTGAGTAGCGGATCGCTGCCGCCAGCATTGACCAGGTTTCCTTCCGTCAACATCGCTCGGCCAATGCGTCCCGCGATCGGTGCGGTGATTTTGGAAAACTCCAGATCGAGTTCATATTGTCGGACCTGCTCTAATGTCACATTGATTTGAGCGTCGTACGAACTGGCATCGGCTTCCGCCTTTTCCAGTTGTTGTTTGCTGGCACCACCCGTTTTCACCAGCTCGGTGTAACGAGCCACATCTTTTTCGGCAGCATTTTTCTGAGCTTCATAGGCTTTGCTTTGGGCGGTCGCCTGATCAATTGCGATCTGAAATGACCGAGGATCCAGCTCAAACAGCAGCTGTCCGCTCTCCACCAGATCACCGTCTTTGAAGTGAATCTTCTGAATGTGACCGCGGACTCGGGCGCGAACCTCCACGACAGCCGACGACTCCAGCCAGCCGCTAAAGTCGTCCTCGTCAACCAATTCTCGCTCGATTGGATGGCCGACGGTGACCTTAGGGGCCGGCGGTGCCTTTGTCTCGGCGACAGTCCCACTGCATCCTGCAGCAATAAGACTGAACAAAATGGCAGCCATGAAAAGACACGGCTTTGCTTTGACAGTTGCTGCTGGAATCGCCGGTGCAATCGTCGTCATAAAGGACCCAATCTCTGTGAACGCCCTGGCAAAACCTGGAAGAATTCGTGCCTCCGGATGAAACGCACTAAAACCTGGAAGCGGCAAGGTCTTAGTTCGACTGTCCCATGTTCGATGAAGGAAAGACTCCCAACCCTCTGCTCACAACAATATGAGACAGTCGAATTAAAGCCACTCCTTCGAAACCAATTGCCCTGCTTGCTGCCTCAGAAAAGCGATTTGGGCACGGCGTTTGTCTGCCAAATCTTTCTCGCCTTACCCAACCGGCCCTCCCTTTGCTTTTTCTAGCGATGAAGGATGGCAATCAGTCCCGCAGAGAACTTGGTTTTGACGACGACGATACTGACTGATCGTCTTTTGTCAAGTTCCCAGGGGCAACACGGATGTCGCTCGTTAAATACAGTCGCGCAAATCCCAAAACGGCGAAGTGGAATGTTGTTCTGCTTGCCTGTCTCACCGTCACATGTCTCAGCGGCTGTGGCTTGAAGCATTGGGCTCACAACGGCTTCATGGTGGGGCCGGATTATTGCCCACCTGTCGAACCCGTCGCGTCGCAGTGGATCGACTACACAGATCCGCGAGTCATCAGCGCGCCAGCAGATTTTTCCGCCTGGTGGACGACCTTCAACGATCCCACACTGAATCAGATTGTGCAAACGGCCAATGTGCAGAATCTGACGCTGCGTCAGGCCGGTGCCCGCATCATGGAATATCGTGCCCGACGCAACTTTGCCACGGGAACGCTGTTTCCGCAGGTGCAGGAAGGCGTTGGCAGTTTCATGAACATCCGGAAATCCGGCACCACCGCCTTTGTCCCGCCAGACTTGAACTATACTCAGGCCGAAATTGGACTCAACGCCTCCTGGGAACTGGACTTCTGGGGGCGTTTTCGCCGCGGCATTGAATCCGCAGATGCCGAATTGGATGCATCCGTCGAAAACTACGATGACGTGCTCGTCCTGCTGCTGGCCGAAGTTGCAACAGCGTACACAGATCTTCGAACTTTTCAGCAGCGTCTGACTTATGCTCGTGGCAACGTTGAATCCCAGGAGCAATCACTCGAGATTGCCATCGACAAGGAAAAGAACGGTGCGACGACAAAGCGGGATGTCGAGCAGGCTCGGACCGTATTGGAAGAAACAAGGTCGCTCATTCCGACTTATGAAGCGGCCTCGCGACTCGCGAACAATCAGCTGTGTGTGTTGCTCGGCATTGCGCCGCGTGATTTAACAACCGAACTGGGTGATGCACCGATTCCGGATTCCGCACCTGACGTCGTTGTCGGTATTCCGGCCAATTTGATTCGCCGTCGACCTGACGTCCGAAGAGCAGAACGCGAACTGGCTGCACAAAGCGCACAGATCGGTCTCGCGACGTCACGACTCTATCCACACCTGGGACTCAATGGCGACATTGGCCTGACTTCGAGGGATATTAGTGGCTTCGCAAACGGCTCACAAAGCCTGAATGGCAGCTTTGGTCCCTATTTCCGCTGGGATCTGCTGAACTATGGACGACTGACCAGCCTGATTGATATGGAAGATGCTCGATTCGAGCAACTCCTGTGGGCCTATCAGCAGCAGGTTCTTGTGGCAGGTCGCGAGGCAGAAGATGGCCTCATTACTTACCTCCGCGGTCAGGAAAAGGTACGCAACCTGGAGGCCAGTGCTCAAGCTGCAGAGCGTACCCTTGAGATCACCAAAGACCAGTATCGCCAGGGCGTTGTCGATTTTACTCCGGTGTTTCTCGCATCCTCTGTCCTCGCAGGTCAGCAGGATAAACTGGCTGCGGCCCAGGGTGCAAAGTCTCAAAGCCTCATCTCACTTTATCGGGCGCTTGGCGGCGGCTGGGAGATTCGTCTGAATCCCGGCACACGCATGACCATGTCAGCCATCAATCCCGTCCCTGTAGAATTCAAAGCAACTCCTACTGCTGAGCCTGGGGAAGACGATGTCGAAATGGTGACACCGATCCCGGAACCGGGGTCAGAGATTTAGCTGGAATGTGCCACATTGTGTCAAAGACCAGCAGGAAACTGATCCTTCCGTTTGCGTGACATCAGAGTCCCTTCTCCCCCGAAATCGGGGGAGAAGGTGGCCGCAGGCCGGATGAGGGGGCCGGGGTTGTATGGATCTGATGAGTCGAAAAACAAAACTCCCCACTCACCCTGGCCCTCTCCCCCGGAGGATAACTTCAGAAATTGGTTAATTGTTCGCCGGGGGAGAGGGGACAATCGCAGTACACAAATAGACAACTGGTGCTTTCCAATTCGAATGCGCCGCTTTGACGGAATTCTTCACCATGGCAGGCAAATCAATTGTAGTTGGCATCATACTGGTAATGACATTGGTCAGTGTCAGCGCCGCAGGGGATCTGATGCCACATTGTCTGCGCTGCGACAAGGAATGCTGCCCTTGCGAGTCACAGGTCTGTGCTCGCCCAAATGACTATTGTGGCAAGTGTCCCCCTTGTGCGACTGGTTGCCTGCCCTGCGCGCGATGCAATGACTATTTCCGCAAAGGGATTCCGTGCGTTTCCTGTTCGCCTCAGTGGCATCGCTGTAATGACTACTGCCGAAAGCCATTTCCGGCAATTTGCGGCATCAAACTCCTGTGCCCCGGCTGCCCTTCGTCCTGCGGAGAAGCCGAGCCATGCGCCCCGAGATAACTCTCCACGTCGAGCCGGGTGTAACGAAAACCTGGGATGCCTTTTGTCGCGAAAGTCCGCCATATTCGATCGCTTTGGATGGATACGTGAACGGGCGATTGTCCGCAAACAAGCCTGGGGCTTTGAGTTGTACGAAGAGGTCCGATCGTCGGGCGTGTTACAGCAGATGAATCCCGAAGAGATGCGGCTTCTGATCGAGAAAACGGCGGATCGGATCTCGCGCCTTGCACTGGGCGACGGTGAAGAGCGGAAATTGCGTGGAAGCTACGAAGTGCTCGGAGGCGGGCAGCAGTGGCAGTTGATCCGCGAGCAGGGGCAGTACGCCTGCACCAGACTATTCGCCCAGGGCGTACGCGCCTTTGTGGCCGTGCAGGATTTGTTGCCCGGCCACTTTGCATACACGGTAGGCCGGATGTCGCCGTTTGTCAGATTCCCTCTCGATCGCATTTTTTCGGCGTTGAACCACGCAGAGAAAACGACAGACGATCAGGATCGATGGGGCGGCAGCGACACCATCGGAGGTTCTCCGAGGCAACGCGGCAGTCGACTCGCTCCGCCAGAAGTCGAAAAAATCATTGAAGATGTGATGAGCACCGAATAACGGTTTTGCGCGAAATGAAGTGCGCGGTCGGCCCCGTACCACAAACGAGTTGTATTTGATGGATGCTGTGATTGAGCCTGAAAGGCTCGTACAAATCAGCCTGGGGCAAGAGAATCCGCGAATGCGGATGAACGCCGCCCCAGGTTCACGCACCATCCGAACACGAACCCTGAAAG
>Ga0154020_10007250_pt1 | contig 12959 bp, 10 predicted proteins | sample Klosneuvirus_201_FD_109709 | JGI IMG/M metagenome (GOLD analysis project Ga0154020, IMG submission 109709) | Active sludge microbial communities from wastewater, Klosterneuburg, Austria - Klosneuvirus_20160825_MG | ecosystem: Engineered > WWTP > Aerobic digester > Activated sludge | place... | reverse complement strand
GGCCGGGCGACGCGCCATCACCCGCCAAACCGCGCGCCGCTTTGCCCCGACTCAGGGTGATGCGGAGAACCTCGCACGGCGCCTCGCTTTTTTTAAGAACTTCCGTCAACCCCGAGAAGGTGCGCTCTGCGCTAAAAGCGATTCCCAACTCAACTGCCGCATGAGCCATGCGCTGCACATGTTCGTCAAGCCAAAGCGGCCTGCGGTTGATCACGGCCACCGTTTCAAAAACACCATCGCCCAGCAGAAAACCACGGTCATGGGGATCAAGCATCAGGGTTCCCGCAACAAACTCGCCGTTGAACCAGACAACACTCAATGCACCACCTCTAGAAAATTCTTCAGCATGGCATAACCATGTTCAGTGAGTATCGACTCCGGATGGAACTGCACTCCGAAAGTTGGATGCTGCTTGTGTTTCAATCCCATGACTTCGCCGTCATCACTGCGCGCGGTAATTTCAATCTCGGAGTTTTCTGAATCTGTTTCCACAATCAGTGAGTGATAGCGCCCCGCATTAAAGCGATTGGGCAGGCCTTTGAAAATTCCTGTCCCATCATGAATGATCTCGGATGAATCCCCGTGCATCGGGCGCCTAGCGCGGCTGACCTTGCCGCCAAAAGCTTCACCAATACACTGATGACCAAGGCACACGCCCAAAATGGGAAGCTTTCCAGAAAAGTTTCGCACAATCTCCAATGAACTGCCCGCTTCATGCGGCGTGCAGGGGCCCGGAGAAATCACAATGGCCCGGGCTTTGAGATTGGCCTCATCCACCGCATCATTGCGCTTCACCACAACCTGCTGGCCAAGCTCTTCGAAGTAGCGCGCAATGTTGTAAACAAAGCTGTCGTAGTTATCGACTATCAGGATCATGTCGCAAAGGCCTCCATGATGCGGCTGATCTTGGTGAGTGTTTCTTCGTATTCCGCCGCCGGCTCCGAACGGGCCGTGATACCACCGCCGCCTTGGAAACGCGCCGTGCCTTGTGAAAACATCGCGGTACGGATGGCGATGCTCAAATCCACCTGCCCGTTGAAGCCGAAATAGCCAATGGAGCCGCAATAGATCCCGCGCCCCTGCCCCTCGATCTCCGCAATCACTTCCATGGCGCGGATTTTCGGCGCGCCCGTAATCGAGCCGCCTGGAAACACTGCCGCGATGAGGTCTCCCACCGTCTTGTCCGGCTTCAATACACCGGTTACCACGGAAGTCAGATGATGCACAGACGCATAGCTCTCCAAGCCGCACAGCACCGGCACCCGCACGCTGCCAGGCGCACAGACGCGGCTCAGGTCATTGCGCAGCAGATCCACAATCATCACATTTTCTGCCCGGTCCTTTCGGCTTGACGAAAGTTCCGCCACCAGTGCCGCGTCCAGGGCCGGATTGGGATCACGCCGCCGCGTGCCCTTGATCGGTCGTGCCTCAACCGTCATGCCATCAAAACTCAGCAACCGCTCCGGCGAGCTTGAGGCAATCTGCACATCGCCGTAATCCAGATAGGCCGAGAAGGTTGCGGGATTCAGGGAGCGCAGGCGCTTGTAAAACGCCAATGCATCAAAGCCCTCAGGAATTGCCGCACTGAAGCACTGCGAAATATTGGCCTGAAAGATGTCCCCCGCCAGAATATATTCTATCGTCCGCGTTACCGCAGCTTCATAGGACTCACGGGTGAAATTGGAGGACCAGTTTTCGATTGCCGGTGACCCCAGGCCTTGCGCCTTGCGCTTCAGCAATTCTTCGAGCTCATCGGCAGGCGGCTCACCTGCCGTTGAAATGATCCAGGCCCGCTCCTGTAAATGGTCAAAGGCAATGCCCACATCATAGACATGCAGCATGAGTTCCGGGCAAAGCGCGGGAAATTCAGGCAGGCGCGTATGGGGCTCAAGGCTACGGCCAAAGTCATAGCCGATATAACCTGCAAGCCCGCCTTGGAACGGCGGCAGTCCCGCCAACTTGGGCAGGCGGTTGCGGCTGAGTATTTTATCCATCACGGCAAGCGGCGCCTCTTCCTGGACAACACCGTCAAGCAGGGTCCGGCCATTCTCGACCTTCAGGGTAGATGCCGGGTTGCAGGCCAGAAACGAATAGCGCCCCAGTTTTTCCTGCCGCATGGTGCTTTCAAACAGCGTGAGAAAGGCCTGCCCCCGCAAGCGCTGGGCCAGCTGGATGGGCTCCCAGTAAACGATCTCGCGAGCATGAACCTGTGTCGGCTGAACAGTCGTATGTTTCATGGCACGCGTGATATAAGACTGGCAGGCCCTCCCGTCCAAGACTATTCCAGAGCCATGAATTCCGATTCCCGACCTATCGCCGATGTGCTCTTGCCGCTGGCCCTGGAGGGCCCCTATTCCTACCGGATTCCCGCCGGAATGGTGCTGGAGGAAGGTTGCTATGTCGCCGTGCCGCTTGGCCCCCGCAGCCTCATCGGCGTCGTCTGGGCTCTGAAAACCCAGGCGCCGGAAGGCACCAAGCTCCGCGATGTTATCGCCCGTTTCGACATGCCGCCCATGGCCGGAATCCACCGCAAATTTGTGGATTGGCTGGCCGACTATTACGTCGAGCCTAAGGGCAATGTGCTGCGCATGGTGCTGCGCTGCCCCGGCGCCTTTGAGGAAGCAAAGGGGCAAGTTGCCTACCGCGCCACCGGCCGCACAATCCGCCGCATGACGCCCCAACGCCAGCGCGTGCTTGATGTGGCCGCTGAAGGCTTTGCCATGCGCCTGTCGGAACTGGCCAAGTCCGCCGGCGTTGGCACCTCTGTGGTAAAATCCATGGCCAAGGAAGGGGCCCTGGAAGTCGTGGCGCTTCCCGCGCATAAAGCTTTCCAATTGCCCAACCTGAACGCCGGTGGCCTCACGCTGTCCAAGCAACAACAGCTCGCTGCCCAGGAGCTTCGCGCTGTCGTCACTTCCCGCAGCACCAGGGTCATGCTCTTTGATGGCGTCACCGGTTCCGGCAAGACCGAGGTTTATTTCGAAGCCATGGCGGCGGCTCTCGCCGCCGGCGGGCAGGTACTCTTGCTGCTTCCCGAAATTGCGCTCACCGCTGGATTCATCACCCGCGTTGAAACCCGCTTTGCCTGCGAGCCCGCCCAATGGCATTCCGACCTGCGGCCCCGCGAACGCGAACGCGTCTGGCGCGGCGTTGCTAGCGGCGAGGCAAAAATAGTCGTCGGCGCCCGCTCCGCTCTTTTCCTGCCATGGAAAAAGCTGGGCCTCATCGTTGTCGATGAGGAACATGAAAGCGCCTACAAGCAGGACGACGGCGTCACCTACCACGCCCGCGACATGGCCGTGCTCTATGGCTCCATCGGAAAATTCCCGATTATCCTGTCGTCGGCCACACCCTCGCTTGAATCCATCGTCAATGCCGACCGGGGCCGCTATGGCCATGTGAAACTGAACGACCGGCATGGCCGCCCCGAACTACCCGAGATTGATCTCGTCGACATGCGCAAAACCCCGCTTGAGCCCGGCGCCTGGTTGTCGGCCCCCTTCATTGAAAACATCACCGCCACTTTGGCGTCAGGCGATCAGGCCCTTCTCTTTCTCAACCGCCGCGGCTATGCCCCCGTCACCGTCTGCCGCGCCTGTGGCCATCGCATGGATTGCCCCAATTGCGCCGCCTCGCTGGTGGAGCACCGTTTCCGCCGCCAGCTCATCTGCCATCACTGCGGCCATCATGAACCAACGCCGCAGTCCTGCCCGCAATGCGGCGTCGAAGGCAAGCTCGTGCCCTGCGGTCCCGGCATCGAGCGCTTGGCCGAAGAGGCGGTCCAGCGGTTTCCCGAAGCGCGGATTGCCATTCTGTCCAGCGACCTCGCTCGCGGCGTTTTCCTGCGCGATGTCATCCGCGACGTAGCCAAGGGCGAATACAATTTGGTGATTGGCACCCAGCTTGTGGCCAAGGGTCATCACTTTCCGTTTCTCACCTTTGTCGGAGTCGTCGATGCCGACCTCGCCCTGGAATCCTCCGACCCGCGCGCCGGCGAGCGCACTTGGGCCCTCATGGCGCAAGTGGCTGGCCGCGCCGGCCGCGGTGAAAAGCCCGGCCATGCCCTGGTGCAAACCCACATGCCCGAACACCCCCTCATGCAGGCCCTGAAGAAGGGTGACCGTGAGGGCTATCTCGCCCAGGAGAAACTCATCCGCGAGAATGCCGGACTCCCGCCCTACGGACGGCTTGCCGCCATCATCATCGCCGGTAGCGACGCGGCGGAAACTGAGCATTTCGTGCGCCTTGTCGCCAGGGCGGCACCAACAGGCGAAGGCGTTGTGATCCTGGGACCGGCAACCGCCCCCATCCACATCGTCCGCGGGCGTTTCCGCTGGCGCTTTCTGGTAAAGGCCCCGCGCGAAGTGAATATCCAGGCTTTCCTGCGCCAATGGCTGAAGGACATAAAGCCAAAGGGCTCAATCCATCTCGGGATTGATGTGGACCCCTATAGTTTCTTGTAATCACGCCTGGTACCGGGAATGTGAGTTGCAGTGATCTTTCACTTCACGCAATGAACGGTTCAGCAACCAAGGAGCAAATCATGTCCCGAAAGCTCATCGCAACGGCCATCATCGCCGGAACCATCGGTTTCGTTGCGGGCAATGCTTTTTGGTATCTCGCCTCACCCTTGTGGATCGACCGTGTGGTGGCCGAAGAACTTCCCGTGGAGTTGCAAATGAAAACTGCAGCCATGGGTGAATTCCGTGACGCCGACAGCGTGCATCACGGCAAGGGTACGGCCACCATTTTTGAGAACGACTCCGGCACAAAAGTCCTGCGCTTTACAAATTTCGAGTCCACCAACGGCCCAGACCTCAAAGTCTGGCTGGTAAAAGCCGAAAACATCAAGGCCTCCGCCGATGTAAAAGCCAGCACATGGGTTGGCCTCGGCCCGCTCAAGGGCAATATTGGCGACCAGAATTATGTAATCCCAAGTGACGTCAACCTCTCGGACTACAAGTCAGTCGTCATTTGGTGTGAGCAATTCGGCGTGCTGTTTTCCGCCGCTGACCTGAAACCGGGCGTTTAAAGAAACCGCCATTCAATGCGGTGGTGGTAAACTTCGCCGGGGCGAAGAACGGAAGAGGGAAAATTCGCATGGTTCGGTGCATCGGGGTAGTTCTGCGGTTCAATCGCAATAGACCCGTGCTGCACCAGCGGGCCATACTTGCCGGGAAGCTTCGGCCCGAAATGGTCCGCTGTATAAAACTGAATGGCGCACTCTGTCGTGTAAACCTCCATTGTCCGGCCTGAGTCCGGATCGCGCAACGTGAGGCCCTTACGCAATTGCCCGCGCTTTCCATTCAGGCAGAAACAGGCGTCATAGGCCTGTCCCACTTTGCGAAGCTTGCGGAAATCAAACACCGTTCCCGTCACATCCCTGATTTCGCCAGTGGGGAGCTTGGGTCCCTGCAGCGGCAGGTAATGATCGGCGGGCATCTCCACTTCCTGATCAAGGCCGGAACCGCTACCCGCCAGGTTCCAGTAGGCATGGTTTGTGAGGTTGACCACCGTGGGCTTTGTCGTCGTGGCTTCAAGATCGAGTGACAGCACCGTGTCGATCAACCGGTAAGTGGCGCTCACCTCCATGGCGCCGGGAAACCCCTGGTCGCCATCGGGCGAATGCAACGTGAAGCGGATGCCATTGTCGATATAGGCAGACTTCCACATGGCATTGCAGAAATCCTGCGGGCCCCCGTGAAGCTGGTCTTCCCCCACATTGGGAACAAGGCGGACTTCCTCGCCATCCAGCATGAAACGCGCCTTAGTAATTCGCCCGGCATACCGCCCCGTGACCGCGCCCGAAAACCAGTCGCTGGCCAGGGCGTCCGCATCGCTTCCCGGCCCCGCCACCACGTCGATGCCGTCGGTGTAAAACGACACGAGCTTCGCGCCAAGTCGCGAAAAAATTGCCCGATGGCCTTTTGATTTGAGTTCCAGCATCAGTGGTTATCGCGCGGGATTCCCTTGGTCTTGGCAATGCGCTGGAATTTTACAGCGCCTTTCAGAACCATGCCCTGTGCCAGCTGGTCCGTGTTGGCGCGGAAGATTTCCTGCCATGGTGTCTGGCTTTCGGGGACCTTGTAGCCGCCTGCCGCCGCCAGCGCCGCGCGGCGTTTGGCGATTTCTGCTTCCGGAAGCAGCACGTTCAACGCCCCGGTATTGAGATCAACCCGCACCCTGTCGCCGTTCCTCAAAATCGCAAGGCCGCCGCCTGCCGCAGCCTCCGGCGAAGCATTGAGAATGGATGGCGAGCCCGAAGTGCCGGATTGCCTGCCATCCCCCACGCACGGGAGCGAGCGCACGCCTTTCTCCAGAAGCGTGGTGGGAGCGCGCATATTGACGACTTCGGCAGCCCCCGGATAGCCCAGCGGGCCCGTGCCCCGCATGAAGAGAATGGTGTTCTCATCAATGCCCAGCTTGGGATCATCGATTGTCGCGTGGTAGTCTTCCGGTCCGTCGAAAACGATGGCCTTGGCCTCGAAAGCGTTCGGGTCTTTTGGATTTGAGAGATAGCGCTGACGGAATTCCTCCGAGATCACTGAGGTTTTCATGATAGCGCTGTCAAACAGGTTACCGGTAAACATCTTGAAGCCCGCATTATTCATCAACGGCTCGCCATAGGCCCTGATGACATTGCGGTCCCAGGAGAACTTGTCCTTGCAGTTTTCGCCAATCGTCTTGCCATTGGCGGTGATTGCGTCTTCATGGATGCGGCCTTTGGCAATGAGTTCGGCCACAACGGCCGGAACGCCGCCGGCCCGATGAAAATCTTCACCCAGATATTCACCCGCCGGCTGCAGGTTCACCAGCAGTGGAACATCATGCCCATGGGCTTCCCAATCCTTCACTTCGAGGGGAACCCCCATGTGGCGGGCAATGGCGTTGAGATGATTTGGTGCATTGGTCGAACCGCCAATCGCCGAGTTCACCACGATGGCATTTTCAAAAGCCTTCCGCGTCATGATCTTTGACGGCGTCAGATCTTCAAGCACCATTTCAACGGCGCGGCGACCGGTTTCATAGGCCATCTGCCCGCGCTCGCGGTACGGGGCCGGAATGACTGCATTGCCGGGTAGCGACATCCCCAACGCCTCAGCCAGGGAGTTCATCGTCGTCGCCGTGCCCATGGTGTTGCAGAACCCGGTCGAAGGCGCCGACGTCGCCACCAGTTCAACGAATCCTTCATAGTCCAATTCGCCCGTGGCCAGTTTTTCCCGTGCCAGCCAGACAATGGTGCCGGACCCCGTGCGCTGCCCCTGGTACCAGCCATTGAGCATGGGGCCGGAAGAAAGGGCAATTGCCGGAATATCGACCGTCGCCGCCGCCATCAGACAGGCCGGCGTTGTCTTGTCACAGCCGATGGTGAGGACAACGCCATCGAGGGGATAGCCGTAAAGCACTTCAACCAGCGAAAGATAGGAGAGATTGCGGTCCAGGCTGGCGGTGGGCCGCTTGCCCGTTTCCTGAATGGGATGAATGGGAAATTCAAGGGGAACGCCGCCTGCCGCGGTTATGCCGTCCCGCACCCGCATCACCAGGTCCACATGCGCCCGGTTGCACGGCGATAAATCTGAGCCCGTCTGGGCAATGCCGATGATCGGCTTGCTGCCCTGCAATTCGCCCCGCGTAAATCCGTAGTTGAGATACCGCTCCAGATATAGCGCCGTCATGTCGGCGTTGTCCGGATTATCAAACCAGTTTTGTGAACGGAATCTTAGTTTCTTTTTCCCAACTGACATCAGACGCCTCTTGTTATTATTTATCATACAATAGAACGGATAATCTGTGACGTCTATTGCAATGCTCTGGTATTCCAAAATTTGACCATTTGAACAAATCCTGTCATCTTCGTCAAAGCAAACAAAATACAACTTCTGGAGGAAGTGCAATGGCAGCGCGAGTGGAAGGGATTGCTGGCAACCGCCTGGAAAGGGCGCAATATGCCAAAAACTTTGCTGACCTGCATCCCCGCCTCACCGGTCATGAAGCCCTTGTCGAAGCCGACCGCTGTTACTTCTGCTATGATGCGCCTTGCATGGCGGCTTGCCCCACCTCCATCGATATTCCCCTCTTCATCCGCCAGATTTCCACGGGCCACCCGAAGAATGCCGCGAAAACAATTTTTGACCAGAACATCCTGGGCGGCATGTGCGCCCGCGTCTGCCCCACCGAGACCCTCTGCGAGGAAGCCTGCGTCCGCGAGAAAGCTGAAGGCAAGCCCGTCAAGATAGGAATGCTGCAGCGCTACGCCACCGATGAATTGATGGCAGAGAAGAAACATCCCTTCGCCCGGGCCAATTCCACGGGCAAGAGAATAGCCGTGGTCGGCGGCGGTCCCGCAGGCCTCGCTTGCGCCCACCGGCTAGCCATGCATGGCCATGAGGTGACGATTTTCGAGGCCCGCAACAAAGCCGGCGGCCTCAACGAATTTGGCATTGCCGCCTACAAGGCTGTTGATGATTTTGCCGCCAGGGAAGTTGAGTTTGTCCTTTCCATTGGCGGCATTGCCGTCCAGACCGGCAAGGTTTTCGGCAAAGACCTGCAGCTCAAGGACTTGCAGCGCGACTTTGATGCGGTATTCTTGGGGCTGGGTCTGCAGGGCGTGAATGCGCTGGGGGCCGAACGCGAGGATGCCGAAGGCATCGAGGACGCTGTCAAATATATTGCCGAACTGCGCCAGGCCAGGGACCTCGGCAAATTGCCCGTCGGGCGTCGCGTGCTGGTAATCGGCGGCGGCATGACCGCCATTGATATCGCCATCCAGTCCAAGCTTCTGGGGGCGGAAGATGTGACAATTCTGTACCGGCGGGGCGCTGAACACATGAAGGCGAGCCCCTATGAGCAGGATCTGGCCCAGACCAAAGGCGTGAAAATCAAGCATTGGCTGCAGCCTAAAAGAGTTCTGACCAACGGCAGGAAAGCCATCGGCCTCGGCTGCGACTACGTGCAGGAGATTGATGGCAAGCTGGAGCCAACTGGCGAAACCATCGAGATCGGCGCCGACATGATCTTCAAGGCCATCGGCCAGACGGCCATAGATGTGACCGGCGGCGCCCTTGCCTTGAGCGGCGGGCGTATTGTAGTCGATGCCGAAAAACGCACCAGCGTGAAGGGCATCTGGGCTGGCGGCGATTGCGCGGCGGGAGGTCAGGACCTGACCGTTGCCGCCGTCGATGATGGCCGCCGGGCCGCTGAATCCATCCACGCACATCTGATGAGCTGAGGAGAAACCCCATGGCTGACCTTCGCACCAATTTTGTCGGCATCAAATCTCCCAATCCTTTCTGGCTGGCTTCGGCTCCGCCCACCGACAAGGAATACAACGTCGTGCGCGCCTTCAAGGCAGGCTGGGGCGGCGTGGTGTGGAAAACTCTCGGCGAAGAAGGCCCGCCCATCGTTAACGTCAATGGCCCGCGCTATGGCGCCATCCATGGTGCCGACCGGCGTCTTCTCGGTCTCAACAATATCGAGCTCATCACCGATAGGCCCCTGCAGATCAACCTTCAGGAAATCAAGAAGGTGAAGCGCGAATGGCCCGACCGCGCAATGGTGGTCTCCCTTATGGTGCCCTGCGAGGAACTGCCGTGGAAACAAATTCTCGCCGCCGTCGATGAAACCGGCGCCGATGCGGTGGAACTGAATTTCGGCTGCCCGCATGGCATGTCGGAACGCGGCATGGGCGCCTCCGTCGGCCAGGTTCCCGAATATATCGAAATGGTGGCGCGCTGGTGCAAGCAGCACACCCGCATGCCCGTGATCGTGAAACTCACCCCCAACATCACCGACATCCGCTACCCCGCCCGCGCCGCCATGAAGGGTGGCGCCGATGCCGTGTCGCTTATCAACACCATCAGTTCCATCATTTCCATTGACCTCGACAACTTCTCCCCCATGCCCTCGATTGATGGCAAGGGCAGCCATGGCGGTTATTGCGGCCCGGCGGTGAAACCCATTGCGCTCAACATGGTGGCCGAAATTGCCCGTGACAGGGAAACCGCCGGACTGCCGATTTCAGGCATCGGCGGCATTACCAACTGGCGCGACGCCGCTGAATTCATCGCGTTGTCCTGCGGCTCGGTGCAGGTCTGCACTGCCGCCATGACCTATGGCTTCAAGATTGTCGAAGAAATGGTAACCGGCCTGTCGCGCTGGATGGATGAGAAGGGTTACGGCACAATCGAGGATTTCCGCAGCCGCGCCGTGGGCAATGTCACGGATTGGCAATATCTCAATCTCAACTACATTGCCAAGGCGAAAATCGATCAGGACCTCTGCATAAAATGCGGCCGCTGTTACGCCGCCTGCGAGGACACCTCGCACCAGGCCATCATGCAAACCAAGAATGGCAAGCGCCATTTTGAGGTGATGGACAATGAATGCGTGGCCTGCAACCTCTGCGTGGAAGTCTGCCCGGTTGAGGATTGCATCACCATGGTGCAGCAAACCAGTGGAACCGACCCCAGAACCGGCCGCAAGATCAACCGGGACTATGCCAACTGGACCACTCACCCGAACAATCCCATGGCCCTCAAGGCCGCCGAATAGTTCTTGATCTCACACAAGGACAACCTATGTTAAGTCAAGCACACTGCCTTCACGCCTTACGGAGGACATGTCATGGCCTACAGAACAATTCTCGTTTCACTGAATGAGCTGAACCGTCTGCCGCAGCTTCTCAGCGCCGTTGCAACCATTGCCCGCAACTTTAACGCCCACGTCTCTGGCCTCTATGTCATTCCTGCTGTGCAGCTCTACCCGTCCATGGGCTTTGAAGCGGTGCCGCAGGTCTTTGATGGCAACCAAACCTATTTCAAGGATAACCAGGAAAAGGTTCGCGCCGCCTTTGAAGAGGCCATGCGCAAGGAAGGCCTGAATTCTGATTTTCATGTCGTCCAGGGCGCCACCTCGAGCATTGCCGAGGAAGTCGTCAACAAGGGCCGGAGCGCCGACCTCCTGATTATTTCCGCCACCAACCCCGATGAAACCACCGGTGTCGAATCCGACTTTGTTGAGCAGACCCTCATGGCGGCAGGCCGCCCCATCATGGTCCTGCCTTTCAAGGGCGAAACCAAACTGAATCTCGATGACGTGGTGTTGGGTTGGAATGGCGACCGCGAGGCCGCCCGCGCCGCCTTTGACGCCCTGCCGTTCCTCAAGGCCGCAAAGAAGGTGCGCATCGTCCGTACCGATCCCCAGAAAGACCCGTCGCTCAAGGGCTCAATCGCCGGAGCTGACCTTGCCGAGACCCTGGCCCGCCACGGGGTCAAGGTGGAGGCCGCAAGCTTTCCAACCGCCGGCGATGATGCGGGCCACGCCCTGCTGCGCTGTGCCGACGACAATGGCTGTGATCTTATCGTCATGGGGGCCTATGGCCATTCCCGCCTGCGCGAGTATATTTTTGGCGGCGCAACGCAGTACGTCCTCAACCATCTGAACCGCCCGGTCCTGATGTCGCATTAAGCCTTGCACTAAACCTTCGGGACGGCTACCCATCGCCGCGAAATTGCTCTCGCGAAACGGATATGCCATGGCTTCCCACAATCTTTTCCTCCTCCCCGGTGACGGTATCGGCCCCGAAGTCATGGCCGAGGTTGAAGCCATCATTGCCTGGATGGATGGAAAAGGCATCGCCAAGTTCAAGACCGACCGTGGCCTTGTCGGCGGCTGCGCCTATGAGGCCCATGGCAAGGCCATTTCCGAAGAGGATATGGAAAAGGCGCAAGGAGCCGATGCGGTTCTCTTCGGCGCCGTCGGCGGCCCCCGCTGGGACAAGGTCGCCTATGTCCACCGCCCGGAAGCCGGCCTCCTTCGCCTCCGCAAGGATTTGGGTCTTTTTGCCAATCTGCGGCCCGCCATCTGCTACCCGGCGCTTGCCGAAGCCTCGTCCCTCAAGCGCGAACTTGTCGACGGTCTTGATATCCTGATCGTGCGCGAATTGACCGGCGGGGTTTATTTCGGCGAACCCAAAACCATCACCGATCTCGGCAATGGCCAGAAACGCGCCATCGATACGCAGATCTATGACACCTATGAGATCGAGCGCATTGCCCGCGTCGCTTTCGAACTCGCCCGCACCCGCAAGAACCGCGTGGCCTCGGCTGAAAAGCGCAACGTGATGAAGACCGGCGTGCTGTGGAACGAAGTCGTCACCCGCATTCAGGCAGAAAGCTATTCCGATGTCGCTCTTGAGCATGTACTCGCCGACAACTGCGCCATGCAGCTCGTGCGCTGGCCCAAACAGTATGACGTTATCGTCACCGACAATTTGTTCGGCGATATTCTCTCCGATGTGGCCGCCATGCTCACCGGTTCCCTCGGCATGCTCCCGTCCGCTTCTCTCGGGGCTGAAGATCCCAAAACCAAACGCCGCAAGGCGCTCTATGAACCGGTGCACGGTTCTGCTCCCGACATCGCCGGAAAGGCGCTGGCCAATCCCATTGCCATGATCGCTTCCTTCGGCATGTGCCTGCGTTATTCCTTTGGGCTCATCGACTGGGCCGACAATGTCGACACCGCCATAGCCAATGTCCTGGCCAAAGGGCTCCGCACCAAGGACATCGCCGCCAAGGACGAGAAGGCCGTGACCACCAGGGAAATGGGCGCGGCAATCCTGAAAGAATTAAAGGCGCTGGCCTAAAGCGGCATCACACCAAGAAACCACAGCCACCAGATGGTGACGCCCATGCTGGCCAGTGTCATGATGACTCCGGAGCGGGCAAAATCGAGGAACGAAAGCCTGGCGCCGGCGCTCGCCGCGCGCTCCGCCACGATGATATTGCAGAGCGAGCCCGTGAGCAGCAGGTTTCCGGCAAAGGTGGAAAGCAGGGCCAGAGCCGTGAGCGTTCCAGGCGGCAGCGCCGGCAGCAGCTTGAGGATCAGGATGATTGTGGGCACATTGCCGATCGTGTTGGACGCCGCCAGCATCAGGGGGCCCATCACCGACAGGCGTTCCG
>Ga0154020_10007248_pt1 | contig 12959 bp, 8 predicted proteins | sample Klosneuvirus_201_FD_109709 | JGI IMG/M metagenome (GOLD analysis project Ga0154020, IMG submission 109709) | Active sludge microbial communities from wastewater, Klosterneuburg, Austria - Klosneuvirus_20160825_MG | ecosystem: Engineered > WWTP > Aerobic digester > Activated sludge | place... | reverse complement strand
CACAAACCAAGACTCACCACGAGGAGCGAAATGGCCCCATGTATCCAGTATTTCCTGGGCATGAAGACGAGAAATGCCGGCAGTAAAAGGTAGTACTGCTCTTCAATGGAGAGCGACCAGACGTGGAGAAGCGGCTTCAATTCGGCCGCGCTGGAAAAATATCCTGACTGAAGGAAAAGAACCACATTGGCGCTGAAACTGAGTGCGCCAAATACCTGCGCAGTTAGATCCTTTAGCTCCTGGGCGTTGAGTACGAAGGGCGCAACCAAGGCTGTGATTAAAAACGTGACATAGGCAGCAGGCAGTAAACGCTTTGCTCGCCGAAAATAAAAGTCAACGAAACGAAAACTATCGTCTTCAATGCCCTTCTTGACCAAGCCCGTAATGAGATAGCCGGAAATGACGAAGAAGATATCTACCCCAAGAAATCCACCGGGGAACAACCCAAGACTGGCGTGGTACAGCAATACCAAAGAGACAGCCAAACCGCGTAGCACTTGAATGTCGGTTCTGAATCCTGTTGGCACTCAAACTCCATCGCTGTGTTCGGGGTGGGTAAAAACGCCAGCCCAAGGTTGATTTTCTTTTATAAGCAAGACTATTAAGCAGCGCACTAAAGATAAAACGCTTGGTCTTTAGTCATGGCAACGTCGCAGAAACCGGGAGTTCTGCTTTAGTTTCATAACGTGGATATATCTGTCGAATGATCGATTTCCCCAGGTTAATGAACGGTTGCTCTAGATACCTGTAAGTGATCCCAGAGACGTATCGAGTAATAACAATGGCCGTGACCAATAATGCCAAGGAATAAGGTATTGATCCCATCCCCAGTGTGCTGAATGGCCAAACTTGCTTGAAAAAAACACCGACATATTTCAGAACGGCAAAGTGAAGTATATAGGCGCTAAAACTGACTTTACCAAGGCCAATAATTGCCGAGTTGATGATCCAGCCCTTTGGCTTTATCACCAGTACAATTGTCCAGACGAGGAAAAACAGAGATATCAGGAGGTGCGTCGGTGGAAGACCTAAAGACCAGTCGAAGAATTTTCGTGGCCCATAGAAGGAAGTCCCAAACAGCACGCAGCAGAGAGCGATTGACGCATTATTTGCGGTAACGCTGCTGGCCGATAGCCGTTGCCTGATCGATTGATTCTTGACGCAGTGATAAAGAAGAAAACCTAATGCAAAGATTACCAGCTGGTTAGGCGGCCAAAAATAGAGAAAGTTAGAGCGCTCTTCAAGGCTTAGCTCCGGGTACAGATGCATTCCACCAATAGCTGCGGCGATCATGATTGCCAAAGCTACAAAAAAGAAAACGATGGCGCGTCTGAGCGTCGTAACTAGCACTGCTAAAAAAGGAAAAATAAAATAAAAACAAAACTCGACACCGATGCTCCAACCGCCGGGAACAGGCGTCCAGCCGGGAACCGTAGGTACTAAATAAGGACTCCAGGCATTGTAGAAAAGCAGGGAGCCAAGCAAAAGTTCGATGCTGAAATCAGCGGGTTTTGCCTGATATGCAAACCAGTAGAACAACACAGCTAGATAATAGAGCGGCGCAATCCGGAAGAAACGGCGAATAAGAAATTTGCCACTGCGTCGCGCAAAAGAATCGTCGCTGCGCGACCATGACATAAGCAGAGTCAGCGCAGAGGCAAGGAAAAAGAGCTGAACGCCGTAAAAGCCAAGTAAGAGCGGGCGAATTACCGGCCATACTAGATCTTTATTATGGCCAATTGAATGGACAGCAATTACAAGAAGGATGGCGTAGCCACGCAATGCATCAACGACCTGCAGATGATCTTGCCGGTCGAAATCAAGCGAGATTTGTGACTTCTCGTCCATATTCGTGGTGTCCTGAATTGATGCCTAATTACGGATCGGCAGACTTGAGTTGCTTGGCAACACTGTCATGACAACGAAACGGGAGAGAGCATCTATTCCGGCACGGCAGATGATGAAGTCTGCTCGGATGAGGCTGGTCTTGCCGGTCGCACTACAGGTGGTAAAGGGCGCCCTGCCTTTTCTAGTTTTCCTCGTAGTCCTGGCAACATCAATCCACCGATTTCTGCCTTGACACCATATTCGTAGGCTTTATCCCAATTTTTCATATCAGCATGCAAGAGTCCAAGATTGTAGTAGAAATTTCCGCTTGCCTCTCCTAAGGCTTCTGCCAACTCATATTCCCGAAGCGCCTCCTTCAGTCGCCCACGCTGATGAAGGTGAATTCCGTAAACCATCCGTACTGCTTTGTCGTCAGGTCTAAACCGTATTGCTCGATCAAAAAAACAATCAGCTGTAATTTTTGGCAATGTAGGCGTTACCCCACTTTGAGGTAACTTGCCGCCGGCTCTTTTTTCTAGTTTTGACATCGCAAGCAAAGCTCGCGGGTTATTTGGGAGAAGCTGTAATGTGTAACTGAACTCTTTCGTCAATCGATCAATAGAAAATGACTTGAAATCCAATGCCTCCATTCCAGCTTGGAAATGAACGTTTTCAACTCGTTTAATTCTCCCCATCGGATCTGCACCCGTTGGTACAGAGCTGCTTGGATCTGCATAATCCCATGGACCTATGTTCTGGGTCAGTGGCCCGCAATCGAAAACATCGGCCTTGACTTGACCTGCCAGAGTAACCAAGATAATCAATATGGTCGAAAAATAACGCAGATCATATAATATATATTGCATATAATTCTCAGTATTTTAATTTAAAAACAAATATTTAATATAATTTTTTATTGAACAATTTTTAGTTTACATTGTTTGGTTTTATTCTTAGAACACAAAACACCGCTTCTTTAAATACTGTCGAAAACTGACATTCGCGCCAACAAGACCCAAGCCAAGCCAAAGCCTCTGAGTAGTGCCCCAATCCTCTCAAAAGGTAAGCCCTACCTACCAAGGAATGTTTGTACATAGATTTGAAGACTTTATTCTGTTCCGGTTTCAATTGAGTCAGCAATAAGCGCAACATTTTTATTTCGTCCTGACTTCGCTTCAATACAATCTCATCTTTTATATTCTGCGGTGCGTCTTTATCGGTACTCAAAAAGCTTGTTCGGTATTGACGTGCAATTCCATGAGATCGAAGATCCAACCCAAGATTGGTCAACTCCGAAAGTCGCCAGAAAAAATGAATATCTAAACGAGCGCCAGCATCTTTTTCAAATTCAATTTTTTTGAATAATTCTTTCTTAATAATGGAAGTGCCTACAACCGGGGTGAAAAATGGCGAAACTAGCGGTTGGCAATTTTTTATCAGTAGTGATTTATCTTTGGCTGAAGGGTGATAAGGCGTCATGAGACTGTGGGGAACGGACTGTAGTGCGCCATTTTCATCTCTGAGACCGCTCACACAGCCAAGCTCTGGGAATTGAGCAATAATCGCAAGGCAGCGTTCAATGTGCTCTTCGTGCCAGAGATCATCATCATCCAAAAAGGCAATCCAATCCCCCTTTGCTTCAAGCACGCCTTTATTAAGAGAAGAAGCCATACCGCCGTTTTCTTTACGTATATAACGACATTGAATTGATATCCCTTGAAATACTTTTAACACAGATTCTTGCGTTTCATCGCTGCTACCATCATCAATGACAATAAGCTCTAACACAGGCACAGTCTGGGTAGCCACACTTTTTATCGCATCAGTGATAATAGAGGCTCGATTAAAGGTAGTAATCACAGCTGAAATTCGAGGGGACATGATACTTCCTTCAAGTATTATTCATCACCGCCAAAAATGCTCAAGTTTGATACGAGTATTTGACCAAAATTTCGCACCTGCCAATTGATTACGCGGCAATGGTAACCAAATAAAAATAAAGAGTTAATTTATATCAAATAGTCTTAACTCACTATGTTGCATCTGCAGTACGTTTATTAAAAATAAAACCAAACCGAGCGCGCAGCCAAACCGTAACTGCTACTGTACTCTGCATAGCCGGATATTCAATAAATCTGAAAGTGAAGAAACAAATAAATATTAGAACTGGCGAGATCAAAGCAATAATAAGCCAGTGCGAAATTGAAGATAATAACTTTGCCTCCGCCCAACCTATAATAAATGTGAAGACAATGAAGAGTGATATCCCATGAAGCAAGTAAATGCCATAAGCCAACTCACCCAAAGCACGGGAGACAGGACTAATTAATAGGCCAAACAAAGTATTTCCAGATGCAATAAGCGCAAAAGCAATCGCAAGAAGAAGGTTTGGCGCAACGCCGTACACGGAAGAGTAGAACGTCACTACAGAGGCAAGACAAGCCAGCACAACAAATGATGAAATCTTTCTGACAGCAAAGTCACGAAAACGACTAGACCTACACAGGAAAGCGGCAGTTATCCCGCTAAGAAACGACAAATAATAGATGTTCGGATTCCAAATTTCAAAATAAAACAAGCTGACAACACTTAACGCGATAAACGGAAGCGGCGCTACCACCCCAATCATCAACGCCAATAAAGGAAGTGAAAGGTAGAAAAACCATTCATAGGGGAGTGACCATGCCACTCCCGCAATGATGAGGCCTGTGTATTCAATGCCATTTAAGTTTGGCCCACCAAGAATCGTGAAACCAAACCACCGAACCATCTTTATAAGTAATTTCTGAAATGGCTCATTCAAAATTCCATTTGAGAGATAGGCAACTATAAGGAAAAGAGAAAACATCAAAAAAAAGTACAGTGGTACAAGACGTAAAATTCTCGAGACAAACAGTTTTCCCCAATCGATACGTTTTGTCTTTCCTTCAATAAGCTTTGAAAAAAATAAAAAACCAGTAATCATGAAGAAAAGTGCAACGCTAGTTTGCCCAAAGTGAGTGTATAGATTTGATGGTGGCACTTGCCACTGACCTGTTCGAAGATAGAAGTACCAAATACACGAGTGATGCAAAAAAACGAAAAACGCGAGATAGCCGCGCAAGCCATCAATCGAGGCAAACCTTCCCTGAAGAGGAGGCGCACCAAATTTCTTGACGAGAAGAAAGGAGGTTGCAAAGGCCATGACCAGCGCGACGATTGCAGGTAAGGGGCTAATAGGATCCATAGAATCATCAACCTAATACGCTGGCATTTCAAAAAAACGATAGAAAAAAGGCGGTATCTGAGCCTTGCTTGAACCGCGAGTGAGGTTGATGACGCTGCAGATGGTCATGTTGGGTGTTTTCGGATTGTGTTGTGGCATAAGCGATTAGCAAGAACTCAAAAAGTAAATCATGGATTCTGCACCTACTTCACGAATAGCTTAATTAGTTGTTAAATGCTCTTCAGTCAATCCCATGGTGCCCTCATATTCTGCCGTTATTGATGTTATTGATGTCGAAGTTATTTCTTTGCCTTGGCGACGCTTAATTCGTATATTTAATGCTTGCTTGGTACAACTTGTAGTCAGCAAATTAAGCATAAGCAGGGAGCGAAAAATTAGATGTCATCACGTAATTGGGAGCATGTGCCTGGAACCATTGCTCGAGCATCATTGATATCCAGATCATTTCACCAAAATATCCGGGGTGTTCATAAAGATGTCTGGCCAATAGCGTCTCGACAAAGTCTGCGCGCAGAATGCCACGGTCAACCAAGCCACGGACAGATTTTGAGGCTAGTTGCAGCAGAGATTCATTTCGGGTTGCCCATACCCCAAACGGTAGCCCGAAGCCTTGTTTTTTTTTGGTGATGATTTCATCAGGGAGGAAGCCGCGAAGCGCCTCTTTGAAGAACCAGCGGAGCTTTAAGCCCTTGAGCTTGTAATCGACAGGTAGGCGTAACGAGAACGCCAGTAGCTCGTCGTCGAGCATTGGGAAACCGACATCTAGTCCCGCCAAACGAGTTGTACCGCAGACTTTGGGCAGATCATTTTCGGCCAGGGTATAACGCCAATCGAATGTCAGTTCACGATTGGTGTTGTTGGTGGTTTGCGCACCGGCCCAGACTTTGCGCTGGTGTTGGAGGGGTGAAGAAGTATCAACTTTCGCCAGGAAATCCTTGGTCAGTGTTTGTTCAAGGCCCAGGTGGGTAATCAGATTATATTTCTGCAAACGGTCGGGCATCGGGACGCAGGCTTGCTTAACATAGCTGGATGCCTTGCGGACCAATGGAAGGTTGCCGGCAAGCCTGGTACCTAATAGCGGCTCCATGACGCCGGTGCGAATAGCGCCCGGAATGTGTTGGTACCAATCGAAAATTCGTTGCTTGGCGTAACGGGAGTTACCACCAAAGAGTTCGTCACCACCATCACCAGCAAGAATGCGGGTGACACCATCGTCCTTGGCCATTTTGGCGCAGTAATAGGCGGGCAATGCGGAGGAGTTACCGAAGGGCTGGTCGTAGCTTGCGGCAACCATGGGGATGCTGCGCACCAAGTCCTCTGGCGTAACGTAATACTCATGATGCTCGGTTTTATAGCGGCTTGAGGCGATGCGGGCGAACTCCATTTCGTCGTAGCCTTCTGCTTCAAAGCCGATGGAGTAAGTTGCGGCAGGCTTGCCATGCGCCAGACCAATCATGCCGGCTACGGTGGAGCTATCGGTACCGCCGCTCAAGAAACAGCCAGCTTTTCCGTCATCCAGTTGGCGAGCCGTTGCTTGTTGCAGAAGTGCCCTGAATTCATCCCGGAGTTGGTCAAAGGACTGCGGCCGAACCTCTTCAAATGCGGGTATCCAGTAGGGTGCTACGGTCAACCGATTATTTTCGAATAAAATGTAGTGCGCCGGCGGCACGCGATAGATGCCCTTGTAGATGGTTCTGGGCGATGGAATGGCGTGAGAGTAGAGGTAGTCGAAGATGGCTTGCGGATCGATTTCAGTAGTTGAGTCGGCCAATTGGTCAGCGCGTTCGGCGAATAGGAGTTGGTTGCCAACTTGATGGTAGCAGAGTGTGCGAATGGCAAATCGGTCAACTGCGATAAACACCTTGCCGCTTGACTCGCGCAGCGCAACTGAAAAATCACCGGAGACCTGTTCTGGCGCTTTGGTTCCCAAGCGTTGGAATGCTTGACGCCAAGCAGCTTCTAGCCCTTCCCGCGTGGCAGTTTGAATCAACGCAGAATCGTTGAATCGGGGCTTGCCAAGTACAAGGCAATTAGTATCACTGCTAGTCATAAGTGGAACCGGTTTGGTTTGAGTGTGTACATACGTAAATGAAGCCAGACTGACGATCCCGACGCCATAAAGGCTACAACCAACGGCCACCCGAAGGTGGCCGTTGGTTTTGCTAACCCCGCTCAGATATTAACAAGGACCAGGTCCCAATTTAACTGAAAACGTGAACTCTCCATTAGGTCCGCAAAAGGAGTACTGATTTGGGCTATTTGTGTTGACCCTATAGGGGAAGCTACCTCCACCGCCATTGTAGGTGTGGGTGATCTGCCCATTATTTGGCCCGGTAGTTTCAACAATCCAAGTACCTACTGTTTCCTGTGGATCAACCGCAGTACCAGAGTGTTGCTCAATAAGGGTACCGCTCCCCGTACCCTGATGGAATTCCTGCCACTGACAGTTACCCCCTGCAACAGTACAGTTAGCAGGTGAACATGCCGTGTTTCCGCTGAGAAGGCTACTGACTGCATTCCCGTTCAAGTAACCAGAACCAGGGCAAGCCGCTGTAGCGCTTCCGGCTCCGCCAACAAGCATAGCAAGCAAAATAATATGTTTTTTCATCAAATTTCCTTCTATAAACTGAATAACTGCTGCCATACATTTTCCGCTTAACAGTAGCAGCTACTTGGGCTGCGATCACGAAAAACGACGATAGTCCGTGACTAGCTGTTTCCGAACTGAGTTATTGCTTCAAGCACATTCCATACCGTTACCGAAAGACATCACAATAAGTTGAAAAAACAATAGGCTATCAAGAGAACCATATCAAGCCGTTAGCATTAATGTAAGAAATTCCGACACCGAGTTCATGAGTGCAGTCAAATTGGATCGTCATTATGCTCCAGTGACCAAATTTGCCACTATTCGAAATGACTATTTCGAAACCTGTAAGGCCCGCACTGAACTGAATAATCTTGTACTACTCCAACATAGCCAAATCACTATCAGGAATAGCAGTAGTAGGCGCGGACTATCGATCAAGCTATCTAGTGTTCCGATCACTACGAACCCAGCTCCCGCAGCCAAAAAAACGCCAGCTTCAGTATTTCCTCGCCAAGCTTGTTGCCCGGCCTTCCCTAGCCCAAGCAGGACAAAAAATCCAACCGCAGTCAGCCCCAACCAGCCTTGATCGAACAGAACTTGAATCGGCAGACTCCAGATATGCCAAGGTAGATCGTTGTCAACCGAGAAAAACCAGCGGTCGAATTTTTGCGAGAAGTCGCCATTCGCCAATAGACTATTACCCGCTACGCCAGTCATTCGAATATTGTCCAGTTCGACTATCACTGACGAACGGGTGTTGTAGAGCGAAAACTTGATAGGTCGGGCTGCGTACCAAGGCCCCTGCCCCAAATCGCCAGACGGAATGCGCATTTGAACTGGCTGCCAGGTTCCATTTCCGTTGAAATTTACAAGCTCAGCACTGCACCGAGCAGAGGTCAGCAGCCATTTTTCGCAGATCGATAACGTCAGTTGAGCATTCGGTTTGGTACTACGTACATTCAAATCGACGACATAATCGTTACCTGCTTGTGGCGAGATGAACTGCTCAACGTACGTCGGATTGCCGGCCCCAAGCCTGAGGAAAGTATTTTCTGGCTCTGAAGCGAGCCAATAAGGTGCAGCTTTCGCTTCCTCGCTGCGCCAAAAATGGGTGTCTGGATATCGGCCGATTCCCATCCCGAGAAGCGTGGTGGCCCAGTCCGAATCACGTATCCTTAGCGCATCTTCCCAATGGTTTTGTCGGGTATTGAGGTCAGCACCAACAAGCGCCATCCGCTCCTGGGCAAACTGACTGTAAAAAATGGGCATTGCAATGCCAAAAATAGCCGCCAGAAGGATTAGCGGGGCAGCTATGCGCTTGAACCATGTACTTGACCGATCAGCTGACTTATTCATTATCACGGCGATGACCGCGAGCGTGAATGCCACGCCAAAACCAGCATAGCCGACTCTGGAAAACGTCACCATGACGCTATAGGTGGCGGCTAGCAGCAGCAATACACACGCAATACGCACCCAAAGAGAAACCTTGGCGAAGAACAGCATGACCAGAAACGGCGCACCGATTGTCAGGTAGGTTTCAATGTCGGCACCCCCGACATGCATTTGTGAGAAGGGTCCGGTAACGCGATAGACATCGCCGAAATTATAAAGACCGGGGAAAGTAAGACGCTCCCATATGATCACCAGAACCGTCCCTGCAACACCTGTCATCATGCCAAAGGCAAACAGCCGAGGCACGTTGTGGCCAGTAAACGCAATTCGGCCGAAAAGGCCATAGAGCAAGAAAGCCCAGAGTGCGCCTTTAGCAACTCTTAACGCATTGAACGGGCTGTAGTAATTTGAAAAGGCGTTGGCATCAGGCATTTGCCAAGGTGTCAATCCGCGTATGGCGCCAATGGTGAAGCTAATCACTAGCAGGCTAGTTGCGAAGACAAAGAGAATGTCGGTACGCTGATTTTTTTTTGTTATCGGACTTACCCGGCTGTAGCCGATGGCTAGGCTAATCAGAACCACGAGGTCGAACTCATCGAAAAAGAAACGCCCGCTCCACGGTGCTAGATCAAGTATCGGCAGGCTTGCGGGGATGATGGCGACGAGAAACGCCGGGCGATACCAAATAATTGCGGCGGATATCAAGAGGAAAAGACTTAGCACTACAGGTTGAGCCGGGAATGTTGCTGCCCAGTAAGCGGCAAATGCCAGCGATACAAACATGACGGTGTGAGCAAACCCGTTGCCTGTGGCCTGATAGGAAGATGAGATGTGTTTGTCGGCAGGAGCAGGACTCAGGAATTGCCCGACTTTGCCCTCCTCCGTTTTAGCGCTGGCGGCATTGGAAAGCTCACACAACAGATGAACCGCCCCCCAACTGGCAAGTGCGGCCAACATGATGTTGGTTGGGTCTGGGTGTAAGCCTTGCAGAAATAGCTTTCCCGTTTCAACGAAACTGGCAGCGAACAAGCCGCAAAAAAACGCGAGGGCCGGCGAGCCCCGTTTTGACCAAGTCAGTAGCCCGATGGGTAGATACATCAGGCAGACGCTGGCCAAACTGTAGAGCGCCTTGGCTTCCGTAGTAAAGTAATGATAGTAGAAGGGCAAAAAATGCAGTTCGTCTAGTTGGGAAACGGCGTAATCCGTGCCCTTCCAGGCGTGCGAGAACCAACCATTTACTTGCAGAAGAGCCAGGATATAAATGACTGCAAATGGAAGCGCATAGCGCCGCACAAGCGCCGAAAGCCTACTGGGAGACCAGCTTGTGCGACGATTCCATAACGCTATTCCGCCGCAAACACCAGCGATGCGCGTCAATACAGAGAGCCCTTGGCTAACACCCGTAGCGGTAAATAATTGGGCGATTTCAATGAAGCTGCCCAGCAGAATACCTGACCAGGCAGCCTGCTTTAATGTGGCAGATTGGCGTTCCGATCGGAATCCGAGGAATAGGCCAAACGGCAGGGTCAGGATTATTTCAGACAGTAATTTAATAACAATCAGGAATTTTCCCTGTGAGTCGCCGGCGAGCAACCATCCCCAGTTATCTCCTTGTAATTTTTGTTCTAGTTCAGCGCCGGAGAGCAGCAAGTCAAATGGAAAAAGACTAAAGGCGATATAGCCGGCGAGATAGGCCTCTACAAGGCGAAAAGCTAATCGTCTGGGGTTGCTGAACACTGCATGCAGAAGGATTTTGAACCATTCCGAGTAGCGTGCCGCCAGTACCAACCCAATCAAGCTACCAATGCACTCAGCGAGCAGATCGTTGAGCGAAACGGTTCGCGGCGGGAAAAAAAGCTGAGTAAACTCGATACCAAAAGCGAGTCCGCATGAAAACAGAGCGCTCAGAAAAAAGAGAGGAATGCGCCATGTTTTGGCGAATTTCTGGATCAGCAGATGTGCCGTCAGGAAACCAACTGGCACATAGAGCACACCGTTTGCTATCCAGTCAGCGCGGGACTCGACTCCGAGCACCAACATCGGGATCTGTTGAAAAGCAGTCCATGCCTGGTCGATTGGAAGCTGCTCGAAGTCGAGGGGAACCAGGCTTCCGTATATGACAAAGAACAGGTAGCCAAACCAGATTGAGAGTGTGAGGGTATGTTTCGGCTTAGAGGAGTCCATATGCTGGACTCGATTTAGTTATCTTGCTCGACACTATCGCCCCTCTATACCCATGTCCAGGTTCCTGTTTCAGGACTCCTGATGCCTATCCGGCCAGTTTCCCGTCAACAAATTCAACCAGAGAGCCAACAGTCGCAAAGGTACTACCTTCGATTTCGTCATCATCCACAGTAAAACCGAAACGCTCTTCCAGGCCGGTGATCAATGAAACCACCGCCATCGAATCGAGCTCTGGAATTGCTCCCAGCAAAGGGGTGCTTGCAGAAAACTCTGCCGAGCGGCCATTCAAATTTAGAACTTCGTCCAGTAGGGACAGTACTTCTTTGTGAGTATTCAAGTCATTCTCCAACAACTGGTTTTGGTGCCGGCATTATAGAGGCCGAATCAAATTTCGACTGTGAGATACTGCTCAACGTCATAGCCAGAAGTGCGATACGCTTGGGTAAAATCATGTTGTTGCCGTTACCTTTTGCCTTCAAAGATTAGTCCACCGTTAAGAATTATTATGCCTGAATCATTTTTGTTACATGAGCTAATAGCCAACGCCGCCACAATCAAACCGGATGCCGTGGCTTTGACCTATGGAAAAGCCAGCTTGAACTATGGCGTGCTGCATGAGTCCGTTATCCGTTTTGCCAGTGGCTTGCTTTCGCTTGGCCTGCAACGCGGCGAGCGGGTTGCCATCTACCTTGAGAAACGCTTCGAGACCGTGATAGCCAGTTTTGGTGCGCCTGCTGCAGGTGGCGTTTTCGTGCCCCTGAACCCGCTATTGAAAGCTGAGCAGGTCAGCTATATTTTGCGCGACTGCAATGTTCGGGTACTGGTAACTTCGCCGGAGCGCTTGGCACTTCTGCAGGAAATGCTGCCGGCCTGCCATGATTTGCGCCACATCATTGTGCTTGACTGGGCCGACACAGTCACAAGCATAGGCACGCAAAACATCTGCCGCTGGGCTGATTTACTCGATCAACCGCATGCCACGGGGCATCGGGTCATCGATACCGATATGCTCGGCATTCTTTATACTTCAGGCAGTACCGGCAAGCCGAAAGGTGTTGTTCTCTCACACCGTAACATGGTGGCTGGCGCCAAGAGCGTGGCGAGCTATCTGGAAAATCATGCAGGCGACACCCTGCTCGCCGCCCTGCCCCTTTCTTTTGACGCCGGTTTTAGTCAGTTGACTACGGCTTTTCACGTCGGTGCACGCGTCGTACTACTGAACTATTTGCTGCCGCGTGACGTGATCAAGGCTATCGAGCGCGAAAAGGTAACCGGACTGACCGCCGTGCCGCCCCTCTATATCCAGCTCACTCAACTTGCCTGGCCGGAATCGGTTACCGAGCATCTGCGCTACTTTGCCAACACCGGTGGTCGCATGCCGCGTGAAACACTTCTAGCATTGCGCAAACATCTCCCGCAAACCCAGCCCTTCCTGATGTACGGCTTGACCGAGGCTTTCCGTTCAACATTTTTGCCACCGAGTGAGGTAGACCAGCGACCGGATTCGATCGGCAAGGCCATCCCCAATGCCGAGATTCTTGTATTGCGTGAGGATGGTTCACCCTGTGCGCCGAATGAGCCGGGCGAACTGGTGCATCGGGGGGCGCTGGTTGGCATGGGCTACTGGAACGATCAGGAAAAAACAGCTGAGCGTTACAAATCCCTACCGGTGCATGCACCAGGACGTGAGGCTGGGCTGGTGCTACCTGAACTTGCAGTTTTCTCGGGCGATACGGT
>Ga0154020_10007247_pt1 | contig 12959 bp, 9 predicted proteins | sample Klosneuvirus_201_FD_109709 | JGI IMG/M metagenome (GOLD analysis project Ga0154020, IMG submission 109709) | Active sludge microbial communities from wastewater, Klosterneuburg, Austria - Klosneuvirus_20160825_MG | ecosystem: Engineered > WWTP > Aerobic digester > Activated sludge | place... | reverse complement strand
CACGCCTGACTTCGACGGCACGAACGATGTTTTCCTGCCGGAAAGCGTCTGCGACTTTTTGGTTTTTTAACTGAGCATATACAACCGTTGGGGTCAAATGGGTTTCTTCTCCGACCAGCCGGGAACCGGATGGGACGGGGCGTTCAAGGGGGAACAGGCTCCTTCGGATGTGTACGTGTATGTGCTCGATTTTCTGGCCAACGTACCGAATGCCACATCGCAGCGCCTAAAAGGGACGGTGACCTTGCTGCGCTGAAAAATGACAAAGGCGTGAAGTTCACCGATTGCGATAGCCATACGTTTGCGCCGGTTTTGGAGGTCAACCTATTTCAGGTTGGTTTCGTCTACCGCCAAACAAATTTCACATCATGACTATCGCTAAAACAAAATCAGTTTTTCACGCACTTCTGGCACTCGTGCTTGCAGGAACCGTGTTCCTCGGCGCTTGCGACAAAGACGAAGCCAAAATAACCAAAGTTCACGGTACCATCACCATCGAAAACGCTGACGAATGGGCCACCTGGCAGGACAGTGGCGAGGTACAACTCACCGTGTTCCCCGCGTTCAGCCTCGACCCGCTCGCCGGCTGGGGCGCTGTACCCGACAACTTTTTCGGCCCCGGCGTGCTGGGCGGCACCTACGCTGTCGGCGCGCCGTACAATTCCCAAAACCCGCTGGTGCTGGACTATGTAGCCGGCAAGACCACGTACGATTACGAACTCGAACTGGAACCCGGAACCTACTCGGCCCTGGCGCTCGGTTTCCGACACGACTTGGTGACCGATCCTACCAAAAAGACGGCCACGCTTGGCGTGCATTGGGGCCAACCGGATTCGATCAGCCACGGTATTGTCATCCGTATTAAAGCCGGCGGGGCGATTATTCCGGTTTTCAATTTCCCGGCTCCGCTCACATTCAACATCGCTGAAGGCGAGCATAAGGAAATCAATTTCAAAGCAGACTTTGATTTTGTGAACCAATGGTATTGATGCCCGCGGCCGGTCATAGCCCGTTAAAGCGGTTTGGGGGTTTCGGGTTTGGAGGTTTCGGGTTATGGATGCCCGCAGCTGCTCGAAACCTGTTGCTGAGCGTTCTCTTTGGATTAAAACATCTGACCTGGACAGGGCTTGTTTGCCTCTTTTGCCTGACGGCACGAGGACAGCAGGCCCTGTCTGCTGGTATGACCCTGCCGGTTGAAAACAGCGGCAGCATCGCAGGTGCGGTGCGGGATGCCGAAAACGGAGAGCCCTTGCCGATGGCCACCATCCGCCTGCGGGGTGAGCCGTATTCGGGTATGGCCGACAGGAACGGCGCATTTAGCCTGAACAACCTGCCGGAAGGGCGCTACATCCTGATCGTCTCCTACCTCGGCTACCAGGATTTAGTGCTGGAAAATGTGGACGTGCAAACCGGTCTGCAAGTACGGGTGGAGGCAGCGATGCAGCCGGTCGCACTGCCGGTGAGCGAGGTGGTGGTGACGGCCGGGTTGCGTTCCCAAGCCATCAAAATGACACCGGCCAGCATCGGCGTGGTGACGGCTAAACAATTGCAGGAACGCCTGGTCAACACATTCGATCAGGCCTTTGACAATATGCCCGGCGTGGTGGTCACCCGTTCCGGCGGCGCCAACGTGCAGGCATTTTCCATTCGTGGCGCTTCGGAGGTGGCGGGTGGCGGCATCGGCAACCGCGTACTGCTGCTCCTGGACGGGCGCCCTGCCCTCAGCCCGGAATCGGGTGGCGCCCTCTGGAATCTCGTGCCCCTTGGTTCCATCGAACGCATCGAGGTGTTGCGCGGGGCATACTCCTCGCTCTACGGTTCCAGCGCCATGGGCGGTGTGGTCAACGTCATCACCCGAAAGCCGGAAGCCAAACCACAAACCCGGATTCATCTCAACTACGGCGCCTACGATCGGGCGTCGCAAACCGGCGGGTACTCCCGCTACAACGATTTCCACACGGCGGAATTCTGCCACAGCCGTTCAGTAGGCAAGTTTTCCTACCTCGTGGATGCCGGCTGGAAATCGGACGACGGGCACAAGGAAAAAACGGGCTTCGACCTGTACAACCTGTACGCCAAAACCACCTGGCAAATCAGCCCCGAACATTTCCTCTCGTTGTCGGCCAACGCCAACCGGATGTACAGCGATGCGCCGGCTACCTGGCTCAGCAACAAACAGGCCTACAGCGTGGCGGAATACAAAAAAGACGACTACCAGGACCGCCGGGAATACAATGCAGACCTGTTTTTCAAAGCCACGCCTAACGACCGGCTCAACTATTCCACGCGGCTTTACCACTACCGCAACAACTCGCGTTTCTCCTTCGACGGCGAGCCCGGCAACGACAGCACCAACGTCAACTTCGGCAAACAGATCGTCCGCGAGTACAGCGTGCGCACCTGGCGTCTCGGCAACATAACGCAAATGGACCTGCTGCTCGGCGACAACCACCACCTCGTGGCGGGTACCGACCTGCGCTGGGACTACGTGCTCGGTACACCCGACACGTTTTTGTACGGCGAACACCGGACGTTGGGGACGGGTGTGTTCGTGCAGGACGAGTGGTCGCCCGGAAAAAAACTGACCGTCACTGCGGGCATTCGGTACGATCACTTTCAAATTTTCGGGCAGGTTCGGGAATCGAATTTTAGCCCCAAACTGGCACTGTTGTACCAGGCCGGCCCCAACCTTTCCCTGCGGATGCTGCTCGCCCAAGCCTTCCGCGACCCGCCCATTGCCGAGCGGTTTATCAAATTTGAGCAGGGTGGGGGATTGCGGTTTTTGCCCAACCCCGCGCTTCGCCCCGAGCGGCTGACCCTCTCGGCCGAACTCGGCGCCAAAGCCACGCTCAGGCCCGGCGGCACGCTTGATGTGGCGTTTTTTTACAACCGGTACCAGGATTTGATCTCGTTCCGGCAACTGTCCAACCCGCTGGAGCCGGTACTGTATCAGGTCGTCAACCTCAAGGAAGCGCTCATGCAGGGCGTGGAATTGTCGTACACCCACCAGTGGCGGGATCGCCTGACACTCAGTGTTTCCTACACGTTTCTGGACGCGCGCGACATCTCAGCAGGGCGCGTCAATGATGCTCTTGCGTACAAAGTGCGACACAGCCTTGGCGCATCGGCAACGGCCCGGCACCGGCGTTTTACCCTGAACCTGAACGCCCGCTACCGCAGCCGCATCGAGGAGGTGTTCATTTACCCCGGCAGCGAGCCGGATGCCGTGCTGGTGGCCAACGCCAAGGTAGTGTATACGTTTTCGGGCCGCCATACCTGCTATTTCGCGCTGAATAACGCAGGTGACGCACAATACGAGGAACTGGAGCGCTACCGGATGCCGGGGCGGAGTGTGACGCTTGGGGTGGAATTGCGGTTTTGAAACAATGATATTCAAGAGTATACATTTTTATTGGCAGGCATCAAGCCTTGTGATATTCCCTCAAAATGACCTCGGTACCGCCGCGCCTCGGCTACGCATAAAATTCCGCCGCTTGCGAGTTGGGCGGGGACAAGCCCCGCCCCTACCTGACGGTGTCGAATGTATTCGTGCATTAGCCTTTTTCTCGTAGGGGCGGGGCTTGTCCCCGCCCAACTTGCAAGCGGCAGGATTATGCACGACCGAGGCGCGGCGGTAGAGAGGTCAAACATTGGTAGAAAACCATTTTTTAATGCCAGCCCTACGGACTTAGGCGAAGTAGTTACAAAAAAAACAAGCAACATATTATCCATAGTTTGGCGTTGTTTTGAAAGTTCGCTTTTCAACAAAACAACATGTCATGCGTCGTATTCTCTTTTCCAGCCTTGTTTACACCTTCAGCGCTTTTGTACTTTATGCCGGAAATCCAGTAACCCCGGTAACTACCGAAGTTACAGTTTATCGTACCGGCGCCCGAATGACCAGTTTCGCCACCGTAAATGTACCTACGGGCGCTTCAGAAATTGTTTTTGAAAACCTGTCGCCCTACTTCAACAGCAATAGTTTGCAGGTGAAAATCAAAGGCGACGCTCGCCTGAACGCTGCAGTTTTTCAGTTGAAACCTCCGGTGCAGGTGCCCGAAAACCTGCGGGCTCGCGTTATCCGCGATTCCCTGACCTTGCTCGGCGACGTGCTTGTGGCCAACGATCAGGAAAGCAAAGTGTTGGACGATGAAGTTCAGATGTTGCAAAAAAACAGCACACGCGTAGGCACGACCGGTTTGGGGCAAACCGGCACGCTCACAGTAGCTCAGTTGCAGGAATTGGCCGATTTTTACCGGCAACGCTTGCTGGACATCCGATTCCGGCAACAGAAAGTGACACTCGTACAACGCACCATAAAAATAGTGTACGACCGCTTGCAAACCGAACTCACCCGTTTGCAACCCAACACGGGCAACGAGACAGGCGAAATCACCCTGAAATTAGATGCCAACGGCGCACAAAAACTGGAAATTACCTGCACCTATCTGGTCGGAAATGCCTCCTGGTCGCCCCTGTACGATTTGCGCTGCGCCGGTCTGGACAAACCCTTACAACTCACCTACAAAGCCAACGTGCGCAACAATACCGGTTTCGACTGGAAGGGCGTGGTGTTGCACCTGTCCTCTGCCCAGCCGCTTTCGAACAACAACCGCCCCATTCTGAATCCGGTGTATCTCGATTTTCGCACCGTTGTTTACTACCAGAATCAGAAGGTGCAGGATGCTCTAAATGTGTATCAGATGGAGCAAATTGCGGTGCCGGCGGGAGCCGCCCCGGTGGATATGATGCGGGCAGGCGCCCCGGATATGTCCCCGGATGAGGCACAACCGGAAGATGCCGATTTTCTTGCCGTATTCGATTTGCCTACCCCGCAAGATATTCTGTCCGACGGGAAGGATAATATCGTTACATTGGAAACAAGAGACATTCCGGCCGACTACGAATACCACGCCGTACCCAAAGTGGAGCCGACGGTTTTTCTGCTGGCAAAAATTGCGAACTACGGCCAGTACAGCCTGCTAACCGGCCCGGCCAACATCTTTTTTCAGGAGACATTCGTAGGTCAGACCTTGGTGAACCCGCAAATCACTGCCGACACGCTCCTGCTTTCCCTTGGCCGCGACGATCAACTGACCGTCAAACGGGTACAGCCAAAAGATTTCACGGAACGCCGGAAAATCTTCGGTTCCAAAATCCGGGAAACCTGCCAGTACGAGATTTCGATCAAGAACAACAAATCGAAAAGCATCACGGTGGATGTGATTGACCAGTTTCCGATCTCCAAACAAAAAGACATTGTGGTGGAATTGGAGGATCACGGCGGCGCCAAAGTCAACCCCGAATTCGGTAAACTCGAATGGAGTGTGGAAATACCCGCCGGGCAAACGAAAAAAGTGCGGTTTTCCTATTCGGTGGAATATCCGAAAGACAAGGGAATTGGATATTTTAAGGGTTAATTTATCCGCCAATCAGGTCAGTTGGTTAACTCGAATAAATACCCCTCCGCTCCGACCGCCTCCACAGATCGGAGTTGCCGGGCATATTTCCGCGCCACCTCCAAATTGGCCTCAACAGCGGCTCGCGTCGCCTCCGACACCACATGGCTGAATACCAGCCAAACACGCTTCGGTTTTTGGCCTCCGGCGGAAACGGTCGGCAGGTCGGGCTGCTGATTCCAGTTTCCGTGCACCACATTTTTTCCAAAAAGATACTGCTCGCGCCGGGCATGGCATTCCAGGTAATATGCCACAGCCGGCCAGGCCTCGTGGTGCACGTACAACACGTCGCCCGGGCGAAAGTCCTGCGCGATGGCGTCTAATACCGGACGGATTTCTTCCAAGACGTAGGGGCTTGTGATGTATTTCACGCTTTTGTGCAGCCCGGCTACGGCTATGAATAACAAAATCCACAGGAGCCGAAGATGCCGGTGCCCCTTGTCCCACCACACCTGCCAGCCCATACCTTGCACGAGCAATACCAGCGGAAACGCCCACACAAGCATCCGAGGGATGAGGGAGTACTGGCCAAAACTGGAAGCGATTAGGCAAGCCAATACGGGCGCTGCCAGCAGCAGGGCCATCTCCTTCCGACGGCGAACCAGAAACCCAAGCCCAGTGAGAATACCGGCAATGCCCACCAGTTTGGCTACCACGGTATAGCCTGCCGTGTAATACGGGAAGGTCGTCAGCAGGTCGGCTGATTTGGCCCAGTCGGCGCTGTTTTGGGGCAGAAGCGGGAAAAACCACTGCGCGTGGTATTCCACCAGTGGGGCAACCTTCATGCTGGGGTGCAATAACAACCAGTAGTACAGCGAAAAATTCATCAACCAAAACAGCCCGGCGAACAGTACCGGGCGCATTGTAAGGAGCCTACCGGCGGTGTAGGTTTTTTTAAAAAAAAACAATCCGACACCCAACAGCACAAATACTGACGGCATGGAAAGCCAAACTGCTGTGGCGCCGACGGCAGCTGCCCAAACCGGTCGAAAGGGGCGTTCGGCAAAACGCAGGGAAAGCGCCACCAACCCCAGCGCCACTGCGAGGTCGCAGCCGTATTGTTTGCCCTCGGTGGCGTAGCGGAGAAAAAAGTCGGAGAAGCAGAATATCCAAAGCACGGCTACCAGTACCCAAGGGCCGGCAATAACCCGTTTGGCGATATAATAAAACAGAAAAACGGAAGCCACCCCGCACAAGAGCGGAAACAGTCGCAGGGCATACTCGTGCTGCCCGAGCAGTATCACGCTGCATTTTTGAAAAAAACAAAAAAGCGGCGGCGCGTACTGGTCGTGATCAAGCGGACGGAAAAAATCCCACAAGTCGCGTTCGCAGAAATTCCGGGCCAGGTTGGCCTCATCGAGAAACAGGGAACGGTTTTGGAGCCAGGTGGCTATGCGTACGACTACGCCGAGCAGGAGGATCGGAAGGGGAATCCAACGGGTGGCATCTGTCCGTGTCATGCAGGGCCTAAAGTACGTGGGCGTTATGCATCAATGTTACTTCGAAGCCAATTGACGCTTCACGAGGCGAACATATCCTACCGTAACTCCGGCGATATCAGCGATTTCTTTATCTGAAAAACGGTTAATTTTTAGCAAACGGATAACCGTTTCATGCTGGTGCTTTTCTACACCAATTGCCTCACCTTTCTCAATACCTTTCTCAATACCTTTCTCAATACCTTTCTCAATACCTTTCTCAATACCTTTCTCAATACCTTTCTCGATACCTGCAAGGTAGAGTTCATCTGTTTCAATATCATACTGGATCGGCATGGCTTTTATTTCTTTTTGTGAAATAGGGTGCAATTTACGGAGCCTGGAAAGCACGTGCAACTGCCGTTGATATTTCTTCAAACGCGGCACACGGCCTACGATCTTCATCAGGTTGTTCAGGATCATACGAATGACTTTTTCCGGAGGATCAGGGCCAAAGTCGCATAGTATGGCAAGTACAAGTTCTTCAGGAACATCGGAGTTTATAAATATTTCTTTGGGTATCTCTTTCAGGTTGATCACTTGAAATGACAAATAGAGCCCCTCCAATTCCAGCACGTTTTTCATGATATGTTTAGGGGACTCATTCCCGAGATAAACAACGATTTGCTTGAGTGGCAAGCGGTATTTATGATAAAAAAAACCGTAGTAAAACAAGTTCCTGCCTCTCATATCTTCGTCGGTGCTTTGAAACTCCCAATGCACCCCATAATCGAGTAAAGGGTTGTCATGTAGGACTTTCCTGAAGGAATCTGCTTCACGCTCCAGCGTGACTTGTACCTTTTCCGTCAAAAGTTCAGTTCTTGAGAGATCGAGACCCAAAAGTTTCCGCGCAATGAAGGGAAGCAATTCGTCGAGGTTTTCCCGAAAGATTTTGTCGAAGTCGTTTGGCATGTTGCATCATTTGAGGTGCAACCTAAAAGACACTATTTGTTTAAATGCAGGTCACCCATACATTATTATAAATTACATTTATCAAAATTAAGCCTTTGCGGTGCCTGCAAACGCAGGACGCTTGTCGCCTTTCACGCCTCCAAGCCCGCCCTTCATCCATTCTTTTCCGGCGCACAGCAAATAGTAGCGGAATTTCACACGTCGCCGTGCAACAAAAAGGGCTCTACTTGCCTCCATACGGCTATTCTTATTTCACAAAAACTATGCTTCACATGAAACGACTGCTCCTGCCGGCCATATTGGCCTTTGTGCTCTTGCCAACATCTTGCCTGCTGGCACAGGACATCCCCAAGTACAATCCCGATGACATCAACATTCCGTACAAAAAGTACACCCTGCCCAACGGCCTGCGTCTGATCGTTCATGAAGACCATAAGGCGCCTATCGTGGCCGTGAATGTGTGGTACCACGTCGGCGCCAAAAATGAAAAACTGGGCAAGAGCGGTTTTGCGCACCTGTTCGAACACCTGATGTTCAACGGCTCGGAAAACTTCAACACCGACTACTTCCAGGCCCTCGAAGCCATTGGAGCCACCGACCTGAACGGTACCACCAACGAAGATCGGACCAACTACTTCCAGAACATCCCTGTCGGCGCCCTCGACCAGGTGCTCTGGCTCGAAAGCGACCGCATGGGCCACCTGCTCGGCGCTATTGACCAGGCCAAACTGGACGAGCAGCGCGGCGTGGTGCAAAACGAAAAGCGCCAGGGCGATAACCAGCCCTACTCGCGCGGCTACGACATTGGACAAAAGGAGATGTATCCGCCACACCACCCGTATGGTCACACGGTCATCGGCGAAATGGAAGACCTCAATGCCGCCAGCCTCAACGACGTACACGAGTGGTTCAAAGCCTACTACGGCGCCGCTAATGCCGTCCTGGTTATCGCCGGCGACATCACACCCGAAGCGGCTTACGAAAAAGTGATCAAATACTTCGGCAACATACCTGCCGGCCCCACCATTGCCCGGCCCGGCGTAAACATCCCTGTCCGCGCGTACGACACCCGCGCTTCCTACCAGGATCGCGTGCCCGAAGAGCGGATCAATATGGCATGGCACATGCCGCAATGGGGAACACAAGAAACGGTTTGGTTGGACCTGGCCTCAGATGTGCTGGCTGCCGGAAAAACCAGTCGCCTGTACAAAAAACTCGTGTACGAAAAACAATTGTGCTCCTCTGCATTTGCCTTCGTAAACCCTAGTGAGATCTCCGGCGAATTCATTGTGCAAGCCAACGTAAAAAAAGGTAAGTCGCTCGAAGAAGTGGAGGCCGCCATCAATGAAATACTCGAAGAGTTCATCGCCAAAGGCCCCACCGAAGAAGAGGTCGCCCGTGTAAAAGCCGCATATTTTGCCAACTACATCAAAGGCCTGGAACGCATTGGTGGTTTCGGCGGCAAAAGCGACGTGCTTGCCGAAAACGAAGTATATGGCGGTAGCGCCGATTATTACAAAAAGAAACTGCGCTGGTACGAGCAGACAACGGCCAAAGACATCCACGCTGCCGTCAAAAAATGGCTTACCCGCGGACGATTTACCCTCACTTGCGCTCCTTACCCCGAGTACTCGGTAACCGGCTCCGAAGCCGACCGCAGCAAGGCGCCTGCCGTAGATACCAAGGTGAATGCCCAGTTCCCCGACATCCAGCGCGCTACACTCAAAAACGGTATAAAGGTCGTGCTCACCCGCCGCACCGAAAGCCCGGCCGTGGTGATGAACATGTTGTTCAATGCCGGCTTTTGCACCGATAAAATGCCGGGTGGCCAACTCGGCCTTGCCAACTTAGCCATGAACATGATGGACGAGGGCACCAAGTCCATGAACAGCCTGCAAATTAGCGATAGGCTCCAAATACTTGGCGCATCGCTCAATACCTCCAGCGACCTGGACTATGCATACGTCGGTCTGAACACCCTGCGCCAGTCCATTGATCCCAGCCTCGACCTCATGGCCGACGTGGTGCTCCATCCCGCATTCCCGGAAGCCGACCTGCAGCGCCTGAAAAATCAGCAGGTAAGCGGCATCCAGAACGAAAAGAAAAGCCCTGGCGGCATGGTCATGCGGGTGATGCCCGAACTGCTCTACGGCAAAGACCACCCCTACGGTATGCCCATGAGCGGCACCGGCACGGAAGAGAGCGTGGCCAATCTCGGCCTCGACGAGGTGCGTGGCTTTTACCAGCGCTGGATCAAGCCGAACAACGCGACTATTGTCGTCACCGGCGACATCACCATGCCCGAATTGGTGGAAAAACTGGAAAAACGCTTCGGTACGTGGAGCAAAGGCGATGTGCCCAAGAAGGTGATCCCGGAAGTGCCGGCCGGCAGCAACAAAAAAATATTTCTGCTCGACCGTCCGGAAAGCCAGCAAAGCCTCATCCTGGCAGGCCACCTGACCAAGCCCTACGGCCAACTGGACGAAACGGCCATCGAGCAGATGAACAACGTGCTCGGCGGTGATTTCACCAGCCGCATCAACCTGAACATCCGTGAAGACAAGCACTGGTCCTACGGTTCCCGTTCGATGATCATGAACACGGCCGGCCAGCGTCCGTTCTTCGTGTTCGCTCCTGTGCAAACAGACAAAACAAAGGAGAGCATTCAGGAAGTCATCAAGGAAATCAACCAATACGTGGGCGACAAACCGATGACCCAGGCGGAGTTTGACAAAACGAAACAAAACACTGTGATGGCTATGTCGGGCATGTGGGAAACCAACGGTGCCGTCAACGGCAGTGCCGTCGAAATCGTCAAGTACGGCCTGAAGGATGATTACTGGAAAACCTACAGCCAACGCGTGCAAAACCTGACGCTGAAAGACGTACAAAACGTAGCCAAAACCGTGGTGAAGCCCAACGACATCAACTGGTTCATGGCCGGCGATGCCGAAAAAGTAATGCCGGGGCTGGAAAAACTCGGTATGGAAATTATCCAGTTGGACGCCGAGGGTAGGGTAGTGTCGAAGAAAGCCAAGCCGTAAGCGGTTTTTGTCCTTCCGATACTGGCGAGCGTTGATTATTGAAACATCGCCCGGCGCGCGCAGGCCCCACCCCCAACCTCCCGTACTTTAGTCGGGAGGTTGGGGGTGGGGTTGGCCCGGCGGAGCAGGATGTTTCTCAAAACACACAGATTGATAAAAAAAGAACCTAATCAACCCGCGCCACACCTGTGCCCACACCGTCATCCGACGCGACGAAGCATCCGTCGGACGTGCGTTTCAGCAACGGTGGGTAGAGCACGGTGGAAAAGCCGCGCCCTGGCTCCACGAAGATGGTTTTGATCTGGTGGATGTTGATGCAGCAGCGCAGTTTGTGTTCTTTCTGAAAAGCCTGAATGAGTGCAATAGCCTCCTGTTCGGTGGTGCCTTCGGGCAGCCCTTTTGGGCTGTACACGGCAGCCATGTAGCGGATGATGAAATTTTGTGGATAAACAGGCAGGCTCAGGGCATAGTCGAATTCCTCCTTGTCGAGTTGCAGGGTGAAATCCAGCGCTGCCGGTTCGACGCCGATAAACCGGAAGTATTTTTCCGGTATGCGCCCGCGAAGGCAAAGCCACCAGTCGCGGCGGCGCAAAAATTTGCTGAACGAACCTTGGGAGTAGCCGACAAAGGAAGCCATCTCGTGCAGTTTTTTCTTGCGCAGTGGGGTGGACAACCCATCGAGACAGGCCGCATCCTTTTGCTGAATGTACGCCAAGGTGTGGCGAAAGCGCACGTAGCCTTCGACGGTGGTGAACTTGTTGTGGGTAGAAAAAGATGCCAATACGTCCATGATGCGGTGTTGGGTTGGTGAAAAAAGCACACCATGCACCAAAAAAGGGACGGGCAAACTCAAAGGAAGTTCGAGTTTTTTGAACGCCGGAATCGAACGGCGCCCCGCATCCTGTTTACCACCGCGGCCTCGAGGCTCGGTTGGTATCCTGCGCTTGGCAGGACTTCTTGATGCATGACGGCGGCAAAGGTACAGGCAGGTTTGAAACAAGGCGTAGATTGCAGCAAAATTTTGGCCTTAACCGTGTCTCTAAACAACAATAGCGTTGATTATGCCAACCAAAACCAGGCGCTCCATTTTTATCTTTTTGATGATCTTCTGCATCCCGGCAAGCGTATGTCGGGGGCAAACAGCGGACAGCATTCGGGCGGAAATTGCTTTCATCAGCGATACGCAGGCGCCCATGTGTGTCGAGAAAATATTTCTGAAATCCAATCAAAACACGCTGGCCACGGAATTGCTGTTCCGTGAAATCACACAGTTCAAACCCCGCTGCCTGTTTATCCTGGGCGATGTCGTGTCGAAAGGCCCCAATGAAAGAAAATGGACGGAGATGGACCAATACCTCACTGCTGCCCGCACCAATGGAATCCCGGTGTATGCCCTCCTGGGAAACCACGACGTGATGGGTAACGCGCGAAAGGGCGAAGCGAATTTCAACAAACGTTTCCCCGACCAGGTGAACACCGGCTTTATTAAAATCGTGGATTCCGTAGCGGTAGTGTTGCTCAATTCCAATTTCAAAACCCTGAGCAATGAACAACAGAAGCAGCAGCAGGAATTCTATGCCGAAGCGCTCGCTACGCTGGATGCCGACCCTGCCGTACGGTGCATCATCGTTACCTGCCATCACGCGCCATACTCGAACAGCAAAATCGTAGGCTCGAACGAAACCGTTCAGGAACAATTCGTGCCCCTGTTCAAGCGCACCGGGAAAGCCAAGCTGTTTATGACCGGGCATGCGCACGACTTTGAGTATTTCCGGTTCGACGGGAAATACTTCCTCACCATCGGCGGTGGTGGCGGCCTGCATCAGCCCCTGAACACCGATGCGGATCGTTTGCCCAATGAGGCGGGCGATTACAATCCGGAATTTCAGTACGTCCTGATCAAACGCAACGGGACACAAATAACCGTCACCTCCAAACGGCTGAAGGCCGATTTTTCGGGTCTGGAGACGGGTTACAGTTTTATCATCGATTGAACACGGACTCCTCCGGCCTGTTCGGCCATCCGATCAGATCATGCCGGCCTGGCGCAGGTGGTGTTCGAGGTG
>Ga0154020_10007246_pt1 | contig 12960 bp, 13 predicted proteins | sample Klosneuvirus_201_FD_109709 | JGI IMG/M metagenome (GOLD analysis project Ga0154020, IMG submission 109709) | Active sludge microbial communities from wastewater, Klosterneuburg, Austria - Klosneuvirus_20160825_MG | ecosystem: Engineered > WWTP > Aerobic digester > Activated sludge | place... | reverse complement strand
AAATTAAGCTTTGTTTCTTCAATATTAAGACGATCACCAGTCAATGGGTCAATCATTGCAGATAAAGGATCATCAGTGCGATGGGGTATGGATTGGAAAAACAATCAAGTTATAGTTACAGAAGTTACGAAAATCGGTATCGAAAGCGAAGTTGCTCCTGGAATTTGGGCGGCACCAGGATCTCATTTTATCGCTCACCATGATCCAAGTCTCACTCCGGCAGTTTCAATTCTAGCTAGGGATGTTGATACATTTGAAGGTCACTATTATGCTGGACAACATCTTAAGTATGGCTCAATCATCATTACTAATTCTGAATTATAAGTTCAAGTATATGATTTTATTTGTAAATACGCATAAATGATCAGATGCATTGCTACGCATTAATATTTTTAAATAATTACCTTCATACTTAAAAAATAAGTTCCCTATCTGAATTTCGAGTTATATAAGCCAACATAACTTAATTTAAATTGAATCAATTATTAATTCGAGACGCCATTTCCCTCAGTGATTGATTGAAGCTTTTAGGAGAAATGTTTAATGGAATTTAATCATGTTTCTAATTTTTTTAAAAAAAACCACATCATATCTATTCTAGTTTTAGCGACAATTACTTTAACTTTTCACTTTTCTAAAGCAAGCATTACATCAGAACATCCCGAAAAACCCTTTCTATCTTCTTTACCGGTTTTACTTCTAACTCCATCGCTTGAGTATAAACCTGAAGAAGATCAACTCACTTTACATCCCGAAAGAGGATTATTTTTTTCATTTTTAAAACCAAATGGCTATAATTTTTCATATAAACTTCAAGGAACCAGTCCCGATAGCCCTCAAGCACCTGCCATTTTTATCATTCCTGGTATTGGTGGGGTACCGAGCAATAAATCTGTCATGTATCTTTCAGAGTTAGCTTATAACCTTGGTTATTCAGTAATTACACTAACCTCATCGACTCATTGGAGTTTTGCTATGGCTGCAAGCTCCAGTGGACGCACTGGACACCTCCCTGATGACTCAAGAGATCTCTATAACATCATTAAACATATAAAAACAAAACTAGAAAAAAAACATCATTTTTATCCTTCCAAATGGGGCATCCTGGGATCTAGTTATGGTACACTTGATGGTTCATTTTTAATGGCTCAGGATTTAAAAGAAAAATCATTTAATTTTGAGTTTCTATTTTTAATTAATCCCCCCTTAAATCGCTCAACAGCTATTGCAAAAGTTGATGATTATTTTGCAACTGGCGATCAGTGGCCTTCAAAGAAAAAAACTTCTTTAAAGTTTGAATTTTTAAATCGATTTAATTTATTTAAAATTTTAAGTATTGATAGTTATGAGACATTTCGATTTGTATTTCCGATGGAAGAAAGCGAGTTAGCTTGGTTAATGTCCAAAAACTTTCGTGATATAATATTAAATAGTGCTTTGATTGGAAATAAATTAGAAAATATTGAAACTAAATCAGCAAATGAAGCCTTTAATGGCAATATTATCGATTACCTTCGCGAAAGATTATATAAGAAACACCACAAAGCCCACTCTCCAGATGATTACTTCAAATTAGAACAAGAATCCAATCTCACTTCTATTCTTAATCAAAACAACGCTGAAATATTAACTTCTAAAAAAGTAATTTTGTTTCATTCTACGAATGATTATCTTTCATTTCCAGAAGGAAGTTCTACATTAAATGAATTGAATAAAATAGAACAACATATTTATCCCTTTGGTGGCCATTTAGGTATACTCACCGACGATAATGTCATCAAAGATATCCAATCGTCCCTGGTCCAACTCAAATATTAAACATAGACTAAATAAGGACACACCAAAAAATTAATAGTTTAATTTATTTTGTTACAGATCTTCACCCTAAAGAGCATATTTAATACTCTTACAAACATACTCAAGCTCAGCTTCTGTAATATAGGCAAAACAAGGAAGATTGAGTACCGATTGAGATATGTAATGCGCGTTTTCGTAATCAATCTTTCCTGCAAGATGCTCACTCGCTCCTTTTTGTAAACTCATAGCTCCAGGATAAATGATTCCAAAACCGATATTGGCTTTTTTCAAAGCTTCGATCAATTGTGGACGAAGCTTTGGATCTATCATACCAACGGCACAATAACCATTTTCCTTAATCGTACTAGCCGCTAATTGAGGTTTAAAGGAAAGGTCCTTAAGGTTATCATAGTAATAATGAATTGCTTTTCTGCGACTCTCTAATCGATTTTCAATATATTGAAGTGACTGTTTTAAAAAGAGAGATTCATAGGCACCCAGTCTAGAGTTCCAACCAATCATACCATGTGAGTAATGATCTGTCCTTCCATGATTAACTAATGTTCGACAAGTTTGAGCTAAGCTTTCATCGTTGGTAAAAATGGCACCAGCATCGCCTGAAGCTCCTAATACTTTAGCGGGATAAAAGCTGGTTGTGGCAATTAAAGCTGTTCCCAATACAGACTGACCATTGATTTCAGTACCAAAACACTGGGCCCCATCTTCAACAAGAAGCACATTATTTTTTTTTGCAAAATCTCTGATTTCAAAAGTTTCAGGGCTGGCCCATCCATATAGATGAACCAAAACTGCTGCTTTGGGTTTAAACTGTGTCACGGCTTTTTTAAAAGTTTCCAAATCCCAATGACAAGTATTACGATTCACATCCACAGTAATGGGGTTGGCACCCACATTAACTACCGCTTCAAAAGTGGCCCAAAAAGTCATATCTGGAACTAGGACTTTATCATTTTTATTCACACCCACAGCGCGAAGAGCAACTTGAATAGCATCAGTACCATTAGCACAACCAACAGTATATTTAGCTTTTACTAATTTGGATAACTCTGCTTCTAACTCTCCAACAATAGGACCACCAACAAATTGCGTTTTATCAAAAAGACCCGCCACACCACTCAAAAAATTTTCACGAAATCCATTTTCAAAACGATTTAGAGTTATAAAGGGAACTTGGGTTACTGTCATAATCACCTTTCCTGTTGTCCTGTTGCAAAAAAGTCACTTTCCTGTTTTTATTTCGACATTTCAATTTAATATAATAAACACAAACAGAATAGAAATAAAGATTAAATGAATAAAAAAACTTTATAATCCGTTTGAAAAGTATCAATTTTAAGGCGTAGAGTTTGAGCGATCCAGTCGTACACCAAGATTTCTGGTTCGGACGAAGCGAAAACAACAAAGAAGATGGTACTTTTAAACAACTTCTTCGCTATTTAATTGCTATCGAGTTAGTTACTGTCACTAAACTGTTTACGCTATCTCGGAATTAACTCTAAGTAGCAACAAGATCAATCTCTGATTGTGATAATCGATTTAAAAGTTTTTGATAAATACCATCAAATCCACCATTACTCATGATAAGTATCACATCATTGGGTTTAGCGACTTTACCTAAATAAGAAACAATTGCATCTGCTCCACTAAAACTTTGTGCATCACCGCCAGCCAAGACTAAATCAGTCACTAGTTCCTGAGCAGAAAAACGATCAGTACTATCAATTTTAACTTGATCAAAGGCTTCAGCGATCAGTATTTCTTGACCACCACGAAAGGCTTCTAAATACTCTCTTTGAAAAATTCGTCGACGAGAGGTTGCTGATCTCGGTTCAAAGACTGAAAAAACTTTCCGACCTGAATATTTATTTTGAATAGCCTGAATTGTTTCGCGTACTGCTGTTGGGTGATGAGCAAAATCTTCAATAACAGTGATTCCTCGAGGCTCACCAATTATTTCTTGACGACGACGAACCCCTTGAAAAGTAGCTAAGGATTTGCGAACTGAATCTAATGGCCAGCCCAATTGGTCGCACAATCCAATCACTGCTGTCGCATTCATTATATTGTAATTACCAGTCATCGTTGTAAAGAACTCACCTAGTGAAGTGCCTAATCGCGAAACTGAAAACTTAGTTCCCTCTTTGCTCTGATTTAAATGTTGATATTGGTAATCTGACGAGCTTACTCCATAGCTCATCTTTTTTTTCACTTTAGCGTATGAAAGAATTTCTAATATACGGCTATCATTCCCATTATATAAAAGTGTTCCGTCGATGGGAATGAGCTCTAAGAGCTTTTGAAAAGCAGACTTGACAGCATTGATATCCGAGTAAATATCAGCATGATCAAATTCAATACTCGTTAAAATAACGTGTTTTGGTTTATAATGCATAAATTTTGGAACTTTATCAAAAAAAGCTGTATCATACTCATCTCCTTCAATGATAAAATAATTTCCTTTTGGATTTCTGAAACTTTGAGAAAAATTCTTTGGAATTCCTCCAATTAAAAATCCAGGAGCAACTCCTATATTTTCAGCCACCCAAGCCAACAAACTAGTTGTTGTCGTTTTACCATGAGTTCCACTCACCACAAGACTTTCACGATTTTCAATAACCCATTCTCCGAGTGCTTTTGGTAAAGATGTATACGGCATGTTTAATTTTAACAGTTCAGTTGCTTCAGAATTTGATTTTGAAATTACATTACCAACGATAACCAAATCTGGTTTAGGATTTAAGTTCTCAGGTCGATAGCCCTTCATTATTTCAATACCCAAGTGTTCTAATTGAGTCGACATGGGTGGATAAGGATTTTGATCACTGCCCGTCACAATGAGGCCTTTGTCTTTTAATAATCCCGCTAATGAAGCCATTGCTGTTCCACATATTCCCATCAAATGCACTCTTTGCCCTGCTCGAATTTTTCCTAAATCATTTATGATCATTTTATATCCTCCTTGATCAACTGCTCAATAATTTTATCATGCAATAAAGGACGAAGCTTGGCAATCCCTCGTTGCTCTCTTCCATAATACACTCGATTAGTTAACAGAACAACCAACACATCTGCATCAACATCCCACCAAACTGAAGTTCCTGTAAAACCTGTATGACCAATTGAATTATTTGAAAAATAATTTCCACTACTTGAAGCTCCAAGAGTTGGCATCATAAATCCAAGAGCCCAATCCCCTCTTTCTTTTTCAATTTGTCTTTGCATAAATGAGCGCAATATATGATGAGCCGAATGAGTTTGATCAAGTGCGATTGATCTTAACTTTAAAAACACTGAAGCGACATCACCGGGGTTTCCAAAAAGCCCTGCATGAGTGGAAAGGCCTCCTAAAATCCATGCATTTTCATCATGAACTTCACCTTGTAATCGGCGCTTACGCCAAGGACAAATCTCTGTAGGGGCATAATGAGTTCGTGGAAACAAGCTTGTAGTAGGAGCCAACAAATCAGTTCCATTCTTTTTGCCAGAAACAATCCAATGCAAGGTACTTTGGGGTGCGAACTCTGTTTTCACTAGATCCCAAATAGAATGTAGGGGTTGTTGCCAAAGTTCTTGGATTAAGTAAGCAAGTGTCATAAATCCCAAGTCTGAATAAATTGAATTTATTTGAATATTTATGGGGGAAACAATGATGTCTTCTTTAAGAATCTCCCAACGTTTTGATATTTCTGGAGCCGTTTCTAAATCTTTATAAAAGGCTTTCCACCACAGTAAACCTGATGTGTGAGATAAGAGTTCGATAATTTTAGTTTGTGGATGCGGCCACCAAGCTAAAATATCTTTTACTTTAGTATCAAAATTCCAAAAGCCTTTTTGCATTGCCATGATCATGGCGGGAACAGTAAAAAGTACTTTAGTAAGGCTCGATAAATCATAATAAGGATAAAACTCTCCGCCTTGATAATCGAAAATCTTTTGTCCCCTGTGATAAACCTCAAGGCAAAGCCCAGGAGTGGCCGTTTCCCAATAAGGGGTTAACCATAGATTTAGATTTGTTTCAAAATTTTTGAAGTTCATATTTGTGGTCATGATACCATGCCTGTTGGTATCACTGCGATCAAATTATGATCTGCTTTTTTGAGTTGCAAGCTAACTCCGAGAGGTAAAACTCGTTGTATCTGTCCATGACCAACCGGCAAACCATAAAAAACAGGTTTTTTAAATGATTTAGTTCTTTCTTTTAATACTTCCCAGACATAGTTTTTACCATCAGGTTCATCTCCTAATGTAAAATCCCCTAGTAAAATACCACTGAGCTTATCTAAAAAACCCATTTGCAAAAGCTGCTCCCAATAACGATCCAAACGATATCCTCTTTCACCAATATCTTCTAGAAAAAGAATCGTTCGAGGAGCTTTAATTTGATAAGGTGTTGCAAGGCCAGACATTAAGGTGGTCCAGTTTCCACCTACCAATTCACCTGATAGATTTTTACATTTGTCTGCAGCCTGATTAAAAGGTTTCAATGAATATTTTAGTTCACTCACTTCACCAAATAAAACTTGTTTTAACTCATCAATACTAACTTTTGGCAAATCACCTCGACCAATTCGAGTTAATACCGGGGCATGCAAAACTGGCCATTTCCATTGTTGATTAAAATAAACACTCAGTGAAGTGATATCACTTAAACCAAGAAATATTTTTGTGTGCTTAGGTTTTTTCAATTTTGCAAGCTTTGGCAAAAGCTTCATAGAACCATATCCACCTCGAACACACCAAATGGCGGAGGATTCTTTATTCAACAAAGCCGATTTCAACTGATTCCAGCGTTCTAAATCCGTGTTTGAATGCAAGAGGTTGGGTGAGTATAGATGGGAAGAAACTCTTACTCGTAAACCCCATGATTCCAGAATTTTTATACCCTCTTCAAGTTCATTCCAAGGACCTTTAGAGGCCGGCGCTACCACATCCACCAAATCTCCTGTTTTTAGCGCCTTCCACCCTCTGGTCAAATAGGAAGGACGGCTCGCTTTTTTTTTCATGATGGCTCCTCCTTGGATACAGCACATTGATACAAAATAGATTTATTCTGCTCTGAATGCGATTTGATTCCACAATTATAATTTAGCTTCTCACTCGCTTTCAAAATTAATTTTGCACTAGGATTGAAAGACATTCAAACAATAAGAAAATATAATTAATAAGTAATATTAATTAGATAAACACCATGAGGACCAATTTCATTATTGGTCCTCAGTTTGAGGAATTAAAATTGGACAACTTTAATGTAATGCATTATATTCCGATTCATGAAAACTAAAATACAAAAAAATAAGCGACTAAATGATTCTACAAACAAAACAAATTTGTTTCCAAAAAAATTGAGTAAAATAGAAAAAATTTTAGTCAATAGTGTATTAAGAAATAATTTAAGTCAGGCTTTCATTGAAAAGAAGAAAAAAAATCCTAACTATTCTTTGCGTGCGCTCTCTAGCAAGCTTGATGTAGATCAATCTTTTTTAAGCAAATTTCTTACAGGTAAAAAACAGTTTTCAGAGAACTCACTTTGGAACCTTGGTTCTCAACTTGGGATGACCCCTCACGATTTTCAAAAAATTATCGGAAATGAAAGTGCTCAAGGACTTAATTCTGATTACTCGAGATTGGAAGATGATCAGTTTCATCTTATCTCAGGGTGGGAACATTTTGCTATTTTAGAGTTTTTAAAAATATCACGTTATGATTCAAGCGATATAATCATCGCTAAGGAACTCTCCTTGCATAAAGAAGAAGTTCGAAGTGCACTAGAACGTTTGCAACGATTAGGATTTATTGATAAAGATAAAAATTTTATGTCGCCTCAAATGAAAAAAACGTCTTCTATTAGTTTGAGTCAAACGACCATAGCACGCAGAGAACATCAAAGACAACTCCTCGAAAAATCAATTTATGCCTTAGAACATGTGGATTTAGAGGATCGATTCCATGGCGGCGTAACTGTGGCAATCAATAAAAGCCATCTTCCTGAATTCCGTAAACGATTAGCCGAAATGATCGAAACTTTAGGTTCTGAGTTTCAGACCCCTGGTGAACTAACTGATGTCTATCAATTATCATTAGGTTTTTTTCCACTTAATCGGATAGATAAAAATGAATCATCGCAAGATATAATTAGTTTTACAAAATCAAAATTTGAAAAAAAATATAAAGATTTAAAATAACATTCAAATAAAAACAATAACTATAAATTAAATAAAAAAGGAGTTACAATGAAAACAATAATCAATAAATTAACCTATAACATAGGTTTAGTCGCCCTATTAGGATTGGCACCTCAGGTTCATGCTCAACATACGGCCAGTGGTGGTGGTGGAATTAAAAAAGATGGCCAATATATGACTTTCTATTCGGCAGGAATAAAAGTTGTAATTGAGGATAAATACCAGAAGGAGAAAGGAAAATCTTCGGTCCCTGGTCTTAATGAGTTAATTAACTTTTTAAAAAACGATGAACTTTTTTTTAAATATGAGAGCTTAAATATCATGAAGGCTCTCGTCATTTCAGCAAACAGAAGATATTTTGATATTGATGACAGCTGGCTTACACCTCAAGAACGAGAGCGGATAATAAATGAGTATAAAAAAATAACGAAGCAACCTACGAATAATCTAACTCTCTATGCAGTGACAGATACAAATACTAATACCACTTTTATTTTTCCTGAATTTTATCAATTACAGACTTTAGAACAACAAGAAACCATCTTATTTCATGAAGCCCAATGGATCCAACATCCATATGCTGATTATAACACTATTGTGCGAAAGGAACTCGCATTTCAAGGTTATCTTGAAAATCCCCAAAGTGTTGATCGAGCTTTGGATTTAATAAAGGTATTCTTTGAGGAGGAAAAACATGAGGACCGAAGAATTTTAACGCTTCTTTATAAGAAGGACCAAGAATTGGGAAGTATTAGCTCTGATGGTTATTTTATCAATGCTAATGAAAGAATTCAAATTACTTTACAAAATTTATTGGGAAGCGAATTTCTCGAATGTATTACATATGAAGCTAAAGATGGTAAAAGATATAATAGTTCATATATAGAAAAACCAAATGATACTCAGTGTGAAGTTTATTTAATTCAAAATTCAGAAATATTAGTTAATAAATTTCCTAACTCTTATATTATAAAACGATTTAGAAATGCTGTTTACAATCATAACTTCTTTGTTAAACAAAAAGGGTATACACCTGATTTTGGAATTTCAATACCTATTCAATTTGATAATGGTTTTATTGGTTATAAAACAACATCTTTTAATTTTTTTGAATCAAATTATGAAGCAACAGTAACTTTATATTTTTAAAGGAAATCCAATGAAAAACAAAACTTTGTTTAAAAAAATATTTTCTCTATCAAATGGTTGTACACTTATCTCTCTTGTAATTGGCTTTGGCACTTTGGGTAGCTTAGCCTCAAGTAAGAATTGTTTAGAAAAAGAAGAGTATTATCATTCTGAAAAAATATCAAATATTGGTTTATGTAAACTCTGGGAACCCAAGCTTAAAGAAGGATACATATATTATCCAAAATTTTCATTGCCCTATCGAAATGTGCAATATTGGGAAGGCGGTTATTATAGAAAAATAATTATCAATCAATTGTTTCTTGTTAAAACTATTGATTATTGTTCAAAACCCCCTGGAACCGTGGTTGATTATAAATGGATTAATAAACCCTATATTCAGTTTAAATATTTTGGACTTTCAAATCCTAATTTAGATCCTAAATTAGAATACAGTTATTTATTATCTCCAATGACTGAGGAACAAGTTCAAGATGAACTGCCTAGCATTAAACAGCAATGTGAGGCTTACGCTCACAAGAATATTTTAGAATTTTGATCTATTGATGCTGTGGAATTCTTTACCGTGAATGAGAATTCCACAACTCCTATTTAGTTTCTGATTTATTAACTTCTGAAAGTATCTTGATGGCCAAATCAGTGACGACGCGTCCACGAGGAGTTTTCATAATAAAACCCTCTTGCAATAAAAATGGTTCATAGACTTCTTCTAGAGTATCACGTTCTTCACTGAGTGCCGCAGCCATGGTTTCAACCCCCACTGGCCCACCATTAAACTTTTCATGGATCAAACTTAATATCTGCCGATCCATTTCATCGAGTCCATGCTGATCCACACCCAACTGATCTAGGGCAAACTCAGCAATATGCTCATCCACAACACCCTTACCATGAATATCGGCATAATCTCTGACACGTTTTAAAAGTCGATTGGCAATTCGAGGTGTACCACGGCTGCGCTTCGCCACTTCGCGTATACCATAGGAATCCACTTCCATTTTTAAAATCCCAGCAGAACGACCTACAATTTTTTCTAACGATGCACGATCATAAAATTGCAGTCGTTCCATAATTCCAAATCGGTCAATAAAAGGGCCATGCAAAAGCCCGGCTCTCGTCGTTGCACCAATCAAAGTAAAGGGTGCCAATTCAAACTTCATAATACGAGCGCCAAGTCCATCACCCGTCATAATATCAATAAAATAATCTTCCATAGCGGTATAAAGATACTCTTCCAACACACGACTAAGACGATGAATCTCATCAATAAATAAAACAGAATGAGGCTTGAGACTTGTTAAAAGTGCGGCGAGATCCCCTTTTTTCTCAATGGCAGGAGCAGAGGTTGAACGAAACTCAACACCCATCTCCTCAGCAATGATTCGTGCTAAAGTGGTTTTGCCCAAACCAGGAGGTCCACAAAGCAATGTGTGGTCTAATGATTCTCCTCGCTTTTTAGCTGCAGAAACAAATACTTTTAATTTATCTTTGACTTGAGTCTGACCAGGAAAATCCTCAAAACTAAGTGGCCTTAAACTTGTGTCCAATTGCTTGTCACTATCTAGAATACTACCTTCAACCATGCGTTCTAACATAACTTCGCCACAAGCCTTTCTATAATGGTTTTGCTAAAACTTGCAAACCGCGACGGACACCTTCTTGAATCTCCATTTCACGCGGAAATTCAACAATGACTTTTTCCACATCATTTATTTTATAACCAAGATTAACAAGTGCAGAAGTAATCAGTTGCAAATTTTGACTCGAAGGGGAACTGCTGAAATTCTTACTTCCCTCTCTTGAACTTAAAACAAGTTTTCCTTTAAGTGATAGGATCATTTGTTCGGCTGTCTTTTTTCCTACTTTAGGTAAACAGGTTAGCCCTTTAACGTCTTCATTTTCAATCATCGACATAATTTTTTCAATACTGGCACCACTTAAAATAGATAGTGCTAGTTTAGGACCGACTCCATTTATTTTAAGCAGCGTTAGAAAAAAAACTTTTTCATCGGAAGAAGCAAATCCAAATAAATGCAAGGCATCTTCCCGAAGATGGGTATAAACCCACAACTCTTGAACTTGGTCTTTATGAGTCCCTAAGTCTTGCAACACCGGGCCAGAACAGGAAAGCTCATAGCCGACGCCCCCCACTTCTAGTGTCACTGTCTCTAATCCAACCTCTAATACAGTCCCTCTTAAATACCCAATCACCGACAACTCCCCATTGAGTTATTTAAATTCATTTTATTTACTTTTCTCACTACTTCCATTTGAATAGCATGATGATAAGCTAAAGCTAATGCATCACTCGCATCAATGGCTCCTTGAATATTTATTTGCAGAAGCCTTTCAAGAGCAATTTGCACCTGAAGTTTGTCCGCAGCACCACTCCCCGTCACCATTTTTTTCACTAGCCGCGTAGCATATTCATGAATCTCACTCCCAGCGATTACTGATTCATACATGCATATACCGCGGGCATGACCTAATTTAAAGGCACTATCAACATTCTTTCCTAAAAAAATCTGTTCGATCACGACCACATCTGGCTTAAATTGTTCCAATATTTTACGAAACTCGATTCCAATTTTTGAAACTCTCTTGGCAAAGCTTACTTCATTGGAGGAATTAATGACTCCATGAAATACATGTTGAATACGGTCGCGATCAACCGCCAAAACTCCTATTCCCGAAATACGCGACCCGGGATCTAATCCTAATATTATAGCCACCAGGTCTCCTTAGATTAAGCAATAACACTTTTAAAAGTATCAATTGTTAAAAATTAAAAAAACTTACTATAAACCACATTATTTTTAGCAATTGATATCTTATCATTTCATCATAATTATTCGCCAGGTCAATAGCATAGTAGTGATAGAATGATGCCTCAGTCTCAACAGACTGAGGAAAATTAATACGTATTGAATCTTTTTCTTGACTGCTTCGGACATCACGGGTCACATTCATCACTTGCGGTCTCATGGCGCAGTTGGTAGCGCGTTCCCTTGACATGGGAGAGGTCACAGGTTCGAGTCCTGTTGGGACCACCATTTTGGGGCTGGTGCAAAAAGCGTCCTCCACGCTGCCGGCCTTCAGTTCTTGGGGTTCAGAGCTTATTATTTCTTCCCCTTCATTCAAAATAAATTTAAAATCTCTGTGACCATCTGTTTTAGTTGAGCCTACTACAATACTTTTAAAAAGTGAACGCTAGGACGATCGAAGCTTAATGGCCATATCTCGTTTTTCATAAACTCTAGACATACGAGCTTTCGCTTTCGCTTCCGCTGCCTTGTAATCAAATTCACTTTTAACTAATTCTTCTCGCTGTCTTTCCCATTCTATCATCTGCTGTCGTAATTTGATCCGAGCGCCTTTTATCTTGTGCGACTCAGTTATGTATTCCGTCTTAAATCTCTTATTCTCATCCTCTTGATAGCCACGCAGATCAAAATTAAGTGTTTTAATGAATAAAAAGTTTCCTTTATTGATCGTCTCCGCAAGACACTCTATGTCCTCACCATGTAAAATGTATCCCACTTAATGGACTCGGTTCTACCATTTTAACGCATAAGACAGTGGGTGATGAGTTTTCCGATTCCAATTTTTCTCATCCTTGCTATCAATCCGGACATTATGGGAAAAGTTTCAACTAAGAGTTTCCCAAGCTACTACAGACACGAGAATTTTTGGTTCTACTCTCTTAATGGTGGGTAACTCCAGCAAACCCTTACCCAGCTAGGCATTTAAGACTCGAAGCCTGTAGTTTTCAGGGTTCTTAAATCCGTAACCCCGCTTCTGTATTGTCTTT